>ODAK010002805.1_pt1 | contig 18248 bp, 17 predicted proteins | sample 1539591 | NCBI WGS metagenome assembly ODAK01 (sample SAMEA3539303, study PRJEB22396) | soil metagenome | biome: tundra; feature: field; material: soil | place: USA | collected 2010-05 | depth 0.15 m | reverse complement strand
CCGGCCTGGCGTTCAAGATCATCAACGACAAGTACGGCACGCTGACCTTCGTGCGAGTCTACGCCGGCACGTTGAAGTCCGGCGACACCGTGATGAATACCACCAAGGGCCACCGCGAGCGCATCGGCCGGATGTTCCAGATGCACGCCGACAAGCGCGCGGAAATCAAGGAAGTCGAGGCCGGCGACATCGCCGCCTTCGTCGGCCTGAAGGATACCGGCACCGGCGATACGCTGGCCTCCTCCGACGATCCGGTGGTGTTGGAGCGGATGGCGTTCCCGGTACCGGTGATCGACATCTCGGTCGAACCACGCACCAAGGAAGCCGTTGAGAAGATGACGCTCGGCCTGCAGAAGCTGGCTGGCGAAGATCCATCGCTACGCCTGCGCACCGATCAGGAAACCGGCCAGACCATTCTGTCCGGCATGGGCGAGTTGCATCTGGAGATCATTATCGATCGGCTCCGCCGCGAGTATGGCGTCGATTGCAACATCGGCGCGCCACAGGTCGCCTACCGCGAAACCATCTCCAAGGCGCATACCGAAATCTACACCCATAAAAAGCAGACCGGCGGTTCGGGTCAGTACGCCGAGGTCAAGATCGTGTTCGAACCGATGGAACGGAACGGCGGCGTCGTGTTCGAGAGCAAGGTCGTCGGCGGCTCGATCCCGAAGGAATACATCCCGGCGGTGGAAAAGGGCATCAAGGTGCAGGCCGATACCGGCGTGCTGGCCGGCTTCCCGACGGTGGACTTCAAATACACGCTGGTGGACGGCAAGTACCACGACGTCGACTCGTCCGCGCTGGCATTTGAAATCGCCGCCAAAGCGTGCTTCCGGGAAGGCATGAAGAAGGCCTCACCGATCATCCTGGAGCCGATCATGGACGTCGAAGTCACCACGCCGCAGGATCACGTTGGCGACGTGGTGGGCGACCTCAATCGCCGCCGCGGGCACATCCAGAACCAGGAAAGCTCCGGCTCGACCATCATCGTTCGGGCGCTGGTGCCACTGAAGGAAATGTTTGGTTACATTTCCCACCTGCGGAGCATGACAAAGGGCCGCGCCTCGTTTACCATGCAATTCCACCACTACGATCCGGTTCCCCGCAATATCGCCGACGAGATCATGGCCAAAAGCGCATGACGGAAGCAGTTTCATGAGTGGTTCCCGCCTCCACTGGAAGCGGGGACGCCAGGAGGAACGTGCCGGGGTTTCGCCTCGGACACTGGAGTGGGTCGGTTATAACAACGCGGGCGAGCCAGTCGCCCGCGTTGTTCGCGTACAGGGTCCCCTGTCCCTGGGGTGGCGCTCGTTCCGCGCGGTGGCACGGGACGAGACGGCCTCGGTGGTGGAATTGCGGCCCGGTTGCCCGCCCGATGGCGCCGGTTGGCTGGCCTGCGTCGGGCCGCGAGTGGTCGGGCGGGCCGAACAACCGCTACAGGCGGTGCGAGCGGTGGAGGCGACGCTGGAGGACGAGTAGCCTGCACGATTGCATCATCCCTCACCTCAACCGGGGCCAGACGGTCCGGGCGAGCCGGACCATGACGAGGAGCCGGGCGTGCGATGTCGTCGGCGATATCGTGCGTGACAATGTCATTGGTTTGGACGCCATTTAACTCAAAGCAACATCCGGACTGGGACAACCTGCTGGGTCCGGTCACTGTGCCGCGCGGCAACATCAAGGCGCGGAACCATGCATGTCACAATCGAACCCAGTATTCTTTACCTTGGCACGCCCGTGATTCTGATCAGTACGGTCAATGAAGATGGTTCGTTCAATCTGGCGCCGATGTCATCGGCTTTCTGGTTGGGCTGGCGCTGTGTGCTCGGTCTGGCCGCCACGTCAAAGACTCCTCAGAACATGGCGCGGACGGGCGAGTGCGTGCTGAACCTGCCGTCGGCGGCGCTCGCCGGCATGGTGGACCGGCTGGCGTTGACCACGGGATCCGATCCGGTCCCGGAAGGGAAAATCCGCCGCGGCTATCGTTATGAACGCGATAAGTTCGGCCTGTCCGGATTCACCCCGATGCCATCTGAAACAGTGCGGGCGCCGCGGGTTCGCGAGTGCCCGGTGCAGCTTGAGGCGGTCGTCGAAGCGGTGCACGGCCTGGCCCAGAATGACGCGGTGTTGCGAGGCAGGACGAGCGTGATCGAGCTTCGGGTGCAGCGGGTGCACGTGGACGAAACGATCGTGATGGATGGGGAGCCGAACCGCGTCGATCCCGATAAATGGCGGCCGCTGATTCTGAGTTTTCAGGAATTTTATGGGTTGGGGCCGAAGGTTCATCGATCCCGGCTGGGAACGATTCCGGAGGCGCTGTACCGCGGGCCGGATATCGAGCGGGGTCGTGGCATCATGCGCACGGCGGCGGCGGAATAAGCAAACTTCGTGCTCGACACGGGGATCAATCTCGGCATTGTGCTGGAACAGGTCGCCGTGTCGAGCGCGGGGATGACGCGGGCTACTTCCGCATCGGGACGATCAGCGCGTCGACCGCGGTGATCTGATCACCGCCGCAAATCAACGGATTGATATCCAGCTCCGCGATCTGATCCGTGTGATCGGCGGCGAAACGAGATACCCTGCTGATGATCTCGGCGAGTTTGTCGACATCGACCGCCGCCATGCCGCGGAACCCCTCCAGCAACTTGTATCCCTTCAGGCGCAGCAGCATCCCACGTGCCTCAAGCGCCGTGACCGGAGCCGGTGACAGCGCGCTGTCCTTCAACAACTCCACCAGAATGCCGCCGAGACCAACGACGATCAGCGGCCCAAACAGCGGATCGTTCCGGGCCCCGATCACCAGTTCCACACCTTGCGGTACCATTGGTTGCACCAGCACGCCGTTGATGCGTGGCGGCGGCGACACCTTGGCCGCGTTCGCCATCACCGCCGCATAGGCGGTGCGCACATCGGCTTCCGAACGAAGGTTCAACCGAATGACGCCGGCCTCGGTCTTGTGCGGCAGGTCTGGCGATTCAACTTTCATCACGACGGGAAAACCAAGCTTGCTGGCGGCGGCGACGGCTTCATCCGCCGTTTGCGTCAGTTGCTCGCCCACCACCGGCACGCCGTAGAGCGACAGAATTTCCTTGGCCTCGCGTTCGGTAACCGTCGCTCCGCTCGCCGCCGCGATCAGGTGTTTCGCCTGCGTGATGGTCGCGGCTTGTGTTGGCGTCATGGTCTGCGCTCCCGCCGCGCGTTTATCGGCCCGCCATTGCCAGGAGGCCAGGGCGGCGAAGCACGCGTTCATCGACCGGAACAACGCGACCCGCTCGCATTGATTGGCCTCGACGACGCCGGGTCCCTCCTGCCATTCCGTTTGCCACACGACGCAGGCCATCTTGCCATGCTGCTTCGCGAGTTCGTTGTACACCTGAGGCCGTTTCGCCGACGGGGCATAGCCATAGGTCATCGGCGAAACCAGCACGCCGTATCGCGGATCGCTCAACAGCGCACCCGCGCAAACCCCCAGTGCCTCGGGATCGGACAGCACCTGGGCCGTGACATCGCAAGGATTGCGCGACGATCCGAACTCCGGAATGCGCGATTCCAGAATGACGCGGACCGCGTCCGATGGTTGCGGCATCGGAACGCCATTCTGCTCCGCCCGGTCGGCGGCCATGATCGCCGCCCCGCCCGAGGCCGCGACGATCGCGGCACCCGCCGCTTTTGGTGCCGGCGCCTTGGCGAAGAACGCCGCCGTCTCCATCAGCGATTCGAAATCGTCGACGACCACCGCTCCAACCTTGCGAAATGCCGCGCGATACGTCTCATGCGACCCTGCCAGAGACCCCGTATGCGACATCGCCGCCTGGGCGCCTTGCTCACCGGTGGCCATCTTGAAAATCACCAGCGGCTTGTCCGCGCGCCACGCATTCTCGGCGGCCAACAAAAGCCGTCGCGGTGTCGACATGCCCTCGAACACGCATGCGATTGAGGCGCAGGTTGGATCATCGACGAGGTAATTGACGTAATCCGCCATGTCCACATCGCAGGAGTTTCCGGATGTCAGGACATGTGACACGGACAGACCGCGCACGACGCCTTGTGCAAGAGCCATGCCCAGTGCACCGGATTGGCTGATGATGCCGACGGCGTGGGGGACTGGGCGAGGGATTGGCGTGATGTCCATGAAGGTGATGCGCGAATCCAAGGTCGCGTTCACCACGCCGATGCAGTTGGGTCCGACGATGCGGATGCCGCTCTCGCGGGCGATCGCGGCGAGGCGGTCTTGTTGCGCGATCCGATCTTCCCTGCCGGTCTCGGAATAACCGGAGGCGAAGATGATCGCCCCGCCCACGCCGGCCTTGACGCAATCGAGAACGATTTCCTCGACGGCTTCGCGCGCGGCGGTGATCACGGCGCAGTCCACCGCCTCGGGCAGATCCCGCACGTTCGGATAACAGGTCAGCTCGCCGATCGTCTGATACCGCGCGTTAACCGGGTAATATCGGCCACCGTAATGACGGAGGTTGTGCAACACACGCTCCCCGAACGAACCCGCGCGAGTCGAGGCGCCGATCACGGCGATGCTCGCCGGATCGAGCAGTTTCGACAGTTCTGACCGAGTGTAGACCGTGGTGCGTTTGCTTTGCATCGTTCCCGCCTGATTGACGTTCCCTGAACCGGGAGCATATTCAGCGAGAACGCCAGGAAAGAGGACCTCATGTCAACGTTGTTCGATCTGACCGGTAAGGTCGCCATCGTCACCGGCTCCACCAAGGGGATCGGGCTCGCCATCGCCAAACGCATGGCCGAGCACGGCGCGACCGTCGTTGTTTCCAGCCGCAAACCGGATGCGTGTGAGGCGGTGGCGAAGGATATTCGCGACGCCGGCGGCAAGGCGATTGTGATTCCGTGCCATGTCGCGCGCAAGGAGGAGTTGCAGAATCTGGTCGACAAAACCGTCGCGCAATGCGGTGGTCTCGACATTGTCGTCAGCAACGCCGCGGTCAATCCTTATCTTGGGCCGCAGGCGGGTGCGTCGGATGACGTGTTCGAACGTGTCATGGGCACCAACGTCCGCTCCAATTTCTGGCTGTCGAACATGGCCTGTCCGCATCTGGCCGAGCGGGGCGGCGGATCGTTCATCATCATCTCGTCCATCGGTGGGCTGATCGGCAGTGCGTCACTCGGGCTTTATGGAATTTCCAAAGCCGCCGACATCGCACTGGTGCGGAATATCGCGGTGGAGTGGGGACCGAAAAATGTGCGCGCCAATGCGATCGCGCCGGGTCTGGTGCGGACCGATTTTGCCCGCGCGCTGTGGGAAGACCCCGTGCGGTACAAGAAGACCACGCGCGATGCGCCGCTCGGTCGCATCGGTGAGCCGGATGAGATCGCCGGCGCGGCCGTTTATCTGGCTTCCAGCGCCGGCAGTTTCACATCGGGTCAGACATTGGTGATCGACGGCGGACGGATGGCGGGTTCGCCGTTGCACAAAGACGACTGATCCGGATGTCGGATCGTGCCGATCCATTGCGCTCATTCCGGGACCGATTCCTGCTGCCCGACGGCGTGATTTATCTGGACGGCAACTCGCTCGGTCCGTTGCCCCGAGCGACGCCGGACCGCATCGCCACGGTGATCCGTCGGGAATGGGGGCAATCGTTGGTCGGCGCATGGAACGATCACGGCTGGATCGATCTGGCGCGGCGTGTCGGTGACAAAATCGGGCGTTTGATCGGTGCCGACCAGGGCGGCACAATCGTCGCGGACTCGACATCAATCAACATCTTCAAATGCCTGACCGCGGCGTTGACGCTGCGGCCTGATCGGACGGTTATCCTGACCGAAACTGGTAACTTCCCGACCGACATCTACATCGCCGAGGGGATCGCGCGGGCCTCCCTGCGTGTCGTTGACGATCCGGTCGCGGCATTGGATGCCGACGTCGCGGTATTGATGCTGACACAGGTGAACTATCGCACCGGTGCCATGCACGACATCGCGTCGATCACCGCGGCGGCGCACCGGGCCGGAACTCTCGTGCTGTGGGATCTGTCGCATTCGGCCGGCGCGGTTCCTCTGACCATCGGCGCCGATGAGGTCGATTTCGCCGTTGGCTGCGGCTACAAGTATCTCAACGGCGGACCCGGCGCGCCAGCGTTTCTTTCGGTGGCCGCCAGCCATTGGCCGGATCTGCGCTTTCCACTTACCGGCTGGCTCGGCCACGCCGATCCGTTCGCATTCGATCCGTCTTTCCGGCCCGCCGCCGGCGTGGCGGGGGGCGTGGTTGGGACACCGCCGATCCTGAGCCTCGCCGCGCTGGAAGTCGGTGTGGACCTGATGCTGGAGGCACCGATCGATCTGGTCCGGGAAAAATCGGTCGCGCTGACGGAACGTTTCCTGACGGCGATGGAAGCACGAGAATTCCGTTCGATCACGCCCGCCGATCCAACCCGCCGCGGCAGTCAGGTCTCGTTCCGTCACCCGGATGGTTACGCGATCGTCCTGGCACTGATCGCCCGTGGTGTAATCGGTGACTTTCGGGCTCCTGATGTGATGCGGTTCGGCTTCGCGCCGCTATATGTGCGCTACCAGGACGTTGATGACGCGGTGGCGATTCTCGATGATGTGATGCGCGCCGAGGTCTGGCGTGACCCCAGATATCAGCAAAGGCGGGCCGTGACATGAACGCGGAACCATTGTTCGATCCAGCCGACTTCGCCATCGCGCCGGGCATCACCCACGTCTGCGCGGGCGGGGAAACCGCGAGTTTGCGCCGCCACGGCGCCGCGCTGTCCCGCTATCTGCACGACAAAAGCAGCGGAATGGCGGGCCGCGTCGCGCAGGAGACCGAGATCACCCGCGCACGTGCCGGCATCGCGCATTACTGGGGCACGGACATCGGCTCGATCGGCTTCGTCAGCAACGTCGCCGAGGGCGTCTCGATCGTCGCGGAAAGCCTGGACTGGCGCGATGGCGACAACATCGTCATCGATGCCAATGAGTATCCATCCGTCGCCGGACCGTTCCTGATGCACCGGCACCCACGCGTGGCACTGTTTCAGGCGAGAGGTACCGAACCCGACCGCTTCACCGCCCATGTCAACAAGCGCACGCGCGTGATCGGCGTCAGTTACGTCTCATACTTAACCGGGGAGCGGCACGATCTGCACGCACTCCGCGCGCTGGCGGACAAGGTCGGGGCGTTGCTGATCGTGGATTTCACTCAGGCGTCGGGATATTCGCCGATCGACGCGGCAGTCGCGGATTTCGCGTTCTCGGCCTGTTATAAATGGCTGCTCGGCATTACCGGTGTCGCCATCGCCTGTTGGAACCGCGCGCGCCAACCAACCTGGTCCCCTGCCTCCGCCGGTTGGCACTCCTTCGCTCCTGGGCATCGCGGTTACGACCGACCGCCGCCGTTGCGTGCCGACGCCATGCGCTTTACCCGCGGCAATCCCGCGCACGCCCCGATTTACGTGCTGGCCGAGGCGCTGGACTATCTGGCCGCCTACGACATGCACGCCGTGCAAGCCCATGTGCAGACGCTGACCACGGCGATGCTGGAGCGATTGCGAGCGTTGCAGATGCCGACACTGACGCCCGCCGATCCGGCGCGGCACGGCGCGAGTGTGTGCGTGCCGTCAACGCGTGCTCAGGCGATCGTCGATGCGATGGCGCAGAACGGCGTGCTGGCGTGGAACGGGCAGGGGCGCGTGCGCTTCAGTTTCCACGGCTACAATTCCACGGCGGACGTCGACCGAGCGATCGACGCCCTGCGCGCGGAATGGGTCTGATCAGCCGTTCTTCGCTTTGTTGTCCAGCGCCTCGGTCAGTCGTTGTGGATCGACCTTGATCTCCACGCCGGCCCGTTCCGTTTGCAGCACCATGATGGCGCGCGAGTCGCGATTGCCCCAGCCGCGGTTCAAGCCCTCGGACAGATCCGCCAGCGCGAGGTTGGCCAGCCGCATCGGCACGTTCAGTTCGCGGCCAAGCGCGGTCGCCAGCGAAACGTCCTTGTGCGCGAGGCGCAAGGCGAAAGCGGGCGGCTCGTATTTATTGGGCAGGAACTGATCGGTCAGCGAATCGAACGCGCCGCGTCGGCCGATGGCGCCCTGACGCACCGCTTCCCAGATCGCCAGCGGCTCGATACCGGCTTTCACGCCCATGCTGAACACTTCGGCCGCCGCCGCGGTGGCGATGTAACCGTAACAATTGTGCACCAGCTTGGCGACCGATCCGGCGCCGATCGGCCCGATATAGCGCGCCTGGTCGCCGATCGTGGACAGCACGGGAAGCCATTTCTCGAACACGTCCCGATCGCCGCCGCACCAGATCGCCAGTTTGCCACTGGCCGCGCCGCGCGGGCCGCCGCTGACCGGAGCGTCGAACAGATGCGCGCCCTTCTTGCTGTATTCCTCCGCCGCCTTGCGTACCGTGGTCGGCGAGTTCGTGGTCAGATCGAAATAAGCCGCGTCTTTCCGGATCGCGGACAAAAGTCCGTTGGCGCCGAACGATACCGCGTCGAACTCGACCGGACCCGGCAGCGAGGTGAAGATTACATCGCACTCGGCCGCCACCGCGGCGGGGCTATCAGCCCAGGTGGCGCCGTTCTTGATGTGTGGCGCCGAGGCTTCCTTGCGGACGTCGTGCACGATGACGGTGTGGCCATCCTTTTGGATGCCCTTTTGCAAGTTGGCGGCCATGAAGTTGCCCATGGTGCCAAGGCCGATGAAACCCGCCTTCATTTGTTCAGTGCTCCTTTTTGTTACGTTCATGACCGTGCAAGGCGGCATCGACGCCTTGCACGGTCACTTATCCGTCAAGGCCTGGCGCGATGCCACGCGACCTGATGACGACGGGAACCACGCGCTCACGGGTTCTTTTCGAAAATCTCGCGCGCGATGTTCGCCGCCGACATCGACGCCGGCCAACCGGAATAGAACGCCAGATGCGTGATCATTTCGGAAATCTCGTCCTTGGTCACGCCATTATCCAGTGCGCGCTGCAAATGGCCGCGCAACTGCTCCGGCCGATAGGTCGCGATCAACGTCGCGCAAACGATCAGGCTGCGATCGCGCTTCGACAGGTTCGGGCGTTCCCACACATCGCCGAACAGAACCTTCTCCGTGAGGTCGATCATCTTCGGCACGACGGCGCGGACGGCATCGCGGGACGCGGATGGCGGGGTGGCCATGGTTTCCTCCATTGGATTGAGTGACGGCACCATTGCACACCAACCCGCTTTCGCTGTCCAATCGCGGTCTGTGACAAAACGGAGTTCTCGCATGACGGACGAACCAAAGGTCGCGCTGGTGACCGGCAGCGCGCTGAACATCGGCCGCGCGATCGCGCTGGCGCTGGCCGCGGACGGGTTCCGCGTCATGACCACCGCGCGCCAGTCGGAGGCCGATGCGCGCGAAACCGCCCGTCTGGTGCGGGAGGCGGGATCTGACGCCGACACCCATCTGGCCGACATCTCCGATCACCGTCAGGCCACCGCGCTGATCGAGGCCACGGTGAAACGATTTGGCCGGTTGGATGTGCTGGTCAACAACGCCTCGATCCGGCGGCAAACCAAATTCGCCGATATGACCCCCGAGGAATGGCGCGAGATCATGGGCACCACGATCGATGGCGCGTTCTATTGCGCGCACGCCGCGGCCCCGCACATCATCGCCGCCGGAGGTGGAACGATCATCAATCTTGGCGGCATTTCCTCGCATGTCGGCGCGGTGGGCCGGGTGCATGCGATCACCGCGAAGGCGGGCATGGTGGGATTGACGCGTGCGTTGTCGAAAGAACTGGCGCCGCACAACATCACGGTGAACACCGTCGTGCCGGGCTCCATCGAAACCGTGCGCGGCTTCGCGGCCGGCGGCAACCATGGGCGTGCCGCGCTGCCCGACAGCCCTCTCGGCCGCCGCGGCAGGCCGGAGGAGATCGCCGCGATGGTGCGCTTCCTGTGCTCGGAGGAGGCGCGCTACGTCACCGGGCAATCCATCCACGTCAACGGTGGCGCGTATGTCACGTGATCAGAACGGACGCACGATCACCATGATCACGATCACGATCAGCAGCAGAGTGGGGACCTCATTGGCGATGCGGTAAAACCGCTGCGGCCGCGTGTTGCGATCTTCCATGAATTCGCGGCGCCATTTCGACATGGCGCCGTGGAAACCCGTCAACAGCAGCACGCAGGCCAGCTTCACGTACCACCAGCCGGTGCTCCAGATGATCACGCCCGGCGTCAGTACCAGCAGAATGCCGAACCCAAAGGTCGCGATCATCGCCGGATTGATGATCTGCTTCAGCAGCCGGTATTCCATCACCTTGAATCGCTCGCTGTCGGTCGATCCCGGTTTGGTATCGCAATGATACACGAACAGCCGCGGCAGATAGAACATGCCCGCCATCCACGCGACCATGGCGATGATGTGGAACGATTTGATCCACGGATAAAGCGCGGTCAGCACAATGCGGCCCGCAGCAGATCCGGAACGTCGTGCATCGACCGAAACACGACCGCACCGGCCGCGCGCAATTCGGCGCCATCATGGTGGCGCGCCAACCCGAGGCAATCCATGCCGGCGGCGCGCGCGGCGGTCACCCCGGCGACGCTGTCCTCGATCACCAGACAATGCGCCGGCACGATCGCCTGTGCGGCCGCGGCGGCGAGGTACACGTCCGGTGCCGGTTTCGCGGCGCCTCCTCGCCTGGCCAGGTCGGCCGCGCTATGCACGCGTCCGGCGACAAGTTCTCGCCAACCGGTGCGGTCAAATTTCGCTTCCATTTCGAAATGGGAGGAATTGGACGCGATCCGCCAGGGCAAGCCCAGACCTGTAACCGCGTCCAAGGCTTCGCGCGCGCCGGGCACCGGTTCGACATCTCGCCGCATCACGTCGACGAGCCGGTCCACCACGCGCCTGACCCAGTCCGTGCCAAGCGATTGACCAAGATATGCTTCGGCGATCTCCCGCACCGCGCCGAAGCTCAGGCCTGTAAATCGCAGTTCGGCTTCCTGTTCGGTTATTGCCCAACCGGCCTCGGTCAGCATCGCCGCGGCCACGCGGTTGCTCATCGCCTCACTGTCGATCAGGACGCCATCGCAATCGAAAATCACCAGTTCCAGCGGCCGCCGCCGCGCCAGGAGGAACGCGGCGGCTTCCTCGCTCACGCCGCGGGTTCCACGTCCAGACGCAGCGCGATGCCTTCCAGGCCGGGTGCGGCGGCGGGATAACGCGCGGTCACCAACGGATCGTGTCCCGGAATGATCGCGTTCGGCGTACTGGCCATGCGCTTCATCTTGTCATAGCCCCACAGCGTATCTTCGTGACTGTGCAGCGTCGGATAGGCGCGTCCGGTTTCAAAGTTGGCGTAGAAGTGGCTGGCATCGGAGGCCAGCACCATCCAGCCGCGCCGCGTGAACACCCGGGCGAATTGCAAACCCTTGCTGTGGCCGCCGACGTGATGGACGGTGATGCCGTCAGCGACCTCGCCGTCGCCGTCGTGAAACACCACGCGGCGGGCGAACACCTTGCGTACCATCGCCACGACATCTTCTTCCTCGAACGGGCCACGCAACCCGTCGTGGCACATGCACTTCCCGGTACAGTAGGCCATTTCGATTTCCTGCACGTGATACTTCGCGTGCGGGAACATGTCGTAATTGCCGCAATGATCGTAGTGCAGGTGCGACAGGATGACGTCCTCCACCTGTTCCGGCTCCACGCCGATGGCTTTCAGGCCATCGGCGGGGGAGCGCAGGAACTGGCGGTTCCGTTTCTTGCCCATCGGCGCATCGAAGCCGGTGTCCAGAATGATCGTTCTGGATCCCCGCCGGATCGCCCACACGAAATAATCCAACGGCATCGGCGCGTCGTGCGGGTCGCCGCCGATGAAGTTGGTCGACCGCTTCGCGTTGTCGTTACGCGCGTAGCGGATCGCGAAAACCTCCCACGGAGTCACGACGTCTTCGGCCAGAAGGCTTCGCCCGTGGCGATCGAATCCGGATATACCGGCACCGGCTTGCCGTTCCTGTACTGCACGATGCAGATCTTGGCTCCCTTGCGCCGGCCTTTTTCGTCATAGGCCAACCGTCCGTCGGGAAACAGCGTCGCCGGCCCACTGGTAATATCGATCGTACGCAGTATCTCCGCCACCTTGCGCCGGTCCGCCGATTTCCCGCGCTCGATCGCTTCCTTCAGGATCATCACATGTGCGTACGCGAAGATTGAGTCGTGACCGAACCACGGCTCCCCGGTACGTTTGACAAACCTCTTGTCAATGTCGGCCGCCGCCTTGCCCGGCCAGTCCGCAAGGCCGACGATCAGGCCTTCCAGATTCTCCGGCGCGGTCAGTTTGATCAATTCCGGCACGCACCAGTGACCGCCGCCACCAACCAGCGGCATTTTTTTCGCTGAAAGGCCGAATTCGGCGAATTTCTCAAGCAGTAGCTTGTCGTCGCCGACATTGTCCGATTGCACGAGGACGAAATCGGGTTTCCCGGACCGCAGTTTCTGCACGATCGACGTCGCGTCAGCCAATGGGGCGGTGAAGATTTCATCCGCGACCAGAGTCAGATTCAGGTCTTTGAGCACATGTTCGCGGATGGGCTTGAGGAAGCTGGTGACGGCGGGGTTATTGCTGCCGACGACCGCCACTTTCGTCGGCCTCGTTCCGCTCGCCCTGGTCGCCAGATCCACGATGATCGGTAGCAGTTCCTCCGCCTGGCTAATGGCGGTGGGCGATGACTGGAACACGAACTTAAAGCCGCGGCCGGTGATGAGGTCGGAGTAGGACAGGGTTAGCCAGGGCAACTCGGCGCGTTCGGTTACCTCGGTCGCCGCCAGTGTGAAACCGGAATGCCAGCAGCCAAAGCCGCCCGCCAGATCGGGCTCCTGGGAAATCATGCGCTGCGCCGCGTCCTTGGCCTTTTCCGCGGAATCTCCGGCGTCGAATTCCATTAGCCTCAGTTTGGCACCGCCAAGGGCCTGGATCCCACCGGCGGCGTTGACATCGTCGATCGCCATTCGGGCGCCCATTTGCTCCAGCAGCCCACTGCGCGCCCAGGGGCCGGAGAGCGGAACCAGCATGGCGATCTTAACTTCGGTTGGGTTCTGCGCATGGGCTTTACCAGCCAGAGCCGCGGCGCCAGCGAGGCTTAGCGCGCCGCGACGCCCGATCCCGTCGATGATTGGCATTTTCTTGGTTCTCCCTGTTGGTTACCAGCTCAGCTCGGCGAATCTCCTATAAAGTCACGACATATGCGGCGGTATTCATCGGCATTCGTGCGACGATCACGACGTCTTTGGCCAGAACGCCGGGGATGTGGCGATCGATTCCGGAAACACCGGCGTTGGAACGCCGTCATGATATTGCACGATGCAAACCTTGGCGCCCCGCCGCCGTCCCTTCTCATCATAGCTGACCCGTCCGTCCGGGAACAAATCCGCCGGCCCGGTGGTCATGTCCATGGCGTGCAGGGCCGCGTTCACCTTGTGGCGTTCCGCCGAGCCAGCCTGCTCAATCGCCTCTTTCAGGATCATCACGTGGGCGTACGCGAAGATCGAGTCATGGCCAAACCAAGGCTCCTTGGTCCGTTCCACGAACCGTTTGCCGATCTCGGCCGCCTTCTTGCCGGGCCAGTCGGCCAGCGCCACGATCACGCCTTCGACGTTGTCCGGCGAGGTCAGTTTGGTCAGCTCCGGTGCGCACCAATGCCCGCCGCCACCGATCAGCGGCATCTTCTTCGCCGTCAACCCGAATTCCGCGAATTTCTCGACCAGCAGCTTGTCGTCGCCGACATTGGTCGACTGCAACAAGACGAAGTCCGGTTTGCCCGAGCGCAGTTTCTGCACGATTGAGGTGGCGTCCGACAATGGCGGTGTGAATACCTCATCCACCACCAGTGTCAGGCCCGTGTTCTTGAACACATGGTCTTTCAGCGGCTTATAAAAGCTGATGGACGACGCCGAGTTATCGCCGACGATGGCGACTTTCGTCGGCTTCTTGCCGCTCGCCTTCTCCGCCAGTTCCATGATGATCGGTACAATCTCCTCCGCCTGGGCGTCTGCCGTCGGTGAGGACTGGAACACGTATTTGAACCCGCGGCCGGTGATCGCGTCGGAGTATGACAGTGTCAGCCAAGGCAGTTCGGCGCGCTCGGTGACCTCGGTGATGGCCAGGGTGAAACTGGACAGCCAGGCGCCGAAGCCGCCCGCCAGATCCGGTTCCTGCGCGACCATGCGCTGCGCCGCGTCTTTGGATTTTTCCGAGGAATCGCCGGCGTCGAACTCCATCAGTTTCAGTTTGGCACCGCCCAGGGCTTTGATGCCGCCCGCACCGTTGACGTCGTCGATCGCCATGCGGGCGCCCATTTGCTCCAGCAACCCGCTGCGCGCCCATGGGCCCGACAATGGCACCAGCATGGCGATCTTAACCTCGGCCGGATTGTCGGCGCGTGCCTTGCCGGCAACAGCGGCGGCACCGGCGAGGCTTAACGCGCCGCGGCGGCCGATTGGTTTGATCAGTGCCATTATCGTCTCTCCCTTCTGTTCACTCGTCGGTCAGGCCGAGGTAGGATTTGCGTACTCGGTCGTCGGCCATCAACGTATCATACGGGCCTTCCAACACCACGTGGCCCGTTTCCAGCACGTAACCATGATCGGACAGTTCCAGCGCCTCGGCGACCCGTTGCTCGACCAGCAGGATAGTAACGCCATCCGCGTGGATCTGCGAGATGCGTTCGAAGATCGTGTCGGTCACGGCGGGGGCGAGACCCATCGAGGGCTCGTCCAGCATGAGCAGTTTCGGCGCGCAGGCAAGGCCGCGGCCGATGGCGACCATCTGCTGCTCGCCGCCCGACAATGTGCCGGCCATTTGGTTCGCGCGCTCCGCCAGGATCGGGAACAAGGCGTGGATGCGGTCCAGTGAGCGGTTCCAGTTCACCCGGCCGGCTTTCGGATAGGCGCCCATTTCCAGATTTTCCAGGACCGACAGGGTCTTGAACACCTGCCTTCCCTCGGGGACATGCGCGATCCCGAGATGCGCGCGTTCCGCCGCCGACAGGGCCAGCAGACTTTGGCCCTGGAACGTGATTGTTCCGCTGGTGGGTCGAACCACACCCGAAATGGTTTTGAACAGCGTCGATTTGCCGGCGCCGTTGGGGCCGACGACGGTGACGAACTGGCCCTCGGACACCGCCAGCGACACGTCGGTCAGCGCGCGCAATCCGCCGTACGACACGGACAGGTTGGAGACTTCAAGCATCCTGTTTGGCCAGCCACTTCTTGCCGAGATACGCCTCGATCACCGAGCGGTCCTCTACCACGTCGCGCGGCCGGCCCGTGGCGAGGACCGCCCCGTGATCCAGCACGACGAAACGATCGGCGATCCGCATCATGGCATGCATCGTGTGCTCGATGATGCCAATTGTCATGCCTTCCTGGCGCAGACGGTCCAGCACGTTCAGCACGTCGTCGCATTCCTCGCGGCCGAGGCCCGCCAGTGTCTCGTCCAGCAGCAACAATCGCGGCCGGCCGGCCAACGCGCGGGCCAGTTCCATCAGCCGCAGTTGCTTGTTGGTCAGTTGCCCGGCGGGCACGCCGGCCTGGTCCGCGAGACCGGTGCGATGCAGAGCACGGATCGCTTCCGCGGCGGCATCATGGTCCGACAATCCGGCGCCGTACGCGCCGATGATCACGTTGTCGATCAGTGGCAGTCGAGGGAAACTGCGCACCACCTGGAACGTGCGGCCGACTCCCATGTGGCAAACCTGGTGGACCTTTTTGCCCAACATCGTCGCACCGCCGAGTGTCGCGCTGCCGGCGTCGGCCGCCAGCACGCCGTTCAGCACGTTGAACAGCGTCGTCTTGCCCGCGCCGTTCGGTCCGATGATGCCGAGAATTTCACCCTCGGCGATGCTGAAGCTGACGTCGCTGACGGCGCGCAGGCCGCCAAAGGATTTCGACAACTTCTCGACATTCATCAGCGGCACGCCCGACGCCGCGGGGGCGATAGCGCCCTTGGCGATGGGCTCGGGCGCCGGCAGCGGTGCCGAGGCTTTCGGCTTGAAGAACCGGTCGCGAAACGTCCAGAACAGCCCGTCCGGCGCGGCCAGGATGATGGCGATGACCGCCGCCCCATAGACCACGCCCTGAATGCCACGCAGGTAGTCTCCCGCGTACGCGTCCAGCAATTTCGACAACGGAATCAGAAATGCCGCGCCAATGAGCGGGCCCCACAGTGAGGCGACGCCCCCGAACAAGGTCATCACCACCGGTTGCGCGGAGACCAGCAGGCCGAATACGGAATCCGGCGTCACCACCAGTTGCACGCAGGCGTAAAGACCTCCGGCGCCGGCGGCGATCATTCCGGACACGATCAGCGCGCGCATCTTCCACGCTTTGGTGTCGATGCCCGCCGCCTCGGCCGCCAGTTCGTTCTGCCGCAACGCGAGCAGCGCCAGGCCGAACCGCGAGTTCTCCACCAGGATGCAAACGATCACGCTGACGGCCAACAGGCCGACGGCGACGAGTGTGTAGTAGCGTGGATCGGAGAATTCCAGATACGCGGCCGGTGCCTCGCGGTGCATCGGCAACGAGACCTCCTGGAAGCCGAAATACTGCATGAAGTACAGGATCGCCAACGGATATGCGAGCATCGACAACGCGAAATAATGTCCTCGCAAGCGGAACGTTGGGGTGCCGATGATGACCGCGGCGACCGCGCCCATGATGACGCCCAGGGGAATGCCGAGCCAGGGGGTGAGGTTCCAGTAGACCAATGCCAGTGTCATCGAATAGCCGCCGATGCCAAAGAAGCTGGCATGGCCGAACGACAACTGGCCGCCGTAGCCGGACAGGATGTTCCACGACACGCCGAAGGCAGCCCAGATCGGCACCAATGTCAGGATCAACTGGAAATAGCTGTTGGGGACGAGCCAGGCGAAGCCCAGATAGATGACGACGAGGCAAAGCAGGATCGTCAGGTCGCGGCGCAGGTTCTCGGCGGTGCCAATTCTCATGTCACGCACGCTCCGCCGAGCGGCCGAACAACCCTTGCGGCCGCAACATGACGATCAGCAGGAAGACGATGAAAATCGCCGCGTTCTGCAATTGCGGCGGCAGCACCAAGGCGGACATCTGCTGCACCATCCCAACCGTCATGCCGCCCCAGAAGGCGCCCATGATGGAGCCGATGCCGCCGAGGACGACTCCGGAATACATGATGATGACGTAATCAAAGCCGATGAACGAGCCGAACGACAGATACGTCGCCATCAGCCCGCCGGCGATCGCGGTGATGCCGCTGCCCAGGCCGAACGCCATCCGGTAATATCTGTCGACGTCGATCCCCATGTAAGTCGCGGCGGTCGGATTGTCGGCGGCGGCGCGCAAGGCTTTGCCGATCCGGGTGTACTCCAGCACGAAATACAATGTCAGCGCGGTGATGATGGCGACGGCGCAGGCCACCAGCTTGGCCTTGTTGAGGAAGATCGTGGCGTCGCCATAAACCGGACCCACGAGGAACGCACTGGAAGACAACGGTGTGCGCACCGTGACCGGAATGGTGCCGAACACGATCATCCCGCCATTTTGCAGGATCAGCGAAATGCCAAGAGTGATGATCAACTGACCGAAATGACCATCGTCAATTGACCCCGCGGTGCGCAGCCCCGACACCCGGCTGATCAGGAATTTGTGCAGCAGGGCACCGAACACGAACACGATCGGGCCGGCCAGCAGCGCACCGACAAAGGGTCCGATATACGGACCGAGGAACGCCAGGACCCCGCCGCCCGTCACCAAATAAAAGCTCGCGAACATCCCCAGCATCAGCAACTCGCCCTGGGCGAAATTGACGACCTTCATGATCCCGAAGATCAGCCCAAGGCCGATACACATCAGTCCGTAAATGCAGCCGATCGTGATGCCCGCGGTCAGCGCGTTCAGCACACTCTCTATCAGGGCCTCGAGATCCACTGACTTCCGTTAGCCTCCCTGGTCCGGGCATTGCCGGGCCGTCGCGCGTGCTTAACGGCTCACGGCGGCGGGCTCAATCCCTATTGGGCACGGGGCAAGCGCGAGGGGTCCGCCCTTCGAACCCGCCAGGAGGCGCTGCCTCCTGGACCTCCGGCAAAGGGCGAGGCCCTTTGCAATCTATCCATTGGAAGTGGAATGAGAGGGGCCGACACCGACCTTGACAGGGCACGGTTGGCCCCTCTCATTCCACTTCCAAAATGAATGGTTCCAAGGGCCACTGCCCTTGGCGGGGATCCAAGGGGCAGCGCC
>ODAK010002803.1_pt1 | contig 18251 bp, 14 predicted proteins | sample 1539591 | NCBI WGS metagenome assembly ODAK01 (sample SAMEA3539303, study PRJEB22396) | soil metagenome | biome: tundra; feature: field; material: soil | place: USA | collected 2010-05 | depth 0.15 m | reverse complement strand
GTCATCAGCGATTCGACGAACCAGCCGGTGCTGAACAGCGCGGCGGCGTAGGTGTGTTCATTGTCTGCGCCAGCCGGAAAATGTGAAGCGATTTCCGCCGGCGCCACCAGTGCCAGATTGCTGCACTTGAAATAAAACCACATTAGAAAATACGTCGTGTAATCGAAAATCGAACTGATCGGACCGATGAACATGATGAACCGGGTGATTTCGCCCATGTGCCACGGACGCGGCTTGGAGATCACCGCCGTGCCGACGTTGTCGGTGGGAATCGGCACCTGTGAGAAATCGTAGAGCAGGTTGTTTGACAGCACTTGGATGGGCTGCATCGGCAGATAGGGCAGCCACGCGCTGGCTCCGAGCACGCTGAACATATTGCCGAAGTTGGAACTGGCACCCATGCGGATGTATTTCAAAATGTTCACGAACACCTTGCGGCCTTCGAGCACGCCTTCCTCCAGCACCATCAAATCTTTTTCCAGCAGAATCATGTCGGCAGATTCCTTGGCGATGTCCACGGCGGTGTCCACGGACAGGCCCACGTCGGCGGCGCGGAGCGCGGGCGCGTCGTTGATGCCGTCACCCATGAAACCGACGACGTGCTTGTTGCGTTGCAACGCCTGCACGACGCGCTTTTTGTGCGCCGGCGAGAGGCGGGCGAAGACGTCGGTGGTCTCCACTTCGCCAGCGAGCTGCTCGTCGGTCAGGTTTTCCACCTGGCTGCCGAGCAGGATTTTCTCCGCGTGAATGCCGACTTCGCTGCACACCTTGCGGGTCACGAGATCGTTGTCGCCGGTCAACACTTTCACGGTGATGCCGTTTTGCCGCAACGCAGTGATGGCCTTGGCGGCGGAATCCTTGGGCGGATCGAGGAACGCGAGGTAGCCGGTCAAAACCAGTTCGCTTTCGTCGGCCTTGGTGAACGTAGTCTGCGCGCCAAGTTTTTTCGTGGCCACGGCGAGCACGCGGAAGCCGTCCTCGCTCAATTCATTCACCTGCTGCACGAGGTCGCCAACGAGGATCGGCTCCATCGGAAAAATTTCGCCGTCGCTTTCAAAGTGCGTGCATTTGGCGAACACCGCTTCGGGCGCGCCCTTGGTGAGCAGCTCGCGGTCGCCGTTGGGTGACTCAATCGCCACGGACATCATCCGGCGCGAGAAATCGAATGGGATTTCGTCCACCATCTTGTATTTATCAATGCCGAGTTCGCCGTGCAGTTGCTTGTATTTCAGCACGGCGCGATCCAGGACGTTTTTCAGGCCGGTCTGGAAATGGCTGATGAGATACGCGTCGCGCAGCACGGCTTCGCTTTCATTTTTGAAAACGTCCACGTGGAGTTCGAGGATGACGTGGTCAATCGTCAGCGTGCCGGTCTTGTCGGTGCAGAGCACGTCCATCGCGCCAAAGTTCTGGATGGAATTGAGTTTTTTGACGATGACTTTTTTCTTCGCCATCGCCAGCGCGCCCTTGGAAAGACAGACGGAAATGATCATCGGCAGCATTTCCGGCGTGAGACCGACAGCCACGGACATCGCGAAGAAAAAGGCGTAGGTCCAGTTGCCCTTGAACAGTCCGTTGATGAGGAAAACCATCGGCACCATCACCAGCATGAACGTGAGCATCAGCCAGACGTATTTCTTGACGCCTTTGTCAAAGGCGGTCTCGACCTGCTGGCCGGCGAGGCTGCTGGCCATCTTGCCGAAGTAAGTCTGCGTGCCGGTCGCCAAAATGACGGCCGTGGCCGCGCCGCTTTCCACGCTGGTGCCAAGGAAGCAGAGGTTGGTGCGTTCGATGGCAGCGACATTGGTGCGCGGATCGCACGCGTCGGTTTTTTCCACCGGCAGCGATTCGCCGGTGAGCGTCGCTTGAATGATGAACAGATCCTTGGCGGAAATCAGCCGCACGTCGCCGGGAATCATGTCGCCCGCCGAAAGTTTTACGAGGTCGCCGGGCACCAGTTGTTGAAGCGGAATTTCTTTGGCCTGCCCCTCACGCACGACCGTGGCGGTGACCTTGATCATCGCCTTGAGCTTGGCCACCGCGTTGTCAGCCTTGGTCTCCTGCACAAACCGCAGCGTGACGCCCAAAACGACCATCAGCAGCATCACCGTGCCGGCGCGCAGGTCGCCGGTGGCATACGAAATGGTTGCCAGCACGGTCAGCAAAATCACCAGCGGATTGCGCACGGCGGTCCACAGCCGGTGCAGCCATTCGTGTTTTTTTTCCTGGCCGACTTCGTTGGGGCCGTATTGTGTCAGCCGCGCCGCCGCCTCGGTTTCCATGAGGCCGTTGGGTGCGGTGCCGAGGGATTGCAGGACTTCGGAAATTTCCCGCGTGGCGGCCTCGCTGACGAGGTCGGCGCCACGGGAATTGCTGGGAACATTCAAGCTGGCCATAAAACAACAATTTTGCGCGGCAAAATTAACAAATTGCCCTGGGAACGGCACGTTAAGTTTTTGCAAAAACATGGTTTTCCCCAGTGCTTTTTTATTTGCAGAAAACCAGCTGTGTTCGTGCGCTTGACGCTGTCATTGAATCGTTCTAATTTGGCATCGTTCGGGGAGCCAAATCGCCTTTGGGCGACGCTGAGAGTTTGACGCGCGAGCGCCAATGACCCGTGAACTTGATCCGGATAATGCCGGCGCAAGGATTTTCAACTCTCTCCGGCTTCCCTTCCAAGAAATTATGATCGCGACCAAAGAATCGTTCGAGCCGCACAGCAGCGAACAACTGCCCTCCAGCAAAAAGGTTTTTGTTGAAGGCACAATCCATCCCGATGTTCGCGTGCCGATGCGCGAAATCGAAGTCACGCCGACGAAATCTTACACCGGCGCGGTCACGGCGAATGAACCGGTGCGCGTCTATGACTGCTCCGGGCCGTGGGGCGATCCCGCGTTCACCGGCACGTCCGAGGAAGGTCTGCCGGCGCTGCGTCGCGACTGGATTTTGAAACGTGGCGATGTCGAGGAATACGACGGTCGCGAAGTGAAGCCGATGGACAATGGCTATCTCTCCGGCAAACACGCCGAGTTCGCCAGCGCGGCGGAGAAGAATCGCCTCGTGGAATTTCCCGGCCTCAAGGGCAGTCGCCGCTGTCCGTTGCGCGCCAAGACGGGCAAGGTCGTCACGCAATTGCAATATGCCCGCGCCGGCATCATCACGCCGGAGATGGAATTCATCGCCATCCGCGAAAACATGGGCCGCGCGAAAATCTCGGACATGGCGAATGACATCATCCGCACCGACCTGAACAAGCAGCACGCCGGTTCCAGCCAGCTTGCGAGCAGCGAATTCACGCCGTCCGTTTTCCGCAAATTTCCGCAGCGTATTCCCGCCGAGATCACGCCTGAATTTGTTCGCAGCGAAGTCGCCGCCGGGCGCGCGATCATTCCGAACAACATCAATCACCCCGAGTCCGAGCCGATGATCATCGGCCGCAATTTCCTCGTGAAGATCAACTCGAACATCGGCAACAGTGCGGTGGCGTCGAGCATCGAGGAGGAAGTCGAAAAGATGCGCTGGTCCATCAAGTGGGGCGCGGACACCGTCATGGATCTTTCCACCGGCAAAAACATCCACGCCACGCGCGAATGGATTTTGCGCAACTCGCCCGTGCCCATCGGCACCGTGCCGATTTATCAGGCGCTCGAAAAGGTCAATGGCCGCGCCGAAGACCTGACGTGGGAACTCTTCCGCGACACGCTCATCGAACAGGCCGAGCAAGGCGTGGATTATTTCACCATTCACGCCGGCGTGTTGCTGCGCTTCGTGCCGATGACCGCGAGCCGCATGACGGGCATCGTTTCGCGCGGCGGCAGCATCATGGCCAAGTGGTGCCTCGCGCATCACCAGGAGAATTTCCTCTACACGCACTGGGACGAGATTTGCGACATCATGGCCGCGTATGATGTTTCATTCTCCATCGGCGACGGCCTTCGCCCCGGCAGCATTGCCGATGCGAATGACCGCGCGCAATTCGGCGAACTCGAAACGCAGGGCGAACTCACCAAGCGCGCGTGGGCCAAAGGCGTGCAGGTCATGAACGAAGGTCCCGGCCATGTGCCCATCCACATGATCGAGGAGAACATGGTGAAGCAGCTCGAATGGTGCGGCGAAGCGCCGTTCTACACGCTCGGCCCGCTCACGACTGACATCGCGCCCGGCTACGACCACATCACCAGCGGCATCGGCGCGGCAATGATCGGCTGGTATGGCTGCGCGATGCTTTGCTATGTGACTCCGAAAGAGCATTTGGGATTGCCCAACAAAAAAGACGTCAAGGATGGTGTGATTACCTACAAAATCGCGGCGCACGCGGCGGATTTGGCAAAGGGACATCCGGGCGCTCAATACCGCGACAACGCAATTTCCAAAGCCAGATTCGAGTTCAGATGGGAAGACCAGTTTAACCTGTCGCTTGATCCGGTGACGGCCAGGGAATTCCATGATGAAACCTTGCCGCAAGACGGAGCGAAGACGGCTCATTTCTGCTCCATGTGCGGCCCGCATTTTTGCAGCATGAAGATAACGGAGGACGTGCGGAAATATGCGGCGGAGCAAGGCATCGCCGAGGAAGAAGCGTTGAAAAAGGGGATGGAAGAAAAATCCAAAGAGTTCGCCGAAAAGGGTAGCGAGCTTTACGCGAAGGCGTGATTCTGAGAGCTTGACGGTGTAGCGTGTCATAAACCAAACGACCGTCCCTGATGAAGCACATTGAACAACTTGCGGAACACGGGCAGCGCCTTGTCGGCGGAAAGACGCTGCTTGCGCGAGCAACAGGACGGTTCTACACGCCCGAAATTCTTGCCGAGCAACTCGCTCATGCCCTCATCGAATCTGCGCCTGATTTCAGTGGCCGTGAGGTTCGCATCATTGATCCGTTTTGCGGTGACGGTCGGCTCGTAGTGTCGTTTCTATGGCAGGTGGCGAACTCCCGCTCTTTCCGCAAGGCACGCTTTCAGGTGTCGCTCTGGGACACTGACAAGGAAGCCGTCGCGGAAGCTGAGACAAAGATTAGAGCTTTGGCTTGCGCAAAGAAAATCGTCGTGAAGGTGGATGCTCGCGCACACGATACTTTTTTGAACAGCACGGAGGCTTTGGGCACATACGACATTGCTCTGACGAATCCTCCGTGGGAGGCGTTGAAGCCCGACCGACGGGAATTGGATCAGATGGACGCAGACTCCAGGGTTGCATTTGAGAAGACACTTCGCGCTTACGACACGAAACTCGCCAAGTTGCTTCCAAATTCGCAACCGGAGGCGAAGTATTCAGGGTGGGGCACGAACCTTTCCCGCTGCGGCCTTGAGCTTTCTGTTCTGCTGCTCAAGCCTGACGGGCTTTGCGGGATCGTGCTTTTGCCCGGACGTAACGCTCATCTTCCCATCGCCCGCTCAATTCCTTCGCGACCGCCTGCATTGCCTGGCGCAGCGAACCCTGCGCAACGCGAAATTCCGCTGGCCACGGGGACGGCAGCTTCCGAAGCAGTCTGCGAAAGCCCGAGTCAATGGCTTCCGGTTTCCGCAGCTTCAACACCCGCGCTACTTGCTTGTCGAGTTTCCTGAATTCCTCCGGCGACTCATTGAGTGCTGCGATTGCCGCAGCCGTTGCCGTCTCGGTTTCAGGCAGCGAGATAACAAAGGCGCTCCGGTTTTTCTTTTTGAAGTAAGTCCGCGGCGATTCGAGAGCGATCCTGCACCGGCGCGCTTTCTGTTCGATGGCGTATTTGGTGGTTCGCTGTGTCCGCCTCTGTGCGGTGAACTGCGTCACATTATCAATAACCTTTAATTCCTCAAACTCGACGTCGTAGTCCGCACATTCCAGATGAAGCAGGCTCAATAGAAATGCGTGGTGACCGGCTCGCTCGATCTCCCGGAGCATCGCCATGAACGAGTGCCGGTTATCCCGCAGAATCTTGCTTAATCGCAGTGCGGTTTCGTCGTCGGAGACGGACTGCTTGCGCAAATCCCAAAGCGCCTTGCTGTGCCACGAGATCACGGATGCTCCGGCGCGCTCCATTTGGCGGAGGCGTTGAACATCCGACAGGTTCATCCGGTTGTTCTTCGCGCTGTTGCAGGAGCTGCAAAGCATCTGGAACTCCGGGTGGTGCGAAAATCCAAGCGAGATCGGCCCGATGTGATCTGCATCGCACGGGCCGCTGTGCCCGTTGCGGCACGCTCGTTGCGCAGCCTCGTCCGGATTTCGCCCATCAGCCTGTCGGCGGCGATCCAATCGCCATCCGCCCAGTATTCAAAAACGCGACGGTCGGTGACGTAACCCGCCAGATTCTCCTTGTGCCTTCCTGTGTCGGCTTTGCTCCGGCAACACAAGTTAAACGAGTGAAATCCATCGAAGCGGTCAGGCGCGTTCGACATCGCGCCGGGACTCAAGACAGACGGCTCTGCCGGGATGTATTGCGAATCAATCCAGTTCAGACACGCGGCAAGAGACTCGAAACTTTGCGGCACGTTTATTCCACTGGCTCGGAGCAAAGTCGGAAGGTCATCAAGAATTCTCTTGCCGTAGCGTGCATGGAGGCGGCGAATGAGTTCAGTAACGTGCTCAAGCCTGTCGAATTTGAAATCCGCCGTCACATACTCAACCTTCCGAATTCTATTCAGGAAAGCTTCGCGCGGGTATGCGTAGCGAATTTCCAGCACGCGCCCACATTGCTTGCACGGCTTCTTGCCTGTCGGGTGAAGACGCTTCGCTGTTTTGCTGATCCATTCCTCCGCAGCGGTGGAGATTCCAAGCTCACGAGCTTTGCGTCGCCACCAGTCACGGCGTTTGTGATGGGTGTCCTTGAATTTACCAGACCCGCGATTCGATGGGGCTTCCCACTGGATCTTGTTTTCTGCGGCGTATGCGTCGGGCATTCCCGTGTAGTTTGGATGCCGAGCGATGAACTCCATGTAGGCAACGAAATCGGGATGCCACGTCTGGCCCTTGCTGCCGTATTGTCTTTTGTGTGGCATCAGTGCTCCTCCCTTTCAGCGTTTTCTCTTCGGGAAGAACTCGCCGACTTCGGCTTCCAATGACTCCCCAATCTTCAGCAGGTTCAGCGCGGCGACATTGACCTCACCCCGTTCGATTCGCCCGTAGTAGGCACGATCCAACCCCGCATCCATCGCCATCTGCTCTTGGGAAATGCCACGCGCTTCTCGAATTGCGCGAATCCTGCTGCCGATTTGGACCAGCGACTTGATTTTTGCCATGCCTCAATCATAAAGCCTCAGTCCACGGCTTTTATGACGCCGCTAGTTATTTTTGTTTTTAGGAGTTTTGATTGAGCGCGAGGGGAATTGCCGCAAACAAAAAAACGGCCTCCATTTCTGGAAGCCACTTTGCGTTTCAAATTTGTTTTACAGATGCGGAGTCGCGGGCGGCGGCGTGGGCGGCGGGCTGGCGTGGCTCGCGATGGTGTCCACGATGATGCGCGCATTTTCGTAATCGCTCACGAATTTCGCAACGGTGATCTGGCCGGTGAGGTCGTCCATGATTCCCAAATCCACGTCGGCAGCATCAAACTCGGTTTGCAGGAGCGGTTTCGTTTAACTCGCGGCGCACAATTTTTTAAGCGCGTGGCATTTGTTTTTCATCGAACGTTCAAGGAGCGTTGGATCACAAATGTTGCGACCGGGCGTTAAGATTTTTCCCGAAATGGAAATGTTCATCACGCCCGGTTACGACCACATCACCAGCGGCATCGGCGCGGCGATGATCGGCTGGTATGGTTGCGCGTTGCTCTGCTACGTCACGCCCAAGGAACACCTCGGTCTGCCGAACAAGAAAGACGTGAAAGACGGCGTCATCACTTACAAGATCGCGGCGCACGCGGCGGACCTGGCCAAAGGCCATCCCGGCGCGCAATACCGCGACAACGCCATCTCCAAGGCGCGCTTTGAATTCCGCTGGGAAGATCAATTCAATCTCGCGCTCGACCCCGTGACCGCGCGCGAGTTCCACGACGAAACCCTGCCGCAGGAGGGCGCCAAGACCGCGCATTTCTGCTCCATGTGCGGCCCGCATTTCTGCTCGATGAAAATCACCGAAGATGTCCGCAAATACGCCGCCGAACAAGGCATCGCCGAGGAAGAGGTGTTGAAGAAAGGCATGGAAGCCAAGTCGAAGGAGTTCGTGGAAAAGGGCGCGGAGGTTTACGCGAAGGCTTAATTCCGGAGCGCGGCTGTGTCGAAGACCAGTCGCAGCACTCAACTACAAGCCCAGCAATTTCTTTTCGATGTAAGTTTGTAAAACACCGGCAGCGGCGTCTCCAATCTTGTCCGCTCCGGCAATCAAGAATTGTTTGATCCGCTGTTTTGCGGTTACTCGCCCAGGTTCCGGGGCGGAGTCATCGTTGAGTTCCTATAGGGTTGAGGTGAGTTCGGCGGCTTTACCTCCGCCGTGCTGCTCGAAAAGCGAGATCAATGCTTTGTCATTGTTGGTGAGTTGAGCGATTCCATTGACCTCTTGAGCTACGACGCCCTCGATGCGTTCGATGAACTGAGGTTTGAAATTCAAGGTTATGTTCTGCTGTGTGGATTCGGTTGGTTGCGAGAATCGAAGCAACATCGCCTGGCTGACCCGAGACCCGACAAGTTCGGGGATAAGCGCGTTGACGGTAGTTTCAATGAGGCTCTGCTGTGCTGGTTGAACGACGTCGACCAGTTCGGATTCCAGCCGATGACGTATTGAGAGTATTTTTTCTTCTCGGGCGTGTTTGAGGTCAATCTGCAACCTCCTGAACTCTTTGGAATAGCGCGAAATGATTTGAGTTATCTCACGAGCATTCGCTCCAGTCCCTTTCAAAAGTTCTTCGGCTGCCGCAGGGTCAGTTGCGCAGAGGTCTGTCAGTTTGGTGAAATCTTCAAAGTGCTTCGTCAGCTTCTTGCGATCATTGTCCTCCGCCCCGAGATCCACTCCATGAAACGCATAAATTACACCTTTGGATGTGCTCTGCTGATCCAGCCGCACATTAAGTCCGGCCACCTTCGTCAAGTAGTCTTTGAACAACGAAAGGAGTTGCCCCATTTGGTCGCCCCAGAGTCTCCCGGAAGGGACGTAGAGCCTGAAAAGTAATCCCTCGTCGGTCTCCTTCACGAAACTTTGCGCCGAGACTGTTACCTCGGCACGTTTTTGGTAGGGCAAAATATCCAAACCATTTGCCCTAAAAAGCTCGTTTGCTTTTTTCATAACCGCGACGGGAGGCCTCGAAAACTCTTCATCGTCACTACACTCCTTATTTGCCAAAAGGTCTTCATACGCGAACAGCCGATGGGGACGAGCCGCAATTTCCTTGAGCAAGCGACAGCCGACGTCTTTGTATGCTGGGGAGACGAAGTGGCCGTAAACAGCTCCAGTAAATTTGCCGATCACCATTTTAACGTCGTGCGTCTGGAGTATGCGAATGATGGATTCCCAATTCTCAGTGCTGGAGTTTAGAAACTTCACCTTGTAGGAGATTCCTGATGTAGACAATGCACTTGTCACTCCTTCATGGGCGATGTCGCCCAACAGCAAGACGATTTTTTCTGCCATGCGAAGATTGTGAAGCATCCGCGCAGTTACGGCAATACTCACCTTGTCTAAGCCGCTGCGACGGACGCTGCGCGCACAGTCGCGGTCCGGTTGTGGAGCGCGGCTGTGTCCCGCGCCGCGCGGGATCAGCCGCAGCACGTCCGAACGTCGAGTCGTGTCGAATTATTTCCAACGCGCCACCCGTTGCGAAGCTGCTGCGGCTGGTCTCCGCGACACAGCCGCGCTCCGGGGGCGTTCCAAGACTTGCGGCGTTCGCATGTTTGCGGCTCAATGTTTGGCGTGAGCCAGCCACCCAAACCGAGCCGACCCGGGCCGCCGCGCAATCCCGGCGTGCGCGATTTGGTCGAAGGCAAGCGGCATTGGTCTTCGCCGCCGAAACAAAGGGACGCCAAGCAAGGTTTTCGCGGTTGGAGTGAACGCGGCTACCTGCCGCATCGCGATGAACCGGGACTGACGCAATTCGTCACGTTCCGGTTGACAGATTCGTTTCCTGAAGCGCTCCGTTCCGAGTGGGAACACTTCCTGAAAATTGAGGACAACCAGCAACGGCGAGCGGAACTGGAAGCGTATCTGGATAAAGGTCGCGGCGAGTGTCATCTGCGTCAGCCGGAGATTGCCCAACTCGTCGAAGAGGCGGTGCGGTTCTTTCACGGTAGACGCTATGACTTGCGCGCGTGGGTGGTGATGCCGAATCACGTTCATGCGTTGTTCAAGGTGGATACCACCCCGATGGCGGAAATTTTGGAAAGCTGGAAGAAGCATACAGCGCAAAAGGCGAACCGGCTGCTGAATCGTCGCGGTGAATTCTGGTAGGCGGATTATTGGGACACTTTCATGCGCGACAGCGATCATGAATTGGAAACGCGTAGATACATTGAGAACAATCCGGCAAAGGCCGGTTTGGTTCTCGATCCGAAAACATGGCCTTGGAGCAGTGCGCGGTTTCGGGATGAGCATGGAGTGTTGAAACTGTGATCGGAGCGCGACTGCGCTGAAAGCCAGTCGCAGCAATATTGTAAGCCGGACGATGTGCGAAATCTGAGGCGTTGTTCCAATTCGGATATTGCTGCGGCTGGTCTTCGACACAGCCGCGCTCCGGCAAATTGGTTGCCCGGCTTGTGACTTGTTCGCCGAATTGATTTACTTTGCTGACGACCGTCCAAACTATGAACAACATGAAGAGCAATAAAAAGGAGTTGTCCCCAAAACAACTCGAAGAACTTCTCACGGCATTGAAAGACCGGTTTGAGAAAAACATGAACCGCCATAAAGGTCTTGAGTGGGTTAAAGTCCAGGCAAAGCTGGAAGCGAATGCTGAAAAGCTGTGGTCACTCAATGAAATGGAAAAAACCGGCGGTGAACCGGATGTTGTTGGTCATGATAAAAAAACGGGTGAATACGTTTTTTATGATTGTTCAGCGGAAAGTCCCAAAGGCCGCACCAGTTTTGCTACGACCGGGAAGCGCTGGATTCGCGGAAAGAATTTAAACCGAAAAACAGCGTCATGGATATGGCGGCGACCATGGGCATTGAGCTTTTAACGGAAGAACAATATTTCGAACTGCAAAAGCTGGGCGAGTTCGATACGAAGACGTCGAGCTGGGTGAAAACACCGGCGGATATCCGAAAACTCGGTGGCGCGCTTTATTGTGATCGCCGCTACGGCCGCGTCTTCGTGGGTCACAACGGCGCGCAGTCTTACTATAGCGCCAGGGCGTTCCGTGGCTCGCTCAGGGTCTGAATTTTGCGGAGCGTCTCGAACGCGGGTTGCTTTGGGCGGAGCGCGGCTGTGTCGAAGACCAGCCGCAGCGCATCCGAACGTCGAGGCGCATTGAATTCTCCCAATGTTTCCGGCCATGCGAAGCTGCTGCGGCTGGTCTCCGCGACACAGTCGCGCTCCGGGGGCGTTCCAAGACTACGGCGTTCGCGTGTTTGCGGCTCAATGTTTGGTGTGAGCCTGCCATCCAAACCGCGTCGTCCCGGGCCGCCGCATAATCCCGGCGTGCGCGATTTGGTCGAGGGCAAGCGTCGTTGGTCTTCGCCGCCGAAACCAGAAGATGCCAAGCAAGGCTTTCGTGGCTGGAATGAGCGCGGTTATCTGCCGCATCGCGACGAGCCGGGTCTCACGCAGTTCGTCACGTTTCGACTGGCTGATTCATTTCCCGAAGCGTTGCGCTCGGAGTGGGAGCATCTCTACAAGATTGAAAACGATCAACAGCGTCGGGCGGAGTTGGAATCGTATCTCGACAAAGGTCGTGGTGAATGTCACTTGCGAAAACCGGAAATTGCGAAGTTCGTCGAAGATGCCGTGCGGTTTTTCCACGGCGAGCGCTACGATCTGCGCGCTTGGGTGGTGATGCCGAATCACGTTCACGCCTTGTTCAAGGTGGACGCCACGCCAATGGCGGAGATTCTTGAGAGTTGGAAGAAGCACACGGCGCAAAAGGTGAACCGGCTGCTGCATCGTCGCGGTGAATTCTGGCAGGTGGATTATTGGGACACTTTCATGCGCGACAGCACTCACGAATTGGAGACGCGTAATTATATCGAGAACAATCCAGCGAAGGCAGGCTTGGTTCTCGATCCGAAAACGTGGCCGTGGAGCAGCGCGAGATTTCGGGATAAGTTTGGCGTGCTGAAGCTCTGACGGAGCGCGGCTGTGGGCGCCAAGCACCAACCGCAGCGGGGGGAGAATGCAACGGTTATTGATAAATTCCGCACGTCACAGTTGGCATGAGTGCTGCGGCTGGTCTTCGACACAGCCGCGCTCCGACCGAGGTGCGCCGCACGCCTTCTTCACGAAGCAGGCTTTCAGGCCGATGGCCTTGCCACCGTAATCCACAAACTCACTTCCTGTTCTGAGGGTCAAAAAAAATGCCGCTTAAGACTGCGTTGTCGCCGCGAATATGATTCACCCGGACCCGCACGGATTGTCGGCAGTTGTAAACGGCATACGTTCCGCCGGTAAAGTTAGAGTAAACATGGGTCGGGGCAATCAGCTTCCGGCTTTCCAAATCGAATAGTTCGACCGACTGGCGTCGGCCCTTGCGATCGAGATCTACGAAGTAAAGTGCAAGCTGGTATTCAGCGGATTGTTTGAGCGCAACGTCCACCACGAGACACTGCTGGCAGGCAGCGGGATTTCCGCAATAGAGCACGCCGTCACAACGCGCCGCGCCATTCGTCGGGCTTTGGGCCAACGCCCGAGTATCCACCACCGGCTCGCTCCAACCACCTACGCGGCCCTGACGACGGGTGACGGTGGTTACATAGTTGGGAAGTTGGACGCGATCCTTGTCCACGCCATCAATGCAAAACAGAACGCTGCCGTCCAAACCATATTTGCCACCCCAGTTGCCGCTGGTAGTGCGATCTTCTTTCACGAAAGTCGCAGGGAATTGCCACGGCACATCCTTGAATACCGGCGTTCTTCCTGAGTAGGCCACTTTGATTTCATAGGTGCCGGGCTGCACGTCATTGAAAATCACGAAGTCCCGGTTGGTGCTCGCTCCGCCAATCCCCGGGACGGCGTGTGAGGTTCCATTCTTCCAAGCCAATTTGCCGTTGATACGGATGCTCTTGATGGTTTTTTCCACCATGGGAATGCCGATGCGTCCGATGGTTCCCGCCGGCGCGGTGAGGCTGGCTTGGCCTTTGGTGACATCAAAGGCTGCGCGGATGGTTCCCTTGGGCGTGGGCACCGAACCGGACACGGATGTGAGCGTCCGGCCGGGGTGGGGAAACACATCGTAGGTCGCGAAGCCGGGGGTGATGGGTTTGATGCCCAGTGTTTCCTCGGTCAGCCACTTGGTCACGCCCGCGCCCCAAGGGTGACAGAGGCTGGTGTAGCCAGACTGGCAATTCGGAACGGCGTCATTATGGCCGAGCACCTGCGCCCAAGCCGGCCAGAAGGTTTCAAAAAAACAGGTGCCACCATATTCAAGCTGGCCGCCCCAGTCATCGCGGATGGACGCCACGGCCTCGTCGTAATGGTTCATCCGGGCCATCGCTTGGATGACGAAATATTGGTTGAAAGGGGAAAACGACACGCGCGTGGCACGATCGCTAAACTCCCAGTCGAAGAGCCGCGCCTGTTCGGTCGGCGTGGTGAAACCGGCGTTCACCGAATCGGCTGCCGCGTGTAACCCGAATCGGTCCATCCATTGGCTCTGCGCCCGCAGTTCGGCGATGCGCTGGTCAGCGATTTTCTGGTAGGTCTCGCTCACGACGGTTTCGCCGAGGGTGTTCATGCTCTGGGCAAATTCGCGGCAGGCGCGGATGAACAACATGCGATAAGCGTTCTTGGTTTCCGGATTGGCGTTGGGATCTTCGAAACCAGCGCCCAGCCGGTCATCCCAACCGTAAAATGAGATGGGAGGGTCAGCATAAATCTGGTTGCCATGTTCAAGCTTGGCCTGCGCGTTGGCGGCGTGTTGCCGGAGCGTGGCCGCGTCGCCGCTGTAACGGTAGTAATCCATCAAACTCAAAATCCAGTAGAGCGAATAGCTTTCGATGCCGTTGTCCAGCTTGGCGGTGCGGTCAAGGTTGGCCTTCACAAAGTCTCGATTGCCAAAGGCAGCCAGCGCCGCCGCCTGCGCCGGATACGCATCGCCCGTCCAGGAAAAGCGGTCGCTCCGGTCCATTAGAATGGCGCCAAAATAATCCTGGAGCAGGTTTAGCTTCACGCCGTAAGCGCCGACATACCAGATGCGCGTGAACTGCGGATCGCTACAGGCGAAGCTGCCTTCGTAGTTCGCCGGTTTGGTCTGGCAAACCAGCCGCACTGCCGTGATATGCCACGGTTTGTCAAAGGTGCGGACATGAATCCAGCCGAACCGCACGCCTTCATAAAGGCTCTGGTTTAATTCCAACCGATACGTCTGGCCATGTTTGACAGGAGTTTTGGTTTTCACCGGGCTCTGGGCCCCGTCATTCACGATGGCCGGTTCGTTGTATTCGCTGATGCTCATCTCCACGGCACCGGAAAAATCGGGACTGTCAAATTCCAGCCACGCGGCGCTCTCCACTCCGAAATCAAAGCGAATGGAACCGGTGCCATTGACCAGCACCTGGCAAGTCCCATGGGTGAAGGAGTCGAGGTTGCCACAAGCATCCGGTTGATCCGCAGACACGGCCACCGGTCTAAGCAGATAGGTTTGTAAACCGTCCCCAGCCTGCGGGTTCTCCCAGCGGTAATGCGCCAGCGGGTCGGGCGAGTCGGGGACAACCTTTTTTTCAAAATTGCCGCCGTGCAACGCTGGATACGGTTCGCTGATGGGGGAATTCCCTTCGAGCAGCCGGGCACTGGCAGCCATCAAGGCTGTGTCCGGCCATGACCTGAGACTGGCACCGACAACCAATAACAAAACCAATGAGGTGGGCTGTTTCATGGAAAGCAGGAAGTGTGGCTAAATCGCCGCCGGAAAGCAAACGTTGGCGTATTTTTTTCCGTAAGTTCGTTGAGCATCAAACAGGGTGGTGGGTTTGAGATCACCTCTTGAGTAAATTTCCCCGGATTCCCATGCGGGGCTGGTTTCGATACCGCTGCATTCTGACCTAAGCGCGCTTCATACCTGCTTCTCGAAGCCGGCTTTCTGGCCGACCGGATAACGAAACGCCTCACAAATAATGCACGCCATTCAATCCCGATGCCCCGTTTAACCTGATCATTTTTCTGAACGCGCGGGGAACGCTCATGGCTTTAAGCCGAATCCATGCGGCAGCAAACGAACCCAGATCGGGAGCAGCGTGCGTAGGACAGGCGTCGCGCCCGTCTCCATCTTCAAATTTTGCATTCACCAAAGGATGCTGCTTCGGTGCCACCAGTGACGTCGCCTCAAGCCGTGAATTCAAAAGTTAGAGACAGGCGCGACGCCTGTCCTCCGGCATGGTTCCGGTTAAGAACAGTTTGCCATCCGGCGGGAGTAGTTTTAACCTGCGCTCATGCCGCTGAAAAACTGGATGCGAAGTTACGGTTGGTTCCCGCTGCTGCTGGCAGCTTGCGGGGTAAATCTGGTTTTTGCCCAAGCGCCGGCGCCCCAAATTTTCTTCCTCCACTTAAAACTCGAAAGCAACCAGGTTTCGCTGGTCTCGGCATCCGTTGCGCCCGGAACGCTGAAACGATTTTCCGAACACCGGCCGGCACTGGATCTGGAAGTGGCCACGTCCGACGGCCAAGTGCTGTGGACGAACAATGTGGCCAACCCTTCGATTCGTCATCTCGAGTATGAAGACCCCGACCATCCGGGCGAAATTATCAGCAAGGAGGTGCAGTTGACCAACACTGAATTCATGGTCCGCGTTCCCGCGTTTCGGGACGCGCATCATGTGAACTTTTATCTGGCGCAGTCGTCCGCCGACACCAATGCGGCGGCCGCGCATCCCTTAGAGACAACCGTGCCGGCACCGCAGCGAAAAGCGGTTGGCACCGTCATGTTACCGCAAACAGCCAAGTAATTATTCATGAAACTGCGCTGGCTGCTTCTGCTTGTATTTTGTGTGGCTCAAACCGCGTTGGTGCCAGCGCTGCTGGGTCAGGCGACGATGGTGGCCATCCGCACGAACGGGCCGACGAGTTCGCGCATCAATCTGGTTTATCTCTCGGAGGGCTATACGTCCGGCCAACTGCCGCAGTTTCTGGTGGATGTCACGAACACGATGAACAAGCTGCTGACGATTCCACCTTGGAGTTCCTATAGCAACTATTTCAACGTGTTTGCCATTTCGGTCGCTTCCGCCCAGTCCGGTTCCGATCATTACACGCCGACCACGAACCTGGTGGACACTTACTTTAATTCGACCTTCGACAGTTATGGCACGCAGCGATTGCTGACCATCCCGCCGAATGACCGCGATGGAAATTACAATGACGGATACGGCAAAGTGGATGCGTTGCTGCAACAATTTTTGCCGGAATACGACGTGGCCGGATTGATTGTGAATGACCCCGTTTATGGCGGTTCTGGCGGCCAGTATTTGCTCACGTCCGTCAACAGTTCGGCCGGCGAAATTGCCAATCACGAAATCGGCCACACCTTTGCCAAACTCGGTGATGAATACTCGAGTGCCTATCCCGGCTATCCCGACACCGAAGAACCCAACACCACCACGAACGCAACGACGGGAGTAAAATGGAACGCGTGGATACTGCCGACCACTTTGATTCCGACGCCCGATGTCAGTTCCAATTATGCGGTGGTCGGATCTTTTCTTGGAGCACATTACCATACAACCGGTTGGTATCGTCCCAAGCATGACTGCAAAATGCGCACGTTGGGAGTGCCCTATTGTGAAATCTGCGCGCAGGAACTCGTGCTTTCCATCTACGGTGCGATCCGACCGATCCAAAGCTTCTCACCCGCTGCCACCAATTTTGTCGCCGCGCAGGACAGTGCCGTCTTCAATGTTTCGCTGCTGAAGCCCGCGACAAATGAGCTGACGGTGCAATGGTTCACCAACGGCGTCGCGGTCAGCTTGGCCAACACGACGAACTTCACTGTCAACGCCGCGCAACTTGCCAGCGGCACGAATGAAATCAAAGTGGTGGTTCACGACCCAACCGGCTATGTCCGCACCGATCCGGCCGGCAAGCTGTGGCAGACCAACATTTGGAAACAGATCGTCGTCACCGCCCCGACGATCACCGATCCGAAACTGTCGGGAACAACCTTCACGCTGTCGGTGCCAACGCAAGCCGGCCTCAACTACGTTCTGGAATTCAAGAACTCGCTCAATGATGCAAGCTGGACGCCCCTTCAAACCAATAATGGCAGCGGCGGGCTGATTTCCATGACGAACGCCGGCTTGGCTGGCCCCAGCCGCTTTTACCATATCCGCGTTCAATAGCAGTTCGATGGGGTCAAAGAGAATTGTCCACTCTCGCCAGAGTGGGAATCGTTCCGTTTCACGCCTTCTTCACGAAGCACGCTTTCAGGCCGACGGCGATGCCATCCACCTTGCAGGAAATTTCGTGGTCGCCGTCGCCCAGGCGGATGGGCTTGGACTTCGATCCGCCTTTGAGCACCTGCGATCCGCCCAATTTCAAATCTTTGATCAAGATGACGCAGTCGCCATCGGCGAGCACGTTGCCATGGGCATCTTTGACCACGCGCGGATCGGCGGGAGTTTCGGCTTCGGACGCGCGTTCCCATTCGTGACCACAGGTGACGCATTCGTGGCGTTCGGCGTGTTCCAGAATCTCGGGCATTTCGCACATCGGGCAGGCGGCAGGTTTGCTCATAAAGAAACAGCATAGCTTTTCTTTGCGCCAGGAATCAACCATGCACTTGGCCATCATGCTGGAACGCTGTGGTGAAATTTCCCCCAATAAGCGCGCGTTTGTTGCCAGCGCGGTGAATGTCCACGGGCGTTTCGCAAGATCATTTGCGCGGATGTCGGGACGGATTGCGTTTCCGGCTGTGAAATCTTGGCTCGACGCGGGCCGGAGGCTTGTTGAATCATATGCCGGCCCGGACGCTTGGTGCGACAGCAATTGTGAATGTCGCCGCGTCCAGCAACCTAAAGATAATTATCAACCGCTATGGCGATTTCTCCGCTTGCAGGCAAACCGGCTCCCAAAGCAATGCTGGTGGATTTGGCGCGGCTCGAACGTGAATACTACGAGCGGCGACCGGATCTCGGCGACCCGAATCAACTGGTCAGCTTCGGCACCAGCGGGCATCGCGGCTCGTCGCTGCTCGGCACGTTCACCGAGG
>ODAK010002802.1_pt1 | contig 18255 bp, 15 predicted proteins | sample 1539591 | NCBI WGS metagenome assembly ODAK01 (sample SAMEA3539303, study PRJEB22396) | soil metagenome | biome: tundra; feature: field; material: soil | place: USA | collected 2010-05 | depth 0.15 m | reverse complement strand
ATCAGCGCCTGCTCGGCCGGCGGCTACAGCTGGCTGAACTACCTCAACTACAGCAGCGGCCTGGCCGTCAACACCTCGGCCGGCCTGTCGGTCTCCGAGCAGGTCGCCAACTCCCTCGTCGTGGGTCTGACCGTCGTCCAGCTCCAGAGCGGCACCATGAAGGCCATCGTCACCACCTCCGACGCCGGCGTGCTCACCCGCACCATCCCCACCTCCTCCGGCCTCACCAACGCCAAACGCGTCAGCTGGCGCGAGATCGTCGGCCCGTGAGCTCAGGACCGGGCTGCGGCTGGGCTCGCCTCGGCCATCACGGCTGAGGCGAGAGATCACGCCGGGCCGTGAAACGCGTCCCGCGCGGGTTGGTCGCGGCTCTCGCGATCTCTCTGGCCGCGCACGCGGCCTTCATCATCGCCCCATGGTCGCGCTCGACCGCGGGCGCAGGAACTCCATCGGCGCCGGCTGTGATCGTGGCCCGCCTTCTCGATGCCGACAAGCCCGAAGCTGCCGCAGCGACGACGCCCGAAGTCGCGGCAGCGCTGCCGCCCTCGGATTCAGTCGCAGCCGCCGCGCCCCGACCCGATTCGTCGATCGTTTCCGAGCCGCCGCCCTCGATTCCTGAATTGCCAGCCCCGCCGAGGCAGGAGCAAGCCAAGCCAGCGGCCGCCCTTCCGATTCCGGAGCCCTCCGACAGCGCCAGCGCTGCAGCACCATCTCGTCGCGACGCAACTGACAAACTAACTCCGTTCGCTGCAACCGCAGCCGGACCGTCTTCGGGGCTCGATCGAGGTCCGCAGCCGCTTGACGATATCGAGCCCGAATTTCCGGCCGCCGCAGGCACTCGTGGTGGAACGGTGACGCTCTGGCTGGTCGTCTCCGATCGAGGCGTGGTTGAAAGCGTCGAAGTCGTTCGGTCGTCGCCGCCGGGCCTCTTCGATGCGGCGGCGGTCGCCGCTTTCGGCCAAGCCCGGTTTTCTCCCGGCCTGAAGGCGGGTGTGCCGGTTCGCAGCGAGGTGTTGTACGAGGTCAGTTTCGCTCCGGTGGGTCGCGGCAGCGAAACCTCGGGCCGTACTTACTGAGACTGACGCAAACGCCCGACGGGCGCGCTTCATTGCTGCACTGCGGTATTCTTCGTCTCCCGCCGGTTCAAGAGACGGTCATGAGCGAATCCGAGACCCCGCCCGTTCGCGCCGCCGAATGCGGCCACGAGTATGAGATCGCGGCGAGCGCGGATCATGGCCTGTATGCGCCCGCCAGCGAGCACGATGCCTGCGGCGTCGGCTTCGTGGCCCACATCGCCGGCTACAAGTCGCACTCGATCGTCGAGCAGGGCCTGAAGATCCTCGAGAACCTCGACCATCGCGGCGCTGTCGGCGCCGATCCGCTGATGGGCGACGGTGCGGGCATCCTGATCCAGATTCCCGACGAGTTCTACCGCGCCGAGATGGCGGGCCGGGGCGTCGCGTTGCCGGCGCCCGGCGAATACGGCGTCGGCATGGTGTTCCTGCCGAAGGAGCATGCCTCGCGTCTGGCCTGCGTGCAGGAGCTCGAGCGCGCGATCCGCGCCGAGGGTCAGGTGCTGCTCGGCTGGCGTGACGTTCCGGTCGACCGCGAGATGCCGATGTCGCCGGCGGTGCGTGCAAAAGAACCCGTGCTGCGCCAGGTCTTCATCGGCCGCGGCCCCGACGTGATCGTTCCCGACGCGCTCGAACGCAAGCTCTATGTCATCCGCAAGACGGCGTCGAGCGCGATCCAGGCGCTCAAGCTCACGCACAGCCGCGAGTACTACGTGCCGAGCATGAGCTGCCGCACGATCATCTACAAGGGCCTGCTGCTGGCCGACCAGGTCGGCCGGTACTACCAGGACCTTCAGGACCCGCGCCTCGTCTCCGCGCTGGCCCTCGTGCACCAGCGTTTCTCGACCAACACCTTCCCTGAGTGGCCACTCGCCCATCCCTATCGCATGGTCGCGCACAACGGCGAGATCAATACCGTCAAGGGCAACTTCAACTGGATGCGCGCCCGCGAGGGCGTCATGAAGTCGCCCGTGCTTGGCGACGACCTGAAGAAGCTCTATCCGATCACCTTCGAGGGCCAGAGCGACACCGCCACCTTCGACAACGCCCTCGAGTTGCTGACGATGAGCGGTTATCCGCTTGCCCATGCCGTGATGATGATGATCCCGGAGGCGTGGGAGCAGCACACGGCGATGGAACCGCGTCGCCGCGCCTTCTACGAGTACCACGCAGCGATGATGGAGCCGTGGGACGGGCCCGCGGCCATGGTCTTCACCGACGGCCGGCAGATCGGCGCGACGCTCGACCGCAACGGCCTGCGCCCGGCGCGCTACATCGTCACCGACGACGGCCTCGTCGTGATGGCGTCCGAGTCGGGCGTGCTGCCGATTCCCGAAAACCGCATCGTCAAGAAGTGGCGGCTGCAGCCCGGCAAGATGTTCCTCATCGATTTCGAGCAGGGGCGCATCGTCGACGACGAGGAGCTGAAGAACCAGTTCGCTTCGGCCAAGCCCTATCGGCAGTGGGTGGACGGCGTCCGGATCAAGCTCGATGACATTGCGGCTGCCGCGGCGCGCCCCGTGTTCGCCGAAACGCTGCTCGATCGCCAGCAGGCCTTCGGCTACACGCAGGAAGACGTGAAGTTCCTGATGAGCCCGATGGCGCAGGCGGGCGAGGAAGGCATCGGCTCGATGGGCAACGATTCGCCTTTGGCCGTGCTCTCCGACAAGAACAAGCCGCTCTACAACTACTTCAAGCAGCTGTTCGCGCAGGTGACGAATCCGCCGATCGATCCGATCCGCGAGGCGATCGTCATGTCGCTGGTGTCCTTCATCGGGCCAAAGCCGAACCTGCTCGACATCAACGCCGTCAACCCGCCGATGCGACTCGAGGTGGCGCAGCCGATCCTCGATTTCGCCGACATGGCGCGGCTGCGCTCGATCGAGGCGCACACCAGCGCCAAGTTCAAGAGCTATGAGCTCGACATCACGTATCCGCTTGCCTGGGCCGCCGAAGGCATCGAGGCCAAGCTCGCTTCGCTCTGTGCCGAGAGCGTCGACGCGATCCGCAGCGGCCACAACATTCTCATCATCAGCGACCGCAGGGTTGACCGCGAGCACGTGGCGCTGTCCGCTGCACTCGCCCTGTCGGCGGTGCACCAGCACCTCGTTCTTCTGGGGCTGCGCACGACGGCCGGCCTCGTCGTCGAGACCGGCTCGGCGCGCGAGGTGCATCACTTCGCCGTTCTCGCCGGCTACGGCGCCGAGGCGATTCATCCCTATCTCGCGCTCGAGACGCTCGCCGCGATGCACAAGGATCTGCCGAGCGATCTGGCGACCGAAAAGGCGATCTACAACTACGTCAAGGCGATCGGCAAGGGTCTGTCGAAGATCATGTCGAAGATGGGCGTCTCGACCTACATGTCGTACTGCGGCGCCCAGCTCTTCGAGGCGATCGGTCTCGAGAAGACGCTCGTCGACAAGTACTTTCGCGGCACGGCGAGCCAGATCGGCGGCATCGGCATTTTCGAGGTCGCCGAAGAGGCGATCCGCATGCACCGCGCCGCCTTCGGCGACGACCCGGTGCTCGCCAGCATGCTCGACGCCGGCGGCGAGTACGCCTGGCGCGTGCGCGGCGAAGAGCACATGTGGACGCCCGACGCGATCGCCAAGCTGCAGCACGGCGTTCGCGCCAACCGTTTCGAGACGTACCAGGAGTACGCCAAGCTCATCAACGACCAGAGCAAGCGCCATATGACGCTGCGCGGCCTGTTCGAATTCGTCGTCGATCCGGCGAAATCGATCCCGATCGACGAGGTCGAGCCGGCCAGCGAGATCGTCAAGCGCTTCGCCACCGGCGCGATGTCGCTCGGCTCGATCTCGACCGAGGCGCACGCGACGCTCGCCGTCGCCATGAATCGCATCGGCGGCAAATCGAATACCGGTGAAGGCGGCGAGGATCCGGCCCGCTATCGTGCCGAGATGAAGGGCGAGTCCATCGCCGAAGGCACGCATTTCGGCGACATCATCGGCAAGGGCGACATCGTCGTCGACTTCGTGTTGAAGGCCGGCGATTCGCTGCGTTCGAAGATCAAGCAGGTCGCTTCCGGCCGCTTCGGCGTGACGACCGAATACCTGATGTCGGCCGACCAGTTGCAGATCAAGATGGCGCAAGGCGCCAAGCCCGGCGAGGGCGGACAGCTGCCCGGCGGCAAGGTCAGCGAATACATCGGCCGACTGCGCTACTCGGTGCCTGGGGTCGGCCTCATCTCGCCGCCACCGCACCACGACATCTATTCGATCGAAGATCTCGCCCAGCTGATCCACGATCTCAAGAATGCGAACCAGCGGGCGAGCATCAGCGTCAAGCTGGTCTCGGAAGTGGGCGTCGGCACGGTCGCCGCCGGCGTCGCCAAGGCGAAGGCCGATCACGTCGTGATCGCCGGGCACGACGGTGGCACGGGCGCATCGCCCTGGAGCTCGATCAAGCACGCCGGTACGCCGTGGGAGCTCGGCCTTTCCGAGACGCAGCAGACGCTCGTGCTCAACCGCCTGCGCGGCCGTATCCGCGTCCAGGCCGACGGGCAGATGAAGACCGGCCGTGACGTCGTCATCGGCGCCTTGCTCGGCGCCGACGAATTCGGCTTCGCGACAGCGCCGCTCGTCGCCGAAGGCTGCATCCTGATGAGGAAATGCCACCTCAACACCTGCCCGGTCGGCGTGGCGACTCAGGATCCGGTCCTGCGCGCCAAGTTCCAGGGGCGGCCCGAGCACGTCGTCAACTACTTCTTCTTCGTCGCCGAGGAAGCACGCCAGATCATGGCGCAACTCGGCGTGCGCAGCTTCGACGAGCTGATCGGCCGCGTCGAGCTGCTCAATACGAAGAAGGGCATCGTGCACTGGAAGGCCCGTGGGCTCGACTTCAGCCGAGTCCTGCACGCGCCGACCGCGCCGGCGAGCGTGGCGCGCCGCCATGTCGAGGCGCAGGACCACGGCCTCGAGAAGGCGCTCGACGTGCGCCTCATCGAGAAGTGCAGGCCGGCGATCGAGCGCGGCGAAAAGGTGCAGCTTCTCGAAGAAGTGCGCAACGTCAATCGCACCGTCGGCGCCATGCTCTCGGGCGAGCTGATCCGGCGCCGCCCCGAAGGCTTGCCGGACAACACCATCTTCATCCAGATGGAAGGGACCGGCGGGCAGAGTTTTGGTGCCTTCCTCGCCAAGGGCATCACCATCTACCTGATCGGCGACGCCAACGACTACACCGGAAAGGGCATGAGCGGCGGCCGCCTGGCGATCCGGCCGAGCATCGACTTTCGCGGCGAGGCGACCGAGAACATCATCGTCGGCAATACCGTGCTCTACGGCGCGACGAGCGGCGAGGCGTTCTTTCGCGGCGTCGCCGGCGAGCGTTTCGCGGTCCGGCTTTCGGGCGCGACCGCGGTCGTCGAAGGCACTGGCGATCACGGCTGCGAGTACATGACCGGCGGTACCGTCGTCGTCCTCGGCCAGACCGGGCGCAACTTTGCCGCCGGCATGAGCGGCGGCATCGCCTACGTGTACGACGAAGACGGCGAATTCGCGTCACGCTGCAACACGACGATGGTTTCGCTCGGCCGCGTCGTCGCCTCGGCGGAGCAGGAAAAGGACGTCGAACGGGGGATCTGGCACAGCGAGCAGACCGACGAAGCGCTGCTGAAAAGTCTCGTCGCCGACCACCACAAATGGACGGGGAGCCTGCGGGCGCGGGATATCCTCGATCACTGGAACGAGTCGCGCGGCAAGTTCGTGAAGGTCTTCCCGAACGAGTACAAGCGGGCGCTGGCCGAGATCAGCCTGAAGGCGATGACGGCGCTCGGCGAAATGCGTGCCGGCAGCGCTGCCGACGATGTGATCGCCAAGGCGAAGGGCGGCGTCAAGTCGGCGAGAGTCAGCGCGCCGAAGTAGGGCGGAACAAGAGGGATCGGGAGGAGCGCCGCGATGGGCAATGTGACCGGCTTCATGACCTTCGAGCGCGTGGAAGAAGACCACGAGCCGGTGAAGAAGCGCGTCAAGAATTTCCGCGAGTTCGTCCACACGCTGAAGGAAGACGAAGCCAAGGTGCAGAGCGCGCGCTGCATGGACTGCGGCACACCTTTCTGCAACAGCGGTTGTCCGGTCAACAACATCATTCCGGATTTCAACGACCTGGTCTATCGCGCCGACTGGAAGACGGCTTTTGCGGTCCTCGACTCGACGAACAACTTCCCCGAGTTCACCGGCCGCATCTGCCCGGCGCCATGCGAAGAGGCGTGCACGCTCAACATCAGCGCCGATCCCGTCGGCATCAAGTCGATCGAGCACGCGATCATCGATCGGGCCTGGGCCGAAGGCTGGGTCGTGCCGCGGCCGCCGGTCGCGAAGACGGGAAAGAAAGTGGCCGTGGTCGGCTCCGGGCCGGCGGGGCTCGCCGCAGCGCAGCAGCTTGCGCGCGCCGGACACGAGGTCACCGTGTTCGAGAAAAACGATGCCCTCGGTGGGCTGCTGCGTTACGGCATTCCAGACTTCAAGATGGAGAAGTCGCACCTCGACCGGCGCGTCGCGCAGATGCGGGCCGAAGGCGTCGTCTTTCGCACCGGCGTTCGGGTCGGCGACCTCGCGGCCGGCGAGCGCGTGACCGACTGGTCGAGCGAGCACGTCGCGCCCGAAGAGCTGAAGGCGGCTTTCGATGCCATCGTGCTGGCCGGTGGCGCCGAGCGATCTCGCGATCTGCCGGTCCCGGGCCGTGACCTTGCGGGCATCCATTTCGCAATGGAGTTCTTGCCGCAACAGAACAAGATCAACGCCGGCGGCAAGGTCGCGGCACAGATTCGCGCCGATGGCAAGGATGTCGTCGTCATCGGCGGCGGCGATACGGGCAGCGATTGCGTCGGCACGAGCAACCGGCATGGCGCGAAGAGCGTGACGCAGTTCGAGCTGTTGCCGATGCCGCCCGATCACGAGAACAAGCCGCTCGTCTGGCCGTACTGGCCGACCAAGCTGCGCACCTCGTCGAGCCACGAGGAAGGCTGCGAGCGCGAATTCGCCATCGCAACGAAGGAGTTCATCGGCGAAGGTGGCAAGCTCAAGGCCCTGAAGGCAGTTCGTGTCGACTGGCAAGGCGGCAAGATGGTCGAGGTGCCGGGCACCGAGCAGATCATTCCGGCCGGCCTCGTTCTACTCGCCATGGGTTTCGTCAGCCCCGTCGCAAGCATGCTCGAGGCTTTCGGCGTCGAGCGCGACGGCCGCGGCAACGCCAAGGCCCACGTCGAAGCGGTCGGCGGCTATGCGACGACGTCGCCCAAGGTATTTGCGGCCGGCGACATGCGGCGCGGCCAGTCACTCGTCGTGTGGGCGATCCGCGAAGGCCGGCAAGCCGCCCGCGCGGTCGACGAGTTCCTCATGGGCTCGAGCGCCTTGCCACGATGAGCCGGCCATCGCGGATCGCCCTGCGGGCGAACGGGACGAACGAACGGCTGCCGCCGGTCGTGAGCGAAGGCCGGCAGACGGCACGCGCCGTCGACGAATACCTGATGGGCGCCAGCGCCCTGCCGCGCTGAGCATGCTGCAGCCCGAACAGGCGGCGGCTGCGACCGAACGCTCGAATTTCGATGCGCTGGTCGAGGTCGACCACGTCGTGTTCGGCTACGAAGGCACGAGCCGGACGATTCTCAATGACGTTTCTCTCACCTTCGGCCGCGGCCGCATCACCGCGATCCTCGGTGGTTCGGGCTGCGGCAAGACGACGCTGTTACGCCTGATCGGTGGCGTTTATCCCGTCGATCGCGGCGAAGTTCGTTTCGACGGCCGGCCCATCGATGCACACAACGTCGAGCAGCTGTTCGCGCTGCGGCGCAGGCTGGGCATGTTGTTCCAGTTCGGCGCGCTCTTTACCGATCTCTCGGTCTTCGAGAACGTCGCTTTTCCCTTGCGCGAGCACACCGATCTCGACGAGACGATGATCCGCGACATCGTCCTGATGAAGCTCAATGCCGTCGGCCTTCGCGGCGCCGCGAAACTTCGCATCTCGGAGATCTCGGGCGGCATGGCACGCCGCGTCGCACTGGCACGAGCGATCGCTCTCGACCCCGAACTCCTCCTCTACGACGAGCCATTCGCCGGGCTCGACCCGATCTCGATGGGCGTCGCCGCCAACCTCATCCGCACCCTCAACGACACGACGGGCGCGACCTCGATCATCGTCTCGCACGACGTCGAGGAGTGCTTCTCGATCTGCGACTATGCTTATCTGATGTCTTCGCAGGGCAAGGTCGTGGCGCACGGCAAACCGGAACAGTTCGCCGAATCGCAAGAGCCGGAAGTGCGGCAATTCATTCGCGGCGAGCCTGACGGGCCGGTGCGCTTCCACTATCCGGCGCCGCCTCTTGCGGAAGACTTCGGAGTGCGCGCTTGAGCGTCGCGCTCGCCGCAGCGCGATGAGCGCTCTGGTTGCCGGGCTCGGCCGCAGCGCGATAGAGCTGCTGCGCATCCTCGGCCAGCATGCGAGTTTCTTCGTCGAGCTGCTGCGCGCCTGCCCGGCGGCGCTGCGACGGCCCTACCTCATCGTGGCGCAGATCTATGCGATCGGCAATCTCTCGCTCGTCATCATTGTTTCGTCGGGGCTGGCGGTCGGCTTCGTGCTGGCGCTGCAGACGTACTACGCGCTCGTCACCTATGGCGCGTCGGAGTCGCTCGGGCTCATCGTCAACCTCTCGCTGACGCGCGAGCTCGGCCCCGTCGTCGCCGCACTGCTCTTTGCCGGCCGCGCCGGCACGTCGTTGACTGCGGAGATCGGCTTGATGAAGGCGGGCGAGCAGCTGGCGGCCATGGACATGATGGCCATCGATCCGAAGAGCCGCGTGCTCGCACCGCGCTTCATCGCCGGCATCATCTCGATGCCGATCCTGGCGATTCTCTTCTCTGCGGTTGGCATCCTCGGTGCGTATGTCGTCGCGGTGCCCCTGATCGGCGTCGACCCGGGCAACTTCTGGTCGATCATGCAGTCGGGTGTCGACGTGTGGCGCGACGTCGGCAACGGTATCGTCAAGAGCATTGTCTTCGGCATCATCTGCACCTTCGTCGCGCTCTACCAAGGCTACAACGCCGAGGCGACTCCAGAAGGCGTCGCGCACGGGACGACGCGCACCGTCGTCATCGCCTCGCTCGCCGTGCTGCTCACGGACTTCGTGCTCACGGCGTTGATGTTCTCGACCCCCTAGCATCCAAGGCGTCATCGCAGGACGGAACGATCGATGGAAAAGAAAAGCGTTGAAATCCTGGTGGGCGTCTTCGTGCTCCTGGGTCTGCTCGGTCTTGTCTTTCTCGCATTGAAGGCCGCCAACCTCGGCAGCTTCAGCGCCGGCGACACCTACACGCTCTATGCGAAGTTCGACAACATCGGCGGCCTCAAGGTGCGCGGCCCCGTGCGCAGCGCCGGTGTGACGGTCGGCCGCATCGCCTCGATCAAGCTCGATCCGAAGACCTATCAGGGCGTGGTCCAGCTCGAGATCGAACGGCAGGTGCAGTTCCCGAACGATTCCTCGGCGCGCATACTCACCTCGGGCCTGCTCGGCGATCAGTACATCGGTCTCGATGCCGGCGGCGACGAGAAAATGTTCCAACCCGGCGAAACGATCAAGCAGACACAATCGGCCGTCGTGCTCGAAAGCCTGATCAGCCAGTTCCTCTTCAGCAAGGCCGCCGATGCGGGCGCTGCGACGCCGCCTGCGCCTGCGGCGAGCGGAGCGAAGAAGTGATAGTGAAGGTGCGCCGATTTGCCTCGTCGGCCGGCGCTGGACTGCTCGTCGTGGCCCTGAGCGGCTGCACGACGATCCAGGCGGCGCGCGGTGGCCCGGGCCAGCGCCTCGACCCGTGGGAGCACTGGAACCGCAAGGTCTTCAACTTCAACGAAGACCTCGACCGGAAGGTACTGAAGCCGGTCGCGACGACCTACACCGACGTCGTTCCCCAGCCGGTCCGGCGCGGCGTTGGCAACTTCTTCAACAACTTCGCGGATGCATGGTCGGCCATCAACAACATGCTGCAGGGCAAGTTCGAGACCGGTTTCGAGGACGCGACGCGAGTCGGCGCGAACACCCTGTTCGGCCTTTTCGGTGTTCTCGATGTGGCCTCCGAGATGGGTCTCGATCATCACTACGAAGACTTCGGGAAGACGCTCGGCCGTTACGGCGTCGGTGCCGGCGCCTACGTCGTGCTGCCGGTTCTCGGGCCCTCGACGGTGCGCGACACGGCGGCGTTGCCGCTCGACCGGCTGGCGACCCCTCCCGCCTTCTTCAGCGGCACCAGCACGCAGATCGGGCTCACGGTGCTGCAGGTCGTCAACACGCGTGCGAGCCTGCTCGGTGCGACGCGTGTCATCGACGACATCGCGCTCGACAAGTACACCTTCGTTCGGGACGCGTACCTGCAGCGCCGGGGCAGTCTCGTATTCGAGAGCTACGCGCCGGAAGCCCCAGCCGCCCCCGACACCGCCGCATCGGACGCGGCCGGGGCCGCGGAAGGGAATCTCACCCCGGCTGCGGCGGCGACGCCGGCTTCGGTGCCCGCGAAGGCAGGCTCGGCACCGGCGCGCTGATTGCCCTTGGAGCGATGCCGGCGCGTGTGCACCTTCGACGCGGCCGCGCGTCGAAGACCATATGGGCTTCTTCCAGTGGCGAGCGCAGCCGCGTGAACTCGGGCAAGCTCGCAGACCTCTTCTTTGCAAGGACACAAGAATGAACTCCACGAGACGATTGTTCGCATCGTTGGCCGCATCGGTGATGGCGCTGCTCGCGGCTGTCGGGGCCGAGGCTCAGGGTGCGAAGACCCCCGACGCACTCATCAAGGAAGTTTCCACCGACGTGCTCAACGCGGTGAAGGGCGACAAGACCATCCAGCAGGGCGACGTGAGCAAGATAATCGCGCTCGTCGATCAGAAGGTCTTGCCCTACGTCGACTTCCAGCGCATGACGGCATCGGCCGTCGGCCGCTACTGGCGCCAGGCGACGCCCGATCAGCAAAAGCGCCTGGAAGACGAATTCAAGCTGTTGCTCGTTCGCACTTACTCCGGCGCCTTGTCGCAGGTGACGCAGGATCAGGCGGTTGAGTTAAAGCCGATGCGTTCGTCGCCCGGCGATACCGAAGTCGTCGTGCGCACCGAAATCCGCGGCAAGAGCGATCCGATCCAGCTCGATTACCGGCTCGAGAAGTCGGGCGACTCGTGGAAGATCTACGACGTCAACGTGCTCGGCGTCTGGCTGGTCGAGAACTATCGCAACAGCTTCGCGCAGGAGATCGGAGCGAACGGCATCGAGGGTCTCATCGGCAAGCTCGCGGAGCGCAACAAGGCCGCCGGCGCGAAGAGCTGAGGCCATGCTTCTCCTGCCGGCCACGCTCACTGCCCGCGAGGCGCGCGATACCTTGCGCATGCTGAAGCAGGCCTTGCAGAAGGAGGGAGGCGAAAGCGCCGTCGTCGTCGACGCCGGACCGCTGCAGCATCTCGATTCCGCGGCCCTGGCCGTGCTGCTGGAGATCGATCGTCTCGCCGAGGCGTGGGGACGCGAGTTCTCGATCCGTTCGGCGCCGGCCAAGCTCGCCGCACTGGCCAAGCTCTACGGTGTCGACGCGTTGTTACTCAAGACCGATTCGCGGCCAGCTGCGCCGGCCTCGGCTGCCACGGATCAGCGCAAGCCAGCGACGTAGTCGGACAGGGCCTTGATTTCGCGGTCATTCAATTTGGCCGCGACTCCCGTCATCGCCATATTGTTATGGCGAACGCCACCGCGAAACGCGACCAGCTGCGCTTCGACGTAGTCGGCATGCTGCCCGTCCAGCCGCGGGTATTGCACCGGAAGCCCGGCGCCGCTCGGTCCGTGGCAACCGGCGCAGGCGGGAATGCTCCGGTCGGAGACACCGCCGCGATAAATCTTTTCGCCGAGCGCCGCGAGATCCTTGTTCTTGGCAAAGCCCGGCTTGGCCTCCTTGCTTGCGTAGAAGGCGGCAACGTTTTTCATGTCGGCGTCGCTCAGCGTCGAGGCCATGCCTTTCATGATGGGGTTGTCGCGCTTGCCGGCCTTGAACTCGCTGAGCTGCTTGACGAGGTAGTCGGCGTGCTGCCCCTGCAGGATCGGGTTGGCCGGGCTGCCGCGCGAGCCATCGTTGGTGTGGCAGGCGACGCAGACGCCGGCCGAGATCGTCGCGCCTTTGGCTGGATCGACCTTCGCCCCCGGCGCGGGAGCCGTCTCGGCGGCATGCGCGCATGTGCCCAAGAGAGCAACGACAAGACAGGTGAGCACGCGAGCGGCAGGCTTCATGGGAGAGGAAGTTCCTGTGCAAAGCTGTTGATTTTACAATGACGAATTTCGGAGAGTCATGTCCGATTCTTTGGCGCCGAAGCTGCCGGCCGGTGCTGCGCCGAGCGCAGCGAGTGCGGAAACGAAGCGGGCTCTCGCGTGGACGCATACCGCGCGATTTCTCGTCACCGCGAGCAAGCTCAGCGAACTACCCGCCTGCGAACTGCCGGAGATAGCCTTCGTCGGCCGTTCCAACGCTGGCAAGTCGACGGCCATCAATGCGCTGGCGCAGCGGAAGCGCCTTGCGTTCACGTCGAAGACGCCAGGTCGTACGCAGCACATCAACCTGTTCGAGCTTGGACCGAAGATGTCGCCCAATGCGCTTTTTGCCGATCTGCCGGGCTATGGCTACGCCGCCGTCGAGCGAAGTGCAAAATTGCGCTGGCAGGAAGTCATGGCGACCTACCTCGCGGTTCGTCGCAATCTACGCGCGATCGTTCTTCTTGTCGATTCACGGCTCGGATTCACGGAGATCGACAGGAATCTGCTGGACTTCGTGGCGCCACGCATCGCGAACGGCTCCGTCAAGCTGCTGGCGCTCTTGACGAAGGTTGACAAGCTCAACAGGCGTGAAACGAAGGCCGCCTTGGAACGCGCGATGGCGGCAATGGAGCAAGTGACGACTGATGAGGCCGACGTGTCGGTGGCCACGTTCTCTTCGCTCAGCCGCATCGGCGTCGGCGACACCGCACTGTTCCTGCAACAGTGCGTGCGCGCACCATCGCAACCGGCCGTTGCCTAAGCTCCTGGGCTGGCCTTGCCGGCCGGGATGTCCCACTTGAAAGCCGTGGCCTGCTTCAACGCGCCGGGACTTCCCGGCACCGCGCCCTGCTGGAAGTATTCGATCTCGATGGTCTTGAAAACCATCTCGACTTTTTGCAGGACGTTTCCTTCCTCGGTGGCACTCTGATTGACCTTCGTGATGAACGCATCGGTCATCTTCACCGTAAAGAAAGGAGAGGGCTTGTCCTTGCCGATGGACTTGCACATCTGCAATTCGATCTTATCGAAAGCCGACCCGGTGCAGATGTAGCCGAGCAGCGTGGCGGAAGACTTGTCCCAGTAGTGCTCCCAATTCATCTTGCCTGGGCTCGGCTTTCCGACGGAAGCGCCGCCTCCTTTCGTCCAACTGGTCTCGGCTTCGACCTCCCACTCCCAAGACTGAATCTCGATCCAATTTATGTAGGGCTGTTGCCTCGATTCCCCCTCCGCGTTTCCGATCTTCATGAAGGCATTCAGTGCTGCGGCCATGTGCTTCTCCCTTGTGAATGTGAAGCCCGAAGGGCGATTGTCGAGTCGGACGAAAGAAGGTCGAAAGAGTGCCAAGCACGGCTGGCCTTGTCAAACCCCATTTCGGGGCGGCAGCGACGTTCCGGACAGGCGGCATGAAATACTTCGAGGCATCGTTGCAGCCGTCTTTCCTGACATGATCGAGATCTTCAGCATCGTCCTGCCAAGCGGCATCGAGCTCAGTTGTCGCGCCAGCGGCCCGGCCGATGCGCCGGTGTTGATGTTCCTGCACGGCTTTCCCGAAGCGGCTTTCGTCTGGGATGAACTGCTCCTGCACTTCGGCCGGGGCTACCGCTGCATCGCTCCGAACCTGCGCGGCTACGAGCGCTCGTCAGCGCCTAAGGACGTCGAAGCGTACCGTGCCAAGCATCTCGTCGCCGATATCTCGGGGTTGATCGACAAATTAGGCGGACGCGTCGAAGCCCTTGTCGCGCACGATTGGGGGGGCGCCGTCGCCTGGAGTCTTTCCGTGCAGCGGCCCGACGCCATGCGCCGGCTGGTCATCATCAACTCGCCGCATCCAGCGACCTTTCTGCGCGACCTGCAGCACGATGCCGAGCAGCAGGCGGCGAGCGCCTACATGAATTTTCTCTGCCGACCGGATGCCGAGGCGCTGCTCGCGGAAGACGATTTCTCCCGGCTCTGGCCCTTTTTTGAGAACATGGGCGCGAGCGATGCTTCGCATCCCGGAGGAGGCTGGCTCACCGAGCCGGTGCGGCAGCAATATCGCGAAGTCTGGCGTGCCGGACTGCGCGGCGGCTGCAACTACTACCGCGCCTCACCGTTGCGCCCGGCGACCACCAACGATGCGACGGTGATGGCGATCCGCTTCGCGCCCGAAGCCGTGACGGTGCGCGTGCCGACGCTGGTGATCTGGGCCGAGGGCGACGTTGCGTTGCGGCCGTCGCTGCTCGACGGTCTCGGCGAATTCGTGCCCGACATGCGCCTGGTTCGCGTGCCCGGCGCGACGCACTGGATCGTTCATGAGCGGCCGGCGCTGGTCACCGCCGAGATCGAGGCCGAACTGGCGCGCTGACCATCCCTCAGGCGCGCGGCGAAAGCTCGTGCATCATGCGGTCGACGGCCCGTTGCACGAGTGGCTTGGACTCGATCGGCTGCACCAGCCCGGCCGAGCTCAGACGTTCCAGGGCCCGTCGAGTGATCGAATGCGTGCGTGTCGGCGACTCGCCGGCGAACAGGAAAAAGAGGCTACGGTCGCTGCGCCAGAGCAGCTGGACCCGGCTCCATCGACCCTGCAGGAAGATGCGTTGCCGATCGCCGGCGCGCATGGCTTCGACGCGTCGCGCCGGATCGTCATCGACCTTGTCGCCGCTGCTCGGCAGATGCTCCGCGGGTACGGTTTCCATCGACGACAGGTCGATCACCGAGTCGCTGAAGCTGCGCGCCGCCGGGGCCTCGGGCAGCACCTCGTCGCGCATGCGCTGCACGATCTCTTCGGGCGTGAGGGCACCGCTGCCGCGCGTGCCCGGGCGCAAGGCCTCGGTGTGGATCGTCATCAGCTCGTTGAGAACCGACTGCTGTTCCGCAACCGTGAGGGCAACGAGCTCCATGCCCACGCGCAGGCGCTGCAGCAGGCCGGGCAGAAGTTGCAGCAGGCGCTGGCGGCTCTGTGGATGGTCGGGAATCTTCAGGCTCCAGAGCAGGTCGTCGACCGTTTTCAGATCGCTCATCGTCGGCTCGGACTGCTCGCCGTGGCGCAGCATGTCTTCGGCGATGACCCGGGCCCAGGTGCCGGTGACGAAACGGCGGATCGTCGGCGACGTTCTCACCGCGACCATCTGGTCGGTGAGGCGCTGCGCCAGATGCTGCTGCAGGATCTCGCGCCGCTCGGCGAGCTGCAGCGCATCGACGGATGCTTGCGCGGCGCGTACCTGCCCCTGCAACTGCTCGGAGAGAAAGACGTCGATGCGGTTGAGGCCGCGCCGAAAAAGCAAGGTGTCGGGTGCCGTCGAACCGGCCATCTCTTCGGCGACCGCGCTGCTGAAGGCGAGAAAGGCCGAGAGGCGCGGGTCCTCGAGCCGCGAATAGCCCAAGCTGACCTCGCCAATCCGGTCGAGCAGGCGCCACACCGGATGCTCATACGAATCGAGCACGGCGTTCTCGGCGAGCGCAACACGGAGGACGGCGATCTGCATGCGCGCGAAGGCCGGTCGGAAGGCATTGGGCAGTTGCGAATCGGCAAGCAGCGATTCGAAAAGTCGAGTCACCAGCTCGATCACTTGCCGATCGATTGGCTCGCTGGCGCTGGCCACGAGGGCGGCGCGATGCTGCTCGACGCGGCTGCTGCTGTTCGGCGTGCCGCGGCCGGACAGTGAGGTCTCGGCGGGGAGATGCCGAAGCAACTCGTCGAGGCGCAACAAAGCCTGTTCGAGCTCGGGGCTGCGCCGGCTCGTGCCGTCGCTGCGCACGCCGCGCGCGGCGACTGCAGGGTCGTCGGCCGGCGCGTCGCCACGGTTGCCCGACGGGTCGAAGGATGCACCGGGCATGCTCGAAAGCAGCGCACTCATCGTCCCGGTGCGCGAAGGCTCGGGCGCGGCGAAACGGCCGAAGCTCGCGCCGGACGGCAGGACGACCGTGCGGTATGCGCCGGGCTGAACGCCTTGGGTCTCGAGGCGAGTCGAAGCCGCCGCCCAGGCATTCTTGAGCAACCCGGCGACGACGCCGGCCGAGGTACGAAGGACGATGGCGCGCTGCGTCGGCGAGTTCACGACCGCGCACGTGGCGTCCCACAAGGCCGACGCATAGATGAGCGGGCGGAACGGATTCGAGTCGGCGTTGACGTGGCGCTGGCCCGTGAGCGTCGACGTGAACGTCTGCAGCTCGCGCAATTCCCATTCGGCCGTGCTGTCGATCAGCTGCATCGCGCGCGAGATCTCGATGTCGACTTCGACCCGCGATTCGTCCATCAACTCGAGGTCGCCCTGAGCTGCGTTGCTCTCTGCGAGGGGCGAGTCACGCTGGCCGTCGATCTCGTCGCGGACACGCTTGGTCAGCGATTCGACGAAGGTCTTTTCGTACAGGCCGGCGTCGCGCTGCAGGGCCTTGACGATTTCGGAGTGATGCGTCCGGTCGCCCGGGATCAGCGCGCCGTCTTTCGACTCGCCGAGCAGTTGCATCGTTCCTGCGAGCACACGTGCGACCAGCGCCGGCGCAAGCGCCAACTCGTCTTCGACGAAGCGATGGAACGGGGGCGCGGTCGACATGGGCCTCGAGCAAGAGAGCTGTGCGATTATCTCGCCGGCCGAAGCGCTGCCCAAATGGATTCGCCGCGCGCCGCAGGCTCGCAATGAACGGGCATGAAAAAGGGCTGCCGCAGCAGCCCCTTCAAGACAAGGCGGGTGCGCCGGACTTACATGTCCATGCCGCCCATGCCACCCATTCCACCCATGCCGCCGCCCATGCCACCGCCGCCCGAGGCTTCTTCCTTCGGCGCTTCGGAGATCATGGCTTCGGTCGTGAGCATCAGCGCCGCGACCGAGGCCGCGTTCTGCAGCGCCGTGCGCGTGACCTTTGTCGGGTCGAGGATGCCCATGTCGATCATGTCGCCGTACTGGCCGTTCTGGGCGTTGTAGCCGTAGTTGCCCTTGCCGGCCAACACCGTATTGACGACCACGCTCGGCTCGTCACCGGCGTTCTGCACGATGATGCGGATCGGCTCTTCGATCGCGCGCAGGATCAGCTTGATGCCGGCGTCCTGGTCGGCGTTGTCGCCCTTGATCGTGCCGGCGGATTGCTTGGCACGCAGGAATGCGACGCCGCCACCAGCAACGATGCCTTCCTCGACGGCCGCACGCGTCGCGTGCAACGCGTCTTCGACGCGCGCCTTCTTTTCCTTCATCTCGACTTCGGTCGCCGCACCGACCTTGATCAGCGCCACGCCGCCGGCCAGCTTGGCCACGCGCTCTTGGAGCTTTTCCTTGTCGTAGTCGCTCGTCGCTTCCTCGATCTGGACGCGCACTTGCTTGACGCGTGCTTCGATATCCGCGGTGGCACCGGCGCCGTCGATGATCGTCGTGTTTTCCTTGGCGACTTCGACGCGCTTGGCCTGGCCAAGGTCGGCCAGGGTGACCTTCTCTAGCGTCAGGCCGACTTCTTCGGCGATGACCTTGCCGCCGGTCAGGATGGCGATATCTTCGAGCATGGCCTTGCGACGATCTCCGAAGCCCGGCGCCTTGACGGCGACGACCTTGAGGATGCCGCGGATCGTGTTGACCACGAGCGTGGCCAGCGCCTCGCCTTCGACTTCTTCGGCGACGATCAGGAGCGGACGGCCCGACTTGGCGACCTGTTCAAGCGTCGGCAGGAGATCGCGGATGCTGCTGATCTTCTTGTCGAACAGCAGCACGAACGGGTTGTCGAGCGTCGCGGTCTGCTTGTCGGGGTTGTTGATGAAATAGGGCGAGAGATAGCCGCGGTCGAACTGCATGCCTTCGACGACTTCGAGCTCGCTGGCGAGCGACTTGCCGTCTTCGACCGTGATGACGCCTTCCTTGCCGACCTTGTCCATCGCCTCGGCGATGATCTTGCCGACTTCCTCGTCGCTGTTCGCCGAGATCGTGCCGACCT
>ODAK010002800.1_pt1 | contig 18269 bp, 13 predicted proteins | sample 1539591 | NCBI WGS metagenome assembly ODAK01 (sample SAMEA3539303, study PRJEB22396) | soil metagenome | biome: tundra; feature: field; material: soil | place: USA | collected 2010-05 | depth 0.15 m | reverse complement strand
AAAGCGAACAAATCCCGTTCCCCGGATCGAGTTTTTCCGCAGCCTGTAAAGCCCGCTCACTCTTTTGGCGTTGTCGGCACGACTGAAGTCGCACCCTGTAACAAGGCCTTGCGGATGGAGTTTATCAGCAACCTGCGATCCCGCGGCCTTTCAAAGCGGACCGGCGCATCACGATTCCCGTTGCCAGAAACACCGGCTTTGCTTACCATCGAAGCTACATTCGAACGCGACAAACTCGTCAAGCGGAGGTTGCACCATGAAAAGGGACTTCAACCGTAGAGATTTTCTTCAGGGGCTTAGCGCGGCGGCGTTGGGACTGTATCTTCCCCAGTCCCGGCTGCTGGCTGCTACAGCCGCCCCCACGGCTCCTGTAGCGGTAGCGAAATGTACCACTTACGGCCCGGACGTGATGACCACGCTTGCCAGCATGTTCGACCAATTGGGCGGGCTGCGCAAGCTGGTGAGCGGCAAGACTGTGGCGATCAAAGTCAACCTGACGGGGAGTTCCACCACGCGGTTCAATGGCATATCGCAGGGGCAAACCTACTGGGTGCATCCGGAGGTGGTGACCGCCACGGTTCACTTGCTGGGCAAGGCGGGCGCGCGAAGGATACGGCTGCTGGAGAGCCCGACCTCATCCATGGAGCATACGCTGGAAGCGTTCATCTCGCAGGCAGGCTGGAGGATTTCGGATTTGACCAGTGCGGCATCGGGCGTGGAGTTGGAGAACACGAACTTTGCGGGCGCATCGAAGAAGTTTACGCGGCTGTGGGTGCCGGGCGATGGATTGGTGTTCAAGGCCTACGATATGAACCGCGCCTATGAAGATTGCGATGTTTTTGTCTCCCTGGCCAAGCTGAAGGAGCACAGCACGACGGGCATCACCGGGGCCATGAAGAACTGCTTTGGCATTACGCCCACCACTATTTATGGCGAGCACGCCGGCGTGGACGAGCCCAGCAAGGAGTCGGGTGGCGGGCGAGCGATGCTGCACATTGGCAACCGGCAGCCCTCAAAGACCGCGCTTTCGGAACTCAAGCCAGACTCGCCGCGCGACCCCGGCTACCGCGTGCCGCGGGTGACTGTGGACCTGGTGGCGGCGCGACCCATCCACCTGAGCATTCTCGACGGTATCGAGACCGTTGCCGGTGGGGAGGGCCCATGGGTGAAGGGCTTCCGGCCGGTGCGCGCCGGCTTGCTGATTGCGGGCACAAACTGCGTAACCACGGACGCGGTTTGCACAGCGCTGATGGGCTTTGATCCCATGGCGGAGCGGGGCACGGCTCCTTTTGAAAAATGCGACAGTACGCTGAAGCTAGCCGAGCAATTGGGTATCGGCACTCGCGACCTGAAACGCATTGAAGTGCTGGGGCTGCCCATCGCGAGAGGCAGAGTGGAATTCCGCAAGGCGTAGAAGCGGCCGTGATTTGGCGCCCGTGATTCAGGTGCGAGGAAGTTCGAGGGCGCCGGTAAGGCTGGCGACCCGCTCCACCTGGTTACTGCGACACCAGGATTCGAGGCCGCGGGCAAGGCGCTCACTGGCCCGTGGGTCGGCGTAGCTGGCCGTGCCCACCTGGACGGCGGTAGCGCCGGCAAGCATAAACTCGACCGCGTCTTCCGGCGTGATTATACCTCCCATGCCAAGGATAGGAATGTTGACGGTGCGGGCGGTTTCATAGACCATGCGCAAGGCGATGGGCTTGATGGCTGGGCCGGAGAGGCCGCCGGTAATGTTACTGAGGCGCGGGCGCCGCGTTTGAGAGTCAATGGACATGGCAAGGAAGGTGTTGACCAGGCTGACCGCGTCGGCACCGGCGCCCTTGGCGACTTTGGCCATGTGGGCGACGGAGGTGACGTTGGGGGAGAGCTTGACGATGAGCGGCCGGGTGGAAGCAATCTTGGCACGGCGGACGAGGTATTCGAGCGAGCCGGGGTCTGCGCCGAAAGCCATGCCACCGGCGTGGACGTTGGGGCAGGAGACATTCAACTCATAGGCTGCAATGCCCTCGGCCTGATTGAGTCGCTGAATGACGGAAAGATACTCGCCCACGGTGTAGCCGAAGACGTTGACGATGACCTGGCAGCGAGGATATCGCCGAATCGGAGGAAGTTTGCGCTCGAGGAAGTCCTGGACGCCTACGTTTTGCAGCCCGATGGCGTTGAGCATGCCGGACGCCGTCTGGATGATGCGCGGCGGAGCGTTGCCGGCCATGGGCTCCATGGAGATGCCTTTGGTGACGAAGCCGCCGATGCGCTCGAGGGAGACGATCTCTTCAAACTCGATGCCATAGCCAAAGGTGCCGCTTGCGGCGATGATTGGACTGACCAGTTCCAGTCCGGCGAAACTCACTCTCATGTCGGGTTTCACGCGCGGCAGTTTTCCTTGACCATGGATTCATTGCAGGGACTGGGGGCAGGTGCCGCCCGGAGCCTCCCATCCATGATACTCGCCCCGGCGCGGCCCGAACGCTGGACGAAATGGGACAGCACTGGATTTGGGCTGGATTAGAGTAGTACTGTGGATCAACCGAAAAAGACTTAGCCTGGAGATAGAACATGACGGATTCCTACACTTACGAAGCGATTGCGAAGATGATCGACCACTCGCTGCTGAACCCTACGCTGACCACGCGGGAATTTGAAGAGGGTTGCGCGCTGGCGATTCGCTATAACGTGGCCAGCGTATGCATTCTGCCGTACTACCTGGCCAGGTGCGCCGAGGTGCTGGCCGGAACTACGGTGAATGCAAGCACCACCATCGGGTTTCCGCACGGCGGACATACGACGGCCATCAAACTTGCAGAGGTGCGGCAGGCCCTGAAAGATGGCGGGCAGGAATTGGATGCGGTAATCAATATCAGCAAGGCACGCAGCGGCGATTGGCAGTATGTACAGGATGAGCTTGCGGCGCTTACAGAAGCCGTACACGAGGGCGGGGCAAAAATTAAAATTATCTTCGAGAATGCCTATTTGGACGATGCGGCGAAGATTCGCTTGTGCGAGATTTGCGGAGAAGTTGGCGTGGATTGGGTGAAGACTTCAACCGGGTATGCGCCGAGTGGAGCCACGCTTGCGGATTTGGAATTGATGCGGAAGCATTCCCCGGCGAGAGTGCAGGTGAAAGCGGCGGGCGGTATTCGCGATCTCGATTCCCTGCTCGCGGTTCGTGCGATTGGCGTGAGCCGGGCGGGAGCGACGCGCACGGAGACGATGTTGGAAGACTGCCGGAAGCGGCTGGGGCTTGAACCGATTGCGCAGATTGCGGCGGTGGCGCCAGCGGGCTATTAGTGGGCTATCCCACCCTTTCCGCAAAAGACGCGGAAAGGATGGGGCACCCAGCTGTGATGACTAGCCGGCAGAGTTACGGATAGATGGAGCGAAGCTGCACGGCTTCGGCTACGCGTCCAATGCCCAGCATGTTCGCGGCGATGCGCATCGGGACCTTCCGATCCTGTTGGACCTTCAGCACTTCGCGGAAGGCCGTCTTCATTACGCGTTCCAGTCGGTCATAAACGTCCTGCGCCTCCCAGAACAAGTGCTGCTCATCTTGCACCCATTCAAAGTAGGAGACCGTGACGCCGCCGGCATTGCACAGGATATCCGGAATCACAAATACGCCCTTGCCTTCAAGGATTCTGTCGGCAGCCGGGTTTAGAGGCCCGTTGGCCGCCTCGGCGATGATCTTGGCTTTGACCGCCGATGCATTGTCGGCGCGGATTGTGTTTTCGAGGGCGGCCGGGACCAGGATGTCGCACTTCAATGCCAGTAACTCTGCAGCGCTGATGGGCTCGCTTTCTGGGAAACCTTGCACGTGCCCGCAAAGGGCCTTCATGTGGATCAGTTCCGGAATGTCCAGCCCGTTTTTGTTATAGACGCAGCCTGTGGAATCGCTGACCGCGATTACCTTCGCACCCGCCGAATGAAGCAACTGCGCCGTGATGGAGCCGGCATTTCCAAAGCCCTGCACCGCTACCGTGGCATGGTCCAGTGGGATGTTCAAGTGCTCGCAGGCGCACTGGATGGTGTAGAAGACTCCGCGTCCGGTGGCTTCGTTGCGGCCCAGCGATCCGCCAAGGCTAATCGGCTTTCCGGTAACCACTCCCGGAATTGGATATCCCTTGGTCATGCTGTAGGTGTCCATGATCCAAGCCATGGTTTGCGAATTGGTGTACACATCGGGTGCGGGTATGTCTCTCTCGGGTCCAATCAACGGAAGAATCGCGCTGGTGTAACGGCGAGTCATGCGCTCCAATTCGCGCAGGGACATGTGTTTCGGATCGCATGTGATTCCGCCCTTGGCGCCGCCGAAGGGGATGTTGACCACGGCGCACTTCCACGTCATCCACGTGGCAAGCGCCTTCACCTCATCCAGCGTTACCTGCGGATGGTAGCGGATGCCGCCCTTGGCAGGGCCGCGCACCATGCTGTGTTGCACGCGGTAGCCTTCAAACCGATGGATGTGCCCATTGTCCATGCGTACCGGCACTGTCACCATCAGCACACGTTCGGGATACTTGATCATCTCCCGAATATCGTTGTCGAGTTGCATGGCGTCAGCGGCTGTGTCGAAATTTTCCAGCGCAACGTCATAGGCGTTTCCCTTGGCTATTTCAGTGATCATTTTTTCTCCTTGCCTGGACCAGTCTTACCGAACGCTATGTCCCGCGGCCAGGGCTCAACTGGCATGTACCAGAAGAGTTGAGTCCTGGTCTTGAGTCTTGAGCGATTGGTAAACCGGCACAAGCCACTTTTTGTAGTTCTCCAAATTTCCTCGCGTCGCAGCGACGTATAACTCAAGTAAGTCGCGAGTTATCGAACCTATCGCCGCATTCCCCACGGGGCGATGATCGACTCGCACCACGGGCGCGATGCCTACCGCGGTACCGGTAAGGAATAACTCGTCGCACACGTAAAGCTCACTGCGATCGATGGGCCGCTCGACAACCTGCAAGTCCATTTCCCGCCGCGCCAGTTCCATGATCGAGTCGCGCGTGATGCCCTCGAGCACGTTCTCGGTCGACGCCGGTGTGATCAGCTTGCCGTTGCGCACCATGAAGATGTTGCAGGTTGATCCCTCGGCAACATGGCCGCTTTCATTGAGCAGGATGGCCTCATCGAATCCCGAAAGGCGCGCTTCGTCGCTGGCCAAGGCACTGTTGACGTACGCTCCGCAGATTTTTCCCCTCGCTGGAATGGCATTGTCCTCGATTCGCCGCCAGGGGCTCACGCCCGCATGAATGCCCTTGTCGCTATGCAGATAATCGCCAAACGGAAGGGCGATCAATGCAAATGCGTCCTCATCATCGGTGCTCACTCCGATTCGCTCCGCGCTTTTGTAAGCCAGCGGGCGCACGTAGGCATTTGTCCGCAGGCCATTCCTACGCATCAACTCCAGAGTGATTTCACACAACTCTTCCGGCGAAAGCGGAACATCGATGCGCAGAATGCCGGCGTTTCGTTTCCAGCGCTTGTAGTGTTCGAGCGGCCGCACGACAAACAGTTCTTCCTGCGCATCGTTCCAATACGCGCGAAGGCCTTCAAACACGCCGGTTCCGTAATGCAGCGCGTGGGTGAGGATTCCCACGCGGGCCTCGCGCAGCGGCACATACTCGCCGCCAAAGTACACAATCAGGTTCGGATCAGCCTCGGCACGCATGGCTCACCTCCGCTTCCTTATAAAGTTCACGCCCACGCGCCAGCGCTCGCTCGTCCAGTTGAACCCAGCGCTGATTCTTGACCAGCCGTAGCAACGCGGCGTCGATGCTTGCCTCGGGCAACACCGCGGCGATTTCCAGCAGCGCGCCGAGCATGACCATGTTGGCGACTCGAGGATCACCGAGCTCGTCGGCCACTTGAGAGAACTGGCACGCGAGTACATGCACGTCTTTCCTGTTGCATTCCTCCGGGATGGTCTCGCCGTTGTAGAGAATCCACCCATCCGGATGCACGCTCGCATAGAACTTTCGCAGCGATGGTTCATTCATGGCCAACAACACATTGGGCTCGACCACCAGGGGCGAATCGATCGGCCGGCCTGCGAGCCGCACATGACAGTTCGACGTGCCCGACCGAATCTCGGGCCCATAGGATGGCAGCCACGAAACCTCGAGGCCGGCATCGAGACCGGCTTCCGCCAGCACTTCCCCGAGCAACAAAACACCCTGGCCGCCGAAACCCGCCACCCGAACACGAAGATCCAGGTCTTCCGCAGGGCGCTTGATTGCCGCCGAATTGCCTTCAGGCAAACCCTCTTCATGAACGCCAAGGAGATGCGGAATATCTTCGAGCGCCGGTCCCGCCGCAGCCAATGGCCTTGGCACTGCCTCCTTGGTCCGATCGCAAAGCACTGCCAGCGGAAATGTCTTTTCCATAACATCGTTGACCCAGTGTTGCGCCTCAACGGGCGGCATCTTCCAAATCGTCGGGCACGGCGACAACACTTCGACGAGCGAGAATCCCAAGCCGCGAACCTGGTTCTCGACGGCGCGCTTGATGGCGCGTTTGGCCTGGGCAATTTGCTTGTTATCTCCAAGGCCCACGCGCTCGATATAGACCGGCGCCTGCAAGGTGGCCAGCAATTCGCTGACATGCAGCGGATACCCTTCTGTGGCGGCGCAGCGCCCGCCCGGCGTGGTGGTGCTCTTCTGTCCCAGCAAAGTGGTCGGCGCAGCCTGTCCGCCGGTCATGCTGTAGATTCCGTTGTTCACGAAGATCACCGTGATGTGTTCGCCGCGATTGGCCGCATGCAGAATTTCCGCGGACCCGATAGCGGACAAGTCCCCGTCGCCCTGGTAGCCAATTACTATGCTCTCAGGCCTGCTGCGCTTCATCGCCGTGGCTACGGCCGGCGCGCGACCATGAGCGGCCGATACATTGCCGACGTCGAAGTAGTAGTAAGTGAAAACCGAGCAGCCGATAGGGCCGACGAGAATTGTCTTGTCCTGGATGCCTAGTTCGTCGATGGCCTGTGCCAGCATTTTATGTACGATGCCGTGTCCGCAGCCGGGGCAAAAGTGCGTCTGGTGGGGAAGTTCTTCTTTCCGGTCATAGGACTCGTAGAAAGACTTCGCCTTCTCGTGCACCACTGTGTATTCAGAAACCATCTCGCTAGACATTGACCATCCGCTCTTCTTCCGGCACGACCGCCGGCAGGTAACGCTGTGCCTGAATCCGCACAAAATTGAGTATTTCTTCCGTTGATGGAACAATGCCGCCGACGCGGCTGAAGAACTCGACGGGGATGGACCCATTCAGTGCCAGCCGCACATCTTCGAGCATTTGTCCGTTACTCATTTCCACCACCACAAAGACACGCGCGGTGTTTGTGAGGCGTTGCAAATGCGCGGTCGGGAAGGGATAGAGGGTGATGGGCCGCAGCAAGCCCACATTCAAGCCCATGGCGCGAGCTTCCGCGGTCACGGCTTTCAAAATCCGTCCTATGATGCCGTATCCCACCAGAACAATTTCCGCGCCCTCGGTCTGCCATTCTTCGGCTCGCGTCTCAAGCTGCTCGGCAAGGCGGTACTTGGCCTCCAGAGCGAGGTTATGCGATTCCGACTCATTCAAGTCCAGATGCAGGGAGGTGACAAGGTTGCCGCGTGTTTCCGCCGTGCCCAATACGGCCCAATCCGGCTGGCGCGGCTCGGTCGCCTTTTGAGGGAACTCCACAGGCTCCATCATCTGGCCAATAAATCCATCTGCCAGCACGACCACCGGATTGCGGTAGCGGTCCGCCAATTCGAATGCCAGCGCGGTGAGATCCGCCATCTCCTGCACGGAATCCGGCGCAAGCACGAGAGTCCGGTAATTCCCGTGGCCGCCGCCTTTGACAACTTGATGGTAGTCGCCTTGCTCGGCGGCAATGTTGCCCAGGCCGGGGCCGCCGCGCGTGATGTCCGCGATGACGCATGGGAGTTGAGCGCCGGCAAGGTAGCTCATGCCTTCCTGCATCAGGCTGATGCCGGGCCCGCTGGAGGCCGTCATGGCCCGCACGCCTGCCGAGGCTGCGCCGTAAAGCATATTGATGGCCGCGACTTCGCTCTCCGCCTGCAGAAAAACGCCGCCGGTCTTCGGCATACACTCAGCCGCCGACTCAGTGATCTCGCTCGCTGGTGTTATGGGATAGCCATAGAACGCGCGGCATCCGGCGAGAATTGCGCTCTTCACGATGGCTTCGTTTCCCTTCATCAGTTGCTTGCGCATTGGGTCGCTCCTTCCAGGCCTGTGCTGAGGCCGCTCTTGCGATTTGCCAGGCGCATCACCGTAATCGCTCCCGGCTCAGGACAAGCCATGAAACAGATTCCGCACCCCGAGCACCCTTTGCCGGCATACATTGCCGTCCGATAGCCGGAGTGATTCAGCCGATCGCTCAAGCGGATCACTTTCGGCGGGCATGCTTCCACGCACAGCCCGCAGCCCTTGCACTCATCTGTATCTATCCGCAGCAAGCCTCGGTCCCGCTTTGCTTCATCCGTCATGCTTCGCTCCTCTTCGCTCACTCGCTATTGCTTATGCACATACTGCGTTGCGCTCCAGATAATGGGAGCGCACCGCGAAATCTTCCAGGTCCGCCTGAAAGCGCGGATCGGCAATTGCAATCAACGCTTCGGCTCGCTCGCGCAACGTCTTGCCGTGCAGATAAGCGATGCCTTGATCGGTTACCACGTAATGCACATCCGCGCGGGATGTAACAACTCCAGCACCGGGCTCAAGTACCGGCACAATCCTCGAGACACTGCCACCGCGCGCGGTCGAGGGCAGTGCAATGATGGGCACTCCGCCCTTGGAACGCGCCGCTCCGCGAATGAAATCCAATTGCCCGCCGAAACCGCTGTAGGGCTTAATACCGATCGAGTCCGCGCAGACCTGGCCGGTAAGGTCCACCTGCAGCGCCGAATTGATGGCGACCATTCTGTCGTTCTGCGCCACCACAAACGGGTCGTTGGTGTAGCAAATCGGGCGGAATTCGAAACTCGGATTCTCGTGGATGAAATCGAACAGGCGCTTGGTTCCAAGCGCGAAGGCCACGACCGCCTTGCCGCGAAGCAGAGACTTCCGGTCCCCGTTCAACACGCCGGCCTCGATGAGATCGATTACGCCATCCGGGCACATCTCGGTGTGAATGCCGAGGTCCCGCTTGTCGCCAAGGCAAGTGAGCACGGCTTGCGAAATTCCGCCAATACCGGTCTGTAGTGTCGCCCCGTCCGGAATGAGGGAGGCAACATTGCGCGCGACTCCCTGGTGCAGCTCGGTTACAGGTTCCGGGCAAAGCTCGAGCAAGGAACGCGAGGTCTCGACGAATGCGGAGATGTTACTAACATGGATGGTTGTATCTCCATGCGTGCGCGGCATGCGCTCGTTAACTTCGGCGATAACTACCACGGCACAGCGCGCCGCGGTCAGCGTGCAATCCACGGTGGTTCCAAGACTTACAAATCCATGCGCGTCAGGCGGAGAAACCTGCATCAAGACAACATCCAGCGGCATGGCGCCGCTCTCGAAAAGGCCTTCAATCTCGCTGAGGAAAATGGGGGTGTAATCGGCGCGTCCGGCGGCTACGGCTTCGCGGGTATTCGGACCCAAAAACAATCCGCGATGACGAAAATGGCCTTCGAATTCCGGCCTGGTGTAGTCCGCGCTCCCCAAAGTCATCATGTGCACGACTTCGACATCGCGCACTTCGGGGGACCGGTCTACGAGAGCCTTGACCAACGGTGATGGAGTGCCACAACCGGACTGAATCCAGACACGATTCCCGGATTGCACAGCTTGTAATGCCTGTGCCGCATCCATGCGCCTGCCCTGATATTGACCGCGCCAATTCATATGCGATTACCTCCGTAAGCATGCCCGCGCCTTGCGCATACAACAATGCCTTTGCGTACGGAGCTTGTTGCAAACGAACCACTTAGCCTGAATCCGGGCGTCACAAAGTGAGCCTTTCGCGGCCTCTGGGAATTCTCTCAGAGCCCGCGTTAATCTACGCCTTGAAATAGGGAGTCGCTGTGACGCCCGTCACCTTGCCGATTTGCTGTATTTCGTTACACAAACCGCCCCCTTCAACGATGTGAGCGGCCGGCGAATTTGGCCGGACAACAACTCCTGCCTCAACATGCGCTCACACCACGTGATGGACAAGACAGATTGTTGCCCGGGCGAGGCCTTTCCTTCGAGGTTGCGCGTGCATCCCGGATGTATTTTGTGAGCATCTAAAAGCCAGACAGCGCTTCACACCTGCAATGCGGCTCGAGGCTACTCGACGAGTTCGCCAATTTTGCGATATCTATTTAGCCGGTCACCAAAATTCTCGCTGCATAAAGACGATATAGGTCGCGAGAAACGATACTGCAAAGGGTTCCCTATGCGACGCGTACCTGTTTCCACATATCGGCTGCAGTTACACGCGGGTTTCACGTTTGACGACGCCGGCAGGGTAGCGAGTTATCTGAAGAGGCTCGGGATATCTCATGTCTATAGCTCGCCCTATCTGCAAGCATCGCCGGGAAGCACGCATGGCTACGATGTCGTGGACTATCAAAAGGTGAACGAAGAACTGGGCGGCGAAGGAGGCCACAAGCGATTTTGCGAGCGACTGGCGGAATTGGGATTGGGCCAGGTTCTGGACATCGTCCCGAATCATATGGCGACCGGGCCGCAGAACCGGTACTGGTGGGACGTGCTTGAAAATGGACCATCGAGCCGCTACGCAACTTGGTTCGATATCGATTGGCATTCGTCCGAAGTGAAGCTTCAAAACAAGATACTTATCCCGGTGCTGGGCGACCAGTACGGGCGGGTGTTGAGTGCCGGCCAGATAAAGGTTGAACATGCCGGGGACTTTTTCAGGGTCCGATATGGGGACAATATGCTGCCGCTGGCGCCCCGCTCGCTGACCATCATCCTGTCGAAGGCGGCGGAATATGCGCACAGCCCAACCCTGAGTTTCATTGCCGACAGCCTTTCCAGGCTGCCATCACCTGAGTCACCTGATAGCGACGTGGTCTTGTCCCGGCATCGAGACAAGACAGTTATCTACGAACTCCTGCGCAGGCTAACCAAGGAGGAGCCGGAAACACCGGCCGCGATTGGCAGGGCCGTGGATGAGTTGAATAGCGATTACGATGCGTTGGATGAGTTATTGAATCTGCAGCACTATCGTTTGGCTTATTGGCGTACCGCCGACCAGGAGCTTGGCTATCGGCGCTTCTTTGACGTCAACACTCTTATAGGTCTCCGGGTTGAACGTGCGCATGTTTTCGACGCCACGCATTGCAGGATTCTGGAGTGGCTGCACAAAGGCGTCTTGGATGGCGTTCGCGTGGATCATCCCGATGGCTTGCGCGATCCGCAACAGTATTTCCAGCGTCTGCGGGACCGGGCGCCGGACGCATGGATCGTTGGCGAGAAGATTTTAGAGCCGGGAGAAATTCTGCGCGATAGTTGGCCGATTGAAGGCACCAGCGGATACGACTTCCTTGATGCATGCAATAGCCTGATGGTGCATGGCGAAGGATTGAAGGAGTTGACTGAGATTTATCGCAACTTCACGGGTGAGCCTGTGGATTTTGACGCGATGGCGCACAGCAAAAAGGCAAACGTGGAACAAGAGGCACTGGGGAGCGATGTCAACAGACTGGCCAGCTTATTTGTTGAGATATGCGAAAGTAATCGTGACCGCCGCGACTACACACGTGCGGAAATCCGGCGTGCGTTGCGCGAGGTAGCTGCGTGTTACTCGATCTACAGAACATATGTTGTGCCGGAGCGCGATCAGATTCTAGACGAGGATCGCAACGAAATTGCCAACGCCGTAGCGCAAGCCAAGCAACATAGACCGGACCTGGACACAGGACTCTTCGATTTCATTGCCGATGTGCTGGCGTTGCGGGCTCGGGGCGGGATGGAGACCGAGTTCCTTCTTCGCTTCCAGCAATTCACGTCGCCAGTCATGGCCAAGGGTGTAGAGGATACTGCGTTCTATTGCTTCAATCGGATGATCGGGATGAATGAAGTTGGGGGTGCGCCTGCCCGGAATGGCCAGACAATCGCGGAGTTCCACGAGTATTGCACGAGGATACAGGCAGCGCATCCACTGACGATGACCACGCTATCCACCCATGATACGAAGCGCTCCGACGATGTGCGCGCGCGGTTGGCGGTTATTTCCGAGATACCGGGGCAGTGGAGGACCGCGCTGAGTCGCTGGTCGCGCAGGAACAGGCAATTCAAGACCGGGAAATACCCTGATAACAACACGGAATATTTTCTCTATCAAACATTGATTGGGGCCTGGCCCATTACTGCGGATCGATTGCAGGCGTACATGGAAAAGGCCACGCGCGAAGCCAAGCAGCAGACGAGCTGGACTCAGCAAAACAAGGAATTTGAAGATGAGCTTCGGCTTTTTATTGAACGAATTCTCGATTCACCGGAATTTATCCCGGAACTGGAGGGCTTTGTTTCGCGAGTCATCGGGGCGGGGCGAATCAATAGCCTGGCGCAGACATTGATAAAGTTTATCGCGCCGGGAGTGCCGGATACTTACCAGGGCAGCGAGTTATGGGATTTGAGGCTCGTAGATCCGGATAATCGCGGACCCGTGGACTATGAAACCAGGCAGGCTATGCTAACGGAACTTGAAGCCGACATGGACGTTAAAGAGATTATGAAAAGAATGGACAGCGGGATGCCCAAGTTATGGGTAACTCACAAAGCGCTGAACCTGCGTCGAGAAAAACCGATTTGGTTTGGAGCCGACGCAGCGTATACGCCATTGGCCGTGGAGGGAACCAAGAAAGATCATCTTGTGGCATTCTTGCGGGGTGACACCGTTGCGACTCTGGCTCCCCGTTGGAACCTCAAACTCGGTGGTGCCTGGGCGGGAACCACTGTGGACCTGCCGCCGGGCCATTGGAAGAATGTACTTACAAGTGAACAGGTGAATGGAGGCCGCCTGCGCGTACAGACGCTGCTGCAACGCTTTCCGGTGGCACTCTTCACCAGGGAGGGAGACTAACTCGTGCACCAGTTCGAAGTGTGGGCTCCCTTTGCGAAAAGCATGGCGCTGGGAGTAAATGGCAGGTCGCTGCCGATGCAAGGACCGGATACGCAGGGCTGGTGGCGGCTTGAAGTAAGTGCGGTTGGGCCGGGGACAGATTACGGCTATTTTATTGACGCAGACGAGAAATGTTACCCGGACCCGCGGTCTCTGTGGCAGCCGAATGGTGTACACGGTCTATCGCGGGTATACGACCAGAATGCGTTTGCATGGACCGACGGAAAGTTCAAGGCGCCACCGTTGTCGAGCGGCATTATTTATGAGTTGCATATCGGAACTTTCACCGCGCAAGGCACACTGGACGCAGCGATCGGCAAGCTCGACTACCTGGTCGACCTCGGTATAACTCACGTTGAGCTTATGCCAGTGGCGCCATTTACCGGCAACCATGGCTGGGGCTACGACGGAGTAGCAATTAATGCGGTGCATCAGCCTTATGGCGGTCCCGATGCGCTGAAGCGGTTTGTCAATGCGGCGCATGGAAAGGGGCTGTCTGTGTTGCTGGATGTGGTCTATAACCATTTCGGCCCGGTGGGAAATTACTCCGGAAAATACGGGCCCTACCTGGTCGACGCGCATCATACGCCGTGGGGAGGCGCGGTGAATCTTGAAGATGCAGGTTCGCACCAGGTGAGGCGATTCTTCTGTGACAACGCGCTGATGTGGATGCGTGATTACCATATCGATGGATTGCGCCTGGACGCGGTGCATGCATTTGTCGACCGGTCCGCGATCCACTTCCTGGAACAACTCGTGTGCGAGGTGGAGACGTTAGAGGCGGCGTCAGGACGGCGACTCGTAGTGATTGCAGAGAGCGACCTGAACGATCCGCGGATTGTGACACCGCGCGAAGCCGGCGGGCTTGGCATGGATGCACAGTGGAGCGACGACTTTCATCATGCGCTCTTTACCTTATTAAGTCCGGGGCCAGCGGAGGGATACTATGCAGACTTTGGCTCGCTTGCACAGTTAGCCAAAGCAATGGAGTCGACTTATGTATATGACGGGAGTTACTCAACCTATCGGCATCGCGTGCATGGCCGGCCGGCGGGAAGGCTGTCGCAACATCGGTTCCTGGGTTATATCCAAAACCATGACCAGGTGGGCAACAGGGCAATGGGAGACAGGATCAGTTCGATTGCAGGGCTCGGGCGCGCGAAGATCGCAGCGGCGGTGGTGCTGATGAGTCCGTTTATTCCAATGGTCTTTCAGGGCGAAGAGTGGGCGGCTTCATCACCGTTCCAGTACTTTGCAGATCATGACGATCCGGAGATGGCTCGCTCGGTTTCAGAAGGACGAAAGAAGGAGTTTTCAGCATTTGGGCGGGACCCTGCGTCGATACCGGACCCGGAGTGCAAGGAAACCTTTGAACGGTCGAGGCTGAAATGGGAGGAAGTGAGCCTGGGCGAACATCGCGAGATGCTGGCATGGTATCGGGAGCTAATAAGATTGCGACGATCCACCGCCTGCTTGAATGATGGCGAACCGGGAAATACGAAAGTATTTTATGACCAACAAGAAAAGTGGTTCCGCATGGAGCGCGGAAGCATTTCGGTGATCTGCAACCTGGGTGAGGCCGAACACACATTCCGGGTACCCGAGGGCAGTCGGGTGCTGCTTGCTTCAAGCGAGGCGGTATCCCTGATGAACGAGTTAGTGACGTTAATGCCGGATACAGTTGCGGTGCTAAATATGAACCGCATTCCAAAATGATAAGTGCAACGAGTTAAAATTTAGCTTCGCTGCGCGGAGTTAGCAAGTCAGCAATTTAGCTGCGGCGATTTGATTAGTTCGCTCAAAAGTGGCGAATCGACTCCTCAGGGGCAGATACCGCGGCGCTATGCGGAGGAGCGGCGCGGTCGCCGGAACGTTCGACATTTCTTTCAAGCGAACGGCTGACCAAATCGCGTGAGCCAAGTCCCACGGCAAGAGCGAGAGTCAGTACGATGCCCCCGAATAAAATGCCAAATGCCAGCTCAACGACGTTCCCTCCCACCTGGAGATGGTCGAGTACCATGGCGGCAGTAAGCACAAGCACGAGCCATTTGACGCCAAGCGAAAGGAACCGGGCGTATTGGAGCTGGGCGTTGACGGCTCCGATTAGTACCGAACGCGCCAGGAATCGAGCGATGATTGTTCCGGCGATGAGCAGCATGATGGCGCCCACGGCATGAGTCAGGTAGGGGAGCAGCGAGATAGGTAGCGCGGCACCCGTTGCATAGGATGCGTCGAAAGCCGAGACGCCGATGACTAATCCGAGCAGGACGCAGCCCCAGAAGGAAGTTCGCGCGATGATCTCAGTGGGAGAAGTTGGCGGTGTCCAGTCGACGTTGCCTCGATTGCGCGCGATGCGATCGTCAAACTTGATCCAGGTGAGTCCACGCCGCAACAGCGCGGAGATGGCCATGCCGATCAACGTAAATATGCCCAGGGCGACAAAGAAGGCAAGGATTCCCGGCAAGACCGCGATGAGCAGCGAGAGAACCCTATAAAGCGACTGGTTGAGCGCATCGGACATATGGCGCAAGATCGAAGCGTTGTCGCTGTATGCGGGCGGCATGTTATCGTTTCGGATTCCCTGGAGTATCACGACGAGTAGGTTGTGCATCGGACTCACTCCTTGAATGACTCTATCGGCAGCGATCATGAGTTAAAGCGATCTGGCCAGCGCCAGCGCGCGACGAGGTATGGTTTGTCAGCTTCGAAAGCAGCCGCAACTGCCTCGATATGTCGCTCGGAACTGGTACCTGAGGCTGTGATGTTAATGTGTCCGGCAACCCACGCAAGGTAAAGCGGTATCAGCGCGCCGAGCAGGTGACCTCGGTTTATGGTGCGGAGCCGGTAAGCGATGAGGAAGTCGTAGACAATGCGCGCCCAGAGGTTCTCCGGCATGCGGAACGCCGCGGCATCAACCAGAGAGAGCCGCTTAAGCCCGAGTAAGGTGTTAGGCGGTAGAACGAGCGACCAGATTTCCAGAAGGTTTGTGTAAGCGAGCCGAAAGGCATCGATCATGGAAACGATATCGGAGGTGCCATCGGCAAGGGCCACCTCGGGAATGGGATAACGCGCAGGAGGCAGGCGGCGGGGACGCTGCCAAAATGCTGCCTTGGCTTCGATGTCGGCGAAGAGAGATCCCGTAACAAGCGCAAGGATTGCATTAATGTTCAATTCTGCCGGCGGCTGGGGCAGATCGCGCGGACCAACTGCGAATTCGTCGACGGTATATCCGGCTACCAAGGCCTCGCTTACGGGCCAGAGGAGCGCGTCTTCCTGATTGAGCGTGCTGAACCGCTGAGCGACGCCGGCAAGTCGCTCAGCCATGCGAAGCGAGAGACCGAGATCGATTCCCAAAGGAAAGCGCGTGCGACACGCGAAAAGCGCGCGGGTAAGCGGATAGAGGATAGCGGAATTGACCAATGTGGCGTGAGGCGGCAAATCGTAGCGTGGCATCGCCAGATCCGCGGATCCGCCAAGTACCGCATTCGCGAGGTCGCACAGACCTTGCGAATTCAGGGAACCCGATTCAGGGCCAAGCATGACAATCCCGCGCGCGTCATTCTTTTGTGCAAGCTGATACGCATTGATGAAATCAGCGGCAGTTATGCGCCAGGCGATATTTGTGGTTGGGAAGTTGACTACGCGAAGAGAGGGATGGGCCTCTGCAGCGAAGCCGTTGGGTGTGGCGATGAGAACTTCATCCGCTGGAAGGGAGAGCGTGAGACAGGCGAGGACCCTCTCCAGTTGCTGCGGAGGCATTGCGGCGGCCACAACGAGCAGGCTGGCGCCGGAACGGAGTGAAGTGGGAGCGGTTTCTGAAACAGGATTTGTGGTCGCCATTGTCGCTCAGGGAAAACGGCCTGCCGCGACGAGCTACTTTTGCCAATCGCAAACTGGCTTGAACCAGGCCGGTACTATAAGGATAGGATACCTGCAATCGGTATGGGGAGCCATTCGGGACGATTATTGAGTTCATAAAGCAACTCGTAAAGGGCCTTTTCCAGCAGGTAGGCCTCAAGCAACTTCTGGGCCTGTTGCGGCAACGGCAGAAGCTCTGGATTGGCAGCAATTGTTTCGCGGTAGGCCGACAGGAATTCGGCGGAGGCAACATTCTGCCACTGACGGGCCCAGGCAGTGAGATTGTTTTTATCGGAATTGGGCGCATTGCCGTCGCGGCCGGCACGGAATTGATTGAGCGCGGCATACGCCACGTAGGAGAACGAGCGGATCATGCCGGCCACGTCCTTCAATGGCGACTGCTTTCGGCGGCGCTCGGCAAGGGAACGCGCGGGTTCGCCTTCGAAATCGAGCAGGACAAAGTCGATCGGTGACTTGGAATCGGTTGAATCACGGCTAACGCAAAGGGTCTGACCCAGGTGGTAATCGCCGTGTATGCGGATGCGCTGCCCTCCTGACTTAAAGTCGGTGATGGCGCGGCTGCGGACAATGAGTTCAAGACGCCGCGAAAGGAGCAAGCCCGCCGCGTCCGAGGTCCAATCGTCGAATGTGGAGAGCGTCAATTTGAGAGCTTCAAGAGTGGAGGAGATTTGGGCCTCTATGCGACGGGCGTCGGCTTCGAGATCCTCCTGGGTGAATGGTTCGGCGTCGAATGCCGGGGCGTCGGCGGGGGTGCTAAGCGCCAGATGCATCTCGGCTGTGCGGCGACCGAGGAGCGCAGCGACTTCGAGCGAGAGACCGGCGGATTCCATTGCTTTTGACGGGGCCTGAGGCTCGTTGAGAAAGCTGGGTGCGGGTGCCTCGGGTGGAGGTGGAACGGTGGCGATCGATGTGAAAAAGTCGGCCAGTTGCTGAAGGAACCATTGCCAGCCGTCGCCCTGGTTCGCTACCAGCCCCTGCAACATGGCAACCGTCGTCTTTTCGCCCCCGGTCGGGGTGATGGAAACCTCCCCCAGGAAAGGCGCAATGCGCGGGAAATGGGCGATTTCCGTAAGGAATCGGCAGATCTCTACGTCTGGATTCTCGCCCGGTTGGAGCCGCCTGAAGAGCTTCAAAATCAGTTCCTTGCCGTAGATAATTGAAGTATTGGATTGCTCCGCGGAACCGATGCGCGAGGACAGACGGTGTGAGATGTGTCCGCCGGTGAACGCGATGGAAGCGCGGGCGTCGAGTCGTCCTCCGAGCGGGGTTGGATCGCCCGCGGAGGGAGACTCGCGCGGCTGCAGGCGCTGCAAGCCGGCTAAAAGCACGGTCGGAG
>ODAK010002799.1_pt1 | contig 18273 bp, 12 predicted proteins | sample 1539591 | NCBI WGS metagenome assembly ODAK01 (sample SAMEA3539303, study PRJEB22396) | soil metagenome | biome: tundra; feature: field; material: soil | place: USA | collected 2010-05 | depth 0.15 m | reverse complement strand
ACTCCAGGAATGTCTTGATGTTATTGTGGATGTTCGGAAGTTCTTTGCCCAAAAAATCCCGCGATGTCCCGCACTCCGGATCCAGGTCGATCGTGAGGACGCGGCGTCCGCGGCGTGCGGCAAACAGCGAGAGCATCATCGTGGTCGTGGACTTGCCCACGCCGCCCTTGCCGAACCAGATGGCGAGACGGATGGGGCCGGTCGATGCATCGCGATGCGTCATTGCCAGCCGACAGTACCACCGGCGCTCGGGCCGCGCCAAGGCCGTCCAGCAATTTGTAAATGGCAGAAAGCGTTCTGCTTTTTACAGGATCGTCTTTCGGTAGCGGTCGCTAGAACAACTACAACTACACGGCTGTTGAACTAGATACTAACAAACATCTGACCGCTGCCGTGTTTTGGAGAACGGTCGCAGGTGTGAACTGAGTTCAGGGGGAGAACGGTCGCAGATGCAAAAGCGGAGTTGTTGATGGAGGCAAGCCAAAACCAGAAAGACCACCGTGGCGGCACACCCACCAAAGTAGGCATGCACGGCGTGGCGGCACACCCACCAATTGTGGGCAGGAAAACGTGGCGGCACACCCACCAATCGCCGTGGCGGCACACCCACCACAGCGCGTCCTCCGGGCGTGGCGGCACACCCACTGGCGGTCAGTCTCGGAAGAACGTCTGGTACATCTCCATTGAAGTTTGATTAGGCTGGGAACCCTCGAACAGCGACAGTCGTTCCGCACGCTTCAGGTCCTGGAACCAGTCCGGTTCGGGATGGTCGTTCTGCAGCCGGTTGATGAACGCGGCGACCTCGCTCCGCTGGAAACTGCCGGGCTGGTGTTCCTTCTGCGCGAGGATCACGAGGATGTGTTTCTGGATTTTCTGCGGACCGAATTTCGCGAGCAAACGGTGATACGTCTTCGCATCAATCGCCTTCTTTTTCTCATCGCGGAGTTCCTTCACCTGTGCGAAAAGTGCGTCGTCCACCAAGGTCTTCTCGGACATCTGAACCTGCCGGTTTTCTTTCTTGCGGAGGTTCTCGCCACGGCTCCATCGCAGAAGCAGACGGCCCTTGTACGGGCCCGTGGTGTCCGTCTTGAAATATCCGCCCCACGCACGATAGGGCAGGATGAGTCCGGCGCCCTCGGCATCGGCGAGAAGTTTGCGAAGTTTGCGCATCCGGTCCCGGACCTGGTCTGGACTGTCGCCGTATCCGATCTGATGAATCGCAAAATTATCCGCCACGAATACGCTGCTGTCTCGCTGGTTCCAGCCGTCGCGGTTCGCGATCAGATACAGGCGGCGCAACGGGGGAGAGAGGGTGAGGTACAGCCTGTAATCGAAGGCGAGGTAGGCGCTGCCGCGGACGAGCCGCAAGAACGACGGATCCCACTCGAACGTAACGGGCCGACGCGACTCCGTGACGCGCGACAGGGCAGCGATATTAAAGAAGCCGAAGTTCACAATGTCGTAACTCTTCGTCTCCGGATTCCAGAACGCGGAGTTCGTGTACTTCACAAACGAGAACCGAAAAATGCGGCTGCGGATGCGCAGGTAATCCTTCTGGCACGTGGCCGGAAGTCCCAGATGCTTCGCAAGAAAATCGACGGTCAAATGCGTACAGCCATCAGCAGGCAATTCTGGCAGGCGGCGAAGATAGGTGTAGAGGCCCAGGAACAAGTCGAAGTCCTTGGGGGCTAGGCCAAACGGGGCCGTGATGATCTGCGTGCCGGTCTTGCGGTGCCCGTGAGGGTCGGTGAACGGAAACTGCCTGGGGTAGCGAAGCGCATCGCCGACCTCCAGCACCGCGAGAGCTTTGTCTTTTCGAAGCTGGACGAAATCCGAATGCTTTCCGAGCTTCGTTGCCGTGAATTCCAGCGGGCAGAACGCGGCCTTGATGAAATCACGTCCCGCGTAAGCGGATTGAGGGAATGCCTGCTGGCGATTGGCGGTGCCCATGCAGGGGAGAAGGATACGACGAGAGGGGCAGAAATGCCAACAGATCACGGAAAGGACTTGATCAATGGACCGGGAACCAAACCCGTAAAGCTATCGGTCAACAGCGGTCAACAGTTTTTCGAGCTTTCTCACACACCGCACCGAATCGCTCAATTCGTGTTCCCAATAACGAACGACATCAAACCCCATTCGCCGCAAGGCCGCTGTTTTAGTTCGATCTCGCCGCTGATTAAGCTTGATTTTGGTTTCCCAAAACCGGGTATTTCTCCGAGGAACGTGTCCACATTTCGGACAGCCATGCCAAAAACAGCCATCCAAGAATACTGCAATTTTAAGAGCAGGAAACAGAACATCCGGCTTGCCGGGTAGGTGATTTGCGTTCAGCGTCCATCCTCGAACGCCGGCTTGGGCAAGAATCGCTCGAAATCGTTTTTCGGTAGATTGTCCGTTCTTAGATCCAATTGCTTTCATCCGCCGCGAGCGCTCAGGTGTGAGTCCTTCGAAACACCCATTCTGAAGTTGTTTCTTAAGAATGGCCTCCATAGTTTCCTCCGTTGCCATGAAATTCCGACACCGCAACCCTTCGACAATGGGTTGCCGAGAATTCACGTGTTCAAAACGCATAGCATTGATTGTCATCAAGTCGAATGCAATAAGCGTGAATGACTGGCCTTTTGTTCTGGTAAGCGATCCCAATTGAATAGGCGTCCCCGTAAATCGTCGGTTGGGTATAACCAATCTCCACTACGCGACTTTTTGCACGTCGCGCGATTCCATAAAGGCACATTGCAAGCGAGATTGTTTTTGGGCCAAAAGGAGCGAGAATGACAATCGGCGAATTGCCCTGATCAGTTAGGTTAACTAAATGATCAAATGCCAGTGATACATTGTATGTGCTCACTCGAACGATGGCTTCATTACTTAATTGGGGAAGCTCTCGCTTTGTTTGCACAATGAATTTCCAGTTGTCCACAAAGCCGGGAGGTAACGACGGAAAGGGCAGCAACAGTTTGACATTTCCCGGCGGAAAACGGACACCGTCCAGAAACTCATGCAGTCTCAGTGGCTGATAACCTACGCCAATGATTAGCGTCGCATCCCTTTTGGGTTGAAGCGGATCGCCGCCATACATTGGAAGTGGTGCCCACACCTCGGGGTCTTCACCGAGAATGTCGCCATAGCGCTCTGGACATGTATAACAAACGACAAGATTCCTCACTCGGGGAGTTTCGCTAAGGACCGTTAGGAAAGGAAAAAAGAACCTCTTTGGAATACACGAAATATCAATCACCACATTGGGGGTACACGTGCTTGCAAACTGCCGAATCAAATCCATTATTTCTTGCTCACGGCACAGAAGGCCGGATTGGGATCTGGTAACAGATACGGATCGCGTCCTCTCTTCAATGTCCTTCATGATTCCGGCATTTTTTTTTGTGGCCGCCTGCCGGGGGCGGAAAAATCGGTTGCCAATTTCGGGGTCGCTTACTTCTAGAATTGTGCAATCACTGACGCGGCGCAGTTTTGACATGACATCCAACGATGCCGTACAACGATCCTCAGCGGACACGCAGGTCAACAATGACCAAGATGTTGTAGTCAGTCGCCTTAGAATCCATTCAAGTGGACCCAACGGACGAAAATTCGGTAGAACGGCCATGCTACTCGTCCTCACCGAAAAGTGTTCCTTGATTCACGTTTGACGCGCGCTTCTTGCGGCGCTCTCCTGAAGTGCGACCGCCCAAAACCTGATCATGCTCAAGCCATCCTCTCAAGTCGGCCACTCTTAGGTACAGCGGCTCCTTAGTGTGCGGGACTGTAAGTTCATAGTAGTACGAAAAAATAGGATGAAGATACCACTTCTGGGATTTACCCCGTGATTTGGTTTTTGGCGTATGCTTGCGTTGAAGTAAGAATCCTTGGGCCGATGCTTCGCTAAGCCATCCCGCAACTTCGGTATCGCTTTTCACATCGCTATCGGACAAGGAAAAGCCGTTTGCACCTGGGTACGACATCGATTGATCTTCGGTGAGTTGCCTATTTAGGCGATGACCAATTGTGTCAATGAAACGCTGCAATGTGTTTCCTTTGGGCGCTGTTACAATTTTTTGCCGCCAGATATTGCTCGCTTCACGAATTCCCTCGGATTGGCGCATTGCCTCAAACGGAGCGGGCAGCTGTATCGTCTCATCGGTCTGGTCGGAAAGAGTTAATATCCAGCATTGCCAGATCTGTTGACACATACTTGCGAAAGCAAGGATATTCTCCCCGGACATGCTAAGGATATCTTTCGAGCCAAAAAAAGGAACTCGCTGCTTGTTCGCTGAGGCAATTTGCAAGATCGCCTGAGGAAGACGTTCCTTCTTCCACCATCGTTTTTCGATCGTCTCCCAGGGGTTTTTTTGGGCACTGGTCGCAATATCTTTGATGTCCTTTCGGCGTGCTGCTGCCTGTTGCTGCCTTACCCAAGCCTCACCTAATTTTGCTGACAAGACGTCCTCTTTTGCCAATGCCATTAGGTGATCTCGTAAAGCGGATGGCCATCGCGGTTCGAACTTGATAACACGAATGGGATTATTCGGCGCGCAGGATCGTGCCCGTGACGTTGCGGAAGGACTTTTTCCGAAAACGTACGCAATTGAATTGGTTTCGGGCGGAATTGAATATCCCGCAGTCGCCAGGCGACGACGAAGTACATCTTCGGCAAATCGTGGAAAGACCAGGTTCTTCGAGTGTTCCTTCTTACGAAGAATCTCGTCTAGGTCAATAACCATGTAATCGCGGAGCTGCTCGCTACTGTCCATGCCGAGTAAGGCATAAGGCCTGGCACCCACACGGTAGGAAACAAACCTGTCACGTGTGCTGAGCAAGCGGTCAATGACTTCTCGGAATCGGCCATTCTTCCGAGACGGATCGGCCGTGGATTCCAAGCCCAGCAACTCCTCAAACTGGTCGATGGTGACAATCACTTCGGTGCGAGCGGTAATTGCATCAAGTTTCCGTAGGATTTGGACAGCATGAGCGATTGGCTCGCCTATTACGGTAAGCGATCGGCGTATCTGATCGGGAAATTCGTCGGGTGCGTGATTGAGGAGATTTAGGATAACCCGCAAGCGACGTCCAAGCTGATCAATCGCAGCATCGATGCCATGACACGCCTCGAAAATTCCGGCGCAAACATCATCCCTTGAGAACTGAGCAATTGCCGTATCGATGCGATGGGTGGTGCCGACTAGACCAATTTCATGACGCGCGTCATTGGAAAGGCCTGTATGCAAGGTTCGAATGGAAATAAATAGGTCGCGGAGAATCCAACAATTAAGAAAATCTGCGAATACGCCTTGAGAACGCTGGACTGTGTCCGACGCAGGATCTCCAAATGCGCGTTCACTGATATGCCATGCGCGACTCGTCGACAAGTTAATTGATGCGCCGATAAATCGACGGAGGTCTTCCGGAACAGGGTAAGAATCATGGTTGCTTTTGGCATAGCTCAGCCGAATGTCCGTTTGTAGCAACGCAAGTAGCATGGATTTTCCGGTTCCTTGCGTCCCTCGAATCACGACATTCCCCGGTTGAAAAAGCGGCAGAACAGATGCGATAAGTACGGGGCTAAAGAGAGACGGAAAATCGACTTCGCCGACCCTTTCGGTGACATAAAGCGTGTGGAATGGATTACGCGGCAGTGGCATCACTCAGCCCTCCCGTGACGAGCGCATGAATAATGGATCCCACGAATCACTCTTGTGATGGAGTAATGGTGGCACGTTATCGGGGCAATTGAGGAAAGTCAGTACCAGTGAACCAACGTCGCCGAAACCAAACGGAGAATAAAGCGGCTGGGTCGGAACCGTTCCTCTCACAATTCCCCAGAGCCGCGTCAGCAGGTTTCTCATTTTGCGAAAACACTGAGGCTCTGGAGCCTTTTTGTTCGCGGTTTTTGGAATATATGTTGCGCTTGGAGTAATGAATTGTGGTGAATAAGTTATGTGACTCTCTGCACGTTGAATCTTTGCGCCAAGCTTGTTTCCAGCATTGGCGACAATTATTGGGCAAAGTAACACTGGGAAGCTCGTCAGTTGTCTCAGGAACACAACCGCCTCACTCATTTGCGAGCCTGTCCCAACGTAGTCTTCCACGGCTATGATTCTTTCGTAGTTATTGTCGCGAAGATAATCGCGAAATGCAGTGACACTGCCAACTTCGGCTAAAGCTCGAAAATCGCATCGATACGTCTGGCCAACAATATTATTCACGCGGCAAAATGTTCCAATATCCATTCCTGCCATGCTTCCAACATACGTCCTCTTTAGGCTGTCAGAGACGCTCTGCGAAAAAGCCGGCTGGGAAAGCGATACGTTTGATTGTTCGACTATCCAACGCATGATCGGCCCAGTGAATGCGGCGCGATACATGGAGTCCATTTCGCGTGGTCCAACGAAAAGCAACCAGGGCACGAATTCGAACAGCAATCTTTGGTCAACATCGCGTGGCGTACATGCTAACCAAGATGCGAGCCGATCAAGAAATGGTGGTTTTTCCGGAAACGGCTGGTAATGAACGTACAACTCGCTTGCAAGAAGTTCCAAGAGTGCGAGGACATCCAACAAATGTTGATTTGTACCAGTTCGACGGGTCCATCTGTACACTTTCTCGCGCACCGTTTCACGTTGAGACCGGGTTTTCCTGGGCATGTTTACGTCTCCAGAATACTTTCACAGACGGTCCCGAATCATGCATGCGAGGTGGCGCGACACTGGTGGTGGCACCGCGTTGCCCACGAGGCGGAACTGTGCTGAGGACGGTCCGTCAAAAACAAAGCTGTCAGGAAATCCTTGTATTCGGGCAGCCTCGCGAACAGACAAGCCTCGATGCTCATCCGGGTGCAGGAAATATCGAGGTTCTCCGAATCGCGTGTCCACGGCAGGTGAAAGATGCTCCCAATGCAATCGTCTGAATTTGCCATTGAATGACTGAGCGAGGTCATAGCGTCTTCCACCGACTTCGCGAAGGAAGCCTTTGTTACACAGAGACCTAACCAAAACGCTCGATTTCTCGCCAAGGTAACATGAAATATCTCGGATAGTTACGGGGTCTGCGTCGCCTCTCTCGCGAAGCCGAAGTTGCCTTCGAATTTTCTGGACCGCGAAGAGTACTCGACGCTCTTTGGCGGTCGTTTTTCCAAATACCTCAGGAATGTCCCAAGTCGGAACGGCCCGCGGTCCACTGCGGACATTGCAGAGCTTGTGGGACGGCATGATGCGGGAGGCAATGCGGTAATCATTGGTACCTTGACGGAGGATTTTGGGATCATGGTTTGGAAGCCCTTCTACCGATGCAAGTGCGTGTCGCAAAGAGGCGGTCATCGTCGGCATGGGAGCTGCAAAATTGTCCTGGCTCCCTTGCCATGCGATCATCAGGACACGACGCCGAATCTGGGGAATCCCAAAGTTTGCACACGCAATTCGATAAATGCCGAATGTATAATTGGCGCTGCGCAACACCAATTCGCCGTCGGTTAGGTGTTTGCGATGTTCTCCCGAAAGAAGCCCCGCCACGTTCTCCAAGACGATGGCGCTCGGCCGCATGCGAACGGCCAGACGAACCGCGCCCAAGAGAAGGGAATTACGCGGGTCGTCAACTCGCCTTTTGCCAAGCGTAGAAAATCCTTGGCATGGCGATCCGGCAATTACGACATCGGGGGTGTCCCCGATTTCGAGTGACCTCGTAGTAGACAAATCCAGCTGGAAGGCCCGCGTCCGCAGGTTTGAATTATGGACTGCGACTGCGTTGGGATCGATGTCATACGCGGCAATTCCGGTAAAACCTGCCTGCTCGAAGCCCAGGTCCAACCCTCCGCAACCGCAAAACAGACTCACAAATGTCGGTTTTCGTCGTAACCTCGCCATTGGCCTTCATCCTTGAAACGGCGGATTTTTCGGGAAACGTCTGTCAAATTGCTGATTTTAGCCAATTTGCCCACGGCTGCCAAGCCGAAGAATGTTCGGGTGCGACGCAGGTCCTACGGCGGGCCAGATTTACGGCACCAGGAGCTGGTTGCGTGATGGAGGATGGGGCTCGCAGAGCCCGACGCGGTATTTTCAGCCTGAAATCCAGGCTTCATGCGCATTGCTCTTTCTTCGATCAGATCGACGCCACTACTTGAGTCGATCTTGAGTCGCGCGGATTTCGCAACATTTCTCGACGAGCCGGCGCCGTACAGCTGCCCTCGAATCGCCCGGTCGAGGATCGCGGTGACCATGATTATGAAGCGTTGGCCGATCGGACATGGGCGATATCGCGGCCGCGAAGGTTGCCTTGGGCAAACTACTTCTCGGAAGGGTTTCCCACAACAATGCTTTCCTCCTCCGATTTCTTTCGAACGGTAAAGTGTACGTCGTAAGGTAAATCGTTCCTGGGAAAGAGAAGTTCGAATCCGATTGTGATCGGCCCGTCTTTCTTTTCTCGAACGGGATACAGCAGAAAAATCCCGCGAGACTTCGTGAGCAGTTTTGAGGTCGCAGCGTTCGCGGTTGCCAGTTGAAGTTGTTCCGGCGCCTTCTCGATGCGTGCAAGGAATTCGGCTACGGCGCGGTGCATCGACTCACCAAAAACCTGAAATCCGCGACCTACATCCACCCGGTGACGTTCCTTCACGGCCAGTGTTCCCGCAGCCTTGACGTCTAAGTCGTCGCCGAACGACTTCTTGCGTTGTGGTGCGACGATCAGCCATGAATCGATTCCATGTTTCTTGTTCTCAAGGAATTCGATCTGTAGCTCCAGATCTGCCGGCCGTTCCGGAAAATCGTAATCCTCTTCAAGCCATCGGTAGGAACGTAGAAAATCAATCAGTTTCTTGCTGGACGTCTCAAACACAACGCACTCGGCATTGATATTTCCTCCGTCGTTTGCAACACCGCCCAAAACCTCCTTGCCGATTTTCTTTGCGCCGGCAAGGAGACCGGTCAAGGACTTGATATTATCGTCCATGTTCGTCGGCTTGGCAGCACTAAGGGTAAGCATTGACCATTTTCCGCCAAAGTTCTTGCTTGCCATGCTTGCGTTGAACATCTTGTTGCGGGCCGTGGGCGGAAGGTTCCCCGAAACCGAAATGAGGGGCGGGATTTGCTTTGGCGTGATGCGCGGAGCGTCCGGCCTGCGCAGATAGCGTTTTATTTCCGCACGGAACCGTTCTTCCATGAGGCATACTTCCTTGAATAAGGAGACGAGATCGGAATCACCGTTTTTCCCTTCCTTAACACCAAGGAAGACTCGGACAAGGTCACGATAGCCGGGACGGAAGCCGAACCACCGTCCCATTTGCATCAAGGTATCCGCGGTGTTTGAATGCCGTCGGTAGTAGCTGATGGTGAGACCTTCAATGGTGTAGCCACGCGAGAGCTTGTTGCCGCCAATCACGATTTTCCAGATCGGGCCAGCACTGAAATCAGGTGCCTCGTCCTTGTCACTGTTTATCACTCGAATGAAATGCTGGTCACCGACAATTCGATTGATCGCCTCGGAGAGGTGGGACTTGAGGGCCGAAAAGGCGCGGGGCACAATTTCTCCTTTGCTTTGGGCGGCGCACACTTTGGAGTAATCATCGGTCCACAGCTTCCCAAGGGCAGTAAGCCCTTTGGGGCTGTTAAACGCGCACTGATCCCACAATTCCTTTACTTGATCCGCCAGCGACGCATGCTGTCCCTTGGAAGAGGACGTATGAACAAGCATCGTGTGATGCTTGAAATGTTCTGGGTTGTACCGCTGAGGATCCTTCGCTTGGCGGTAGAGTTTCAGGGCGCCGGCCAAGACAAAACTTCGCAGCGCTTGTTTCAGGTCTTCGTCATCCTCGCCACGAAGACTGTCAATTCGTCGGACAAACGCGATTTCCGGCTCGCTGAAATCATCTTTTGCCAAATCGGAATAATCGACGACCGGATCGAAGAAATCCGAAACCCCCATGTAGCCCCGTGGACGATCGAGGGAAACAATGAAATCCTTCGGAAAAAGATCTTCGGGATCATCAGGGTTCACGAGCGCATTGGCATATGGAGTGGCAGTGTAACCAACGTATTGGCTGCGAGGCAGGAGCTTGAGAAGTTTGACAATCGATTCATTGGTCGCGGTGCGCTCCTCACCGGGTTTCGTCTTTCGCGGATCGCGGGTATTAATACCAGCCTGATCGGATTCGTCGTCGATTATCAATGTCGGCAGGTCTTTCAATCCTGTACGCAACAAGCCCAGATCTTTCACCAGATTCTTCAAAATCCCGCTGTGCTTTTTGATGACAAGCAGTTTCACGGGCAGAGTATGCAGATTCTCAGGGTTGTAGATAGGCAGCGATTTGTTTCGCCTCTCAAATTCAAGAGTTTCGATGGCAGCCTTGAGACGCCTGAAATCGATTTCCGGACGCGTGAGCCGTTGCCATGTGAAATGCCCCCGCTCGATCGGATCAAAGCCGTGCTCCAAGAATTCATTCCAGTCGGCTGGAAGTTGTTGTAAATAGAATTCATCATTACGGAGGAGTTCCTTTCCCAGAAGCTCCTTGTCGAGCCGGCGTTGGGTCTGATTACGCAGTATGTTCCAAGTCCCGGCAAGAATAATGATCAAACGGTATCCAGCGTCTGCGGCTCGTGCGGCGACACCGGCGAAATTCGCGGTTTTTCCGCTTTGAACGTATCCCATGACCAGCCCGCGCGACGCGTATGCTTTCTTTGATTCGGGGTTGGCCAAGCATTCGATGATCGCGCTCGTTGTGTTGTCCAGCGAAAGCAGTGATTCGTCACTCCAGGCACGGTGATCTTTCAAATATCGTCTATACGTAGACCAGTAGTAATCCCGGCCCGAGACGGGGGCGTACCAATCAATATGCTTCTCGGCAATAATGAGGGGTTCTTCGAGTGGATAAAATGGCAGCAATTTGTCGATCTGGTTCTCCAATTCGGAACCAGATTTCAGCAATTGATGGATGCGTTTGCGGCGCACCGCGGTGTTTCGGGGAGAACCGTCAGTCCAGTTCGCGTCCTTGGTGTTATCCCACGAGTGAAGCTGGTCGGAAAACCGCAGCCGCGACGGATGGTTCGGGTCATGCGAAAGCAGGAGCGCGATCATGCGGTCAACGTCACCTGGGGACGCTTTTTCAAAATCCGGCGCGGGCTGAGCAAGGTAGACGCGAATCGCGCGGGGCCCCGTGGCAGCCATGGTGCTGAGCGCGACTTCGATATATTCGAGGGATTTTTCCATAAGACTCGGGTTTCCGTTGGCGACTGTCGCACATCATCTCATCATTGGGTTCGCTCGTATTTGACGGCTTCGACCAGAATACGATTGAGCTGGTCAATCTGTTCGCGAACCTTCGCGCCCGTTCTCTGCGACTGGATTGCATCTCTCAACAGAAGAAATAGGAGGCACTTGACGACGGGAATGTCTGCGGACGACCCTGCAAGGCCGTGCATCAACTGTTTGCGGTACGCGCGATTCAGATACAACCTGCCTGTGTCGCGATCGAAGTCGAAGAAGGAATCGTCGTCGAATTCTACCCACTCGATCTTGAGGTCCCGGTGTCTGCTTGTTTGTTTGATCCGCAATTCGTCATGGAGAAACTCGCTGAGTTTTGCCGGAAAGCCCGTTGACGGAATGAGCGGCAATTCCGCGTCGGTGACTTTGCGGGTGCGGTAGGCGCCGTCCGCCAGCGAAAGGTATTTCTTGAAGTCTATTCCGGACGCGGTTTTCGCTTTCTGGATCGCGCTAACCAGAGCGGTCGGCAACTGGATTTCAACCTTCTTGACGTCCAAGCTGAGATCGACGTCAAAATCGGGATCAATATCGATCTCCAGCCTGGCAAGCGAGGAGTGTGGTTCGGTTTCGCGGATTCCATTCCAGCCACCGCCCTGAATGAGGCGGTTGTTACGATAGAAGTAGAACCCCTGCCGACTATTGGCTCCCCCAGGAAGCTTGTAGTTGGGTAGGTCGGAATTCGGCGGCCAGATGTGCGCGTTGATCGAAATCCGGTCCTTGTACCCGTCCTCTACGTTCATGGTTGAGGGGAATTCCTTGTGACCGCTTTGGTTGTAACCAAAGGGATCCAAGGGGGAGACCTTCAGCGGTAAGCCGCCGGTGCTGGCATCGCCGTCAAAGATGTCCAAACTGATTGCGACTTTCCTCGGTCTGCCGCTGAGAAACCGGTGGAACGCGATGGAAAGATGGTTCTTTAACCGGGTGAGGAGCTTTTGGGCGTGTTCGTCGGAATCAGTGTGGTTCTGGCTGAGGCGGTAGAGATTTGACCACCAGACGAGGGTTCCCGAACCTTTCGACGCCTGGTCTGGAACCACCTTTTTTATTGCCGCCTGGCACTCCTCGGCTGAGTAAATCTCGCAGGTGAACTCGTTCTTGATGCCTTCTTCCAACCACGCCCGTCCCGACGGCTGGCCATTCTGGAAGGTAATCACCTTGAGCTCTCGTGCTTGGCTCAAAGAAGCGAGCTTGAGACCGAGGCCGAACTTTCCAAGGCGATCGATTTCTTCGCTGACATCGGCACCAAACCGCATGGCTTCCTTCAGTGTCGGCGGCGACATTCCGCTTCCGTCATCCCAGATAACTATGTCGAGTGGCTCATTGGGCCTCACAATCAACCTGACGAGAACGGAATGTGCCAGCGCGTCGAGAGAATTGTCGACGATGTCCGCAACGGCAGCCTCGATGCTGTATCCGATCGATCGCAAGGCGATTTCGAGCTTGGCGTAATTCGGCGGAAGTTTTTCCCGGTGGCTCATTCGTGTAACCGCGAAATCAAAAGTATTCTGGTGGGTCGAAAACAAAAAACAATTTCAGCCGATGAAAATGCATGACGATCCGACATCAATGCGACGGACATCGGCTTCATGCATTCGCCAATCAGTTATCGTGGCCAAACCGTTCGCATCGCGCCTCCGCTTGGAATCCTCCACGTACATCCGATCGCGTGATCATCATGTATCACTTGTGGTCTTTCGCTTCGCAGCCGCCCGCGCTGGCGAGGCAGGGCGTTTGGCCCATTCGGCCTCAAATCCATCAGCCAAGCCGCTGACTGCTTCGATGTGGGCGTGTAACTCTTGCCATTCCATTGCTTCCGGTAGTTGATGTATTAGAACCGCGAGGTTGCCGGAGACCGGTTCGATGGCGAACCGGCACTGGGTACTTGGATCGTAGTTTCGCTCCAACAACGCTACCGCATCTTCCCGTTTTGAGAGGCGAACTGGCTTCCCATCCCGCGTGAGACATTCTGTGCGAACTCGAATGGTACCTTGCCCGCGTTTCGTCACCGGCCCGGATTCGATAATGAGGCGACGTTTTGGACCGCCCTCTGCACCGGCCTGATAGACGAGGGCATTTAGATCGGCGTCGTATTGGAGTGCTTGGCCACCCTTCGTCGCTTGTTCAAACAGACGCACCATTGCGTCGCTCGGGCGGATGAGCCGCTCGACAAATACACCGCCCTCGACAGTAACGGCGGCATTCACCGCCGTAGGGTTGTCAGTGCGCATGGACGTGCCGATCGCCAGTTTTCGCTTTTGGCCGTCAACGCCTGACCACCAAGTGACCGCCAGTCGGGACAACAAATCCGCAGGGCAACTCTGAGCCTTCATTTCACTGGACAGTCGGCTATAGCCGTGGAATAGCCCTGAGAGCATTCCACCGATAGCCGTTACTTTAGGGCCGGGTTTCATCGCCGTGTCCCCGGCGCGAACGATTCGCTCAGGCTGACAGCGAAGGACAAGCAGCATCAGGCCTCGCCGAACAACGGAGCCAGAGTCATCCAGCGATCCGATTTGCTTGTCTGCTTTGGCGACGGCGATGACCACATCTCGCCAGCTTTCGATTTCCTTCGCTTGATTCGGATCTACTCCCGTTAGCGCTTCGGATGCGATGTCGGACGCGACTTTCGACTCCACCCACCCGTCGCGAGGATTCATGGATCGCAGCACGGTGACTGCCGCGGCCATCAATCTCTCATCAGTCCCGGCGACATCCGTTTTTGCCGTCTTGGCGGATACGATGCTCTCGATGAGCGACGTCAGCCAGTGGGGTGCGCCCGCTGCGGAAATCCTGCTGGTGTTCGGGAACGTCACGGCCGCCGCCAGCGCGCTAATCCATTCTTTGGAGGGGGGGAGAAATAGGGACAACATTGCTGTTGCTCCCATCGCCGCGTCCAAGCGACGGAAGTCTTCGCTCGATGCGGCGCCGGCTGGCAGCCTCTCAAGGGCACTTCTAAACTGTTGAGGGTCAGGGCCGCTGTCAGCAAAAGCGGACGGCACAACGGCAAGGGGCGGGAGCGCGGGGACATTTTCAAAACTTCGAGCCTGAAAATCATCGAGATTCTCCTGCGACTCAAAGCACAGGCGCGTGACCGATGCGATTGGGATTGGCGACCCGATCACATCGCACAAGGCACCTTTCTTGGACGCAGATTTCTCACTCGTTAGCAGTAAGTTGGTGTTCAGCCGTGTGTGTTTGCCTGTCGCTGGCAGTCGCTTCGGATCAACCTCGACCAAAACAGAGAAGAGCCCCGCCTGGTCGCCGCAGAGCAAAGGAACAAGTGAGCGCGGAAAACCGTGGTGGAACAGCAAGATGTTACCGGGACAGAGCGCGAGAAGATCGTCGTAGTACTTTTCATATGCGGCCCGGGGACGAATGAGCCCGCTGGACAGGACTGACAGCACATTCGCACGATTGGTCGCAAACAGCAGCTTATCCCTACCGTCAACCGGCACTTTTGGAGCCTTCGGGGTGCGTTTAGCCATCGATCCACTCCAATAAACCCGACTGGCGGCCGGGGAAATAGTCAAGAATCGGCACACTTTCGCCCTGGGCTGCAGAATACACATAGCTTAGATGCTGTCTCGCACGTGATGACAGCACGTAAAACTGCATGCGCATCTGGTCGATTGATGCCGGGTCCCATCGTCGGGCCTGAAGTTCGGGGACGAACACGGCATCGAATTCAAGGCCCTTGCAGCTGCTGTCGCACAAAACCGTTACAACTCCTGGTCGGTCAAACTCCAACTTTGTTGCATCGCCGAATACCGTGTCGCCGCTGGTGAAACGCTGGACTTTGACGCCCTTGATATCCTTCAGCCGATGCGTCAGCTTGTTGAAGTACTTTATCTGCAAGGCCTTAGTTGGCAAAAATACACCGACCTCCAGATCACTCTGGTTGATAACAAATCGCTTGACGACGTCAACGGACGCGTCGAGGTCAACTGCACGCGTGATGCGAGGCATGTTGCCGTGTCGGCCGTCGGGAAGATCGGGGATCCCGCTCCGGAGACCGCAGTAGAAGTGGGCAGCGGCGCGGGCAATTTCGTACGTGTTTCGATAATTGCGGGTCAAGCGGTAGTGCCGGTCTGCCGTTATTGCAAGGCTGCGTTCGATCTCCGTTATGGACGAATTCTTGTCTGGAAAAAGCCGCTGATTCTCGTCAGCCAACACTGTCAGCGCCACGTTCATGTTGCTTGTCGCGCTGGCGTGGGTCAGCACGACGCTTGCCATCTGGTAGAAGCCCGTAGCGAAGTCCTGGCCTTCGTCGATGATCAGATGGCCCCAGTTCTGGAACGCACGTGCACTGCAAGTCGCGTTGGTGCCAAGTCCCAAGGTCCGAGGAATGATTTTTCCCCAGTCAGGACAAAAAGGCGCTACTTCCGGGAGCCATACACCGAACACGCTCCTCCACCAGTCAGCAAGCCATCGATGCCAGGTATTAATGCCCTCCTGAACCTTTTTGTTCTTGCTTGCATTGCCGGAATACCGGTGCAGCACGTTGTTGAACATCACCAGCTTCGGGTCCTGCCCCTTTTTGGCCGCAGTTTCTGCGCGGTAGAAGGCAACGACCGTCTTGCCGGTGCCGGGTGGTCCCGTTACCAGCGTTGCACCGTTCAGCGGGGCCAGCACCAAGATCTTATCTTGCTCCTTGCTCAGGTCTTCGTAGGAGGGCGTTCTCATTCCGTCGTCCCCTTCGTGAGTGACCTCTCGATGGCCTGACACACGTTATGGAAGTACCCTGGCATCCCAGAGTCGTCGCCAACCAGCACCGCCCTATCCAGCATGACATTGGAACACACGCAGCTGGTCTCGCTCACGAGGACGCACGCGTGGCAGGCGGCGCGATTCAAGCCTTGGAGCCCTTGCGCCGCGAGCTCGCGGCATATCGGATCGGCCGAGCACCATCTGGTATTCTGCAAAGCAGTCAGCAGCGTCGGGAAGAGGCGTTCGGGTTGCCCTTCACGCACTAGCCCCCCGAGTGAACCTTCGGAGTCGCCTTCCGCCGTGTAAATGAGGATGCCGGCCATTGCATTGCTTCCACCCTTGGGATCGCTCGCGAAGATTCGCTCCCGAAGCGACGAAGAGGCATAGCCACACTCGAAGCTCAACTGGCGAATCAGCATGTGTGCGAGCGTGTGCAGCACCACAAAGCGGGGTAAAAACTCCGGAAGGAATGCGAGCCCCGACTTGCGTCGCCGCTCCTGCATCGCCCCGAGTCGTGCTTTGATTGGAGCCTCGTTCTCCTTTTCCCAGTGTGATAGTGCGTCTTCGCGGAGCGACAGAAAAATCCCCTCACCGAATACCTCGATTCCCGGCAGCCATCCGAGGCTGCGGTCTAGGTCGGGCTTCACCATCGTTGTGCCCGGCTCCTGCCGCTCGAAACCTTGGAGTGCGCGTACCTCGCGCAGGCGTCTGGCGAGGACGACGACATCGAGACGCGCAGCGAGAGCTCTGAAGGGATGGTCATCGGGTGTCGTGGCCAAGACGGCCGTGAGGTCAGCCTTCTCTGCAACAAACGGCGCCCGAGGATCATCGGTGGGCTTGGCATTCATGAAGGCGTCCCATTCTTCACGCAGCAGGCCCTCCACGCCTTTTGGTTGCGCAGCCGGAGGCGGGTTCAGTTCCGCCTTCACGACTTTGAGCACGTCTGCATTGCTGCACTGAAGCGCCTGGGCGATCATGCCGGCGGCGGTACTGACAGACGGGTCAGTCTCCGGCGTGGTCGTTGAGGCGTAGACCTGCCGGAGGAATGTGTAAAAAGGGTGGCCCGTGATGTTCTCGATCAACGGATCGGCGGCCGCAAAAGACGAATCAGGGATGTCCAATGCAGACGGAACCTTCGGAAAGTACAGGTTCGTTGCACCGCGCTGCAGCACCTGAGGAAAATGCAGGCAGGGTGTGCGACCGGTGGGATCCGCCCGCTCCCACGGCTGGCGGTTCTCGCACGTACCGATGACACCACGCAAGCTGTCCTTGCTTGCGATCCCGTGGAGCGACCGCGAAGCGTTGCACGACTGGCATACGATCCAGAGGGACCCCAGTCCGCCGCCACCGCCACGGCGCGTTTCGAATTTGAGCGTGCCAGCGCGACACTGGTGCTGTGCGGGTTCAGTCGCCTTGCTGTGCGCCCAGCGCTCCCAAGGCACTTCGGTCAAATGCCCGCCCTTGCAGGCGGTCACGAAACGCATTGGAACCAGCTTGGATCGCTTTGGGCATTGTTCGCACCGCGGGTGCTCGCCGGGCTGCTCCTTTTTGTAACTCCACCGAATCATCCGCCGGCATGACGGACAGAAAAGCCACTGCGGGAATCTGTGGTACGGCACCTTCTTCGTGTACGGATTAAAACGTTCTCGCACAACGGGAGCCATGAGAAAATGGCTCACACCGAGCTCCTTCTCAAGCCGGGGAAGCCGAATCTTGTCCCCCTGGTTCCTCCAGTGGAAGATGTCCATCGCAACAAGCGACTCGTCTCCGAAGTCGTAGATTGCGCCCACCCCGAACGGAGATACCGTTGCCGACCGCCTGATGGAACGCGTGCGCACTTTCGGCTTAGACTTTGCCATCTTTGACTCCCGTGTTTCAGGCCTCTATCTCGCCGTTAACCCAGATCAGGGCTTCGCTGTCAACGTGACGCATTGAATTCAGAGTCCGCCACGCCAAGGGCGTCGGGTTCTCAAAGGTGCAGAGCAGCGCTTCAAACTGTTTGCCTGCGGAGCCGTTGTAGACGAGTGGTCCGCTCTTCTTGGCCCGGGATCGTGTGGCCCGGGTGGCCCACTCGTCGACCAAGCGGCGAACATGCCGCTCGGTCGCTGCTGCCTCGGCGGGTTCCGCGCTCGCGGTGCGTCCAATCAGCCATTCAATCAGCGACTTCATCGGTTCTGCTGCCGGATCAAACGACGCGGCCGCCGCGTTGTCAGCAAGACCCGCCACGTGCCGCGCCAGAATCACCAGTGCCGCGTGCAGCGCTCGCTCTCTCGCGGGCAACGCAAACGGCGTCACGCTCGTTGGCTCGACCCAGCGGTAGAC
>ODAK010002798.1_pt1 | contig 18277 bp, 10 predicted proteins | sample 1539591 | NCBI WGS metagenome assembly ODAK01 (sample SAMEA3539303, study PRJEB22396) | soil metagenome | biome: tundra; feature: field; material: soil | place: USA | collected 2010-05 | depth 0.15 m | reverse complement strand
AAATCTCCCGGCTTCAGTTGCGCCGCGGCTTCATTCGACCGGTTATAGAAAACGACAGGTCCGCGCACCCCGTACCCGCGATCGCTATAGACGGTCGCCATATTCGGACCAGTCACGCCGTCATGCTTGAAGTGTTTGTAGAAGGGTTTCACGCCCATCGCGCGAACCCGCTCGGCAATGAGATCCCCGATAGGATAGTCCGCCATAGCCGAGGCGATGGCCGTCTTCATGCCAAAGCAATCCGAAAGATTCGCAGCGACATTAAACTCTCCGCCGCTGACATGTATCTCGCAGTGCGTCGCCTTACGAAACGGAATGATGCCGGGATCAAGCCGGTACACCAACGCGCCCAGCGACAAGAAATCAATTGCTGCATCGTTTCGAATCTTCAAACCACTCATCGTTGATTCACCCTGCCTGCCTAAGAATATTCGTTGCCATCGCCATCAGGCACCCGGCAAAGCCTGCTTCACATCCGCCAATATTTGTTCGGGAGTCCAATCATTGCCGGGATAAAAGCGCACCACTTTGCCGTCGGCTCCGATAAGCGTTGTCGACAGCGTGTGCGTGATGGTTTCATCTGCCTCATTCGTGATTCCCAGGTCGAAGAACTTCGCCATCTCGAGCAGCGCCGCCTTATCAGGCACAGCAAAATCCCAGTCATCGAAAGCATCCTTCGCGTCGCTCCCGATGTACGTTGCGCCGTAGGCACGCAGCCGCTCAGGCGTGTCGTGTTCCGGATCGAAACTGACGCAAAGCAAATGCGTTCTGGAATGAAGCGCGGGGCTCACCGCCAGCCGCTTCTCGATCGCGGCAAAGTTTCGCGTCACCAGCGGACAGAAATTCGGCGAAGGGCAGCGCGTGTAGATGAACGTCACCAGTAAATCCTTCCCGCGAAACTGCTTCAAATGAATGGCCCGCCCATCCTGGTTCCTCAATTTGAAATCAGGCACGACATCCCCCTGTGCGGGAACATGGTAAGACACTGCCGGCCGATAATCCGGCTTCGCCTGGGCCACAACCACAATATGATCCAGTAGCACGTCCGCCGAAGCGCTCTGCGACACCAGCACATCCGCAGTGATCACATCGCCCGGATGCAGTTCGCTCAAAATGCTGGGGTCTTTTAATTTGTAGGCCATCGTCATGGCTTCCATGAAGCCAGGAATGGCCTGGTGATCAACCGTAACTTCGCCCTTGGCAGCGTTCGTCGAGATGATCTTGCCGCGCAGTTTGTACACGCTGAATTCGGAACGCGAAGCCGAAGTCTCTGTCTTTTGACCGGATTGGCAACCTGCCAGCATGACAACCGCGAGCAAGGTTAACGGTAGGAGTCGCTTAAGCACACCCCAGTGTACAACCGGCGCTGTTTTGCTCGGGTAGCGCCGCGCCCGCCGGGCAGCGTATAACGCAAGAATGGGGACTCTGGCGGGATCAGAGATTGACAACTGGATTCGTGAACAAAAGCTGGTCGTTACCGCAAGTGAACGCGCGGCGCGGTCCCTGCAAGAGGCATTTCATCGGCGCCGACGCGCTGAGGGCCTTGGTGCGTGGCCCACGCCCAACGTTCTCGATTGGAAGACCTTTGCCCGCACTGCTTGGGAAGCCCGCAGCCTTGACGGCCACCTGCTGCTCAATCCAACCCAGGAACAAGCCCTCTGGGCAGACATTATTCGCGAGGATCAGCACCTGCCCAGCGCCATCCCCGCCTCGCTTCATCGCCTCGCCGCAATGGCCATGGAAGCTCACGAACTGCTGTGCTCTTACGCCCCGCGTCAGTTAGAAGACCGCGCACGCAGCGGCTGGGACCAGGATGCCGGCGCGTTCAGCCATTGGCTCACTGCCTTCAACGAGGTCTGCCGCAAAGACCGCCTGCTGAGCCCGCCGCGCGTACCGCTCGAATTGATCCCGCTGCTGCAGTCAGACGCGACTGAGCGCGCACCTGTTTGGGCCGTCGCCTTTGACCGCTTCCTTCCGATTCAGGAGGAGATTTTCAAGGCCTGGGGCGAATGGAACCGGACCTCGCCCCCAAACCCGGCTTCGCAGATTCACGCCTACGCCGCTACAGACAATCAGACTGAATTGGAAGCGTGTGCCTTCTGGTGCAGCCGCGAAGTTGAAGCCGATGCGCACAAGCGACTCCTCGTCATCACGCAGGACATTTCCACGCATCGCGGTGAAATCGAACGCGCGTTTCTTCGCTTCAGCAAACCCGGCGCGCGTCCCATCTTCGAATTTTCCCTGGGCATCCCGCTTAGCCAGGTCCCAATCGCGCGCGCAGCGCATCTGCTGCTTCGTTGGCTCGATGGCACAATCGACGAGAGTGAACTCGACTGGCTGATCTCAAGTGGCCTGGCAGCTAGCGTCGAAGAATCCGCAAGCCTTCAGAAATTTATGCGGGCGTTGCGTCATCGCAACCTGCAACGAACGCATTGGACCTTCGAAGCATTCACCAGCCAGCGTCGTGCCGCCGAGTTTTTGCCGTCCCTCTGGATGAGGCGCATGCGCGACGCAAGAAGCCGCCTCAAAAACCTTGAAAGCAAATTTCAAAGTCCACTTGAATGGGCCGACAAGATTCCACATCTGCTTGACACCATCGGCTGGCCCGGAAGTCGTCCGCAGGGCAGTGCGGAATTCCAGGCGATGCGTCGTTGGCAGCAAGCTCTCGACATTGCGGGCTCCCTGGGATTCGATGGCCGCCGTATCGGCTATCAAGAATTCTTGTCATATCTCTATCGCGCGTTAGAGGAGACCCTCTTCGCGTCCCAATCCCTCGATGCGCCGATTCAAATTGCAGGCCCCGCCGAGTCGGCAGGCCTCACCGCTGACGCGATCTGGTTCCTCGCTGCGGACGAGAGCACATGGCCTTCTGTCGGCTCCATGCATCCGCTGCTCCCGATGAGCGTGCAGCGCGATGCAGGCATGCCGCATAGCTCCCCGTTCCGTGATTTCGAATTGTCTTCGGTCATCACCACTCGCCTCGCATCCTCCGCCGACAAGGTACTCTTCACCTTCGCGCATCAAAAAGAAGGCGTTGAAAATCGCCCTTCCACCCTGATCTCAAGTATTGCCGGACCACCTGAACTTTTGCCTTCTGAGCTCATTCCGCCGCCCGGCGCGCCTCCCGCTACGATTCTCTATAGCGATTACAGCCGTATTCCGTTTTCATACGAAAACATCGAAGGCGGTTCCAAGGTCCTCACCTCCCAGTCTCAGTGTCCCTTCAAAGCATTCGCTACCGCGAGGCTCAACGCGGACAGTTGGCAGCCAGCCCAGGTCGGCCTTACTCCACCGCAGCGAGGTCAGCTGCTTCACACCGTGCTGCATGCCATCTGGGCTGGGCCTCCTGATGGACTGCACACTCTAGGCGATTTGCTTGCACGCACGGACCGCCATGATTTTGTGCGGTTGCATGTGCAAAAAGTCTTGAAGGAGGAGATGCCAGCCGCGATCGCCGAGTGCATGCCTCGTCGATATCTCGAACTCGAAGAGAAACGCCTGACAACCGTGATCACAGAGTGGCTCGATTACGAAGCCACGCGCATTCCCTTCACCGTTGCCGAGACAGAAGCAACGCGCTACATCACTCTCGCCGGAATTTCATTCAATCTGCGCCTCGATCGCATCGATCGGCTCATCGATGGCTCTCACCTCGTCATCGACTACAAAACAGGAAACGTTTCGCCCGCGGCTTGGGATCTGCCTCGCCCCGACGACCTGCAGTTGCCCCTCTACAAGATTTTCGCCGTCAACAAAAGCATCGACTCCAACCACGAACAGCATGACCTGCCCAACCAATTAGCACCAGCAACAGGCGGGTTGGTATTCGCTAAAATCCGCGCTGGCGATACGTGTTTTGCCGGACGCGTCGCAGATGCTCAAGCGACTATCTCCGCCGCGCTCGATGGCCGCAACGGCTTGGTAAGAACGAATCTCACGGCTGCGCAGGAAACAGATTGGAAAAACGAGATCGAACGCCTCGCTGCGGACTTTGTCGCCGGAAACGCAGAGGTGAATCCGCGCAAATTTCCGCAGACCTGTGATGCCTGCGGGCTTCATGCCGTCTGTCGCATCGATGAAGACGGCAATCGAACCGACGCTGACAACGATGCGCCAATTGAGGATGCAGCCGATGAATAGCCTCATCGCACAAGGCCCTCCCGATCAAGCAGAACGCAGCATCGCCCTCGATCCGCGGCGCTCTATTCTCGTGCAGGCGCCGGCGGGCTCGGGCAAAACGGATCTATTAACGCGCCGCTTCCTGCGTCTGCTCGGCGAGGTTGACGAGCCCGGCCAGATCGTTGCGATCACATTCACCATCGCCGCGGCTGCCGAGATACGCCACCGCATCCTCTCAGAATTGGAGAAGGCTGAGGCCCACGACCCAGCCCAACCAACTACAGAATCTTCTTCGATGGCCGCACTGGCCCGGTGCGCGTATGAACGTTCGCACAAATTGAACTGGCGACTGCTCGATCTTCCGGCGCAACTTCGCATCTCGACCATCGATGCATTTTGCCGCGATCTGGCTCTCCAGCAGCCCCTGCTCTCTGGCGTCGGCGGCCGTCTGCAAATCAACGAATTGCCCGCCGCACTCTATCGATCCGCCGCGCGCCGCACGCTTGAACTCATCGGCGGCGCAGATCCGGCCCTCGCAAAATCAATCGAAGAAATCCTGCTGCGCCGCGACAACGGCTGGCAGGAAATGGAAGATCTGCTCGTCGAGATGCTCGGCCAGCGCGACCGTTGGATGCATGACTTCGTCCTCCACCAAGAACAAGATTGGGATGCTCTCCGCCTGCGTCTGGAGCGGCCTTTCGCCAATGCGGTTCGCGATACTGTCAACAGATTAGATAGTCTTCTAAGCCAGGTAGAGGGCTCACAGGACGGGCTGATTGCTCTGGCTCGCTTTGCCTGCGAGCAGAGTGGCGGCCGCTATCAGGACCTCGCTGAGATCGCCGAGTTCCCTACACCGCCCTTCACGACTGCCGAGGAACTGGAAAACGCGCGTCAAGCCTACTCGTGCCTGGCAGACTTGCTGCTCACTGAAGGGGATGCCTTTCGAAAGCGCTTGAATAAAAATCACGGCTTCCCTCGCGATAACCCAAGCGAGAAAAGCGAATTCTTCGAATTCGTCACAAATTTCAAAGAGCTTGACGACTTCGAGTCTGCTCTTGCAGCCGTGCGCAGCTTGCCGCCAGCTCGATACATAGACGACGATTGGCAGATCGTTCGCGCGTGCTTTACGTTGCTGCGACATGCCGCCGGGCAGCTGAAAATAATCTTCGCCGAGTCGGGCACCGTTGATTTCATCGAGGTGGCACAGATTGCGCAGCAGGTCCTAAAAGGCGAAGATAATCTGCCTACTGACGCAGCTCTCGCCGTGGCCGACGGGATTCACCACCTGCTCGTCGACGAGTTTCAAGACACGAGTCGCCGCCAGCATCAGTTGCTCGCTTCACTCGTAGCCGCATGGCCAGACCAGTCCGCCCGAACAGTCTTTGTGGTCGGCGACCCCATGCAGTCTATCTATTTCTTTCGCGACGCTGACGCGGAGTTATTCCCCCGCGTTAAAATGCGAGGTCTTGAGCTTCATGACAACGATCCCTTCCCCCTCGACCAGGTGCAGCTTACAGCCAACTTCCGCACTGAGCCTGCGTTGGTTAATCAACTCAACGAATCATTCACCAGCATCTTCAACACCAACGATGGCAGCGGTGTAACTTTCTCTCGCACTGAACCAGCGCGCGAATCGAGTGCCTCCGCGACCGAACGCCTCCAATTACATCTCGATTTCGTGCCGCAACCCGCTATGGGAAGATCAGGCTCACCCGACGCGAATCGCTCAAAGCTGGAGGCCGCTGACCTGCGCGAAACCGCGCGCCAAAAGCAGGTCAACGAGATCGTCGCACTGATTCGCAGTCACAAGGCCCGCATGGAGCGTGCGCGCACTCGTGGAAAGAAGTACCGCGTCGCCGTTCTGGCCCGCACTCGCGCCGCACTCGCTCCGATTGCCGAGGCGCTCCGCGAGAATGCCCTGCCTTTTCGAGCGATCGATCTCGAAAGCCTCCAAGATCGCCCCGAAATCCTCGATGCACTATCGCTTGCCAAAGCGCTTCTTAATCCGCAGGATCGTGTCGCGTGGCTTGGCGTTTTGCGCGCCCCGTGGTGCGGTCTTTCACTCGAAGATTTGCACCTGCTCGTCAGCGTGCCGGGCGCGGCCAAGCCTGCCCCCGCAGTTCCGGATCTGTTAGCGGAGCGGCTCCATCTGCTCAACCCGGCAGCCCGCCACTCTGTTGAGCGCGTCTTGAATGCGTTCCAATCCGTGCCGCGCTTGCGTGCCAGCCTTCCAACTGCGTCCCTTGGAACATTGCTTCAGCAGGTGTGGCTCAACGTAGGCGGTGACAGTTGTGTCGACTCAACCGCACGCGCCAATTTGAATCTGTTGTGGAATCGCCTCGATCGCTTACCTGAAGGAGAGCAAGACCTGCTTGGCTCCGGCCTCAACACAGCACTCGATGCGCTCTGTGCGTTGCCTGATCCCGCGGCAAGCAGTGATTGTGGTGTTCAGTTGATGACGATTCACAAATCCAAGGGGCTCGAGTTTGAAGTAGTAATCGTTCCTGATCTGCAGACCGGCAATCGTCGCGGTCAAACCAGACTTCTCTCCTGGCTTGAGCGCGGACTCGCGGAGCCCGACGCTTCCGGCGATGTAACTGAATTCCTGGTCGCACCGCTACAGCCCAAGGGCGCTGACCGCGGCAAGGCCAAAGCGTGGGTCGATCGCGTCTACTGCGAGCGGGAATCGCAAGAGACGCGCCGCATTCTCTATGTTGCCGCAACGCGTGCCCGCGATGAGCTACATCTGTTTGCTCGCCCCGCATACAAACGCGATAGCGATGATTCGCTGTCGTTGATCCCGCCATCAAACTGCTTGCTCGCCACCGCATGGCCGGCATTCGAATCGGAGATTCGCGATCGATTCGAAAAATGGAATCCGCCGCAAGAGGAACCTGACCTTGGCACCCACCAGCTCGTCCTGGACTTCGCCGCAGCAGCAGAAAGCAATCTTGTCATCATGCCTTCTGGAGCAAAGCCAACCACGTTGCGGCGTCTCCCGCCTGACTTTCAGCTCAGCGCAAACAATCCCTCTGACCATTTCGCCGACGACATCGTAGGTGCCGGCTCTAATCGATCGTATGAGCGCCACGCGGGAGGCATGGCCTCGCGTGCATTAGGTAGCGCCGTTCATAAATTGCTTGAAGAGCTTGCGAGTCTGCGCACAAAGCTGGATTGGACGCAGGCGCGCGCCGCTATCGCTCAATGGGAGCCTCGCATCGTTGCCCAGGTTCGCTCTTCAGGGATACAAAGTTCGCAGGCCGCATCGATCGCCACACAGGCCGTGGACATCGCGCTGAAAGCATGCGAAGACCCGATAGGCCGATGGATCCTTTCGCCGCACGCTGAAGCCGCAAGTGAAGCCGGCTGGGCAGGCGTTCTCAATGGAGACCTGCACCTCGTGCGGGTTGACCGCATCTTCCGCGCCGGTGCCGAGCCGGCCTCTCAAGCCCAGGATGTCTGGTGGATTATCGATTTCAAAACCGCACACGCAGACAACCTCGACGCTGCTGTGGCGCTGCCCGGGTTTCGCGCGACCTTTGCTCCGCAGCTTCAGACCTATGCAGCCATTCTGCGCAAGCTTCATGGCCCCAATGCACAACTGCGCGCCGGCCTTTACTACCCACGCATGTCGTTGTTTGATTGGTGGGAGATTTGACCGATCCAACAGCGCAGATTCAGTCCGATTTAGCTTCGCCGCCCAAACCAATCGAGCGCATCAGTTCCAAGGCATTGCTCGCCTGCACGATTCCTGGTTTTAATTTGTAGTCGAAGACTAATTTGTTCCCTTCGAGTTGATCCTCAAAGTGGCAGTTCACCGCACGATCACCAAGCGTTTGCGGAATCTGCGTCAAAGCCAGATCGTGCGTACTGACAATGCCAATCGCATGTCGGTTCATCAGAGTCCGCACCACAAGCTGGGTCCCCGCTAAACGGTCATTCGAGTTGGTCCCCGATAACAATTCGTCCAATAAAAACAAAACAGGAATGGGTCCGTCCGCCAAATTCGTAGCCAGCTTGAGCCTGTGAATCTCGGCATAAAAGCGCGACACGCCTCCCGACAATGAATCAAGTATGCAGATCGACGCGGCAACATTCAGCGGCGAAAGCCTCATCCGTGTGGCTCGCACCGGTGCGCCGCACTGAGCCAGCACTGCACTCACCCCGACGGCGCGAATGAATGTGCTTTTGCCGGCCATATTCGGCCCGCTCAGAATAATCAGTTGCCGCCCTTCGCCTAATTTCACGTCATTTCGCACCGCGGTCGCCAGCGGCAATAACGGATGCGCAAGCCCCTCCGCATCGAACATCGGTCCGCGCTCAACAAACTCCGGAAACACATCACGGGGGTTTTCATACGCGTATCCTGAGAGCGCCGTGATCGCTTCCATTTCTCCGACCGCCGTGATCCACTTGCGTATCTCCGGCCCAAACTCACGCTGCCAGCGCTCAGCCATAAATACAAAGTGCGCGCTCCAGAATGTCAGCACATCCAGCAATCGTGCCGCCGGATTGCGTCGTGACTCCAAGTAAGAAACGATGCGCGCCAGCTTCCTGATCGCAACCGACGGCTCGATGCCGTCATGTTTAAGCGCAGCCTGCAGCCCCACCAGCTTCGGTGACAAAAACTTTTCGCTCTCCAAAAGCGCCAGCACGCCAGCCAACAATTCAAGATCTTCGGTGGCCTCTTCAAGTGCATCAGAAGCCTCATCGAGGCGAGCATGCAGGCGATGAGCCCAAGCCAGATTCAAAGCCGTTACCGCAAGCGCGGCTCCACCAAGGCCCCATACTCCCCAAGAGACCATGCCCACGATCCAAATAATACCCAGCACCGAAGTCGTGATACGCGTCGCGCGCCGCGTAAACACAGGGCTTTGCTCTCCCCACGCAGCGAGCTTGCTAGGATGCACTCCTGCCCGCACCGTCTCGCCCAGCGAAAATAATTCTTCACGAAACTTCACTCGCCCCTGCAAATCGCTGACGGCACTCTGGCGCGCCAGACTCTCATCTACTGGCGCTGCGGCTAACAACCATGCTGCCAGCGTTTCTTCCCCGGCCCGTGTGCGCGCAGTGCAAAGCAATTCAAACAACGATGCACGCCCAAATAAATCCAGATCGCGCGCGTACGGATGCTCAGGATCGAGAAAGCGTTCGCCTGTTTCACCGGTGCCCGCCCACCGATCCTCAACCCGCGCAAGCCCTCGCTCGTAAAATTCGATCGCACGCCGCCGCAGACGAATCGACCCCAGCACCTTCTCATGCAGCGCGGCCAACACTATAAACAGAGCAACCGGAACAATAAGAAATTCAAGCACGGTGAAGCGATGAACGAACACCGCCGCGCACGCAAGCGTCAACACAGCAAGTAGCACCTTGCCATAGCCCAGCAGCTTTTCGCGGCGCTGTTCCGACCCCTGCGCCAGCCGCAAACTCTTCAACTGCTCGGCATAAACGGCAGCCGGTTCGTTTTTATTTGGGATATTTGTGCCGGCGCTCAATTCGCTGCTCCGCTGCTCACTCAAGACTATCGCAGCGATGTCGCCGAACAATCAGGCTCGCGCGAGGCAGGCACTACTCCGCGGTCTTTACATCTTTCTGTGCTGCCATCACGCTCTTGTGATGGCGAACATCCGCTCCCTGAATCCAGAAGATGACATCCTCTGCAATGTTGGTCGCGTGATCCGCCACCCTTTCCAGGGCGCGGCAGATCATCAGCGCATTGAGCGCCTGCGGAGCAGTGTGACTTTGCTCTTCCATCACTTTGGTCAGCGATTTGTACGCGGCACGATTCATTGCGTCCACGGCATCGTCCATCATCAACACAGTGCGCGCCAGTTCAGGGTCGGCCTCGATAAATGCCTGCAGGCTCTTCCGCACCATCTCGGCCGCGAGTGTCGCCATGCGCGGAATATCCACCGGCAAATCCGCGACCGACATCTGCTCCATGCTGCGCACGCGTTCGCTGATGCTTTTGGCCGCGTCTCCAACGCGCTCGAGGTCCGCGTTGATCTTGATCACGCTCAGAATGAAGCGCAGATCGATCGCCATCGGCTGCTCCATCGCCAACAGGTCGAGAGCCGCCTGGTCGATATCGCGCTCCAGTCGATTGATTGCGATTTCGCTGCGGCTTACCAGGTCACAGATCGATAGATCGCGCACACGATACGCCTCAATGGCGCGCTGAATAGCCTGTTCGGCCAGCCCTGCCATCACCAGCAAATTTTCCTTGAGCTGGTCAAGACTCTGTTGAAAGCGAATGCGCGTCATCCAAACCTGCCCGTAATGTAATCTTCCGTACGCTTATCCGTAGGGTTTGTAAATATCTTATGCGTCGAGTCGAACTCCACCATTCGCCCGTTCAAAAAGAATCCGGTCTTCTCAGCCACGCGCGCTGCCTGCTGCATGTTGTGCGTCACAATTACGATAGTGTACTGCGATTTGAGCTGAAAAATCAGGTCTTCAATTTTTGAGGTCGAAACCGGATCGAGCGCCGACGCCGGCTCATCCATCAGCAGCACTTCGGGATCAACCGCCAGCGCGCGCGCAATACAAAGACGCTGCTGCTGGCCGCCAGACAGACTGGCGCCCGATTTCTTCTTGAGATCATCCTTCACTTCGTCCCACAGCGCTGAATTCTTCAGCGACTTCTCGACAATCTCATCGAGAACGCGCCGATTCGTATATCCATTCAGCTTCAGCCCGGACGCCACGTTGTCGTAGATTGACATCGTCGGAAACGGATTGGGCCGCTGAAAAACCATCCCCACGCGCCGCCGAATCTCTACCGGCTTGGCATCGTTATAGATGTCCAGGTCGCCGATGAGGACGGTTCCCGTCACCCGCGCGATCGGATTGGTCTCGTGCATTCGATTCAGGCAGCGGACAAACGTACTCTTGCCGCAACCAGAAGGCCCAATAAGCGCCGTAGCTTGATTTGCAGGGATCTTCAGATTGATGTCCTGCAGCGTGTGATTCGTTGCGTACCACGCATTCAGGTCTGTAACCTCGATTCCGACGCCCACCTAGCTTGCCCCTTTCAATACCCCGCGGCTCGTCACATACCTCACCAGCGAAACCGCAATCACGATCAACGCAATCAAAACCAGCGCGCCAGCCCACGCCAGCCGGTGCCACTCGTCATAAGGCGAAATGGCATAGACATAAATCTGTAGCGGCAGCGCGGCAATCGGCTCCTTGAGGCTCGTACTCCAAAACGCGTTACCCAGCGCAGTGAAAATCAGCGGCGCCGTTTCACCCGCCACGCGCGCAAAGGCCAGCATGCATCCGGTAATAATGCCCGGCGAAGCCGTCTTGACCGTAATCGACAACACCGAACGCCAGTTAGGCACACCCAGCCCCAGTGCCGCTTCGCGCACCGCATGCGGCACCATCAGCAGCATTTCCTCCGAGGTACGGCACACTGTCGGAATCATCATGATCCCCAGCGCCACGCCACCAGAGAAGGCCGAGAAATGCCCTTGTGGCAGAACGATCAGCGAATACGCCGCAATGCCCATCACGATCGAAGGAACTCCGTTGAGCACGTCGGCAGTGAACCGAATCGCATTGGCCAGTTTCGTGCCTCGCCCAAACTCCGCCAGATAAATCCCGCCGCCGATTCCTGTGGGCACTCCGATCAGGCTCGCGATTCCCAACAACACTCCGGAACCCACAATCGCATTCGCCATGCCGCCGCCCGCTTCACCTACCGGCTTTGGGATCTGCGTGAAAAACGCCAGGTTCAGCGAACTGGCGCCCTTGTAAAGCAGGTAGACAAAAATCGCAACGAGAGGCGCCACCACCAACAATGTGGCCAGCACCGCCAGCACCGTGACCGCACCATCGGTCACCGCCCGCATTCTCGATCGCATAGCGAATCTTCCCGCGTTCACAAATCTCTCCTCAATGCGCCTGCGCGGGCGCTCCGCGCGTCACGGCCCAGACCATAATCCGGGCGATGGCATTCACCAGAATCGTCACCACAAACAGCGCCAATCCAATTTCAATCAGCGCGCTGCGATGCAAATCACCCGATGCTTCGGCGAACTCATTCGCAATCACCGCTGCCATCGAACTCCCATTTGCCAGCAACGAGCGATGAATCTCCGGCGTATTTCCAATCACCATCGTCACCGCCATGGTCTCGCCCAACGCCCGACCTAATCCGAGAATCACCGCGCCGACAATGCCGATGCGTGCATTGCGCAACACGCCCATGCGAATCATTTCCCACCGCGTAGCCCCAAGCGCCAACACCGCCTCGCGCTGCGAATACGGCACCGCCGTCATCACTTCGCGCGTCAGCGACGAAATAATCGGCAAAATCATGATGGCCAGAATGACTGCGGCCGACACATATCCCAACCCCGTCGGATTGTCGTCGCTGAAGAGCTTTGTCCAGCCCAGCCACTTCACCAGCATCGGGTTCACATGTTCCCTGAGCAGCGGCACCAGCACAAACACCGCCCACAGTCCGTAAATGATGCTGGGAATCGCCGCCAGTAATTCCGTGAGAAATGCCAGTGGGCCACGCAGAACTCTCGGGCACATCTCCGTCAGAAAGACCGCCACGCCAATCGCCAGCGGAACCGCCAGAATAAGCGAGAGCAGCGAGGAAACCAGCGTGCCGTAGACAAAGGGGATCGCGCTGAAATGCCCGTTCACCGGATCCCAGTAATTGGGCAGCCCAGTATGGGGGTCAAAGTAGGCTTTGTAAAAGAAGCTGAAGCCGATCTTGCTCCACGCAAGGTCTGACCGCATCACCAGTTCCGTCGCGATGAGAAGGACGATGCCAAAAATGCTGAGCCCGCAAAGCACCATCAAGACGCGAAAAACACCGTCTGCAATCGCCGAATTTCCGCGTGCAAGCAGGAACTTGCGCACCGCGGATGGCTCACCGACCTGCGCCTCTGCAGGGTTTCTGGCGCCAACAGGAGCGGGTTCAATCTGGGGTTGAGAGCGGGAGATGCGTATCTCGGGCACTTGAACTGTCACCACCTGTAGGCTACCGGGCCAAGATGAATAGGAGGTTACAGGGCTGCTAAATCAAGCGCATACAACATGAATATTGGCTTCGATGTGCCATGAATGAGCTCAGGTTTGCCTCCCCAACGCGCCATCCTCCCCCAAAATGCTCTCCCGGCCGCGCTCCGACCCTGCACTCTGATTCGCCGCACACAGATTGCACCCGCGTCCTTTTTCGTCATAGCAGTTTCGGAATTGGTGTAGACCGAAAGCACGCACTCAAGTGGCTTTTCCTCAAGAAAAAGCCACCTTTCACCGAGCTCAAAAGTCTACGTGTATTCCGAAACTGCTAGACACCGGTATTTTCCGTTAAGCTTGGTGACTGTAAATCACAGGTCAACTCGAATGCGCTCAATGTTTGCGGCTATCACCCTGCTCCTCGTCCTCACACCTCTCCGCAGCCAGTCCCCGGTTGAGACCGACCCGCCCCACCGCGAGTGGAAAGCTGCCTGGATCACCCAACCAACCGCACCCCTGCGCGAGCCCATCGTCCTCCATTTCCGCCGTACCCTTGATCTCCCGGCCGTCCCCGCCACCTATCCGGTCCGCGTCAGCGCCGATAACCGCTTTATTCTGTTTGTCAACGGAAAGCGCGTAGGCGACGGACCGGCGCGCGGCGACCTCGCTCACTGGCGCTATGAACGCTTCGACTTGGCTCCCTTCCTTCACGCCGGGCCCAACCTCATCACTGCCACAGTGTGGAACTTTGGCGTCTACTCCGCCGTCGCCCAGATCAGCGACCGCACCGCATTTCTCCTCGAGAGCGAAGCGACCGGCCCCACCTCCATCAGCACCCCCAGCGGCTGGCTCGTCGAGCAGGAACCAGGACATCGCGCCCTCAACCGCACCTCAGTCAGCCTCAAAACCTATTTTGCCTCCGGCCCCGGCGAAGAAATCGATGCCGCCAAATACGACTGGCAGTGGAACATCTCCTCATCCCCCGCCACCAACTGGCTGCCCGCCGCGTCGCCCATGCGCGACAGCATCTTCCCCAACGTGAATCAAGCGCACTCCGCCGACACCACCGGCGACAATTTCTGGGGCCTCGTCCCCGACCCCCTCCCGCCGATGGAGTACAAACCTATATCCGCAGGTGAAACGGTGCGCGCAGACGCAGCAAATCGCGCCTTTCCTGCCGCCCCTGTGACCGTCCCCGCCGGCGCACACATCCACATACTCCTGGATCGCAAAACCCTGACCACCGCCTACCCCGCCCTCACTGTCTCCGGCGGCAAGGGCTCCCAGATCACGCTCACCTACGCCGAAGCCCTCTACGACCAGGACAAGAAAAAAGCCGACCGCGACGCCGTCGAGAACCGCCAGGCTCTCGGCTTGACCGACAGCTTCCTGCCTGATGGCGGCCCGCACCGCACCTTTGAACCGCTCTGGTGGCGCACCTGGCGCTATCTCGACCTCGACATCATCACCGCCGCCGACCCGCTCACCCTCGATTCCCTCACCGCCAACTTCACCGCCTACCCCTTCGAAGAGCGCGCCAGCTTCAAATCCGGCGACCCTGCCCTCAACAAGATATGGGAGACAAGCTGGCGCACCGCCCGCCTCGACGCCCATGAAACTTACATGGACACGCCCTACTACGAACAGCTCCAGTACGCTGGCGACACTCGCATTCAGGCCCTGATCTCCTACTCCGTTGCCAACGACGACCGACTCGGCCGTCAGGCCATCGCTGCCTTCGACCAGTCCCGCTCGCCCGACGGACTCACCCGCAGCCGCTACCCAAGTTCCCTGGCCCAAACCATCCCGCCCTTCTCGCTCCTCTGGATTGGCATGGTCCACGACTACTGGCTCTACCGCCCCGACCCGCAACCCGCGCGCGAGGCACTCCCCGGCATCCGCGCCGTCCTCGGCTGGTTTAACGGCCACGAAGACCCGAACGGCCTACTCAACAAACTGCCCTGGTGGAGCTTCATCGACTGGGTCTCTTCCGGCGAAATTCCAACCTACGACACGAGCGGCCAGTCCTGCGTCACCACCCTGCAATACCTCGGCGCCCTCACCGACTCCGCCGACCTTGAAACCGCCCTCGGCGACGCATCCTTTGCCGCGAAAGACCAAACCCGCGCCAACCACGTCCGCGCCGCCCTCACCAGCAAATGCTGGAATTCCGGTCGCGGCCTCCTCGCCGACAATCCCGACGGCAAAGTCTTCTCGCAGCAGGCCAACATCCTTGCGGTTTTGTACGACGTTGCCCCGAAGGAGGAACAGCGGAAGGTGTTGCAGAAAATTCTCGCCATCGAGCCCGGCACCACTCCCGACGGCGTCTTGAGCGCCTCCTACTATTTCCGCTTCTACCTGGCCCGCGCTCTCGATCACGCCGGCCTCGCCGACGAATATCTCCGCTCCCTCGACCCCTGGCGCACAATCCTCCCCTTCCACTTCAGCACCTGGCCCGAGATCCCCGGCGACACCCGGTCCGATTCGCACGCCTGGTCGGCCCACCCCATCTACGACATGCTCACCCTGGTCGCGGGCATTGAGCCAGCCAGCCCCGGCTTTGCCACCGTCCGCATCGCGCCCCACCTCGGCGCCTTGAATTCGCTCACCGCCACGTTCCCGCATCCTCAAGGCGACATCAAGGTGGAGTACCACCGCACCGGAACAAGCCTGGACGCAACGATCACCTTGCCCGGCAAATTAGCCGGCACATTCGTTTATCAAGGGAAGGTCTCGCCGCTTCAGCCCGGCGTCAATCACGTTCCGGCACAATGAATTCTTTCGCCGGCTATAGCAGTTTCGGAATTGGTGTAGACCGAAAGCACGCACTCAAGCGGCTTTTTCCTCAAGAAAAAGCCCCCTTTCACCGCGCTCAAATGTCTACGTGTATTCCGAAACTGCTCTAGTCACGCTGACCGCCCGCTCTGATTGCTTTCGCGACCGAGCTTGATGATTGCCGACAGTGGCTCTTGACCGGGGTCTTCCACGGCACAGTACGGCTCGTGGTTACCCCCCACGGCACAGTGCGGCTCGTGGTTACCCCCAGAAGAAAATCGATATATCCGTGACGTGCGCGGTTCCCCCATTCCCCCAAAACGTGCTACAACTCCACCATGGCTAAGAGTAAGGATTCCGCGCCATCGGGCCACGTCAACCTGAAAATGTTGGCCGAGCACTTAGAGCTTTCGCAGACCACGGTTTCGCTGGTCCTGAACAATTCCCCATCGGCGAAATCCATCCCCCAGGAGACGCGCACCCGGGTGATGGAGGCGGCGGATCGCCTCAATTACCGGCCTAATTATTTCGCGCGCTCGCTGCGCCAAAGCCGATCGATGAGCGTAGGCGTGCTCGCGCCCGATCTGAGCGAGGGCTACTTCACCTCCGTCATGGGCGGCGTCGTCCAGGAACTCACCCGCGCCAATTACTTCTATTTCACCGCCTGCCACGACTGGAAGCGCGAGCTCATCGAGCAGTATCCCCGCATGCTGGTGGAGCGCGCAGTCGACGGCTTCCTGCTCCTCAACACCCCTGCGGATCACATCTCCGTGCCTGTCCCCGTCGTCGCTATTTCGGCTCACAGCGCCGCTGAAAACGTCACCAATATCGTGCTGGACCATCACGAGGCCGTCTCGCTAGCACTCCTCCATCTTCACCAGTTGGGTCATCGACGCATCGCGTTCATGCGTGGTCCCAAGGCTATTCCTGATTCCGAGTATCGCTGGCAGAGCATTCAGCAGGTTGCCGCGGAGATCGGCCTCAGAATCGATCCTGCACACGTCATTCGCATCGACACCGAAGGCTGGTCAATGAAGACCGGCTACCACCCCATGGCTCCCGAAATCGGCTACAAGCCAATGAAGGCCATCCTCGAGAAATCGCGCGACTTCACGGCCATCTTCTGCTTCAACGACATCGCTGCCATTGGCGCCATCCGCGCGCTAAAAGATGCCGGCCTCACCGTGCCTGGAGATGTGTCCGTCGTGGGATTCGACGACATTCAATCTGCAGCCTACACAACGCCTTCGCTTACCACTGTGCGCCAACCGCTGGTGGCGATGGGACAACGGGGCGCGCAGGTACTGCTCGAGCGAATCGCCAATCGTGAAGCCGAGTTCCCTGCCGAAATCGTAATGGTGCCGGAGCTCGTTATCCGCGAATCCACCGGACCGGCGCCGGTCGCCTCCAAGGCATAAATATCTGCCTATCCGCAGAACGCCTCAAGCCACCGGCTGATGTAAACCTGGGCGTGCGCCTCGCCGCAGTAATGCCGCGCGTGCGGCGCATCCGCGGCCTCTTTCGTCCACTTGATGACCGTCAACTCCGTATTGCCGCAGTGAATCACAAACCACTTTACGGGGCTGTTGCTCTCCTCACCGCAAATCTCACATCGATAAATCGTTCCAATCATTCTCCGACCCCCGCAATCCATCAATCCGAATGCCGTGCGCAGCAACCACTAACTCTCTAACCCCTAGTGCCTAGTCCCTGGTTCCTAGTCCCTGGCTACTCAAGCATCTGCAGATCCAGCGGATTTTCGAGCAGACAATCCATCTTCGCCATGCTCGCGAGCGCGCGCTTGAGCGCCGAAGATTTGCACGGCTCGACGGTGATCACAAACGGCAGCGCGTCCGGCGGATAACCGGGCTTCTGCATGATCGCGCGAATATTGATGCGCTCCCGTGCCAGTGCGCCGGTAATTTCCGAAACAATTCCCGGCCGGTCCACCACCAGAAAACGAATGTAGTGGGGAACCTCGAACTCCGCCCCAATCCTCGCCGGCACCGACGGAATCTCAACCCGCCGCGAACCATGCGCCAGCGCCAGCAAATCGCTTACCACCGCTACCGCCGTTGGGTGCCCGCCTGCTCCATGCCCTGAAAACACCACATCGCCGCCATACCGCCCAGTGAGGATGACCATGTTCTCCGTGCCGCGCGACCACGCCAGCGGCGACCGTTGATCCACCAGCATCGGCCCAACCGTTGCCGCGACTGTGCCGTCGCGTTCCTCAGCCCGCGCAACCTGCCGAATCGTGCAGCCCAGGTCGTGCGCATAACTAAAATCAACCGCCGAAACCGGCGTGATCGACTGCGGAATAATCTCTTCCGGGTCGACCACCACGCGCAGCGCCAGCCGCATCAGGATGGCCAGCTTGGCGCGCGCATCAAATCCGCCC
>ODAK010002797.1_pt1 | contig 18279 bp, 17 predicted proteins | sample 1539591 | NCBI WGS metagenome assembly ODAK01 (sample SAMEA3539303, study PRJEB22396) | soil metagenome | biome: tundra; feature: field; material: soil | place: USA | collected 2010-05 | depth 0.15 m | reverse complement strand
TTTCACAGCGACGCCCTGCACGTGGTGGAGCGGTTTACGCCGGTGGATGCGACGCATCTGAATTACGAAGCGACGATTGAAGATCCACAGGTATTCACGCGGCCGTGGAAAATCAGCCTGCCGTTGTACAGAAGGACCGAAGCGGGCGCACAGCTCGCCGAGTTCAAATGTGTAGAGTACTCCGAAGAATTGCTCTACGGGGATCTGCGGAAGAAGAAATAAGAGGGGTCCGAAATGAAAGCTCCGAGTCTACGTTTTTTTTGTGCGACAACGCTGGCTGCCGCGACAATGCTGGCGCAGAAGCCGTGGTCACCGCCGAAGACGTCGTGGGGCGATCCGGATCTGCAGGGAACGTGGACCAGCGACGACCTGCGTGATGTTCCGTTCGAGCGGCCGGCACAGTTCGGAACGCGGGCTTTGCTGACGGACGAAGAGCTCGCGGCGCGGGCGAAGTCGGTGGACGAGGCGCAGACGAATATTGTCGGCAAAGGGGAGCGGCCGAACTCAGGGTATTGGGCGCGGCAGACGGGCGTGAACGCGGCGGCGGCTCCGGCATACTTTCAGGAATTCAGCAGAAGGGCCGCGCGGCAGACGTCGTTGGTGGTGGATCCGCCTGACGGACGTGTGCCGGCGTTGACCCCCGAGGCACAGACGAAGCGGGCGGCAATTGCGAAGATCCGGAACCGGCGGCCGGAGTCGTGGCTCGACCGGACGAATTACGATCGCTGCATTACGCGCGGCGTGGCGGGCTCGGCGTTTCCGGTGATCTACGGGAACGGGACGCAGATCATTCAGGCGCCGGGAGTGGTGGCGATTCGTTACGAAATGATTCACGAGACGCGCGTCATTCCCATGGACGGCAGGCCCCATGCGCCGGCGAATCTGCGCACATATATGGGAGACCCGCGCGGGCACTGGGAAGGCAACACGCTGGTTGTCGAGACGACCAATTTCCTCGCAGCCGGCAACGGCGTAGGAGGGAATGGAAACGGCGCGGCGCCATACAGCGAAGACCTGAAACTGGTGGAGCGCTTCACTCGCGCGGACGCCCGAACTGTGCAGTATGAGATGACGGTGAACGATCCGAAAACTTATACGGCGCCATGGAAAGTGGCTTTTCCGATTACGCATGAAGACGGCTATCAGATCTTCGAATATGCGTGTCACGAAGGAAACTACGCTATGCACAATCTGCTGAGTGCGGCGAGGGCCGAAGATCGCGCCGACCAGGCGGCCGCTGCGAAGAAGTAACGTATCCGTTTTCTAATCAATTGGACATCTCGCTCGATGGTGATCATATAGCGTTTGCCGGCGACAACCGGTACATCTTCGTGTATCAGATCAGCAAAGACAAGAAGTTCAGTGTGTTCGATACGGGCGGCACTGGGTTCGATGGCCTTTACATCACACCGCAGAACAATGTCATTGTGAGCTGGTATCCGGCAGGTTCGGTGCGCTTCATGGCGCAGGAATTGTTCGATACGAACATGAATTTCCTGCGGCAGGTGGGGCATGCCGACGGCCACAAGCATCTGACCACCGATACGAATGGCGCCGAAGTCCTCATCTCAGGCGATCCTGCACCTGCGGTGCGACACCGACGAGAGCCTGCGCGCGATAAAGCTGCGGCATCTTTATCACGTAAAAAGCCACCGCCGGCGTGAGGACCAAGACGGGGATCAGTAGAAACAACTTCCTCCGCTGCATCGCTCGCAGCCGCGAAAAGACGGACATTTTCCTGGCAGGCGTGCTGTTCTTCATTTATCGTTCTCCACAACAGGTTGTTTTTCGTCGTCAGGCTGTTCTGCCGGCAAAGGCTGAGTTTCTTCCACCGGTGACTTCGATTTCTCCGGCGAGCGGCAGTGAGATCTTCCCGTCAGGCCGGACAACTATACCCGTGGTGGTGAGGTCAGGCTCTTTCCAGACAAATACGTCAACCACGTCTTCCGGTCCAGGCCGATAGTCGTTATTGACGGCCGGGGGGCACTACGGTGGCATCAGGTTCCGCTACTGCCCCGGGCGTGTTGCACGTGAATATCAGCAAAGCAAACCGGCACCGCTCTGCAAAGAAGATTGCGTCTCATCCCCGGCATAAATCTTGTTTTCCTGTTTTTGAATCTTGAATCGCCAAAGCTGATCGTCAGTAAGAAATCCCCTGCGCGTCGATTGCCGTAGCCTTCGGTTGAGCGTGGTAAAAATTACCGAACGCAGAATTTGTTGTGATGCGAAGCAGCTTTCCATTGTTTTTGCCAGTCGCTCGCCTGATTCGATACTTGGCTGCGATCCGGTCATGTACGGCGCATTACGAGTGCATTTGCCGACCCAAGGTGTTGAAATACCCAGTCTTTGGAGCTTAGGTACTTAAAATCACATATAGCCGGTGAGTTGAGTGACCGCTTTCGTAACTGCTGAGCCGATTCAGGTTGACGAAAATCACTGTCACGCATGAGGCCAGTTAACGTTTTCACGTACTATGCCAAATCCTTCGTCTGGTACGCACTGTATTTCACGGTTTGCCTCCGTTGTTTGGCAGCCGAAGTGGAATAAAACCAAAATGTGTGGACCCACAATTGCTAATGGCGTGCGTGGCCGAACAAAATTCTGCTATGAACATCTCACATGAATGGCCGGATATCACGCCCCCAGTAAGAAGTGAAGTAATGAGTCCCAGCACCGACGACGGAGTTATTCAGCCGATCCGGGTCTTAATTTGCAATAAGTACACCTTGTTCAGAGAGGGCCTCCCAGCCTTGCTCCAGCAGGGAATCGTTATAGAAGCAGCCGCCGAGGCCAGCACTGCCAAAGAAGCCCTTAAACAACTGGCGCGCGTGAAGCCGGACGTTGTCCTGCTTGATGCAACGACGCCCGATGAAAGCAGTTCGCTTACTGTCCAGCGTATGAAGTCCATTTTTCCGGATGCCAGGATTCTAATTCTCTCGCTGTACGACGACGACAGGCTTGTCAACGACTGCCTCGCGGCCGGCGCGACCGGTTATATCCGAAGAGATGATTCGGCCTTCAACCTGAAGCGCACCATTAATCGCGCCTGCGGACGCGGTGCGCGCGGGGCGTAGACGCGGACTCAGGGCCGTGCTGACTGAACACTCTTTACAAAACGAGGGACAACGATGTTTCCACACTTCAAAATGACAATCCGAATCTTTGCCTCCGTGCCTGTGCTCGTGCCGGCGTTGCTCATCGTGACGATAGGCGCACTTTCCGCACAGACGATCAACACTGTGGCTGGTAACGGAACAGCAAGTTTCAGCGGTGATCCGGGACCGGCCGCCTCAGCTGGCCTTAACACGCCCAAGGGTCTCGCCGCTGCCCCCAACGGGACCGTCTACATTGCCGACGAAATCAACTATCGCGTGCGTGCTGTGAGCGCGCAGGGCACCATTTCAACATTTGCAGGCAATGGCGCCAACACATTCGGCGGCGATGGTGGACAGGCCTCCGCGTCCTCTATGAGCAACGTGCTGGCTGTCGCTATCGATGGCAGCGGGAACGTGTACATCGCGGATCCCGGCAATCGACGAATCAGGAAGGTCAGTACTTCCGGCGTCATCACCACGATTGCCAGCACCGGCGTTGAAGGCTACACCGGCGACAACGGGGGCACCGTATTCCACAGTGACTTTTCCTACGTCACAGCCGCGGCGCCTGCGAAAGCAGGCGAGACCCTGATCGTTTATGCCACTGGTCTGGGACCGGTGGATACCGCGATCGTTGCCGGTCAGGCGGCTCCCTCCGCTACGTTGGTTCACACTCTGCAGAATCCCGTCGTGACTATGGGGACGGCTAACGCTGCTTTGTCATTCTCCGGTCTGGCGCCCTCCTTAGTCGCTGTGTATCAGGTGAATTTCCAGGTGCCAGCCAATCTGACGACGGGCAATTACAATCTGTCGTTTAACAGCGGAGGTGTCGTCAGTAACACCGTCGCCGTACCGGTTCGGTAATGGCTCCAGTGACGAATTCAACCGCTCGAGACCATCTTAACGACGCGCATGGCGTCGGCTCAGCCGCGGCGCCGGGCGCCGCCGGGGCGTGGAAGCTGCAGGCGAAGGATTTGATCCTCACTGCGCCCCCTCGAACCGCCAGCATGTATATTCCACCATGGCCTGGTCTGTCGCCCTCCGACCTCATCGGCGCGCGCCCTGTTTCAACCCTTCCTTATCCTTTCAACGCTCCCGTCCAGAGCGCGTTCTGTGTGGCCCGCAGCGGCATCTATCACCTTTTCCGGGCGCTGCAACTCAAGCCTGGCGAGAAGGTCCTGATGCCGGATTATCACAGCGGCAATGAAGTCGCGGCCGCGCGCGCGGCTGGCGCTGAAATCATTTTCTATCCGATCCTGCGTAATCTGGAGCCGGATCTGGAGACGCTTGCCATGCTCGCAGCAGAGGGCCCGCGCGTTATCTACGTAATTCATTACCTCGGCTGGCCGCAGCCCATGAAAGAAATCCAGACACTGGCCAGACAGAGCGGCGCGATCGTGATCGAAGATTGCGCGCTGGCCCTTCTAAGCGAGCATCAGGGAACACCTCTCGGCGCGACTGGCGATTATTCCGTCTTTTGCATCTATAAAACGCTGCCGGTACCGAACGGAGGTCTGCTGGTTCAGAACAACACTGCTCTTCCCGGACTTGGAAAGCTGTCGCTCGAACCCTGTCCTCCGCTGACTGCGATCGGACGAACTGCCGAACTGGCGCTCGAAGCCTTCCGCTCGCGCTGGAACGGTGCCGGCGCTGCGCTATTCGATCTGAAGCAATCCGCAAGGCGAAGGCTTCGTGCCGCTGAGGTACGCAGCGTCCCGGTCGGCGATATTGGCTGGGACGTGAATAACGTCAATGTGGCGATGTCTCCGCTGGGCAACCGTGTCATCAGATGCGTGGATCACACCGAGATTCGGAACCGGCGGCGCACGAACTTCCTGTGGCTGCGCGAAAAGCTGCGCGGAAAAGTAATGATGCTCCGCGAAGATCTCGAGCCGGGTATCTGCCCGTTGTTCTTTCCCATTCTGGTCCGGCACAAGCATGAGGCCGCCGAGGCGTTACGCAAAAGCGGCATCCAGGCGGTCGAATTCTGGAACGATCCGATGAAAGACGCTGCTCTCGGCCCTGCCGCGCGCTATCTTCGAGCCCACGTGCTGGAGTTGCCAGTGCATCAGGGTGTGACGCAGCAGCAACTCGAATATATTGCGCAGGAGATCGGGCACCTGAACCCCGAGCCTGCACCCGTTGGGATTTCTTGAGCACGCCATTCGTGAAAGGGTCATGTCTCTTCGGATAACACTGCACGTGGTCGCGCTCGGTCTGCTGCAGCTTGTAACGCTGCCTTCCGAAACACGGCCTGCGTCGCTGTCGTGGTGGACCGCAGGTCCGCTGATCAAAATTCATCCCGGAGACCTGACGCCGGAACGACCCGAGCACCGCGCTGAAATTTTCGCTGCACGGAACGAATTCGAGCCTTTTCAACTCGTGCTTCGGCCGGATGGCGAAGATGTCGCCGGCCTCGATGTCGAAATGTCGGATTTCAAGTCCAGTGCGGGCGCGGAAATATCCAGACGCAACACTTCGGTGTATCTCGAGCAGTACATCAAAGTGACGCAGCCTTCCACGCTGGGCGGCGCCGCCGGTATGTGGCCGGAGCCTCTGATTCCCCGCGTTGATCGTTACGCGCATGAGCGCCGCAACGCTTTTCCCTTCCGCGTCAGGAAAGGAGAAGACCAGCCCCTGTGGATTGAAGTTTTTGTGCCAAAGGACGCGCAGGCGGGCGTTTACACGGCTTCGCTCAATCTCGTGCAGGACGGAGCGGTAAAATTTTCCATTCCTGTCAGTCTCACGGTGTGGGCGTTTACACTTCCTTCCACCTCTTCGCTGCGATCCTCCTTCGGCTTCAATGGCGTCACCGCTTTGAAGCAGCATAAGGGCTCCTATACGAGCGACGGCGATCTGTTCAGCCTCACCCGCGTCTATGAACTCGCCGCGCTGGAACATCGCATCAGCATCCACGGCGGCAGCCTGGCGCCTCCGAAATACCACGGCGACGATGACGCCATCAAAATCGACTGGCATGCCTACGATGATGAAGTCGGGCCATTCCTGAACGGTACCGCTATTCCCAAAGGCGAGCCCCTGTACGGTGCACGCGCCACTTCCATCGACCTGCGGTCGCTTTCCGAATTCCCTTCCCCGCAGCAGCAATCCCTTTACCTCGCGCAATCCATGAAGCACTTTGAAAAAAACGGCTGGCAGGATCGGGTGTTCGACTATCTCTGGGATGAACCGGCTCCGGAGGTCTATCCGAAGGTCGAGGCACGAGGCCAGGCAATCCTGCAAGCCGATGCTTCCATTCGCAATCTCCTTACGATTCCGTTTACGGCCAGGCTGCGGAACGTCGTTCAGATCTGGGTGCCGCTGGTAAATTGCCTTGAGCTGCGGCCCGGCTCGGAAGACTTCTGTCACGAAAGCCCGCCGCTCTCCGATTACATTTCCGAGCGCGGCCACGGCAAGAACGTTTGGTTCTATCAATCCTGTGCCAGCCACGGCTGCGGCGGGAAAGGCGGCGCATATTTCGAGGGCTGGCCCAGCTACATGGTCGACGCCTCCAGCCCGTCGAACCGCGTCATGCAGTGGGTGGCGTGGAAGTACCGGCTGGAAGGCGAGCTGTACTACAGCATGAATGAAGCCTGGGCCTTCCCCGGCGATCCCTGGACTAATCTTCTCCTCTCCGGCGGCAATGGCGACGGGACGCTGTTTTATCCCGGGCTCCCGGCCCGAATCGGCGGCCACACAGACATTCCGATCGAAAGTATCCGTCTCAAACAGATTCGCGAAGGCATGGAAGACTACGAATACCTCGCGCTGATTGCCGAGGCTCGCGGGCCGAAAGCGGCTGATTCTTTTGCAGATCGCATTGTGCAGAAACCGTGGTCTTCTGAATCCCGGCCTGAAAACTTTGCGCGCGTTCGTCACGAAATGGGAGAGTTGCTGAACAGCCTGAATTCCGCTCCCGAGGCGGGTAAATAATGGCCAGCAGGGCATCTGTCCGCGCCACTGGCCGCCCTCGAACGCCGCCACCAGTCTCGCCTCGCCGGACCAGATCTTCCTCGCACCTGCGCGCAGCCTGGGTGAAGTCGCTCAAGAGCTGCGAGCAGTGTCTGCCATACGCTTCTCTGCTCGGCTGCATGCAAATGGGAGACAGTCCCAATTCACCCTCTGCGGTTTGGTCAGAGAACGCGCGGCGGGAAGGCCTGGAACTCGCACGTCTCGGAGTGCCGCCGGAATGTGTTGCCCTGGCAGTCGAACGCTATCTCGAAGCGAACATCTCTTCTGTTTCCGCGGATCATGCCGCCAACCTCAAGCGCCTGCGCGCCCTGCTCAAATGGGCTTCGATCTACCAGTTCCAGCTCCTTTCCGGCTATAACGAACATCTCGACGCCGAAAGGCGCGCTCTCGAACAACAGATCGAAGAAGCTGAAGGCCGATCGAAAGAACGCACCGCGGAACTCCGCGATGTCTACGAAAAAGAACGCCGCCGTCTGGCGCAGGACCTTCACGATGAAGTGGGGCACGATCTCATCGTTCTCAAACTCTACGTGGAACTCATTGCACGGGATCTTGGCGACGGCGATGTAGGGCGGCTGCGCAGCAAACTCAGCGAGTCCGTGTCCCTGATTCAGCACGCACTGAAAGCTGTACGCCATCTCACATTCGCCCTGGGCCCCGCCATCTGGAACGAAGAAGGCTTTGTCTCCGCGGTGGGGCTTTATGTGCGGCAGTTCGCGGCGCGTACGGAACTGAAAGCCCGCTTCAGCGCGAGGCAGCTCAAAGCCACGCTCTCGCCGGACTACGAAGCCGCGCTTTATAAGGCTCTTCAGGGTTCGCTCGCCAACGTCGCGGCGCACTCCGGCGCCAAAGAAGTGAATATCAATCTCGCCAGCGATTCCGATTCGGTTGTAATGACCGTGGCGGACGATGGCAAAGGATTCAATGTGAAGCGTAAACTGAAATTACCCCAGCAGTCCTTCGGTCTGCGTGCCATGCGCGAGCGAATCGAAGGCCTCGGGGGAACCATTCAGTTCCGCTCGGCGGCAACTAAAAATGGAGGCAGCGGCTCGGGAACCATAGTCGAGTTCCGTTTGCCGATTGCGGCAGTAAACGCACAATGAAAGAAAAAACAACAATTCTGATTTGCGACGATCACACGCTTTTTCGCGAGGGGATCAAAGGAATCCTCAGCGAACAGCGTTGGCTGGAAGTCGTCGATGAAGCGGAGAACGGGCGGGAAGCCGTCGTCAAAGCCTTGCAGTGGGTGCCTGACATCATTCTCATGGATATTTCCATGCCTGATCTGGGCGGCCTCGAAGCCACTGGCCGTATCCTTCGTTCAAACCCGACGATCAAAATCATCTTCCTGACTATGTACGAAGAAGAAGAGGTCATTACGAGGTGCCTGCGAGCCGGCGCGGCGGGCTACGTTCTTAAAGACGCGCCGCTGCCCGATCTGCTGCGCGCCATCGAGATCGTGCGCGACGGCGGCCAGTACCTGAGTTCGCGCGCGCTCAAAAAAGTCGTCAGTGAACACGTCAGAGGCTCGAAGCCCGTCGCTACGGGTTATGAGCGCCTGAGTGACAGGGAGAGAGAAGTCCTGAAATTACTCGCGGACGGTCTGGCGCTGAAAGATATCGCCGCCCGTCTGGTTCTAAGCGTCAAGACTGTGGATGCGCACAAGACCAACATGATGCGTAAGCTCGATCTTCACGACCGCTCGGAAGTCATCAAATACGCGATTCAGCAGAAATTGATTCGCCTGAACGATTCCGCGCCCGCATAACTTCTATTTACTCACCGAAGGAGACCAGCCGCTGAATGATTAGCCATGTTGACGATCAAAGAGCCGAAGATCAGGAAGTCGAAGAACAGAATCTCGCAAACGAGACCCTTGCAGAAAAGATACGGACCAGGCGCGCCAAAGTCGGCGTCATCGGCATGGGTTATGTCGGCCTGCCGCTTGCGGTCGAGTTTGCCGAAGCCGGCTTCGAGGTCGTTGGTATCGATCTCAACGGGAGCAAGATGGATAGCGTTAACGCCGGCGACTCCTATATCGGCGACGTGCCGTCATCGACGCTCGCTCCGCTCGTGAAAAGTGGCCGGCTCATGGGCACCACCGATTTCTCCGCCATCCGCGATTTCGACACCGTTAATATCTGCGTGCCGACGCCTCTGCGCAAGACCAAAGATCCGAAAATCCCGGTCCCGGCCTCGGTGGTCACTGCATTCCGATCGACCCGTTCTACCTCTCCTGGAAGACCAAACAGGCCGGCATCGAAGCGCGTTTCATCGAACTGGCCGGCTATATCAACGGCCAGATGCCGCACTTCGTGGTGACGAAGATTCAGAACGCGCTCAACGACCACGGCAAAGCAGTCAAAGGCGCAAAAGTCCACATTTGCGGTGTCTCCTACAAACGCGATATCGACGACGTTCGGGAATCCCCCGCACTCGATATCATCCACCTGCTCAGGCGCCGCGGAGCCGAGGTCACGTTCTCCGATCCGCACGTCGAGCTGATCCGGGTCGATCACGAAACTCTCTATGCGCACAGTGAGGACGCCATAAAGTCCGCCGACTGTGTCGTCATCGTCACCGACCACTCGGCCTTCGACTACGCCGCCATGGTTAAGAATTCGAGGCTGATCGTCGATACCAGAAATGCGCTGAAGGGTTTCAAGTCGGACAATATCGTACGCCTCTAAGCCCCTGCGGGACTGCCGGAGCAGGCTGCCCCATTGGCCAGCCTGTTTCGCGGCGGCATGGCTTCTTGCGCTTTCAGTGCCTTTGCCCTTGCAGTTATCGCAGTTCCCCCACTTCCCCTCGGATTCTTCTCGAAGTCGCTCAGCAGCTGCGCCCGTCTGCAATCCATGTTCTCCGCGAAGAGCCCCATCTTTTCGATGCGTTCCAGTTCTGCGTCATGCAGAACAGACTGCGCTGCGGAAGCCTCCGGTGCTTTCGCGGCGGGGCTGCCGTTATGGTCCGTGCCGCGAACGACGCGCTCGGGAAGTATATCCACCGCCCCGCATTCTTCCCGCCTGTTCAGCGCGCGCAGCAGCTTTGTCTTCGAGAGGTCGACGGCGACACCGCCACTGTTGGCCCCCGCAGCAGCATGCCAGAATCTGATAGATTGCAGCCTTCGCTGACCCGGTCGGCATGACCACAAGCGTGTCGTGCCCGTCCAGAACGGAAGCAATGACCTCCACGACACCGACGCAAACCGAAGCCACGCCCAATCGGTGTATACTCGCGCCCATGGGGAAACGGGCTCTTCCAATAGCTCTGCTGTTCAACGCCGCCATGCTGTTCGCGCAACCGCCGCAGACTGGCGACGCCATGATGAACATGCAGGATATCGCCCAGGGGCTCGGCGTCAAATGCGAATACTGCCACGCCGGGCAGCGGATGGGCGCGGCGGCCACGCCAACACCCGGTACCGCGCCCACCCACGTCGACATCGCCCGCGCCATGATCGCGATGACTCGCGATCTCAATGCAAAGATCCTCGCCGCCACCGGAAAACCGGCCAGTGAAACCACCCGCGTCACCTGCATGACATGCCATCGTGGCGTAGCGATCCCAGGCCAACTGGCCGACATCATCACGAAGACTGCGCTGCAGAAGAGTCCCGAGGAGGCAGTCGGACAGTACCGCGACTTACGCGCACAATACTACGGCCGCGATAGTTATGACTTCGGCGAAGATACCCTCCTGAACGCCGCCCAGCAGATCGTGCGCGTCAAGCCCCCGGCTTCCATTCCGATTCTGCGGTTGAACCTCGAATTCTATCCCCGCTCCGTCCGCAGTCTCACGCAGATCGCGTTCGCGTACACGCGCGCACTCGATGACGAAGCCGCCATTGCCACGCTCGAGAAAGCGCTCGAAATCGAGCCTGACAACGGCATGGTGAAAGGCCAGTTGGAGCAGTTGAAGAGCTATCGCCGCAGAAAGTGAGCCCAGGCAGGCTGCTGAAAAGCCCGCGCGCGGCTCATAAAACAGCCGCTGATTCGAGATGCCTTACATAGCCGCGACGCCCGGAGATCCCCTTTAGGGGTCCCGGCTGCAACGGAGCGGTCACACAGGCAGTTTTTCAGCGCCCTGTTAGGCTAAAATAGGGTTAGTGGTGTCGGCCCGCGCGAAGCCCTGCGGACGACGCGTGATACGATCACAAAACAATGGTGCTGGAAGTTGAAGCAGCCCGCGCCCAGGTCGAGCGCATCTTCCAGAGCAAGACCTTTCGAAGCTCTGACGTGCTCCGTCATCTTCTCTCTTATCTCGTTGATGCCTCGCTCGCGGGCACGGCGGATGAACTCAAGGAATACACCGTAGCCGTCGACGCACTCGGCAAACCATCTTCTTACGACCCTCGCCAGGAGTCCGCTGTCCGCATGCAGGTCGGCCGGTTGCGCCTGAAGCTTGCCGAATATTATCGGACCGAAGGCCCGGAAGACCCCATCGTGGTGGACCTCCCCAAGGGCGGCTTCCGTGTTGTCTTTGAACCGCGCAAAGCCTCTTTCGAACCGAAACCTCTGCCAGAAAACATCGCCGACGAATTGCCCCCGCCCGGGTGGCGGACCCGCGAAATTGTCCTCGGCGCCGCGTTGGTCATCGCGATCGCCTCCACCGCCTTCTTTGCGTGGAGATCCTTCCACCCCACTGCGGCTGCACAGGCCAAAGCCGGCGAAGCCGTCGTTCCCTGGACTTCTGACATCCAGCAACTCTGGGAGCCAATCCTTTCTTCGAACCGGCCTCTGGTCGTCTGTATTGCGACGCCGCTGTCGGTCATGATTCCAGGCTTCGGTTTCGTACGGGAATTCGCGGTGAATGATTGGGAAGACGTTCCGAAATCGAAAGCCATCGCGGCCCTCAAAGAAGCCCTCCACGCCACCACCGTCCAGCCCACGTTCGGTTATACCGGCGTCGGCACCGCCAGCGCCGCGCTTCTGCTCGGCCAGTTCCTCGGTGCCCGCCAGAAGAGCCTCGTAGTCACCCGCGCCAATCTCCTTTCCCTCCCGGAACTCATGGAAGAGAACGTGGTCTTCCTCGGCCCCCTGACCGGCGACCGGGAGATCCGCGCCCTCCGCGTCGACCAGGAAATCCTGCTCGAACCCGACGGCATCCGTAACCTGCACCCTCGCTCCGGCGAACCGGCTTTTGTGCCCGAGGGCCCCGGTTCACAAAACGCCTCGGGTACAGCGAAGGGTGGGGAGGACAGCCTCGACACTTACTCCCTGATCAGCCGCGTTCCCGGCATCCGCGGTAAGGGTGAGATCCTCAGTCTTTCCGGCAACCAGATTTCGAGCGTCATGGCTGGCGCGCAAGCCCTGACCGACCCCTCTGTCGCCAAAATGCTCGTGGCCAAAATGCGCAAACCGGATGGTTCCATCCCCCGCTATTTCCAGGTTGTGCTCCGCGTCCGGTCCATGGATGGGGTTCCGACCGAGATCACTTACATGTTCCACCGCGAGTTGACGGTTACCCGGCCGCCTGCCCCGCCCCTTCCTTAATCCGACAGACCGCTGAAAACAAAGCATCTTCGATGTAACATGAACGTCACGCACCGTCACCTGACTCGTCCGGCGTCAATGCACATCTCCCGCGCATGATAGTCTTCGATTCGAGCACCCGGCGGCAAGGTCCGAAACGGGCTCACGGAAATTCAGATTGAAGATCAGGAGATTAAAGCGTCTATGAAGCGTGCTACGTTTGCTCTGCTTGTCGCCGGAGCGTTCCTCGCTGCTGTGCCCGCTTGGGCCCATCACTCGTTCGCCGCCACTTATTTCGAAGACAAGACCATCACGGTGGAGGGGAACCTGGTTCAGTTCATGTTCCGCAATCCTCACTCCTTCGTACACATCGAAGCCCCAGACGATAAGGGCAAGATGGAAACCTGGGCAGTGGAATGGGGCGGCGGCGGTCAGCTGAGCCGTGAAGGTGTATCCCGCGATACGCTGAAGCCCGGCGATCACGTCATCATCACTGGCAACCCCGGCCGCAACCCGGAAGATCACCGCATCCGTATGCGCAGCATCAAGCGCCCGTCCGATGGTTTCGGATGGAGCGGCGTCGTTCAGTAAAGTTAGTTCAGTAAAAGTAGTTCAGTCTAATAAGACAAAAAAGGGCGGGCCTCCGGAGACACTATCCGGAAGCCCGCCTTCTTATTAGTTCGGTCTTACCGGTGGAAGCGGGCGATCAGGATGCCTTTGCCCAGGATATGCCCCTGCGCCGCGGCGATCACCTGATCCCGTGTCGCATCCGGACCCAGATCCAGCTTCGTATCCAGCGCGATCAACTCGAACGTGTAGTGATGATACGTTCCCGGAGGCGCGCCCGGACCCATGAAGCCTACCTTGCGGCCCGTGTTCACCAACTGAATCGTCCCGTCCGGCAACTTCGGATCCGCCGACTGGCCGCCAGCCAATTCGGTTGCCGTGCCCGGAATATTGAACGCCATCCAGTGGGTCACGTCGTCCGTCTTCTTGCCCATCGCCACATCCGGATCGTGCATCAGCAGGATGAAGCTCACGGTGCCCATCGGCGTGTTCTTCCATTCCAGCTTCGGCGAAACGGGATTCGGATCCGCCTGCGTGTACTTGTTCGGGATCACGGCACCGTCTTCGAAATCAGGTGACGACAATGCCAGACCCGGCTGTGCTGGTCCCCTGCCGCGTCCACCACCGGCACCACCGCCTGGAGGCGGCCCCTGCCCAAACGCCGTACCGATCCCCGCTGCCATCAATACAGTACAAAATGCAAATCTCCGAGTCATTCTCATAATTCGTTTTCCTTCCTGTGCACGGATCAGCATAACAAAATCAGAACTGCTGTGACCCACGCCTTTGACCCGGGAGAAGAGATTCCCCTCTCTCACGCCAGGGTTATGGTGCCGTATAACCCCAACCGTCAGCGCGGGGAATCTATCTGCTGGTCACAGGCCTAGTGATGCCCCGCCGCTTTAATCACCACTCGCTCCTTCAGCGCCTCCGCCGGCGTCTTCCGCGCCATCGCTTTTTCCGAAATCCGCGCCGTCACATCCGCTTTGCGCCGTGCGTTCGCCTGATCCCGGTCTTTAAACTCCGGCAGCACCTCGCGGGAAAACAACTCGATCGAAGAACACAGCAACTCATGCGGCACATTGCCCGCCTGCGAGAGACAAACCACCTGATCGATGCCCACCTCTTCAAACTCCCGCAGCCGGTTTCGCAGCATCTCCGGCGTGCCCACACAATCCTGTATCCTGCCCTCCGGCGGAATGAACTCGTGCGGGTTCGTCTTGTACTCATTCCATATATCTGTCTTCGCCGGCACATGCTCGCCGAAGAAACTGTAATGCCCCAGGCCGTAAATGAAGAACCCGTACGCCTCCGCGCCGACCTGCGCCATCCTCCGCTCATCGTTGTCGCAGAGAAACGGGCACGTGATCGCGAATTGCGGATTCACCGCGTAGCCGATCGGATCGCACTCATTCTCGATCGTCCAGTAATAATCCTTCACCCACTGCCGCGCCTCTTCCGGACTCACAAATGAAAACGCCAGCGCCCCCACGCCCAGCCTCGCCGCCTGCAGAATCGACTCGCGCCGCGAACACGCCATCCACAGCGGCGGATGTGGTTTCTGATAAGGCTTCGGCACCACGTTGCGCTGCGGAATCTTCAGATACTTGCTCTCGTAACCGGTGAAAGGCTGCTCCACCATCATGCGAATCGCAATCCGCATCCCTTCCAGAAACATGTCTTTCTTTTCGGCTTGCGGCACGTTGAAGCCGCCCAGTTCCGTTTCGGTTGCGCCCGCGCCGCATCCGAAGTCGCAGCGTCCGTCACTGATCAGATCGAGCGTTGCGATCCTCTCGGCGACCCTTGCCGGATGATTGATATAAGGCGGCATCTGCACGATCCCATGGCCGATCCGCACATTCTTTGTCCTTTGGCTGCACGCCGCCAAAAACACCTCAGGCGCCGCCGAATGCGCATACTCTTCGAGGAAATGATGCTCGGTCGCCCACACATAGTCGTAGCCGGCGCGGTCCGACAACTCCACCTGTTCCAGTGCGTTCTTCAGCAGCGTATGCTCGGAACCTTCCGCCCATGGACGCGGGTGCTGCAATTCATAAAATCCGCCAAATTTCATTCGGCGAACTTATCATGTATATGCGGAAGCCGTCAATTCTGTCGCGCCTGCTACAATCGCCATCGCTGACATGAATGAAAAATTAGCCATTCGCGAAGTCGTCGAGAACTGGGCCATGTGGCGCGATTCAGGCGACTGGGAACGCTTCCGCACCTGCTGGACCGAAGACGGCCACATGATGGCCACCTGGTTTCAGGGCTCCGCTTCCGACTTCATCAAAGTAAGCATCGAAGGCTGGAATAAAGGTGTCAGCATCCTTCACTTCCTTGGCGGCACATCGATCGACCTCGAAGGCAACCGCGCCATCGCCCAGACCAAGATGACCATCTCACAGCGCGCCAACGTCGAAGGCCATATGGTCGACGTCGTTTGCACCGGCCGCTTTTACGATTTCATGGAGAAGCGCGCCATGGATCAGGGGAACGAGCGCTGGGGCGTCGTCCTCCGCCAGCCCATCTACGAGAAGGACCGCATGGACGCCATCGATCCCGATCCCGCGAACCCTCTGAAGCTCGACCCCGCCATCCTGCAACAGTTTCCCGAAGGCTATCGTCATCTGGCGTATCTGCAGACGAAAATCGGCTACAACGTGAAGAGAGACATGCCAAGCCTTAAAGGTCCGGAAGTTCAGGCGCTCTACGCGCGCGGCAAACAGTGGCTCGCCGGCGGCCCCGCCCGCTGATTTATTGACTGACTCCGGCCGTCGCTGTCCCCGCGTGGCTGATCTGTGCGACCGCCAGTCTCCTCAGCATCGAGCGTTTCTTCAGGTGATGCGCCTTCATCCGGTGCAGGATGTGGTCCAGAAACACTACCGCGTCCACGATGTGCTCTCCTTTGTTCAGCATCACGCACTCTGCTCGCACGCCCATCGCGGCATCCGTAACCTCCGCTCTGGACGGCATGCCCGTTTTTGCCAGCGTCTCCAGTACCTGCGTGGCCCAGATTACCGGCATGTGAGCTGCCTCGCTTAGCCACAGGATCTCTTCCTGCACCTCGGCCAGACGCTCGAAACCCACCTCCACCGCGAGGTCGCCTCGCGCCACCATAATGCCGGCCGGATGATGCCGCAGCGCCGCGATCATGATCATTGGCAGTCGTTCGAATCCACTGCGGGTTTCAATCTTCAGGATGATGCCCATCGCGGTCTTGCCTCGTGCGGCTAACTCCCCCTGAAGATCCACGACGTCCTGCGGGTTGTTCACGAACGACATGCCCACCATGTCGGCATGTGCAGCAATGAAATCCAGATCTTGTCTGTCCTTCGCGGTCATTGCGGGAATACCCAGATCGGTCTCCGGCAGATTAATGCCTTTTGCGGAACCCAGTTTCGCCTCACCCGTTCCGGCGTGCAAAATCTCCACCACCATATAGTCCGGCTGGACCTCATGGATGCGCCCTTCGATCTTCCCGTCGTCGAAGAAAATCGGCTGGCCCGCGGCGACCTTCGAAAACACCTCTTCCGGCGTACATGTCACATGGGGAAGTCTCCGTTGCACTGACGACAGTTGCGAACCTTCACGGTAGAGAATCAGCTGATCCCCGGTCCGCAGACGGATCGGTTCCTCGACAGGCGGAAGATCTCCTACGTGGCCGGCGTCGATTTCGCTGCCTTCGCGCAGCAGCGTTATTTCGGCGCCCCGCAGCACATAGCCGCCTCGATCGCAGGTGCAGGTACACGCGTTTTGCGCCTTTTCGGTTACAGTCAGCTTCCGGGTCTTTCCGCGGCAATCGCGAACGCGAAACGTGTCTCCGCGTTCGGCCGCGCTCACCAGTGCCTCAGGCACTGTAAGAGTGACTCCGCCGCGTGATGGGTCTGTCTCGCCGGCGTTTCTGGCAGCGAGCATTATCCGCGCAGGCTCGATAACAGCACCGCGCACATTTCTTTCAACCCGCCATCGGATCACGTGAAAGCTGCGATGGATGGGCCCAGTCCGCAGTTTGGGCCCCGCCAAATCCATCAGAACCCGGCAGCGCTTGCCGGTTTCCTCGTTGGCGCGCTTCACGTGGCGGATCATGCTGTCCCATTCAAGCTCCGTATCGTGAGCGCAATTCACCCGCATTACATCCATTCCCGCTTCCACCAGACTCTTGATAAGGTCGTAACTTGCGGCCGCTTCCGACGGCATCGTGACCATGATGCGGACCGCGCGCCCGGTGGGAGCTTCGCCGAGAAGTTCGTTTGCGTGGCCTGCGAGCAGCGCGGAACCCTCGCCTTGCTGCGCATCTTCCGTTATGGGTCCGTAGTGCGCCCCCGCCATGCATGTCAGCACTTCAATGACGGCATCCAGACCGGCAAGAACGCTGGGTTCGGTGCGCCCAAGCGAGGACAGCCCCACCGCTCCCAGTCTGGATTGCAGATCGCGCAGATCATGTCTGCGCAGGCCAAGGTAATGCAACAGATTGATTACACTCCGCTTCGATTCCGGCTTCGACTCGGAGACACAATCGGCAAACTCTTCTTCCATCGCCACACAAGATGCACGAAGTTGCTTGAGTTCAGACAGAAGAGCGATGATGTGATTCGATGCGGCTGACACGCCGTTTCAGCTGCAAACAGGATGCCTTATTACAGACGTGTCAACTCCGAACTATATGTGGGGGTTGCGCGCGACGGTCCAAGGGTTTCGAGCGCGCCAAATGGCGCATCGGCGGTTTGTGGCGCACGCACTCCTGCGTGCCGCGTCGAGACTCATCTCGACGCTAGCCCTTAGCCAACACTGTTCCGTAGCCCTGCACCTTCGCGTCGATCCCGAGCAGTTTCACGCCATTCCACAACCCATGCGGCTGGCTCGATACCACCGGCACTTTGCAGCGCTTCTCCAGCGGCGCGATCAGATCGAGCGTCTTCAGCCCGCCGCACGAAATCAGCAGTGAGTCGGCCGTCGGCGCGCTCTCTTTCACCTGCGCGCTGAAATCGAGCAGCCCATCCTGCGCTGATTGTGGAATATTCAGCAGGATTCCCAGACCCTTCGCCTTCACTACTTCAAATCCAGACTCGTGCAGGAACGCAATCAGCCGGTCCGTCACTTCTTCGTTGTAAGCTGTCGCGACCGCAAGCTTCTTCGCCCCGGCCGAACGCAGCCCCTCCACGATCCCATTG
>ODAK010002796.1_pt1 | contig 18279 bp, 13 predicted proteins | sample 1539591 | NCBI WGS metagenome assembly ODAK01 (sample SAMEA3539303, study PRJEB22396) | soil metagenome | biome: tundra; feature: field; material: soil | place: USA | collected 2010-05 | depth 0.15 m | reverse complement strand
GGGTGGGACTTGCACCCACGAGGTGATCGCGCCGTTCGGGGCGCACCGGATTACACGGAAGCCAAAGTTTTTGGCGCTTCGCGTGATTGTCCTTCCAAACACCGCGCGAAGCGCCAGGCTTGCCTGCTTCGTGTGCTCCGGTGGCCTCCGCGTCCTCCGTGTTACAGCCTTACTGACTTGCTTGCCGAGTTTCGAGCGTGACGCCCCGGCATCCCGCGCCTGTAGCGCTCACGATGTGTGCATTCTGTAGGGCTCGACCCGAGGATCAGCCGATCAGCGCACCACGCCAATTCTGACAGCCTTCCGCGTGGCGACAGATGCTCGGCTCAAGGCACGACGGTGCTCATGCGCAACGACATCATTCCGCCGGCGCGGTACCGATAATCGCCTTCCGATGTCCCACCATCCGCTCCAGCGCCAGCCAGACCACCGGTGTCGTATAGAGCGTCAACACCTGCGACACCAATAACCCACCAATGATCGAAATGCCCAAAGGCTGCCGCAACTCCGCCCCGGTGCCGAAAGCGAACGCCAACGGAAACGCCCCAAACAACGCCGCCAGTGTCGTCATCATGATCGGACGGAAGCGCACGAGACAGGCTTCCTGAATCGCCTCCAGCGGCGTCAGCGCGCGTTTACGTTCCGCCTCCAGCGCGAAGTCGATCATCATGATGGCGTTCTTTTTCACGATCCCCATCAGCAGGATGATGCCGATGTCTCCCATGATCGTCAGATCCGTTCCGGTGATCAGCAGCGCGAGCAGCGCGCCCACACCCGCCGACGGCAACGTCGACATGATCGTCAGCGGGTGCAGCCAACTTTCGTACAGCACCCCCAGAACGATATAAATCGAGATCAAAGCGGCCGCGATCAACACCGGCAGCGTCGACAGTGACTTCTGCAAAAATTGCGCATTGCCGGCGAACTCGGTCCGCACCTCATCGGGCAGGCGCAGTTCAAGCGTGGCCTGCTCCACCGCCTTCTGCGCATCGCTCAAAGCGTAGCCCGGCCTGAGATTGAAGCTGATCGTCGCGGCGGGATACTGGCCCTGATGCCGAACCGCGAGCGTCGACGTCCCTCGATCGAACCGCGCGACCTGTGATAACGGCACCTGCGTGCCGGACGTGGACCCAACATAAATCCGGTCCAGCAGTGACGGATCGACCTGCAGCGCCGGGTCGATTTCCAGTACCACCTTGTATTGATTGCGTTGGGTATAAATCGTCGACAATTGCCGTTGCGAATAAGCATTGTTCAACGCGTTGTCGATCGCCACCGTGCTGACCCCAAGTCGCGCCGCCGCGTCGCGGTCGATCACCACGTTGACCTGCGGCCCCGCGAGATCCTGATCGGACGTTACGTCGGCGAGACCAGGAATCTGCTTGATACGATCTTCAAGTTTCAGCGCCCATTCGCGCAATTCACCGACATCCGGCGCGATGATCGCGTATTGATATTGCGAGCCGCCCTGCCGCCCGCCGCCGCGCAAATCCTGTGCCGCGTACAGAAACGTCTGGATGCCGCCGACGCGCCGCAATGATCCGCGCAGCCGTTCGATGACCTGCTCGGACGACACCTTCCGCTCCGCCAGCGGCTTCAGGCTGACATCGAACCAGCCGCGGTTCATCGAATTCCAGCCTTGCGAGACGCCGATCCAGGACCCGACGCTTTCCACCGCCGGATCGGCCAGCACCACGGCGACCGCGGCGCGCTGCCGATCGCTCATGGCTTTGAAGGAAATGCCTGGATCGGCCAGCGTCGAGCCGACCAAAACGCCGGTGTCCTGCTCCGGCATGAAGCCCTTTGGCACGATCGAGTAAAGCTTGAACGTCAGCACGATCGTCAGCACGGTAACCATCAACGGCAACCATTGGTGCCGGAGAGCCCAGGCCAGGGTGCGCGCGTAGAAACGCGTGGTGCCATTGATGACCCAGTCAATCGCACGCCAGATCCAGCCATGCCGCTCACCCGCCGTTCCCGGTCTCAGGAACCGCCCGCAGATCATCGGTGTCATCGTTAACGAAACGACCGCCGAGATCAGGATCGCCATCGTCAGCGTCATGGCGAATTCATGGAACAAACGTCCCAGTATACCGCCCATGAAAATCAGCGGGATGAAGACCGCGACCAACGACAGCGTGATCGACATCACCGTGAAGCCGATTTGCCGTGCTCCGAGCAACGCCGCCCGCATCGGCGTCTCACCGCGTTCCATCAATCGGACGATGTTCTCGATCATCACGATCGCGTCGTCGACCACGAAACCGACCGAGATGGTCAACGCCATCAGCGAAAAATTGTCGATCTGGAAGCCGAGGAACCACATGCCGACCAGCGTGCCGCATATCGACAGCGGCACCGTGACGGCGGCGGCGGCGGTCGCGACCAGCCGACGCATGAAGATCAGCACCACCAACAGCACGAGAGCGATGCTGATCAGCAACGTTGTCCGCACGTCATGCACGCTGGCGCGGATCGTCGTGGTGCGATCGGAGATGACCGTGACATGGATGTCCGGCGGCAGCCACGCCATCAGCCGCGGCATCAGCTTCTTGATGCCATCGACGGTATCGATGACGTTGGCGCCCGCCTCCTTCTTGACCGTCAGCAGCACGGCGGATCGCGTGCCGTTCCACGCGGCGATGCGCGAATCGGCACTGCCATTGATGACCGTGCCGACGTCGGACAACCGCACATTGCCGGTGGCGCCGCCGCGCACGATCAGTGGCGCCAGTTCCTCGGCCTGTGAAATCTGCCCGTTCAGGCCAATCGTTTCGGCGGTGTCCGGCGTTTGAAACCCACCCATCGGGGCGAGAACATTGGCACCGCGGATGGCGTTGAACACGTCCTGACTGGCGAGGCCGGCGGCGGCCAGCCGCACCGGATCGAGCCGCACCCGGATCGCCGGCTTGTCCGCTCCGTTGATCAGGACCTGCGCGACGCCATCGGCCCGCGACAGCCGCTGCACCAGGATGGTGTCGGCGGCATCGTAAATCTTCGCCGTCGACAACGTGGCGGAGGACAGCGCCAACGTCATGATCGGCGCCTCGGCCGGATTGAACTTTCGATAATATGGCCGGATCGGCAGATCGGCGGGCAGATCGGCGGAGGCGGCGTTGATCGCCGTCATGACATCGCTGCCCGCCGAGTTGATGTCACGCGCCAAATCGAACTGGATGATAATCGACGTATGGCCGATCGAGGAAATCGACGTGATCTCCGTCACCCCGCCGATCTCACCCAGCCGGCGTTCCAGAGGTGCCGCGACGGAATTGGCGATCGTTTCGGGATCGGCGCCCGGCCGGCTGGCGAATACGACAATGGTTGGGATGTCGATCGACGGCAGCGCCGCCACCGGCAGGAACTGGTACGCGAGCGAGCCCGCCAGGAATAATCCGATCGCCAGCAGGATCGTCGCCACCGGACGCGCGATGAAGATGGCGGAGAAGCCCATCAGGCCTCCGCCTCCACCGCGGGCGCGCCGAACCAGGCCGCGCGCAGACGTTCGAACGCGAGGTAGATCGCCGGCGTGGTGTACAATGTCAGGAACTGCGACAGCAACAAACCGCCGACGATGGTCACACCGAGAGGGTAGCGCAGTTCCGATCCGGCGCCTCGCTCCAACGCCAGCGGCAACGCGCCAAGCAGCGCGGCCATGGTGGTCATCATGATCGGCCGGAATCGCAGCAGGCATGCCTCGCGGATCGCATCGTGCGGCGAGGCGCCCTGATGACGTTGCGCGTCGCGGGCGAAGTCCACCATCATGATGGCGTTCTTCTTCACGATGCCCATCAGCAGCACGATCCCGACCAGCGCCACCAGCGACAGGTCGATGCCGCAAATCATCAATGCCGCGAGCGCGCCAATGCCCGCCGAGGGCAACGTCGAAATAATCGTGACCGGGTGGATCCAGCTTTCGTACAGCACGCCCAGTACGATGTAGATTACCACCACGGCCGCCAGGATCAGCCACGGCTCGGAGGCCAGCGAACGGCGAAACTCCGCCGCGTCGCCGGACCAGTTGCCGCTGATCGTTTCGGGCATGGCGATGTCGTGCTCGGCCCTGGCGACGGCATCGACCGCATCGCCCAACGAATAGCCGGGGGCGACGTTGAAGCTGAGAGTAACGGCGGGGAATTGTTCTTGATGCGTGACGACCAGCGGGGCGATCGTCCGTTCGATCCGGGCGATGGCCGACAGCGGCACCTGCGCGCCAGGCGTGCCAGGTGTGCCATTGGTCGCGGGTATGCGCAGCAGCCTCAGGAAATCCGGATTTTGTTGCCATGCCGGATCGGCTTCCAGAATGACGCGGTACTGGTTCGCCTGACCGAATATCGTCGAAACCTGGCGTTGCCCGAACGAGTCATACAGCGTGTCCTCGACCGCCTGCATCGGCACCTGAAGCCGCATCGCGGCGTCGCGATCGACCACGATGTTGGTGCGATAACCCTCATCCTGCTGATCCGACGCGACATCCCGCATTTCCGGCGAGCTCGCCAGTTTCGCCCGCAGCCTGGGCGCCCACAGCGCCAGCGCATCCGCGTCGGTATCCATCAGCGTGTACTGAAACTGCGTGCGGCTCAGCCGTGAGCCGATCTGAATGTCCTGCACCGGCTGGATGAACGCCACCAGGCCGGGAATGCCCGCCACCGCGCGCCGCAGCCGAGCAATGACCACATCCGCCGGATCCCGCCGATCGGGCGATTTCAACGCGATCGTCAGCCGTCCGGTATTGGGCGTGGCGTTGATCGTGCCGGCACCAACGAACGACACCACGCCGGTGACAGCGGGATCCTCACGGATGATGCGCGCCATCTCCGTCTGCAAGCCGTCGAGCTTCGGGATCGATATACTTTGCCCAGCCTCGGTCACCGCCACCAGGACGCCGGTATCCTGACGCGGCAGGAACCCCTTGGGCACAATGATGTACAGCCACGTCGTGCCGATTAAAGTCAGCGCCCCAACCAGCAGGACAAACCGCTGATGCCGGAACGACCAGTCGAGCGAATGACGATATCCGGTCAGCAACCGCTGAAATCCGCGCTCGGTCCAGCGGGCGAACCAGGTCGGACGCTCTTGCGCCGCCGGCCGCAGCAGGCGGCCACACATCATCGGCGTCAGGGTCAGCGAGACCACGGCGGAAACCATCACCGACACCGACAGGGTGACCGCGAACTCGTTGAACAAGCGGCCGACCACGCCGGTCATGAACAGCAGCGGAATGAACACCGCGATCAGCGACACGGTCAGCGAGACGATGGTGAAGCCGATCTGCGCCGCGCCGCGGAACGCCGCCTCCAGAGGTCGCATGCCGTGTTCGATGTAGCGCACCACGTTCTCGATCATCACGATCGCGTCGTCGACGACGAAACCGGTCGCCACCGTCAGCGCCATCAGCGACAGATTGTCGAGGCTGTAGCCCAGAAGGTTCATCACCCCGAACGTGCCGATCAGCGACAACGGCAGAGCGATCGCCGGGATGATGGTGGCGCGCAACGACCGCAGGAAGACGAAGATCACGCCGACGACCAGTACCACCGACAGGATCAGGGTGAATTGCACGTCGGCGACCGAGGCGCGGATCGTTTCGGTACGGTCGCTGACGATCGTGAGCCGGATGCCGCTTGGCAACGCCCGCCGCAGTCTTGGCAGTTGCTGCTTCACCGCCTCCACCGTCTGGACGATGTTGGCGCCGGGTTGCCGTTGGATGTCCAGAACGACCGCCGGCGTGCCGTCATAGGTGGCGGCGACCCGCGTGTTCTCCACGCTGGCGACGACCTGGCCCAGAGCCGACAGCCGCACCGGCGCACCGTTGCGCCAGGCGATCACCAGATCCTTGTACGCCGCGGCATCGGCCAGTTGATCGTTGGCGCCCAGAGCGAACGCCAGTCGAGGCCCATCGAAGCCGCCCTTCGCACCATTTACGTTGGCGCCGGTGATGGCGGTGCGCACGTCCTCCATCGACAGGCTGTAAGCGGCGAGCCGGGCGGGATCGACCCGCACGCGCACCGCCGGCCGCATCGTGCCCTGCACGGTGACCCGGCCGACGCCGGTGATCTCGGCCAGTTTCGGCTGCAACATGGTGTCCGCCGCGTCCGACAACACGTCGACCGGCCGCGTCTCCGAGGTCAGCGCCATCGTCAGGATCGGCGCATCCGCCGGATTGACCTTGGAATATGTCGGCGGGTACGGCAGCGACGTGGGCAGCGTCCCGGCGGCGCCGTTGATCGCCGCCTGCACGTCCTGCGCCGCCGAATCCATCGAGCGGCCCAATTGAAATTGCAGCGTGATCTGGCTGGTGCCCTCGGCGCTCTGTGAAGTCATGGTCACCAGGCCAGGAATTTGCCCGAACTGCCGCTCCAGCGAGGCGGTGATCAAAGTCTCGACGGTTTCCGGTCCGGCGCCGGGCAATTGGGTCACCACCTGGATGGTCGGAAAGTCGACCTCCGGCAGGGCCGACACCGGCAGCCAGTGATAACCCAGGCCGCCTGAGAGCAGGATGGCGAGCGCCAGCAGCCAGGTGGCGATCGGCCGCGCGATGAACGGGGCGGAGATGTTCATCGCATGTGCCGATCAGCCGCCTTGGCTCGATCCTGGTTGACGGGTGCCTGGCGCGGCGGGGCGGTTGATGCCGGAGGGCGGCGTCGGATCAGGCGCGACCACCGCGACCTTCGCACCATCGGTCAACCGCGACGCGCCATCCACCACGACGCGATCGCCGGGTTGCACGCCGCTGGTCACGATCGAGCCCAGATCGTCCTCGTAGCCAATGGTGACGGTCTCACGGTGCGCGATGTCGCTCTGATCGACGACATAAACAAAACTGCCACGCGGACCGCGCTGCACGGCGGCCTGCGGGATCACGGTCGCGTCGCGCACGGTGTCGACCCGCAAGCGGACGCCAACGAAGCCGCCCGGCCACAAGGTGCCATTCTTGTTGGGGAACGCCGCTTTCAGTTTGATCGTGCCGGTGGTGGGATCGATCTGGTTGTCGAGCACCGTCAGCGTGCCCATGTCGAGCGGGCTGCCGCGGCCGGCTTCGGTACCCTGCGCGTACGCCACCACCTCCGGCCCGGACCCTCCGTTGGCCGCCACCTGAGCGGCCGCCACCTGAGGCAGGCTCTGCTGCGGCAGATTGAACACGACCGAGATCGGCCGCAGTTGCGCGATCATGACCAGCCCGCCGGTGTCGCTCGCGTGGACAATATTGCCCTTATCGACCAGCCGCATGCCAACCGTGCCATCCAACGGCGAGGTGATCGTCGTATAGCTTAATTGTGTCTGTGCCGTATCGATCTGCGCCTGATCCTGCCGGACCTGCGCCTCCAACTGGGCGACCGTCGCTTTCGCGGTGTCCGCCTGTTGCTGGGTCGCGTAGTTGGTCAGCACCAGCTTCTGATACCGCGCGAGGTCCAGCCGCGCATTGGCGAGGGTCGCCGCGTCCAGCGCCTGCTTCGCCGTCGCGTTGTCCAGCGCCGCCTGGTAGACCCTCGGGTCGATGCGCGCCAGCACCTCCCCGGCGTGGACGGTTTGCCCTTCGGTGAAGGCGACGTCGGTCAGCGGCCCGTCGACCATGGACTTCACGGTCACCATTTGAAACGCCTGCACCGTGCCGAGGCCATCGAGCCAGACCGGCATGTCGCGCTTTTCGGCGCGCGCCGGCACGACCGGGACGATCTGATTGGCCTCCCGCAGCCGGGCCTCCTTATCGACCGCGGGTGCGACCGGCCACCGCCAGATCGCGAAGCCCAGAGCGGCGGTCGCCAGGACGCACAGCAGCGCCAGCAACCACCGGCGCGCGCGGCTGGCTTGTGGCGCGAGCACTGGCTCCCGGGTCAACGCGTCCATTCGTACTCCCTGTCACTCACGTTGTGCTTCGCCTAAACCGCGATGGGTGCGTCGCCCGGAGTCGTGACACGCCGGTCATCGATTGCCACCAACCGGCAGCGCCACGCCGCCTTGTAGCATGCCAGGCGACAAGCCAGGAAATTTCTCCGCGTCCGACTTTCTCCAGCCCCCACCAAGCGCCTTATACAGATTCAACAGCGCCTGCACCCGCGCCAACCTTACCTGGGCCAGCGTATCCTCGGCATTGAACAGCGCCGCTTCCGCCGTCAGCACGGAGGTCACGTCAGCGGTGCCCGCCAGCATCTGCTGCCGCGCGATCATCGCCGCCTCACGGGCGGTGTCGACCGCGATCCGCTGCAAGCTCTCCTGCTCGGAGCCATACCGCCAGGCGGTCAGCGCGTTGTCCACATCGGTGAACGCCTGCACCACGGCCTTGCGGTAATCGGCGAGCAATTCGGCCTGCCGACCCCTCGCCTGCTCCAGCGCGCCGCGCAACGCGCCGCCGTCGAACAGCGGTGCCGTCACGCCGGCGGCCAATGCGGCGATGAAACCACCCGGACTGATCAGCGCGTTCAGCGCCGCCGCCTGAAACCCGGCCGAACCGGTCAGGTTGATCGCCGGATAGAACGCGGTCCGCGCCGTCGTCACGTCGAAGCCCGATGACATGAGCTGCGCCTCGGCCGAGGCGACGTCCGGCCGCCGCTCCAGCAACGCCGAGGGCAGACCGGGAGACACCAGCGGCAGCTTCAGCGCCGTCAACGTGCCAGGCCGGACCACGATGCGTTCCGGCGGCTCGCCCACCAGGATGCCGAGGCTGATCAACGCCTGCTCGAGCTGGTTCTGGAAGTTCGGGATGCTTGCATGCTCGCCGGCGACCAGGGTCGCCTGATTGGCGACGTCGAGCGCACTGGCGGTTCCCGCCTGCAACCGGCCGCGAATGACGGCGAGGGTTTGCTCGCCATCCGCGACGTTGCGTTTCGCCAGCATCAGCCGGTCGGCGAGCGCGAGGGCGGTGAACCAGGTGTTGGCGACGTTGGCGACCACGGTCAGCGCCACGGTGCGCTGGTCGAAGCGGCTGAATTCCGCCAGCGCGACCGCCGCTTGGCGGTGTGCCAGATTGTGTCCCCAGAAATCAAGCTGGTACGCGGCACTCAGCCCAACGGAGTACGAGCGCAAATCGACGCTGGCGTTGGCCCTGCCACCTCCGCCGCGCACCGAGCTGGAACCGGTGCCAAGGCCGATATGTTGCCAGTCCGCCGAAGCGTTGCCGTTCAACGCCGGCAGCAGCGCGGAACCGGCGATACGCACCTGCGCGTCGGCCTGGCGCACCCGGGCGATCGCCGCCAGAATGTCGAAGTTCCGCGCGCGCGCCTGTTCGATCAGCCCGTTCAACTCGGGTGAGGCGAAGCCGGTCCACCAGTCTTCCGCCGGCCATGCCGCCGTCGCGCTCTCGGCGGTGGCGCGATACGCGACCGGAATGTCGAGGTCGGCCGCCACCTCGTCCTGACCGCGGCCACAACCCGCCAGCGCCAGAGTCGCGAAACCCATGGCGTCCCTCAGCAGGGCACGTCGCGACTGATCCGATCCCACGCGTGTCACTCTCCAGTACCATTGTCCCATACCACATGAGCGCGCCGGTCCAACGCCGGGAGAAATTATGTAACCCGCGTAGGTCAGGCCCGTTATTTGCCCAGACAACGGTCCCGAAGGCGGCCGCGAATGGCCGCCAGTACCGGGCCGGTTAATCCGGTTCAGGCCGCGAGTCCCGTTTCGAGGCCAGCGCGTCGGCCAACGATTTCGACAGCCGGGAAACGGTGCGTTCCGCTCCGGTGTCCCGGCCGTCACCCGCTTGCGCCTGGATTGCTGGTGTGCGACACGCCGCGGCCATAGGTGCGAACACGACAAGGGGACGCCCAGGGGTGAACGATACCATCCTGGAAACTACTGGCCTGACTCGCGAGTTCAGCGGCTTCGTCGCCGTGGACGGCGTGGATTTGCGCGTCAAGACCGGACAGATCCATGCGCTGATCGGGCCCAATGGCGCCGGTAAAACAACCTGCTTCAATCTGCTGACATCGTTTCTACAGCCGACCAGAGGGAGCATCCATTTCAAAGGCCGTGACATCACCGGCATGAAGCCGGCCATGGTCGCACGGCTTGGACTCGTCCGCAGTTTCCAGATATCCGCCGTGTTTCCTCATCTGACCGCGCTGGAAAACGTCCGCCTGGCACTGCAACGCGCGCGCGGGGCCAGTTTCGATTTCTGGCGCTCGGAAACCGTGCTGCGCGTTTACGATGAGCGGGCCCATGCGCTGCTCGACGATGTCGGGCTGACGGATCAGGCGGACACCGTCGTGGTCAATCTGCCGTACGGGCTGAAACGCGCCCTGGAGATCGCCACGACGCTCGCCCTGGAACCCGAAATGATGCTGCTGGATGAGCCGACCGCCGGCATGGCGCACGGCGACGTGGATCGGATCGTCGATCTGATCCGCCGCATTCGCACCGGGCGCACGATCCTGATGGTCGAGCACAACCTGTCGGTCGTGGAAGGTCTGTGCGATACCATCACGGTCCTTACTCGAGGCCGCGTGTTGGCCGAGGGCGATTACGCCGAGGTTTCAAGAAACCCGGAAGTCATCGCCGCGTACCTCGGCAGCGAGCACGTCAATGCCTGAGTTCCGCATGCTCGAGATCAGCGAACTGAACGCCTGGTACGGTGAAAGCCACATCCTGCATGGCGTGGACTTCAACGTTCAGGAGGGCGAGGTGGTGACCTTGCTCGGCCGTAACGGTGCCGGCAAGACCACGACGATGAAGTCGATCATGGGCCTCGTGGGACGCCGCGAGGGCAGTGTGAAGTTCAAGGGCGGCGAAACGATCGATCTGATGCCGAATTTGATCGCCCGCGCCGGCATCGCTTTCTGTCCCGAGGAACGCGGCATTTTTGGCTCGCTCAGCGTGACCGAGAATCTGATGCTGCCGCCGATCGTCGCCCCGGGCGGGCTGTCGGTCGATGAGATTTACGCGCTGTTCCCCAACCTCAAGGAACGCGCGAAGACGGCGCACGGCACAAGGCTGTCGGGCGGCGAGCAGCAGATGCTGGCGATCGCCCGCATCCTGCGCACTGGGGCGCGGATGCTGCTGCTGGATGAGCCGACCGAAGGCCTGGCGCCGGTCATCGTGCAGCAGATCGGCCGTACGATCCGGGAGATCAAAAGCCGCGGCTTCACCGTGCTGCTGGTGGAGCAAAACTTCCGCTTCGCCGCCACGGTCGCCGACCGTCACTACGTGATGGAGCATGGCAAGATCGTCGACATGATCGAAAACGCGCAACTCGGGTCCAGCATGGACAAGCTGCACGAATATTTGGGCGTATGACTGCTCGGTTATCAGAAGGAAACGCCATCATGAGTCTGACCCGCCGGACTTTGCTCGCCGCCGCCGCCGCCGCGGCGCCCGTGATCGCGCGCGCGCAAGGGACGCCAACGCTGAAGATCGGCTGCCTGACGGATATGTCAGGTCCGTATAAGGATCTCGCCGGACCCGGAGCCGTCGCCGCCTTGAACCAGGCACTGCTGGAGTACGGGGTGTCCGGCAAAGGCATGAAGGTCGAGGTGCTCGTCGCCGACCATCTCAACAAACCCGATGTCGGCGCGACCGTGGCGCGGCAGTGGTTCGATCGGGATGGCGTCGATGTGATCGTCGAGGTGGCGAATTCCGGCGTGGCGCTCGCGGTCGCCGGCGTCGCCAAGGAGAAGAACAAGGTCTACCTCAATACCGGCGCGGCGACGTCCGATCTGACCGGGTCCGCCTGCAACACGAACACGATCCACTGGGTGTACGACACCTACATGCTGGCGAAATCGACCGGCGGGGCGATGGTGAAGACCGGCGGCGACAGTTGGTTCTTCATCACCGCCGATTACGCGTTCGGCAAGGCGTTGCAGCGGGACACGACCGACTTCGTCATCGGCGCGGGCGGCAAGGTGCTCGGCGGCGTGGCTTATCCGTTCCCGGGCACGTCGGATTTCTCGTCGTATCTGATCCAGGCGCAGGCGAGCGGAGCAAAGGTCCTGGGAATGGCGAATGCCGGCACCGATACGATCAACACGATCAAGCAAGCCAAGGAATTCGGCATCACCAACAAGATGCGGCTGGCCGGGCTGCTGTTGTTTCTGACCGACATCCATTCTCTGGGGCTGGATATCGCGCAGGGCATCGTGCTGACGGATAGTTTCTACTGGGATATGAACGACCGGGCGCGAGCATTCTCCAACCGGTTGTCGCCGAAGATCGGCGGCGCGCGGCCGACCATGGTGCAGGCCGGGGTGTATTCCGCGGTCTTGCATTACCTGAAGACGGCGACCGCCATGGGCGTGGACAAGGTGAAGCTCGATGGCGCGGCGACCGTGGCCGAGATGAAGAAGCTCCCGACCGACGACGATTGCTTCGGACCCGGATCGATCCGCGCCGACGGCCGCAAACTGCATCCGGCCTATCTGTGGGAAGTGAAGAAGCCGTCCGAGAGCAAGGGTCCGTGGGATTACTACAAGCCATTGGCCACCACGCCGGCCGATCAGGCGTTCCGGCCGCTCGACAAGGGCGGCTGCCCGATGGTGAAAAGCTAGCATCGCGTGGCTGCGAACGAAACGAAAGTCCATGGGCCGCATGGCCCATGGGCAAAGCCGGCGAGCGCGAAACGCGCCACCGCTGCGAGGGGGTATTTGGGATGTTCACTTAACAGCGTGAAGGATCTGGTACCATGACACTGTCCCGCCGTTCCATTTTGACCGCCGCCGCCGCTTCGGCGCTGACGGTCCCCGCGTTGCCTCGCCTGGCCCATGCGCAATCCGCGGCCATCAAGATCGGCGTGCTGAACGACCAGTCCGGTCCCTACACCAACACCGGCGGCGCGACCTCGGTGATCTGCGCGAAGCAGGCGGTGCAGGAGTTCGCGACCGCCCAGGGATTGAGTGTTGAAGTGATTTCAGCGGATCATCAGAACAAGCCCGACCTCGCGGTATCGATCGTGCGGCAATGGTTCGACCGCGACGGCGTGGACATGCTGCTGGACGTGCCCACCTCCTCGGTCGCACTGGCGGTGCAGTCGGTGGTGCGGGAGAAGAACAAGGTTTATCTCAATTCCGGCGCCGCGAGTTCCGCGCTCACGGGTGAACAGTGTTCGCCGAACTTCATTCATTGGACGTATGACACGTTCATGCTGGCCAAATCGACCGGCGGCGCGATGGTGAAGGCCGGGGGCACTTCCTGGTACTTCCTGACCGCCGACTATGCGTTCGGCAAACAGTTGCAGTCCGACACGAGCGATCTGGTGAAGGCGGCGGGCGGCACGGTGGCCGGCGCGTCGCAGTATCCGTTCCCGGGCACAACCGACTTCTCCTCCTTCCTGGTGCAGGCACAAGCCAGCAAGGCGAAGGTGATCGGGCTCGCCAACGCGGGCGGCGACACGGTGAACTCGATCAAGCAGATCAATGAGTTCGGCATCAACAAGACCATGAAGGTCGCGGCGCTGCTAATGTTCGTCACCGATGTTCATGCCCTGGGCCTGGATGTCGCGGCCGGCCTCAACCTGACCGAAAGCTTTTACTGGGATCTGAATGACAAGACCCGTGCCTTCACCAATCGCGTGAAGGACAAGACGCCGAAGAACTGGCCGAACATGGTGCATGCCGGCTGCTATTCCGCCACGCTGCATTATCTGAAGACGGTGCATGACATGGGCGCGGCCGAGGCGAAGAAAGACGGCGTCGCCACCATCAGCCGAATGAAAGCGATGCCGGTGGAGGACGATTGCTTCGGCAAGACGACGATCCGCGAGGACGGCCGCAATCTGACCCCGGCGTACTTGTTCGAGGTCAAGAAGCCGTCCGAAAGCAAGGGCCCGTGGGACTACTTCAAGCAGGTCGTCCACACACCGGGCGAAGCGGCGTATCGCCCGCTCGCCGACGGTCATTGTTCGTTGGTAAAAGCCTGAAACAAGCAGGGGCGGCGCGGCCGGAGCGACAACCATGATCATGATATTTGGCATCCCGGGACCGCTGTTGTTCGGCCAGTTGTTATTGGGCCTGATCAACGGCGCGTTCTATGCGATGCTGTCGCTCGGTCTCGCCGTCATCTTCGGTATGCTCAACATCATCAACTTCGCGCATGGGGCGCTGTTCATGATGGGCGCGTTCGTGGCCTGGATCCTGCTGGACGCTCTCGGAATTGGTTACTTCCCCAGCCTGATCCTGGCACCGTTGATCGTCGGCGCGTTCGGTGTGGTGCTGGAACGGACCATCATCAGCAGGCTGTACAAACTGGACCATCTGTATGGCCTGCTGCTGACCTTCGGCCTGTCGTTGGTGATCGAGGGATTGTTCCGTAACGCTTATGGCAGCTCCGGCCTGCCGTATCGGATCCCGGACATTTTGCAAGGCGCCACCAATCTCGGGTTCATGTACATGCCGAACTACCGCGGCTGGGTCGTGCTCGCCGCCCTGGTTGTCTGCTTCAGCACATGGGCCATCATCGAGAAGACCTCCCTGGGCGCGACGTTGCGCGCGGCGACCGAAAACGCGCCGCTGGTGCAGGCGTTCGGGGTCAATGTGCCGCGGGTCGTTACGCTGACCTATGGCGCGGGCGTGGCACTCGCGGCGTTCGCCGGCGTGCTGGCGGCGCCGATCTATTCGGTGAACCCGAACATGGGCAGCAACTTCATCAACACCGTGTTCGCGGTCGTGGTGATCGGCGGCATGGGTTCGATCCTCGGCTCCATCGTCACTGGCTTCGGACTGGGCGTGATCGAAGGCCTGACCAAGGTGTTCTACCCGCAGGCCTCGGCCACGGTCGTGTTCCTGGTGATGATCATCGTCCTGCTTGCGAGGCCGCGCGGCCTGTTCGGAAAGGCCGCCTGAATGTTTGGATTTTCGCGCCCGCAGTGGATCGCCTTCCTGGTCATGGTCGCGCTGATCGTCGTCAGTCCGTTCGTGCTGTATCCGGTGTTCCTGATGCGCGTGCTGTGCGCCGCGCTGTTCGCCTGCGCGTTCAACCTCATGTTGGGCTATGTCGGGCTGCTGTCGTTCGGTCACGCGGCGTTTTTCGGGATGGGCAGTTACGTCACCGCGTGGACGATGAAGTTCTGGCACCTGGACGCGTTTTTCGCGATGGCTTTGGGCGGCCTGACCGGGGCGGCTTTGGGGCTGGTGCTCGGTTATCTGGCGATCCGGCGTTCCGGTATTTATTTCGCGATGATCACGCTGGCGCTGGCGCAGATGGTTTACTTCTTCTGCCTGGAAGCGCCGTTCACCGGCGGTGAGGACGGCATCCAGCAAGTCCCGCGCGGACATCTGTTCGGGTTCATCGATCTGTCCAACGACATGACGATGTACTGGGTCGTCGCGGCGGTGTTTCTCGGCGGCTTCCTGATGATCCACCGCATCATCCACTCGCCGTTCGGTCAGGTGCTGAAGGGCATCCGGGAGAATGAGCCGCGCGCGACCTCGTTGGGTTATCGCACCGACGACTATAAGCTGATCGCGTTCGTGCTGTCCTGCGGATTGAGCGGGCTCGCCGGTGGCACCAAGGCGTTGGTGTTTGGCATCGCGACATTGACCGATGTGCATTACTCGACCTCGGGAGAGGTGGTGCTGACCACATTGCTCGGCGGTCTGGGCACGGTGTTTGGTCCGGCGATGGGTGCGCTGATCGTGATGTCGATGGAGAATTACCTTGCCCAGGCGGGGGCGTGGGTGACGGTGATTCAGGGCGGGATCTTCATGCTGTGCGTGCTGGCGTTCCGCCGCGGGGTCATTGGTGAGATCGCCAACTGGCGGAAGCTGACGCTGTAAAGGCCGCTTTGCGAGAACAGTCGTCGCGGTGGCTCGGCCTGGTCACGGTGGCGCTGATCACGTTCATCCTGGTCCGGATCGCCGTGCTGAACATCTTCTACACCACCGGCGATATGCACGACCCCGGCTGGATCGCCAGCGTCACCTGGCACAATACCTGGCATCTGCACGGCCCGCCGGCATTTCACGCGCCGTACTTTTCCGAGCACCTGGCGCCGATGTTGTGGCTTACGAACGCTGTCAGCTACGTTCTTCCACTGGCGAAGTTCGACTACTACGCCGCGCTGATCGGAGCCATCCACGCGCTGTATGCCGCCGGCATCTACCGCGCCTGGTGATTGAGCGACGTTCGCGTCACCGCGGCGCGGGCGGTTGTCGCGATCCTGGTGGCGTTGGCGGCGGCGTTCAGCGGTGTCGCTGTCGTCGCTCTGGGCCTGCTGCATCCGGAACTGGCGATTCCCGCTCTCGCTTTGTGGTTCTTCATTGCCATGGCGCGGCGCGCTTACGTTGCGGCGGCGTTCTGGTTGGCCGCGTGCCTGCTGACTCGCGAAGATGCTGGATTGCACGTATTCCCGCTGTTGATCCTCTGGGCCGCCGTGCTGTGGTGGCGGCTGCGGTCCGTCTCTCCGGATGTGAAATGGCTTTTGCGATTTGCCCTCGCGGCTTTGGGGTACAGCGTTGTGGCCTTCGTCGCCAAGCACGTCTGCTTCCCCGCCGGCGACGTTCTGGCACGCTCCTATCTCGGCAGCCCGCCATTGCATCACGTCACCATGCATTTCATTCTGGGTCGGCTACATTTCTACCTGATCGAGCGCAGCTATGTGATGCTGCCAATGCTGGTGAGTTTTATCTGGGCTGCGATCAGCCGAAATCCGCTGGTCCCGCTTGGCTATGTCGCCGCGCTGCCCCGGCTGATGCTGAGTATGCTCGCGGTGCATTCGACACCTGGCGAATTGGGTTACTACTATGGGTTCCCGTTCTGGCTCAGTCTGGCGTGGCCGTTGGTCGCGGTGCGCGTTTGGCACCGGAAGGATGGACCACCGAACCAGCGATGGCCTTACGCGCTGATGCTGTTGCTATCGCTCGTCGGGTGGCATTGGAATCGGGTGGTGATCTTTCCATTGGAGAAGACTCCTTTCGGCGACTCTCCTTTTGTCTACAACGACACTTTGCGCGACCGCGCGCGCGTTCACGAGTTCGCTGACTATTTCCTGGCGCACAGCCCGCTGTTTGGGACCACGGCATTTGATCAGGCGGTGTTCGGACTGCTGATCGACCACGTGGACCGGACAACCTGGCTCGACCCGCCGGGATCCAGCCAGCCGCCGGAGACGGTGATTTACTTCGACCATGCGTACGAGTGGCAGTCGTACGTTCTGCCGCTGTTGCGGTCTGGACTTTACCGCTGTGTCTACGCGATGCCTGAAACCCGCATCCGGCTGGCGACGCGCGATCCGCTCAGCAACGATCTGCCGGCCCCAATGCCAATGTTCCTGATCGCCAGCCCGCCCGGCACGGAATGTCAGTAGTCGCGCGGCGCGCGCCGGTGGCGTAGTCTGAGCCCATCCGGTCGAGGGAGTCCGTCCAATGAGCAGCCAAAAAGCCCAGTTGATTGACGGTTCGGTGGCGGTGGTGCCGCGGCGAGGCGCGCCCGGCGCCCCGAGGCCTGGCGCCGAAATCACCGGCGTCGACCTGCGCGCGATCGATGACGCGGCCTTCGCGGCGATCCACCGCGCCTGGATCGATCATCAGGTTCTGCTGTTTCGGGATCAACACCTGACCGACCACGACCTGATCGCATTCTCCCGCCGGTTCGGCGACCTGGATCACGCGCCGATCCAGGAGAACGGCCAGAGCATCGCCAACGGCATGCCGGAAATTTATGTCGTTTCGAATGTGATTGAAAACGGCGTGGCCATCGGCAGCCTCGGTCATGGGGAGGCGGTGTGGCACACCGACATGTCCTACCTGAGCGCGCCACCCAAAGCCAGCATGCTGTACGCGCTGGAGGTTCCTCCCGCTGGCGGCGATACGTCCTTCGTCGACATGTACGCGGCGTTCGAGGCGCTGCCGGACGCATTGCGGCGGCGCGCGATGGGACTGCGCGTCAAGCACGATGGGACCTACAACAGCGGCGGCTACGTCCGTCTGGGCGTCACGCCGACGGACGATCCGCGCGAGGCGCCCGGCACGCTGCATCCATTGATTTGCACGCACCCGGAGAGCGGCCGGCGAATGCTGTATCTCGGGCGGCGTAAAATGGCGTGGCTCGAGGGTTTCGGCCTGGCCGAGTCAGACGCACTGCTCGACGAGATCTGGAGTTTCGCGACGCAGAAGAAATTTGTTTGGACGCATCAATGGCGGGTCGGCGACCTGGTGCTGTGGGACAATCGTTGCACGATGCACCGGCGTGACCCGTTCGATGCGAATACGCGCCGGGTCATGCACCGGACCCAGGTGAAGGGCTCCGCGCCACCGATGGCGTGAGACCGCGCCGCCGCACGGCCCGTCCGCCCCGGCGCCGACCAGCGCGTTCAGGCGCTGAACCCGCACCTCTCACGTCATCCTGGGCCTCGTC
>ODAK010002795.1_pt1 | contig 18280 bp, 16 predicted proteins | sample 1539591 | NCBI WGS metagenome assembly ODAK01 (sample SAMEA3539303, study PRJEB22396) | soil metagenome | biome: tundra; feature: field; material: soil | place: USA | collected 2010-05 | depth 0.15 m | reverse complement strand
CTGCAGGCGCTTCTCATTGGCGGATACTTCGGTAGGTGGATTTCCAGCGATTCCGCAACGTCACTCCCTTTCAGCGCTCAGAGTCTGAAGGTCGGACTGGGTGCCGGACTACTCGTTGCCTTCCCAGCCAGTGGCTGCGGCTTGGCCGAAACGGCGCGGCTGGCACGATACATGGCTGCGCAATCGGCCGGACAATGCGGACCGTGTAAGTTTGGACTTCCGGCCATCGCACACGAATTGGAAGTACTGGCCCAAGGGGGCCCGGCCCGAATGAATGAACTCACGCGTTGGCTCGTAGAAGTCGATGGTCGAGGGGCGTGCAGCCACCCTGACGGTGCAGCTCGCCAGATTCGATCTGCTCTTGACGTATTCCATCATGAGGTGGAACGACATCTGGAAGGCTGGTGCTCGGCGTCTGACACGACCCCCATCCCCCTTCTGATCGAAGGGGGATCCCGATGAAAAGATCCACCAGACTTCGCATCAATCGTATTGCCTGCGACGGCAGGGGACTCTGTGCGGAATTCATACCGGAGCTGATCAGGCTCGATGACTGGGGGTATCCGATAATCGAGGAGGGAGCTGTGCCGGAACATCTCGAAAGATTGGCGCGGGACACGGTGGAGGTGTGTCCGAAGCTGGCCCTGACGCTCGAGAGGATCAAGGCGTCGCACTAATCGGGGTGAATGATCAGATCCTGATTGGCGGGGTCTTGTGAATCATTCCCACGTTACCTGCCGGCGACGATGCGGAAGACGTTGGTTGCCATCTCGTCGTGTCCGGCGATGTGGATCCATGAGAAGGTCGCGAGCTGGTAGGGATGCTTGTGGGGATGTCTTCATCCTGGCGGCCGCGAACCACTATCAGCGCTCGTACGACGACAAAGACGCCAACGGTTGTAGGCTTCTTACGGAGGCCGGGGCTCATCGCATGTGCGCTGGCAGCGATGATAGATGGTGTTCAAAATCGTTAACGAGCTAGCCCTGACGGCGATGGGGCGGCGCGGATTCTTTCGTAGTCAGCTCTGGGCCGTCGCCGTACCGGCGATGTAGGTCCCGCACTCCGGCTGGGTGGAGAGTGGCACGAACCCGTTCTTTCGGGCCTGCAGATACCACGCGCACTGCTTGGGCAGGTTGTGGCCGAAGATGGTCGAGAAGTTGATGGACTCTGGTAGCAGGCCGTTGCCGTTGTAGGACTTGATCCCTCGTATGGCCTTGATGACCGCGGACCGGCTGGGATTGCGACCGGCCAACTGCAGCCCCTTGATCATGAGGTCGGCGCCCACCCAGGCCTCGTCCACGACGTAGGTGGGGAAGTTGGCCGGCGAGCGGTGCTGGTACTTCTGCAGGGCGCTCACCAGTTGGCGGGTGCCCGCATCGGGCAGGACGGTGGGCCGGAACTCGGCACTGAAGTACATTCCTTGCAACTCCTGCCAAGCCGGCGTGTGGATCACGTCAGCCTCATAGCCCGTGGGGAACACCACCGCCTTGAGCTTCCCCCCGGCTTGTTTGAAGGCGGTGGCCAGAGCGAAGTTCTGGTTGTTTCCCATGCCGGTGAACACGGCGTTGACGTTCTTGGAACGGGCCGTGAGGGCGGCGGCGGTGAAGTCGACCGAGCCGTAGGGCACCGACGTGTCGAGCACCCCCACCTTGCCACCAGCGTGGGTGAAGGAGATCCCGGTCCCGATCGCCGACTGGATCGACGAGGGCGAGATGCCGATCCCGTAGGTGCCGATGGTCGTCCCGCCATGGGTCTTGAGGAACGCGCCGATGGCGGTGTTGGCCGGGTACTTGGGGTCGACGCTGCCGGTGTCGGAGGCGAACATGTTGGTGTTCGGCTGCTCGCCCCACTCCGGACCGTCGAGGCTACTTCCGGTGACCGGTACCCCGGCCTGCTGGGCGTACTTGTAGCCGCCGTAGAAGAGGGAGCTGTCGGCCACAATACCGATGGCGCCGCGCGAGATCGCTAATTGAACGCCCGTTGCGTCCAAGCTCGGACTGGTCTGGTCGTTGATGACGAGAGGCACCAGCTTGTGGCCGTTCACCCCTCCTTCGGCGTTCTGGAGGGCGACGCGGGCGAGGAATCCTTGAGGCGCCTCCTGGAACAGCGGGGCGGCCAGGCCGGTCGTAGAGCTGACGAAGGCGATGGTGATTGGTGCGCCCGTGAAATGGTTCCCGCCAACCGACCCGGCCGCACCGGCAGACCCGGCGGTCATCGGGGCACCGGCGAGAGCCGCCGTCGCCGTCAGTACTCCGGCCATCACGCCAAGTGCTCTGCGCATGCCCACTCCCCCCGAATCGGCCGCCGTCGTTGCCCGGAGCCGGGTCGACGATGACTTGAGAATCGAGGGCACTCTACTCTCGGACGCCCAAGCGGGCACCGGTGGCGGTCACTACCGCGACCACCGATGAACTCCACGACCCCTAAGGTCGATGCCCGATGAGGTAGAAGGGCGCTGACCAGCGCTTTCCTCGTCGATTGCGCGAACGAATCGGGCAGAGGATCGCGAGTTCGTAGGGCCGTTTATTGGATGTTCTGGGACCGAACGACCTCTCGGCGGACTTGGGATCCCTGCCCCACCTGAGCTTCTCGAGGAACTGCAGTTGGGCTGGAGTTGTTCGTCCCATGCCCACGAAGTGGGATTGGGGCGTCACCTTTGAGGTATGCCCGATGGCCAGCTTGGCCAGCGTGGGCATCCGATACGAAATCTGGGCTGGGGACGAGGACGCGGTCCTGCCGTCGCCAAGCCGCTTCGTGGGTTCTGGGCCATCTCCGGATGCGCGTTACTCGCTGTCTTGGTCTTTGGGATGTGGGTGGCCCTCGATCTCGGTGGCGCACACACGACGGACCACGTCGACAACTTGGGTGAGCTCCTGGCCCCGCTGATCGCCTCGGGAGCCTGTCTTTGGGCTGCAATTCGAACACCCGGTGCCCGAATGGCATGGGCCTTCCTCGGAGCTTCCAGTCTTTCATGGGCCTTGGGGCAGGCGGTCTGGTGCGACTACGACCTGCTCCGTCATGTTGCAGTTCCGTTCCCGTCCCTCGCCGATGTCGGGTATCTCGGTGCCGTCCCTCTGGCCGTCGCGGGACTCTTGGCCTTCCCGAGCTCACTTCGACGAATCGCCTCTCGAATGGGCGCTCTCTTGGACGGACTATTGATCTCCGGGTCGTTGCTGTTTGTGAGCTGGTCCACGGTGCTCGGACCGATCGACCAATCCCACCATGGTGGAATCCTCAAACAGATTCTTTCGATGGCGTACCCAGCAAGCGACGTCGTGCTTGTATCGCTGGTCGTTGTCCTCGCCATGCATACGGGACATCTCTATCGCAGTGGCCTGAGCCTGGTGATGCTCGGGATCGTCGCTTTCGCGATCTCAGACAGTTCGTTCGCGTACCTCACCGAGCTAAACCATTACGGCTTCGGTAACGTCCTCGACACGGGATGGGTAGCCGGGTATCTGCTGATCGGGATCGGTGCCGTGCGAACTGTCTCCCTTTCGGCGGCAATGACCGCGAGCCCCCATACAGAGGTTGCGGAGTCCGAGTCGGTGACCATGGGTTCGATACTCCTCCCTTATGCACTCGCTGCCCTTGCGGGCGTCGTCGCTACTGGACGACTCATTCAAGGACGTCCATTCGGGACCTTCCTTTCGCTCGAGGGATTGGTACTCGTGGCTATGCTCGGTATCCGTCAGATCGTGACCATGGTCGACAATGTGTCGCTCAATCGTCGCCTCTTCGTCAAAGTCGAGTTGGGCACCCTGGAACTGCGAGCCCGCGAAGCGCGGTATTCCGCCTTGGTGGAGCGTTCGTCTGACTCGATAACCATCGTCAGAGAAGATGCGACAGTCGTCTACCAGAGTCCCTCCATCGCCCGCCTTCTCGGATGGAAGTCGAGCGATGTTGCCGGCACGAGTCTTTTGACCGTGCTCCACCCCGAAGACCACGAACGTTGGATGGTGGCCTTGCGACGCTTGGTGGCCGACCCTGTCAATGAGGTGACCACGGAATGGCGCTTACTCCATGTGAACGGCACTTGGCGCACTTTCGAGTCGGTGTTGACCAACCTGATCGACGAGCCAAGCGTCGGCGGACTGGTGCTCAACAGCAGGGATGTGACCGACCAGCGGATCGTAGAAGACCAACTGCGCCATCAGGCGTTCCACGATCCGCTGACCGGCCTCGCCAACCGATCACTGTTCGCCGAGCACCTCGATCGCGCTGTCCGGCGTCGTGGACGGAGTGGGGGCAGGGTGGAAGTGATGTTCATCGACCTCGACAACTTCAAGGCGGTGAACGATCTGCGGGGACGTTCGGGGGGCGATGAGCTACTCCGGCAAGTGGCTCGGCGCCTCCTGGACACATTTCGGGACGCCGATGCGATTGCCCGCATGGGTGGGGACCAGTTCGCCGTGCTGTTCGAAGGTCCGTTACTGCAGCACGATTCGACGGCGGCGGCCAATCGGCTCCTTGAGAGGTTCTCGAAGCCTTTCGAGCTTGACACCGAGTCGGTCATGGTGACGATAAGTGTGGGCGTCGCGACGGGTGCGACAGGGGCAGAAACCGACGAAGAGCTGATGCGTGACGCCGACTTGGCCGTGAACTCGGCGAAGGCAAGAGGAAAACAGTCATATGCCATCTACACCCCTGCATTGCACGAGCCCATTTTGGACAATATGCGCGTCGAAACTGAGCTGAGGCGTGCGCTGGAACGGGACGAGTTCGTCGTCTACTACCAGCCCATCGTCGATGTCACCTCAGGAAAGATCGCGGGTGTCGAGGCTCTCGTCCGCTGGATCCATCCCGAGCGAGGACTGGTGGGGCCCAACGAATTCATCCCGGTCGCCGAGTCCTCTGGATTGATAGTCCCGATCGGCAATTGGGTGCTCAACCGCTCATGCCGTGAGGTCCACACGCTGACCTTGCCTCGTGATGAGACACTTCGATTGAGCGTCAATGTTTCCCCCCGCCAACTCTCCAACCAACGGTTCTTCGCTGACGTGCAAGACGCATTGAACAACACTGCCTTCGAAGCACGACTACTTACGCTCGAAGTGACCGAGAGCCTGTTCGTCGACGATGTGGCATGCAGGTTGGGGCTGCTCAACAGAATACGCGGGACCGACGTGCAGATCGCCATCGATGACTTCGGTACAGGTTATTCCTCCCTCAAGTCGCTGGGTGAAATGCCAGTCGACGTCCTCAAGATCGACAAGTCCTTCATTGATCAAGTCGTCAGTAGTCCCGAATCGGCACGCCTCGTGCAAATGATTCTCCATCTGGCGAAGGACCTGGGTATGCGCACGGTCGCCGAGGGGGTCGAGGATCGGACCCAATTGGAAACTCTGCAAGACATGGGATGCCACTTGATACAGGGTTACTACTTTTCCAAGCCGGTCCCGTTGAAGGAGCTTCAGACTCTGCTACAGGTTGGTTTTCCGGCACTGTGGGATGTTCGGAAGGTACCCGTTTGATCGGAAACGACCTCTGAGCATCCGTTCGTTGATTCCACAGCGGGTGAAAGGGTCGGAAGAGGGGACCTGAGTTTCCTGGTGTCTCGTTGACGGTGAGTCGGCCGATAGGCGGGAAACCGCTTATTGGCTTTTAGAGGCGTCACCGAGTGAGAAGGAATTCCACCACCTGCACCTTTGCGATTCGCCCTCGCTCTCTCCCGGCTGAACGCGAAAGATATGGAATCAAGATTGAGTCACGAGTTCCAGCATGGACCGGGGTTCCGCCGGACAATATTCCTTCTGGGGTCTGACAACGGGTAGGTCCAGGGTCCCTGAGTGGAGGCCTGGTTCTCCCGAGGTGTTCTGGCTGAATCTCGGTCGTTCGCTCATCATCCCAGCTGCGAATGCTCGATCTTCGGTGGGACTTCTGGCCCTATCAGCTGGGCGACGCTCGGCGAAAGCTGGGATGAGCGAGGGAAAGAGGCGGTTGTGCGCAGAACAGTCGTGGCGTTGGCCCTTGTGGTCCTCATAGGTGCATCGTGCGCGAACGCTCCACTCACGAGCTCGAAAGGTACCGGCTCGACGTCGACCAGTGTCCCGTCGACCAATGTGTCCTCGACCACCCGACCGCCGAGTGAGCTCGACGACCTGACGAGGTTCTTCACCGCCGCAGCCAGTATCGACGAGAATCTGAAGGCCGCAGCCGTCGAGGCCAATGGTGCCATCGGGACGACGCAGATCACGATCACTCAACGGTTGCTCGACAGCATTGCCGCCGCCGATCCCGCGCCGGCGGCAGACGATATTCCCGCAGGTCTCCCCTCGGAGGTATTGCTTCCGGTGCTGACGGCCCAAAGCGATCTGGTGTCGCGCTATTACGCCTTCCGTGGATTCGTCGAAGCTCAGCCCGGAACCATCCCTCGCACCAATCCGACTCCCGGTTCCATGTCCGCCGCTGACTACCTGCTCACCTGCCTGGGCAGCGGAAGCAAGGCGGCCAGCACGTACCCCGCCGACGTGGCCGCTGCCCGGAGCGCGGCATCGAACGCGCCACCGGTAACACCCGTCAGTCCCTCCTCGCGGGCCGCCGCCGATCTCGCCATATGGCTCCATGAAATCGTCGAGGCGAATTCGGGGTGTGCATCGTGCGGCGGCTACCGACTCACCTCCCTGCCGCAGATCACCTGGCACCACGTCGCCCCCCTCACACTGGGTGGCAATGCGTGGGACGGCGACATCGCCGGCCTACTGTTCACCGCCCCGTACGCACCAGGCCCGGGTTGGACGGTTCAGTTCAATGCCTGTTGAGTTCACCAAGGACTGGCCATTTCGGCGAGCGCCGGCACTCGTACACAACCCGCAGGTCGTTGCCCGGCCGGGGACGGCCAAATTGTCCTCCGCACCACAGTGTGTGCCCGGTGGACTCATCTCCTCGAGGTTCAGCCGGCGTGTCCGGCGTCCGCTCACCGTTCACCGTGACGATGACGGCGGAGTTGAGGAATCAGTACCGAGGCGACAAAGCGGGAATCCGTCCGTGCAGTCACCTATCCTCGCGCAATGGTCGTCGTGGTCATCGTCGCCGTCGTAATTGCCGGGTTGCTTGCGGTGGCGGCCTACGATCTCTTCCAACGTCACCACGCCGTATTACGGAACTTCCCGATCATTGGTCACCTCCGGTACATCCTTGAGTCATTCGGCCCTGAGACCCGCCAGTACCTCGTCAACGACAATACCGAGGAGCGACCGTTCAACCGGGACCAGCGTCGATGGATCTACACTTCATCGAAGTTGGGCAACAACCTGTTCGGATTTGGTTCCGACGTCGATATCGAGCACATCCAGGACTACCTGATCATCAAGCAAGCGGCCTTCCCCCTCGCTTTGACCGCGACTCAGCCAACCCTCAACTTTGTTGTTCCCGCGGCAAAAGTACTCGGCGGTGCCAGGGAACGACGGCTGGCATTTCGGCCTGCCTCGATCGTCAACGTCTCCGGTATGAGTTTCGGTTCGCTCAGCGCGGCAGCGATCGAGGCCATCAACCGCGGGTCGGTGCTGGCGGGGTGTTGGCAGAACACGGGGGAGGGGGGCATCTCGGCCTACCACGAGAAGGGCGCCGATCTGGTCTGGCAGATCGGTAGCGGGTACTTCGGATGCAGGGAAGCCGATGGTCGTTTCTCCCTGGAACGCGTCGCCGATACGGTGGCCGCGCACCCTGAGGTACGGGCGATCGAGATCAAGTTGTCCCAAGGAGCAAAACCCGGCATAGGGGGGATGCTTCCTGGTGTAAAAGTGACTCCTGAGATCGCGTCCATTCGGGGTATCCCTGTAGGCAAAGATTGCAAGAGTCCGGCGAATCACAGTGCGTTCAGCGACGTCGGCGGATTGCTCGACTTCGTTGAGACCATCGCCGAACGTACTGGCCTGCCGGTCGGCATCAAGTCCGCGGTGGGGGAAATTGGCTTCTGGGAGGCACTCGCGGCGCGGATTGAGGCCACTGGGACCGCCGTCGACTTCATAACAATTGATGGTGGAGAGGGCGGAACGGGCGCGGGCCCGCTTGTGTTCGTTGACCATGTGGCGCTGCCATTCCGCTTCGCGTTCGCGCGCGTGTATCGGATCTTCGCTCAATATGGCTTGCAGAACAACATTGTATGGATCGGCTCAGGAAAGCTCGGCCTACCCGAGAACGCGTTGCTCGCGCTGGCATTGGGCTGCGATCAGCTCAATGTCGGTCGTGAGGTGATGCTCGCTGCGGGTTGCATTCAGGCGCAGCGATGCCACACTGGGCGGTGCCCGACAGGGGTCGCCACTCAGTCGCGCTGGTTGCAACACGGCCTGGATCCAGCGCTCAAGTCCGTACGAGTGGCGAACTATGTGGCGGCTCTTCGATTTGAACTCGTGCGGCTCGGGCGCGCTTGCGGTCATCCTCACCCGTCTCTCGTCCCACTGTCCCAGCTCGAACTGCTCGAGTCACGCTACGTCTCGGCTCCGATAGATGAGGTCTTCGATTACCGGCCAGGATGGGGACTGCCATCGGAGGTAGATCGATCGGAGCTAGTAAAGCTGATGGCCCTGACGTAGCAAGCGCGGTCGTGTGAGCACACAGCGACATTGGTGCTCCAGAAGTCTCAGAAGTGGAAGGGTTCGCCAGTTTGGCCTTGGCCAAACTGGCGAAGCTTGGCGCCTCCCTCCGAGCCCCCCCACCGCAACGGTTCCTCTGTCAGTTTCCTAAACCTCTCGATCGGTCGGTCACGCGCAAGGCGGGATGGACCGGCTTCAGTGGCCATGACGTGACGTCGGAGTCTCTGGTCAGGCCAAGCCCAGAATAGGCGCGTCCCTCGGTGGAGCACCGTGCGAAAGGGCTCAATGACGGTGAGTCGGCCGATAGGCGGGATTCTGTTCAGCCCTTGCGGGCCTTGGTGACCATCCATCTACGCGGCCTACCTGGGGATGCCCCCTTCTCAGAGAGCGGACGAGCAGCCCGTTTCCCACGCTTGGCCTTGCTCCGGGTGGGGTTTACCAAGCCGATCAGGTCACCCTGACCGCTGGTGCGCTCTTACCGCACCGTTTCACCCTTACCTGTGCGGGCCCGGGGGTCCGCCATCGGCGGTCTACTTTCTGTTGCACTTTCCTGCGAGTCGCCCCGACTGGCTGTTAGCCAGCACCCTGCTCTATGGAGTCCCGACCTTCCTCAACACGATCCCGAAAATACGGTCCGGGCTGCGGCCACCTGGCCGACTCACCGTCCCCACCAGTCTGCCATCAGTGGAGAGGTCGTAGCGGCGCACACCTCGTCGGTAGGGTGTCCGTAATGACCAGCCCCGCCCACCGGCTTTTCGACCCCGAGGCTCCGCCGCGCCGGGCATCGGATGATCCAATGGAGGACGGCGGTCGCGCCGGTGTGCTCTCGATTGGTGCCCTCTATAACGAGGTCGAAGATGCGCTGACCTCCATGTTTCCCCGAAATCGCCAGCTGTGGGTGCGAGGGGAGATCCACAGCTTCTCGGATCAGGCGGGTAGGTCCGGCCATTGCTATCTGGACCTGGTTGACCCCGACGATGGCGCAGGTGGGGGGCAGGCTTCACGAGGTCGGGGCGCTCCGGCGCTGAGGGTCAAATGCTGGAAGGGCACCTGGTTGCCCATGAAGGGCGGACTGGCCAAGAACGGCATCACCCTCGCCGAGGGCATGGTCGTCGTCTTGCGGGGAACGATTGATCTGTACCGACCCAAGGGCGAAATCGGCTTCATCCTCTCTGAGCTCGATGTCACGGCACTGCTGGGTCGGTTGGCGGCGCAGCGTGCCCAGCTGTTGAGAAAGCTCGAAGCCGAGGGGTTGCTCCGTCGCAATGCGTCGCTCCCGGTCGCTGAGGTGCCGCTCCGGGTGGGGTTGGTGGCCAGTCCGGGGACAGAGGGCTATCAAGACTTCCTGGGTCAGCTGACCGGTTCGGGATTCGGTTTCCGAGTCCAGGTTGTACCCGTGGCGGTCCAGGGAGGGGATGCGCCCGCAAGGGTGGCGAGAGCAGTGAGGGCGTTGTGCCGCACCGAGAGTGACCTGATCGTCGTCGTGCGGGGTGGGGGATCGAAGGCGGACTTGGCCTCCTTTGACACCGAGGTGGTGGCCCGCGCCATCGCTGGTGCCACCAAGCCTGTCTGGACAGGAATCGGCCATACGGGGGATGAGTCGGTGGCCGACATTGTCGCTCATCGGGCGTTCATAACCCCCACCGAGTGTGGGCACGAGATCGTCCTCCGGGTAGGCCAATGGTGGGAGCAGCACATAGGAACGGCTGCGGCCGTGCTGAGCCATCGCGTGCCCTCGCTTCTCGCAGAGGCGGAAGCTCGAGATTCCGCAGCACGGGGCCGACTCACCCGTGCGGCCCGCGGCCAGTTGCGGGTACATCGAGAGCGCCTGGCGCGGCGTGCCATCGCGATCGGTCGCTTGGCCCCCGAGGGGCTGGCAGCGCGTCAGAACGCAGCACGGACCCATGCGGCGCGCCTCGGCCCCTTGGCTTCCGGCCATCTCGCCCGAGAGGCGGAGAGAGCGCGATCGTGGCGCCGCTTGCTCACCGCGTACGACGTGGACCGCCAATTGGAACGAGGGTACTCGTTGACTCTGACCGTGTCGGGGGAACTTGTCAGGAATGCGGCCGGTCTCGCCGTGGGGAGCGAGGTGGTCACACGCTTTGCGGATGGGTCGGCATTGTCACGAGTGGAGTCGACCGAAATCCGAAATGATCGCGTCGAAGGAAAGAATGAGGAGATGTCATGACCGCAGTAGCAAATGAGCCAGTCCCGGTGGAGGAGCTGAGCTACACCGACGCCAGTCGGGAACTGGACTCCATCGTGGAGTTCTTCGAACAGCGCGAAGTTGACGTGGACGTGCTGGTGGCGCGCCTGGAACGGGCAACCGCCCTGATCGACGAACTCGATCGCAGACTCCGGCACACACGCGCCCAGGTGGAGGAGCTCGTGCCGCGTTTGGATGCATTGGCCGGCGAAGTGGAGAACGACGATGAGTGACACCGTCGATGACCAACGGTTGTACTTCCGCCAGCTTCTGTCCGGTCGGGACTTCGCCCGGGGAGACCAGATGGCCCGCCAGATGGTGAACTTCGTGTACCTCATCGGAGATCGCGCCACCGGGGAAGCCGTCATTGTCGATCCCGCGTACGCCGTGGGGGATCTGCTCGACATTGTGGAGGCAGATGGCATGAAGCTCACCGGTGTGCTCGCCACGCACTATCACCCTGATCATGTCGGTGGGGAGATGGCGGGGTGGGGTCTCGAGGGCATCAGCACGCTGTTGGAGAGGGTCCAGGTTCCAATCCATCTCCAGAAGGAGGAGGTGCCGTGGGTGGAGCGGACCACCGGCGTGAGCGCGTCGCATCTGGTCGGCCATGACAGTGGCGACGTGGTGCGAGTCGGATCCGTCGGAGTGGAGTTGATCCACACTCCTGGCCACACGCCGGGAAGTCAGTGCTTCTTCGTCGATGGCCGACTGGTGGCCGGTGACACCCTCTTTCTCGAAGGTTGTGGGCGCACCGATCTTCCGGGATCCGATCCGCTCGCCATGTATGACTCCATCAACAACCGTCTTGCTCGCGTCCCTGATGACGCCGTGCTCTTTCCCGGCCATCTCTATTCACCCGACCCCTCGCAGAGCATGGGGACGACCCGCAAGTCGAACTACGTCTTTCGACCTCGGTCGCTCGAAGAGTGGGTCGCCATGTTCGGTGGCGTATGACGATGGATGGGCTGTCTCCCGATGGGACGGTCATAGTTGTCGGCGCGTCGCTGGCCGGCTGGCGCGCCGTGGAGACGTTACGGGCCGAGGGCTTTCATGGTGCGATCACGCTGGTGGGTGAGGAGTTGCATCTGCCCTACGACCGACCGCCACTGTCCAAGCAGGTTCTCGCGGGGACCTGGCCACCCGAAAAGGCCGTCTTGGCTGACCGGAAACGCAGCAGCGAGCTGCAGGTGCACGAAGTCCTCGGTCATCGAGCGGTACGCCTCGATGTCGAGGCACGTCAGGTCGAGATCGACGACGGCACGGTCCTGGCGGGGGACGCGGTCGTGCTCACGACGGGAGCGACGCCGAGGCAGCTGCCGGGGACGGAGGGCTTGGGGCACCGTGACGGGCTGTTCACACTGCGGACGCTCGACGATTCCATAGGTCTCCGAGCTGCACTGGCCGCCGTCGAGTCGTGTCGCGTCATAGTGATAGGCGCCGGGTTCATCGGCGCGGAGGTGGCGTCGACGTGTGCCGGACTCGGTTGTCGGGTCACGGTGATAGAGGCGATGGAGATCCCGCTGTCCAACGTGCTGGGACCTGTGATCGGTACGTACTGCGGAGCGCTCCATGCTGCGCACGGTGTTGATCTACGAACCGGTGTTGGTGTGGCCGGCATACGCCGCGTCGAAGGTTCTTCGAACGGGCTCGAGGTCGAGCTCGAGGCCGGTGACGTTCTCGAGGCCGACGTCGTGGTGGTGGGGATCGGCGTGGCGCCAGCGGTCAGCTGGCTCGAGGGCTCAGGGCTGACCGTGGAGAACGGTCTCGTCTGCGATGACAGGCTCTTTGCTGCGGATGGAATCGTTGCCGCGGGTGACATGGCCCGGTGGGTGTGGCGTCACGACGGTGCCGAAGAGTCCATACGTATCGAGCATTGGCAGATAGCGGCCGAAGCGGGTGTGGCCGCGGCTCGCAGTGTGCTGGCCGGTCGGTCCGACGCCGTTCCGTTTGCGCCCGTTCCCTACTTCTGGTCGGATCAATTCGACATCCGCTTCCAGGTGCTTGGGAACCCAGGTGGGAAGGACGACGTGGAGATCGTTGATGGCTCGTTCGAGGAGGGAAAGTTCGTCGCGTTGTTCGGCCGAGCCGGTCGCCTCCGCGCCGCGATGGCGATCGGGCGGCCACGCCGGCTGATGGGGTATCGCCCTTTGCTCGAATCGGGCAGCAGTTGGGACGACGCGTTGGCCCACGAGTCGACGTAGCGGCGACGTAGGCGCGGCTGTTACGGGTCCAAGAGGAGAGCGAGTGCCGCCGGGTCGGCACCCGTCACTTCAAGTGTCTTGGCCCGGTGTGATGTCCCGGCAACGACGTCCACCTCGCGTCGCTTCACGCCAAATGCTTTCGCCACCGCCTCGATGACGGCCAAATTGGCGCGCCCGTCGACGGCGGGGGCGTTGACGCGCACGATCAGCACCGGTGGGTCTGTCGTCCCATAGCGACCACCTACCTCGGTTCGACCTGCGGCCGGGTACACGCGTACGTTCACCCGCATTCGAGAACCGTAGCGGTCAGGTGCGGTAGCTAGAACGATATGCCGGAAAGCTCGGGGATCGTGGCCTCGGCTTTGGAGCGCGCCGCAAGCCAGCGCTCGCGCAAGTGGGAACGGGTGGCGTCGTCGGTGCGGGGTTCGATGACACGTCGAGGGGAGAAGATCTCGGCAATCTCGTCCGCTGATCGATAGTTGCCGATGGCCAAACCGGCGAGCAATCCGGATCCGAGCGTGGTGGCTTCGAGTACGGGAGAGATTTCGACCGGTCGCCCGATCGCGTCGGCCAATGCCGTGACAAAGACCTCGTTGTCCGACATGCCCCCATCGACGCGCAAGGTATGGATGGGGAGCCCGCTGTCCCCTTCGGCGGCTTGCACCAGGTCGGCGCCGCGGTGGGCCACTCCTTCGAGGACGGCCCGCACGAGTTCGGGACGACCGGAACCTCTGGTCAATCCAACCAGGGCGCCGCGGGCGCCGAAGTCCCACACGGGCGTACCCAATCCGAGAAGAGCAGGCACAAACCAGACGTCACCGGTAGTTGTGCATTCGGCGGCGATACGTGCAGATTCCGCGGCGGAAGTGAGGATGCCCAGGTCGTCCCGCAACCATTCGACGCAGCTGCCGGCAGAGAGCATGACCGCCTCGACGCCCCAGGTCGCCGTCCCGTCGATCCGGAAAGCCACGATAGGGAATGTGCCGTGCACGCCCTGCCCGGAACCGACCGGACGTTGTCCAGACCCGGTGCACTGGTCCAGCATGCCGCCCGTGCCGAAGGTGGCTTTGGCGAGGCCCGGACGGGTGCAGCCCTGCCCGACGAGGGACGCCTGCTGATCGCCTGCAATGCCACAAATGGGTGGCGCGCCCGGAAGGGCATGGCATGCACCGACGGCTCCGGATGAATCGACGATGCGGGGTAGGACGGCGGACGGTATGCCGAGGCGTTCAAGGAGGGGCCGGTCCCAGTCGATGGTTGAGGGATCGACGAGCGCGGTGACCGCGGCATTGGTGGCGTCAGTCACATGGAGCGCGTCGGTCCCTGCGCTCGCGCCTCCGGACAGGGTCCATGCCACCCAGCTGTCCACCGTGCCGAAGCAGAGCTCACCGGCCTCGGCTCTCCGGCGATCGGGATCGACCGCGTCGAGAATGGCCATGAGCTTGGTGGCCGACGCATTCGGGGCAAGCCGGATACCTTCGGCCTGCAATACGAGGCACGTACCGACCGTGCGTAGGTCCTGCCATCCGATGCCGGGAGCGAGGGGTGTTCCCGTCGCCCGCTCCCACACAATGGTCGAGGCCCTTTGGTTGGCAATGCCGACAGCCTCGACACCGCCAGAATCGTGGAGCGCCGCGTTCGCCACCGCAAGGACGGCGTCGGCCATGACGGTGGCATCGAATTCGACCAAGCCCGGGGCCGGGGAGTCGGGGAGTATCGGGGCATGGTGCACATGTTCGACCGAAGCATCGGGTCGTACGACCGCGGCGCGGACACCGGAAGTGCCGACGTCGATGACGAGGACACTGCCTCCGTTGCCGCTCACGGCCAGGGTGGTGGCCCGAACGGGGAGGGCAGGCCAAGTTTGCCCGGATTGAGGATGCCCACCGGATCGAAAGTTTGCTTGAGGCCGACCAGCACGTCAAAGCCTGAGCCGAGGGCGCGCGGCAGGAAGCGGGATCGATTGAGCCCGATTCCATGGTGATGGCTAATGGCGGCTCCATGGGCCAACGTCGTATTGGTCACGGCGTCCCACGCCTCGCGGTAGTAGCGCTCCCGCCACGCGTCGTCGCCCTCGGGCCCCCTTCCGGCAAAGGTGAAGTAGAGGCAGGCGCCGTCCGTGTAGGCGTGCGATTGATGAGCCGATGCGGCCAGCGTTCCGTCGATGGCACTGAGCGCGGTCACGACGTCATCGAAGAGGTCGGGGAGCACGGACCACGAACCGGAGACCTCGGCCGTGTCCACCACGATGCCGGCCCGCCAGAGTGGAGCGAGGGCAGAAACATCGTTGCGATGTGTCAGCCAGCGCTCGACGAGAGCGACGTCCATTGTGACGGCGCCACCGGTCGTGCATTCGTCGTCCACGATCGCCAGGGTCGCCGCCAGGAGTCCAGGATCCGTCTCATCCAGCACGATGAGCACGTTCGTGCCCGCGTGCTCGAAGTTGCGGACGGACTCGGCCTCGTCATAGAGGCGGAGGACCGCGGGCGTGGCCCCCCGGCGCATGATCCTGCGACAGGCGTCGAGCCCGGCCCCGAAGCTTGGAAAGCCGAACGCTCGCCGTTCTTGCGCGGGCGGCAGGGGGTGGATGCGAAAGCGAGCTTCGGTGATGACGCCGAGGGTTCCTTCACTGCCCACGAAGAGCTGGGTCAGGTTGGGTCCGGTGGCAGCGCGAGGACCATGTCCTTCGGTCCGGACGATGCGGCCGTCGGCGAGCACGACTTCGAGGCCGAGCACCATGTCCTCGATCTTCCCGTAGCGGGTCGAGTACTGCCCCGCACCACGGCAGGCCAGCCATCCGCCGACGGTCGAGAGATCCATCGACTGCGGCCAGTGGCCGAGGGTGTAGCCGCTGCCCACCCGACCGAGCGCTGTTTCGAGATCGGGCCCGAAGGTGCCGGCTCGAACGTCGGCGGTCAGTCCTATTTCGTCCACGCCTCTCAGGCCCTCGAGCGAGGTGAGGTCAAGCGCGACGCCGCCGAACACGGGGATGGAGCCACCGCAGACCCCGCTTCGGCCCGCCGCCGGAGTGACGGGGACGGCGGCCTCGTTGCAAGCCGCCAACACGGTGGACACGTGCGCGGTGGTGCGAGGACGCACGACGACACCGGGACGTTGGGGCACGGCGCCCTCAGCAGCCCACCCGATGGCGAGGGGCCACCAGTCCCGGCCCGCCTCGGCCCGTGAGGCGTCGTCGGTCAGCACCTCGGCTCCACTTTGGGCCAGACGATCGAGCAGGCCTTCGGGCAACGTGACGACCGGGCCGCACAGTCGATCGGTCACGGCCCGGGGTTCGGCGTCGATCGCTGTGACCCGAGTGGGAACGGTCAAGGGAGATCGAGTCCGGCGGTCAGGAGCTCCTTTTGACAGGTCTCGATGAAATCGTTGGCCTGCTCGGACACCTGCCGCTCGTCCCAGCCCAGTTCGGGCGCGAGAAGTCTGGCCGCGGCGTCTGCGGCTGCCATGGTGGGTTGCGCACGCTGGATCATGGCGCGGGTCCGCCGGGCCATGACGTCGGTCAGCGTCTGCGCCATTTCCTCTCGGGCGGCATAGACGATCTCAGCCCCGATGTACGGCAGGCCCTCTATGACAGGCTCCAGCAGCTCTGGTCGACCATCGGCCAGAGCGAGGACGGCCGCTGACTCGGTACCGTAACGGCTGAAGAGGTGCGCGTGCGGGCGGGCCATTGCGACGGGATCTCTGGTGATCGAGGTGGCTCCGAGGAGCCGAAGCGACCTGGTCACGCAACGACGGCTCTTGGGGGACTCCCCGAGTCGGTGCACGACGGCGTCAACGGTGTCCTGCGCCATCTTCCGGTACGTCGTGAGCTTCCCGCCGGTCACCGTGACAACTCCATGTGCCGATGTGCGCACGGTATGGCGACGCGACAAGTCAGCCGTGCGCTCGGAGACGTGACCGCCTTTGTCAGGGGTAGCAAGCAAGGGGCGCAGGCCGGCCCATACGCCCGTCACGTCGGCACGCGTCAGGTGAGATGTGGTGACGTTGTTGGCCGCGTCGAGGAGGTAGTCGACATCCTCCGGAGTGCAGGAAGGATTGTCGAGGGGCCCTTGATAGTCGGTGTCGGTCGTACCGAGATAGACGAGGTTCGTCTCCGGCCATGGCACGACGAAGATGGACCTTCGGTCCTGAGGGACGGGAATGACGGCGGCAATGTCACAGGGCAGGCGATCGGCCGGCAGGGAGACGTGCACACCCTTCGCCGGTCGGATCGAGCGGGGATGGGCACCTTCGTCGAGAGCCCGCAGGTCGTCGGCCCACACACCGGTCGCATTGACCACGACTCGCGCCCGGACGGCGAAATCCCTCGATGTGTCCGATGGATCGGGACGCACGAGGGCGCCGTTGGTCACGCCGCGGTCATCCGTCGTCAGGCTGACCACCGATGTGTAGTTGGCCACGACGGCGCCATGCTCGATCGCGGCGGTACGGGCCAGGGTGAGGGTGAGGCGGGCATCATCGGCCCGCGCGTCGAAGTAGAGGAAACCGGCCACCAGACGGTCCGCGTTCAGCGTCGGGAGATGGGCCAGTGCCTCCTTCTTGGTGACTCGCTTGTGACGGGCGCCGATGCGCAGACCACCGGTCAGGTCGTAGAGCCAGAGTGCGACGGAATAGGAGCGGGCCACGGTCTTGGAGACCACGCCATCGCGACCGAAGAGGGGGATGAGGAACGGCAGCGGGCTGACGAGGTGCGGCGCGTTGTCGAGCAGGCGCTGGCGCTCGGCCAGGTTCTCGTACACCAGCCGAAATTCCCGTTGCTGGAGGTAGCGCAGGCCTCCGTGGATCATCTTGGAAGACTTGGATGACGTCCCGGAGGCGAAGTCACCTTTCTCGACGAGTGCGGTCTTCAGGCCACGGCTGGCCGCATCGAGGGCGACCCCTGCCCCCGTGACGCCACCGCCTACGACCAGCACGTCGAACTCCTCGTCGGCCAGCCGGCGCAGTGAGTCCTGGCGTCGGAACCGGTGCACGATCTCAGCCTGCCACACGGTACGCGCAACACTTTTCCCGGTCCGGCGGTCGTCGTTCGCCTCGCGTCAGCTGCGAGGCCTGGCCCAATCGGCTATCGCCGTCGGGATCCGCCTACTCCGCGGGGATCTCCTCCCACCATTGGCACCACCACTGATCGCCTACCAGGATCCGCAGCTTCGGGTGCCAGCAATAGGAGATGTCCTTGTGCGGCTCGAGGTAGTACCGACAGCTCTCGCACTTTTCGTCGCCTGACGGTTTGCCCTTCAGCACCGCGTTGGCAGCGAGGTGACGGAGCTCGATCTCCAGCTTCTCGTCAATCTCCTTGGGTTCGGGTTCCGGGATCACGT
>ODAK010002794.1_pt1 | contig 18282 bp, 11 predicted proteins | sample 1539591 | NCBI WGS metagenome assembly ODAK01 (sample SAMEA3539303, study PRJEB22396) | soil metagenome | biome: tundra; feature: field; material: soil | place: USA | collected 2010-05 | depth 0.15 m | reverse complement strand
CGCCGACCTCGACGCGTTCCTGGCCGCTTTCCGGATTCCCGACTTCATCTTCCAGCTGGTCGCGGCCGGCGCCCTGAGCTCGGCCCTGATCCCGATCGTGGCCGGCCTGCTGGCCACCGACGAGGAGGCCCGAGCGTGGCGGGTCGCATCGACCGTTGCCACGCTGATGCTGGCCGTCCTGCTGATCCTGGCTGTGATCGTGGCCATCGCCGCCCCGGTCCTCGTGCCGGTGATCACCGGCCATTTCACCCCGGCCCAGATCCAACGGACGATCGAGCTCACCCGGGTGATGCTGCTCAGCCCGATCCTGCTTGCCTGCGGCGCGCTGGCCACCAGCCTGCTCAACGCACGCGGCCGGTTTGCCGCATCGGCCATCGCCCCAATCGTCTACAACATTGCGATCATCCTGGCCGCGGTCTTCCTCGCGCCGGGATTGGGCATCGTGGGACTTGCCATCGGCGTCGTGGTCGGGGCCGCGGGTCATTTCGCGATCCAGCTGGTGCCGCTCCGGCAAACCGGCTTCCGCTACAACCCGCGGATCGACCTGGCCGACCGGGACGCCCGGCAGGCGCTCCTCCTGATGGCACCCCGAGCGCTCGGGTTGGCCGCCAGCCAGCTCACCTTCCTCGTAGCGACGTCGGTCTCGACCGGGCTCGGGGTGGGTGCCGTGACGGCCTTCACCTTTGCCTTCTCGATCTTCCAGTTGCCGATCGGGGTGATCGGGGTTCCGCTCGGCGTCGTCACCTTGCCGGCCCTTTCACACGAGCTGGCCGTGGGCGACGTGAAGCGCTATCTCGCCCTGATTCGCCAGGCGATCCGGTTGATCCTGTTCGTGATGATCCCGTTGACCGGACTGTCGATCATCGCCCGAGGCGAAGTCGTGCGGCTCTTCTTTGGTTACGGTCGGATGGACGAGCCATCGATCGAACGAACTGCCACGACCCTGCTCTGGCTGCTCTTCGCCCTGACCTCCGAATCGATGATCGCGATCCTTGCCCGGGCGTTCTACGCCGGCCGGGACACGCGGACACCGGTCTTTGCCGCGATCATCGCGGTCGCCCTCAACGTCAGCCTGTCGATCCTGCTGGCCGGTCCCCTGGGCCTCGCCGGAATCGGCATCGCGATCAGCGTCGGGTCGTGGGCCGAGGCAGCCGTCCTGGTCCTCATCCTGTGGCGCCTCCAGCCGAACTTCCAGCCGGGCGGGCTACTCCGGGCCGGTTCAGTGGCGCTGGTCGCCGGACTGATTGCGACGGCGGCGGCCTTCGCGGCCGAACAAGGCGTGGCGGCCGTGGTCGGCGGCGAGCCGGGCAAGGTGCTCCTCGTTGTCGAGCTGGGTGCCACCGCGATTGTCGGCGGCCTGGTCTATGCGGGGTTGGCCGTCCTGCTTCGGATCCCCGAGCTGGGCACGATCCTTGATCTCGCGATCGCCGTCGTCCGGCGCCGTACGATCTCGGCATGAGGTTTGTCGAAGCCACGATTGAGCAGCTGTCCGACTGGGACCGCCACACGGTCGATCCGCCCGGCGGCAACGTCTACCAGTCGCGAGCCTGGGCCGAACAACGTTCCCGGCTCGGCTGGCGGCCGCGCTTCCTCGTCGCCGACGATGGCTACCGCCTCCTCTCCCTCGAGCGGCCATGGCGGCTGGTGGGCGGCTCGGGGGCCTATCTGTCAAAGGGACCGATCTCGGCCGGGGAGCCGGTCGCGCGTACGGCCGAGCGGCTGGGGGCGGCCGCTGACTGGCTGTTCAGTCGGGGGGTCGACGTGCTCGCCTCCGATTCTGAAATTCCGGCCGAGACCGGCTACGGCCGATTGATCGAGGCGCTCGGTTTTCGGCCGATCGAGGAGGTCCAGCCATCGCGCCACCGGCTCGCCCTGGCACTCCACCCGGGCGAACCCGAGTCGACCTACTTCGCGGGCCTTGCAACGACGACGCGGCAGCTCGTCCGCCAGGGGGAGAAGGCCGGATTGCGGGTCGTCCGCTGGGACGGCCGAGCGGAGATGGACCGCGTGGTCGGGGAGGGGTTCGAGACCCCGGCGCCGGGCGCCAGCCCGGCCCAGGCCTTCGAGCGCTTGTTCGACCTGCTCGAGGCCACCGCCGCACGGCGTCACTTCGGGCTTGGTTCCCGGGCTGCGTTCGTTGACTGGTCCACGGCGGGGTTGGCGGCCGGCCACGTCGTCCTGCTGGAGGTCTGGACGCCGGACGACGAGTTGATCGGCGCGGCTACGTTCTATCGCCATGGTGGCCGGCTCACGTACTCGCATTCGGGCGATCGGGCCGACCTGCGGCGGGCGTACCCTGGGGTGCCCCGCCTGCTGCTGTGGCGAGCGATCCAACTGGCTGTCCGCGAGGCGATGGTCGAGGTCGACCTGGCCGGAGTCGACGTTCGCGGCGCCCGCCGCGTACCGATCGATGGCGAGGAGATGATCGGCCTGTATAACTTCAAGCGCTCATTCGGTGCAACCTGGATCGAGCTCACCGGCAACCATGAGCGGGTTGCCCGGGCCTGGCGCTATGGGCTTGGGCGGGTTACCGGCCGGATTCCTGGGGCGGGTCGATGAGCGACCCGGCCCGTGATCCCGCGCCCGAGCGGCCCGTGGGCGCAGGTGCAGATTCGACCTGGGACGCCTTCGTCGAGGCGAATCCGCGGGCCAGCTACCTCCAGCTGAGCGGCTGGGCTTCAGCCAAGGCCGCCAACGGCTGGCGCCCGTGGGCGATCGAGGCCGAAGCGCCCGGTGGGACGGTCGGAGCCCGGATCCTGCTCCGCCGCCCGGCCGGCCTGCCATGGACGTTTGCCTATGCGCCACGGGGCCCCCTGGCAGCGCGTTGGGAAGCGGCCAGCCTGTCGGCCTTCAGCGAGCAGGTCCGGATGGGCGCCGCCAAGGTGGCCCGGATCTCGCACCTGCGGGTCGACCCCGAGATCGAACTCGACGGCCCGGACGATGCCGACGGGAGCACCAGGCAGGCGTTCTGGGCACTGGGTTGGCGGCCAGCCCCGGAGGTCCAGCCCGGCGTCACCCGGGTGATCGACCTGGGGGCCGACGAATCGGCGCTGTGGGGCGCGCTGCGGGGCAAGTGGCGCCAGTACGTGAACCGGGCGCGGGCGGGCGGGATTCGGGTCGAAGAACGCGGGGCGGCCGACCTGGCGGCCTTCCACGCGATCATGGCCGAGACGTCGTCGCGGACAGGCACACCAATCCGAACCGAAGGCTCGTACCGCCAAATCTGGGATGCCTTTGCGCCCGCTGGACGGGCGCGCCTGCTGTTCGCGCTCGGGCCCGATGGGACGCCCGAGGCGGCGCTCTTCCTCGTCCGCGCCGGCAGCCGGGTCGTGGAGCCGTATGGAGGGATGACCCGAGCGGGTGCTACCTCCCGGGCGAACTACCTCCTGAAATGGGAGGCGATTCGCTCCTCGCGTGAAGCCGGTGGCACGTCCTACGACATGTGGGGCCTCGTCAATCCCGGGATTCGCCAGTTCAAGGAGGGCTTCGGCGGCCGGGAGATCCGGCTGATTGGCGCCTTCGACCTCGACCTGCGGCCGGCCGCGGCGCGACTGTACCGGCTGGCCGAGCGCTATCGTGGTTCCCGCCGGTCCACGGCCGGTGCCACGGCCGCCCAACCGGCGGACGGAGCGGGCTCGGAATGACGCTTACCGATCGCCTCGCCCGGGCCGACACCTCGCGCCAACCGCGGCCGCTCGCCGAGCTGATCGGGCGGCTCTCCAGCACGGGCCACCTGCGCGGGGGTCGGGCGATCGATGGGCGGCCGATCGTCCCCACTGGCCTCGGTACGGAGATCGTGACGTCGGTCACGGCCGACTCGCGGACCGTCCGCAGCGGCGCTCTGTTCGTGGCGATCCCGGGCAACCTGGCTGACGGTCACGACTTCGTCGCGCTCGCCGCTCGGTCCGGGGCGGTCGCTGCGATTGTCGAGCGGCCGATCAGCGGCGTCCCGCTCGTCCAGCTCGTGGTTGATCGGAGCCGGGCGGCCCTGGCCGGCGCGGCTGGATGGTGGTACGGCGATCCGAGCCAAGAGCTCGGGATCGTCGGGGTCACCGGGACGGATGGCAAGACGACCACATCCGTCCTGGCAGCCGCCGCGCTCGACGCCGCGGGCCATCGAGCGGGGCTGGTGGGCACGGTTGAGCTCCGGGTCGGAGGCGAGGCCGAACTAACCCGGGAGCACCAGACGACACCCGAGGCACCCGAGCTCGAGCGTCTGCTTCGGGCGATGGCCGACGGCGGCGACGCGGCGGCCGTCATCGAGACGACCTCGCACGGGCTGGCGCTCGAGCGGGTGGCGGGAATCGCCTACGACGCCGCTGTGTTCACCAACCTGAGCCACGAGCATCTCGACCTCCACGGCTCGTTCGAGGCGTATCGGGCAGCCAAGCTCAGCCTCTTCGAGCGGCTCGCGGAGCGGCACCCGGCGAAGACCGCGGCCGCGGCCGGCCTGGCCTGGCCTCGCCTGGCAGTGATCAACCGGGACGACGCCTCGGCCGACCTGTTCGTGGCCGTTTCGCGTGAGGCCGGTGCCACCGTGGTGACCTACGGGGCGGAGCCTGGCGCGGACATCCGGGCAGACAGGATCGAGGAGGATGCCCGCCGGCTGTCGGTCGCCTACGACGCCCCGTCGGGCCCGGCTCGACTGCGGCTCCGCCTGGCCGGCCGATTCAACGTCCACAACGCCCTCGCCGTGGTGGCCCTGGGCGAAGGTCTGAGCCTGGACCCGGCGGCAGTTCGAGCCGGGATCGAGGGCGTCTCGGGAATACCCGGCCGCATGGAACGGATCGAGCGCGGCCAACCGTTCACGGTGATCGTCGATTACGCCCATACCCCGGCCGCCCTGGAGACCGTGCTCGATCTGCTCGCCCCGGTTGCCGCGGCCGGCGGGGGAGGGCTCATCGTCGTCTTCGGCTCGGCGGGTGAACGGGACCGCGCTAAGCGCTCGATGATGGGTCGGATCGCCGGTGATCGTTGCCGCCTCGTTGTGGTCACCGACGAGGATCCCCGGGGCGAGGATCGGATGGCCATCCTCGAAGCGATTGGGCGGGGTGCCGAGGCGGCTGGCCGACGACGAGACCGGGATCTCCTCCTGATCGCGGACCGTCGCAGCGCAATCGAGGCGGCCCTCGAGCGGGCGCGACCAGGCGATGTCGTCCTCCTCGCCGGCAAGGGCCACGAGCCTTCGATCATCGGACCCGACGGTCCGCAACCCTGGCACGAGCGGGAGGCCGTCGAGGCGGCATTGTCGGCCCTGGGCTTCAACGCGGGCTGACCGACCCGTGACCGACGATAAGCTGCGCTGGACGAGGGATCTGACAACTCGAGACGGCGCACCGCAGGGGCTCAGACGGCGCACCGCAGGTATCGAGACGGCGCACTCGAGCGTGCTTGGTCAGGGTGCTGCGCAGCCGCTGCTATCCTTGAGCGGCGATGACGATTGAGCCGATTCCGAGCACGAAACGAGGGAGTCGCCGCCCGACCGCGCTTCCGGTGGCCCCGACCACCGAGTCGGCCGTGGCCAAGGCTTCGACGTCGCCCTCGGCCCCGGGCGCACGATCGCCCTCGGCCCCGGGCGCACGATCGCCCTCGGCCCCGGGCGCACGATCGCCCTCGGTATCGGCTCCGGCCCCGGCCACTCCCGCCCCCACCCGGCAGCGGAAAGGCCGTCGAGCAGCCGGTGTCGACCCGATCGAGGCGCTCCGGGCATCGCTCCTGGCCACCTTGCTCGGCCATTACCCACAGGCGGACCTCAGCGGAGTCAACCAGGCCTTCGACCTGGCAGTCGAGGCGCACGCCGGCCAGACCCGGGCTTCGGGCGAGGCGTATGTGATCCATCCAATCGCCAGCGCACAGATCGTCGCGGACCTCGGGATCGACCCGATCGCGGTGCAAGCGGCGCTCCTCCACGATGTCCCTGAGGACACCGAGTACAGCCTCACCGATGTCGAGGATCGCTTCGGGCCGGAGGTGGCCCGGCTGGTCGACGGGGTCACCAAGCTGTCGAAGTTCAGCACCCACTCGCATGAAGAGCAGCAGGCAGAGAACATCCGAAAGATGTTCCTGGCAATGGCCGAGGACATCCGGGTCGTCCTGATCAAGCTTGCCGATCGACTCCACAACATGCGCACGCTGGCAGCCCTGCCAATCGAGAAGCAGACCCGGATTGCACGCCAGACGATGGAGATCTACGCGCCGCTGGCTGAGCGCCTCGGAATCTGGCAGATGAAGTGGGAGCTCGAGGACCTCGCCTTCAAGACGCTCGAGCCGGCGCGCTATCACGAGCTGGCCCGCCTCCTGGACACGCGCCGGCAAAGTCGTGAGGGATTCATCCAGCGCGCGATCGAGGAACTCCGGCCGGCACTCGAGGCGGCCGGCATCCAGGCGGACATCCAGGGTCGCCCGAAGCACCTCACCAGCATCTGGAAGAAGATGGAGCGCAAAGGCGCCGAGTTCGAAGAGATCTACGACGTCTACGCGATTCGCTGCCTCGTCGATGAGGTCCGCGACTGTTACGCGGCGCTGGGCATTGCTCACTCGCTGTGGCGCCCGATCCCCGGCCAGTTCGACGATTACATCGCGATGCCCAAGAACAACCTGTACCAGAGCCTCCACACGGCAGTCCTGGCCCTCGACGGTAAGCCGCTCGAGATCCAGATCCGGACCCACCAGATGCACCAGGTCTCGGAGGTCGGGATCGCGGCGCACTGGCGCTACAAGGAAGGCTCAAAGGTCGATCGCGAATACGACGCCAAGCTGGCGTGGCTGCGGCAGCTCATGGATTGGCAGCGCGATGTTGCCGACGCGACCGAGTTCGTCGAGGGAATCAAGCTCGACATCTTTCAGGACCAGGTCTTCGTCTTCACCCCGAAGGGCGACGTCAAGGACCTGCCGGCCGGCTCGACACCGCTCGATTTCGCCTACCGCATTCACACCGATGTGGGTCACCGCTGCATCGGCTCGAAGGTCAACAACCGGCTCGTGCCACTCGACTACCGCTTGCACAACGGCGACATCGTTGAGATCGTCACGACGAAGAGTGCCCATGGTCCGTCGCGCGACTGGCTGAACGTCGTCCGAACGAGCCACGCCCGGGAGAAGATCCGGGCCTGGTTCAAGCGCCAGGAGCGCGACGAGAACATCAGCCACGGCCGCGAATCGCTCGAGCGCGAGCTTCGCCGGCTCGCTCGTAAATCGATCCAGTCGGTCGGCCTCGACCGGATCGCCGAGGTGGCCAAGTCGTACAACCACGACAACCTCGACGACTTCTACGCGGCGATCGGCTACGGGGCCGTCAGCGCCCAGCAGGTCGTGATGCGTCTGGGCGTGGTCGACGATGCCGAGCTGGCCCTGCCCACGGTCGCCCCGAACCAGCCGGTCCGGACCGGCGGCGTGCGGGTCAAGGGCGTCAGCGACCTGCTGATCCGGTTCGGAAAGTGCTGCCACCCGATCCCGGGCGACCCGATCGTCGGGTTCATCACTCGAGGCAAGGGCGTAACCGTCCACCTGCAGTCCTGCCCCACGGTCATGAATGAGCGCGAGGTGGGCCGGATGATCGAGGTCGAGTGGGAGGCCGCGGCGACCCAGACCTACCCGATCGCGATCCGGGTCGAGGCCTACGACCGGACCGGACTGCTCAACGACATCACCCAGGTCGTGGCCGAGCACAAGGTCAACATCGTGGCCGCGGCGGTCAAGGTCCTGCCCGACCATATCGCCGTCGTGACGGCCACCCTGCAGGTTGCGGCGGTGAGCCAGCTGGCCAAGGTGATGAGCCGGATCGAATTGCTCAAGGACGTGATCTCGGTCCAGCGCGACCTCGACTGAGGCGCAACGTCAGGCGCACGGCCGCTAGACTTCGGGCCATGCCCACCTTTCGCGCCCCGCGCGGCACGCGCGACCTCCTGCCTCCGGAGCGAGCGGCCTTGCGGCGCCTCGAGACGATCGCTTCGGAGCTGGCCCGGCGCTACGGCTACCGCGAGATCGAGACGCCGATCTTCGAGCAGGCGGCCGTCTTCGAGCGGGGCGTCGGCGCGGTTACCGACGTCGTCGAGAAGGAGCTCTTCCGGATCGCCCAGCGCAGCGATGAAGGCGAGTCGTGGGCGCTCCGACCGGAACCGACGGCCGGGATCGTCCGCGCCTACATCCAGCATGGGCTGCAGACCTGGCCGCAGCCGGTGAAGCTGACGATGACCGGCCCGATGTTCCGCCACGACCGTCCGCAGGCCGGCCGCTACCGCCAGTTCTCGCAGTTCGACATCGAGGCGATCGGCGACCCGGGCCCGGCCATCGATGCCGAGATCATCGAGCTCGGTCTGCGCTTCTACCGCCTGGCCGGCCTTGACGAGGTCGAGGTCCTCCTGAATTCGATCGGCGACGGCGCCTGCCGGCCAGGCTACATCGCGGCGCTGGCCGCCTACTACGAGCCGCACGCGGAGCAGCTGCCGGCGCTCGAGCGTGAGCGACTTCACAAGAACCCGCTCCGGCTGCTCGACTCGAAGGACCCGGCGATGGCCGAGCTGAATGCGGCCGCGCCCCGGATCACCGACCAGCTGTGCGAGCCCTGCCAGGTCCACTTCGCCGAGGTCCGCGAACACCTGGCCGTCCTGGGAGTCGCCTACCGCCTCGAGCCGGCCCTCGTCCGCGGGCTCGACTACTACACCCGGACGGCGTTCGAGTACTACCTGCCCGGCCGCCAGGGACAGCAGCAGGCATTGGGTGGCGGCGGACGCTACGACGGGCTCGTCGAATTGCTCGGCGGCCACTCGACACCGGGGATCGGCCTCGGGTTGGGACTCGACCGGATCGTCCTGGCCCTCCAGGCCAATGGCGCCGCGCCGAGCAGCGAGGGCGCGCCGGTCGCCGTCGTCGTCGGGGCCGACCCGGCGGCCACCGCCGTCCGTCTGCGGGTCGCCACCGAGCTCCGCGCCGCCGGCATCGCGGCGCGGGCCGAACTGGGCCGGCGCAAGCTGGCCAAGCAGCTCGAGTCCGCGGCGAAGGAGCGCGCCCACTTCGCGGTGATCATCGGCGACGAGCTGGCCGATGGGAACGTCCAGCTCAAGGATCTCGATGCCGGCTCGCAGCAGCTCGTTCCGCTCGTCGATCTCGCCCGGAAGCTGGCCAGCGGCGACCGGTCCCACCACCACGGCGGGGGCGAGAGCTGAAAGCCCGGCTCAGGCTGCCGAGCAGAACGATTACGATATGCGCGCCATGAGCGAATCGACCCCCAGCTTTGCTACGCCCTACCGGACGCACACCTGCGGCGAGTTGCGGGCGACCGATTCAGGCGTCACGGCTCGCCTCGCCGGCTGGGTCCATCGCCGGCGCGACCACGGTCAGCTGATCTTCCTCGACCTGCGCGACCGCTACGGGATCACCCAGGTGATCGTCGACGCGACCCAGGCGCCGCTCGCCCACGCTGCCGCGAGCCGGCTGCGCAACGAGTTCGTGGTGAGCGTGTCGGGGACCATCGCGCCGCGCCTGGAGGGCACCGAGAACGTCCGCCTGGCGACGGGTGCGATCGAGCTTCGGGCGAGCGAGGTCGAGATCCTGTCCGAGGCGAAGACGCCGCCCTTCTACATCAACGAGCCCGATGCCCCGATCGACGAGGCGCTTCGCCTGCGCTATCGCTACCTGGACATCCGCCGGGAACCAATGCTGCGCCGCCTGCTGCTCCGCTCCAGGCTCGTCCAGGCGATCCGCGAGATCCATCACGAGCACGGGTTCGTCGAGATCGAGACGCCCAACCTGATCCGCTCGACGCCCGAAGGCGCGCGTGACTTCATCGTCCCCTCGCGGCTCAAGCCGGGCACGGTCTACGCCCTGCCCCAGAGCCCTCAGCAGCTCAAGCAGCTGCTGATGGTCGGCGGGCTCGACCGCTACTTCCAGATCGCTCGCTGCTACCGCGACGAGGACCTCCGGGGCGACCGCCAGCCGGAGTTCACCCAGCTCGACCTGGAGATGAGCTTCGTCGACGAGGCGGCCGTGATCGGCTTCGTCGAAGACCTGGCGATCCGGGTGATGGCCGCCGTCGTTCCCGATCGGCCGCTCCTCCAGGTGCCCTTCCCGCGCCTGACCTTCGAGGAGGCGATCGAGCGCTTCGGCTCGGACAAGCCGGACCTGCGCTTCGGGATGGAGCTGGTCGATCTCGGCCCGGTGCTGACCGACCCGACCGGTTCGGCCGGATCCGGGTTTCGCGTGTTCGATGAGGCGCTCGCCGGCGGCGGTCGGGTGGGTGCCATCGTGGCGCCCGGAATGGCCACGGCCAGCCGCTCGCAGACGGACGAGCTGGCCGAGCTCGCCCGAGGCTACGGAGCCAAGGGCCTCGCCTGGCTGGCGGTCGAGGCCGACGGCTCGATCCGTTCGTCGATCGCCAAGTTCCTCGGGCCCGAACGCACGACCGCCGTCATCGCCCGGGCGGGGGCGACGCCGGGCGATCTCGTGCTCGTGATCGCCGACCGTCCTGCCGTGACCGCCGACGTACTGGGCCGCCTCCGATCCGAGCTCGGCAGCCGGCTTGGGCTGGCCGATCCGAACGTCTTCGCGTACTGCTGGATCACCCAGTTCCCGATGTACAAGTGGGACGAACAGAACCGGCGCTGGGACGCCACCCACAACCCGTTCAGCGGGGTCCGTCCCGAGGACGTCGACCTGCTCACGACCACTTCGGGCGACCTGGCGCGCAGCGCGCCGGACGACCCGGCCGGTCGGGCGCGGGCCCTCCAGTACGACCTCGCCCTGAACGGCTGGGAGCTCGGCGGGGGGTCCATCCGGATCAACCAGCACGACCTCCTGGCGCGCAGCTTCGCCCTGCAGGGCCAGACAGCCGCCGGGATGGCCGAGAAGTTCGGGGCGGTCCTCGATGCGTTCGAGTACGGGGCCCCACCGCACGGCGGCATCGCCCTGGGGATCGACCGCTGGGCGGCGCTCCTCTCCGACCAGACCAACATCCGCGAAGTCATGGCCTTTCCGAAGACCCAGTCGGGGTCCGACCTGATGCTCGACGCCCCGTCGGAACCGGAGCCCGGCCAGTACGCCGAGCTCGGCTTGAGGTACGTCGGACCGACCCGAACGTGACCGATCCGGCCGCCTCGCCGCCGGCGGCCGGCGCTGCGCCGACTCCGGCCCGCTTGGGCGCCCTCCTCGAGCACCCACAGCTGGCTGCCGTGGCCGGCGCGCTGTGCATCGCCTTCTCGGGGATCCTGGTTCGCGAAGCGGCCGTCTCGCCGTCGACGGCCGCCGTCTTCCGCTGCCTGTACGCCCTGCCCGTGCTGGCCCTGCTGGCCTGGCTCGAGGGGCGCCGCTACGGCCCTCTTGAAGCTCGGACCATCCGCTTGTCGCTCCTGGCGGGCTGCTTCTTCGCCGCCGACCTGACCTTCTGGGCGCACTCGATCGGGGCCGTCGGGGCTGGTCTCGCCACCGTGCTGGGCAACCTCCAGGTTGTCGTCGTGGGGATCGCGGCCTGGCTGCTCTATGGGGAGCGGCCCCGCCGCTCGATCCTGGTGGCGCTGCCGGTCGTGATCGCGGGGGTGGTCCTGATCGCCGGCATCGTCGGCGCACACCCGTACGGCTCGGCCCCGCTGTTCGGGGTGATCACGGGGCTGCTGACGGCGGTCAGCTATGCGGGCTACCTGATCGTGATCCGGCGCGGCCAGCGTGACATCCGGCGCCTGGCAGGTCCGCTCTTCTGGGCGACGCTGGCGACGACGGTCGTGGCCGCCCTTGCCGGAATCGTCGTGGGCGACTTCGACCCGACGCCGCGCCTGCCGGCTCACGGCTGGCTGATCATCCTCGCCCTCACGGCACAGGTCGCCGGCTATCTCCTGATCAACGTCTCGCTGCCGCGCCTGCCCAGCGTCGTGACCTCGCTGCTGCTGCTCGTCCAGCCGGTCGCCACGGTCCTCCTCGCGATGGTCCTGCTGGGCGAGGACCCGTCGCCGTTCCAGCTGGGCGGGATCGGCCTCGTGATCGGCGGCCTGGCGATTGCCGTGCTGCCGTTCGGGCGGCTGCGTGCATCGCTGACGGCCGGGGCCGGGTAGGCGGCGACGTCCGCCGTCAGCCTGGCGGCAGGTCCAGGTCGTCGGCCTCGGCCTCGCCCCATTCGTGGACGTGGCCGCTGGCCGGCTCGCTTGGGCCACGGTATGGCGGCAGGTCCGAGCGAGCTACCGACGCGTCGTTGACGGTGCCGGGGTCGCCGAGGTCCAGGGCCCTGACCGCGACCCCGCCAGCCGCGAGATCCTGGATCAGCTCGTCGGGCAGCCGTCCGGCCGGCAGCCCGCGCAGGTGCCCCAGGCCGGCCAGCGGCAGCAGGACCGGCCAGCCCGGTTCGTCGTCGAACTGGGGTCGCAGGATCGTGCCCGCATCGGCGCCGTGGGCCTCGATCAGCGAAGTGATCGTCTCGGGATCCGGCCAGACCATCCCGGCCGGCCAGATGAGCGCACCATCCGTGTCGCCGACGAGGCCGATCGCCCCGTCGATCCCGTGGCAGATCTGGCCGACGGGCCCGCCGTCGAGCGGGGCCGGCGCGATCAGCTCCGCCTCGGTGCCGACGAGGGCAGCAGCCACGCGGCCCTCCGGGTCGAAGCTGACGATCACGACCGGGATGGCTCCGCCCGACCAGGCGACCTCGGCGATCCGGCGTACGCCGGGCAGTCCGTCGGCATCACCGAGCGCAGATTCAGGCCGGGCGGCAAGGATGACGGCAGCGACGGTCACCGCCGGATCGTACCAAACAGGAGGAGCGCCTCCCCGACGGATCGAGGAGGCGCTCCTGAATTCAGCCGACGCGCTGGGCCGGGTGGTGCCGGCCGATCAGCGCAAGGTCGTGGAGGGATCAGTGGCTGAGGGCCGCCAGGAGCGGCACGAGCACGTTCGCCTTCGGCGTGCCCCAGCCGGTTGCAGCATCCCAGCGGATCTTGGCGCTGAAACCGGGGATCGTGACCGGGTTGTTGCTGGCATCGAGGAAGCCGAAGCGGTTCGAGCCGACGGTGATGTCGTGATAGGCAGCAGCGTGCAGGCCGGCCGTCTTGCCGATCTGGTAGAGCGTGGGGTTGATGTTGCCCAGGCGATGCCCGGCGAGCTGGTCGGCCAGCGCGGCCAGGCCGGCCCACTGGGGCGACCCGGCGCTCGTGCCGCCGACGATGAAGAAGATCGATGGATCGGTCGGGTCGAGGCCGAAGTCCGCGATGTTGATCGCGCCGAGGTGGACCAGGACGCCGCCGTCGACGCCCGCGTTGTACGAGACATCGGGGATGCTGCGCTTGGTTGCGCTGGCATTGGCGACGCCCTGCTGGTAGGCCGGCCGGGCGTAGATGTTGCTGTAGCCGCCGCCGCCGCAGCCGTACGTGGCGTCCGGGCCGCATTCGCTGTAGGCATCGTTCCAGGCGACTTCACTGCCGTACGCACCGGTCGTCGTGTTGGCCACGAGGTTGGTGCCGCCCACGGAGGTCACGAGTGGATCGTTCGCCGGCGAGGAGGCACTCTTGATGTAGGTGCTGCCGGCGCAGTTCAGCTGGGCCGAACCGTCATCGCCGGCTGAGGCAAAGAGGGTGATGCCCTTGGCGACGGCCTTGGCGAACATGGCGTGCTGGAGCTTGTCGATCTTGGGATCGACGCACGATTCAGCCTCGCCGAAGCTCTGCGAGATCACGTCGCCGATGTTGTGATCAACGGCCCACTTGGTCGCGTTGTAGATGTCGATGTCCTGGTCCGACTTGGCGTCGATCAGGACGATGTTCGCCTTCGGGGCGATCGCATGAGACCACTGGATATCGAGGTCGCTCTCAACTGTCCAGCCGAGCTGGTCGGCGTCGTTGATGTCGAACGCCGGGACACCCTGCGGGGCGATCTGGTTGAAGATCGGGTCGGGAATGCCGAACGTCTTGTCGAACGCCTGGATGTCGCCCCAGGCGTAGGGGTTCGAGAACGCGTCGACGATGACGATCGTGCGGTGCTTGCCGTTGATGCCGGCGTTGAGCAGCGGCGTGACCTGGTAGGCCGTCCGGATCTGCTGTGGGTTGTAGCACAGCGGATGGCCGACCCGGACGTCCTGGCAGGTGAAGCGAACCGAATTGGCGGCCTTGAGGGCCCGGGTGTAGGTCGGCTTGACGCTGACGACGTTGGGCTTGAGCCCGCCGCTGCCGGTCGAGGCGGAGGTCAGGCCGGCGAGGGGCAGGGACAGCGCCAACGCCGCGGCAGTGGCCGTGACCAGGACGCGCCGGCGAATGCCCGTGGTGCGCGATGACATAGGTGTGTCAGACCTCTCGAAACGGGGACCACGATGGATCTCGGGGGACGAAGCCTGGCTCTCGGGGAACCTCCGTTTCTGCCGGAATCGGCGTTCGCGATTCCACTGGACGGCGACGCTCGGGGGATCTCCGCCGCGGTTAACTGGAGAGACCCTAGCCGAGCGAGCCAACCCGGGTCAATCCGCGCCCAGGATTCGGGTCGTCAGGGCCTCCTGAAGTGGTGCGTCCCAGCACCGGATTGAGCCCTGCCCGGAGGAGCCTGCAGGTGCCACCCGGATCGGGAATGGGGCCGCGGCCGGGCGCTGTAGCGGTGTGCGACAATGTCAGTTCCCATGAGCACAATCCCCTCGTCCACCATGCCCGGCGTCCGGCTCGATCTGCGCAATATCGCGATCGTGGCCCACGTTGACCATGGCAAGACGACGCTGGTCGACGCGATGCTCCGCCAGACGGGCACGTTCCGGGCGAACCAGGCCCTGGTCGACCGGGTGATGGACTCCGGCGACCTGGAGCGTGAGAAGGGGATCACGATCCTGGCCAAGCAGACGACGGTCGACTACGACGGCGTCCGCCTGAATATCGTCGACACTCCCGGCCACGCGGATTTCGGCGGCGAGGTCGAGCGAACCCTGCTGATGGTCGACGCGATCCTGCTCCTCGTCGATGCCGCCGAAGGACCGCTGCCCCAGACCCGCTACGTCCTCCAGAAGGCCATGGCCCGGCATCTGCCGGTCGTCGTCGCCCTGAACAAGATCGATCGCTCGGACGCCCGGCCGGCCGAGGTCCTCGATGCGGTCTACGAGCTGTTCATGGATCTCGGTGCCAACGCCGCCCAGATCGAGTTCCCGGTCGTCTATACGAACGCCCGGTTGGGCACGGCGACGCTCGACCCGGCCGTGCCGGGGACCGACCTGCGGCCGCTCTTCGACCTGCTCATCGAGCTGACGCCGGCGCCCACGTTCACGCCCGGTCACCCGCTGCAGCTGCTCGTGACCAACCTGTCCGCGAACGAGTACGTCGGCCGGATGGCCGTCGGCCGCATCTGGAATGGCTCGATCCGGCTCGGCCAGCGCCTCGTGGTCGTGCGTGCCGATGAGGGCTCGATCGACGGCTCCGTCGAGCCCGGTCGGACCACCGTCCTCAGCGGGACCGTCACGAGCCTGCAGACCGCTCACGGGATCGAGCGGATCGAGATCGCCGAAGCCACGGCCGGCGACATCGTGTCGGTCGCCGGACTGCCCGACGTAACGATCGGCGACACGCTCACGGACCCGGCCGACCCGCGGCCGCTGGCCCGCCTCGATGTCGATGCACCCACCCTCCGGATGACCTTCGGGGTGAATACCTCGCCGCTGGCCGGCCGCGAGGGAAAGTTCGTGACCAGCCGCCAGATCCGGGCGCGCCTCGACCGCGAGGTCCTGGGCAATGTCTCGGTCGAGGTCCACGCGACCGACTCCGGGGACACCTTCGAGGTTCGGGGCCGGGGCGAGCTGCAGCTGGCGGTCCTGATCGAGCAGATGCGCCGCGAGGGCTTCGAGCTGCAGGCCAGCCGGCCCGAGGTGATCCTGCGCATAGTCGGCTCCGAGACCCAGGAGCCATACGAACGGATCACGATCGACATCCCGCCCGACTTCATCGGCGAGGTCCAGGCCGCGATGGCCGGGCGCAAGGGTCGCCTGGAGCAGATGTCGACCGACCAGGATGGCCGGGTCAGGATGGAGTTCATCGTGCCCGTCCGGGGCCTGATCGGCTACCGCGGCCAGCTGCTCACCGAGTCGCGCGGCACCGCCCTGATGCACCAGATCGGTGAGGGCTACGGCCCGTGGGCGGGCGAGGTCACCCACCGCACGAGCGGGGTCGTCGTGGCCGACCGCCTGGGGACGAGCAACGCCTATGGCCTGTTCAACCTCCAGGAGCGGGCCGAGCTGTTCATCGGAGCCGGTCAAGAGGTCTACGAGGGGATGATCGTTGGCGAGAACTCCCGGCCCGGCGATATGGACGTCAACGCGACGAAGGAAAAGAAGCTCACCAACATCCGGACCCACTCGCACGACGAGGCCCTCCGGCTCACCCCGCCGCGGCCGCTGACCCTCGAGTCGGCGATCGAGTTCATCTCGGTCGACGAGCTGGTCGAGGTCACCCCGGCCTCGATCCGGCTGCGCAAGCGACTCCTGTCGGCCCATGATCGACGTCGCGAGCGGGGCCGCGAAGAGGACCTCAGCCGCTCCGTCGACTAGGCCGACGTACAATCGGCCACGATGGCGATCTACCTCGACCATGCCGCGACGACGCCGGTCCGCCGGGAGGTCGTCGATGCGATGCTGCCGTACCTCCTGGAACAGTGGGGCAACCCCAGCTCCGGCCACTCGTTCGGGCGGGCCGCCCGAGCGGGCCTTGACGAAGCGCACGATCGCCTGGCGACCGCGCTCGGCTGCGAGGCGCGCGAGATCGTGCTGACCTCGGGCGGCACGGAGGCCAACAACCTTGCCTTGAAAGGCGCGGCCTGGGCCGGCAAGGCCCGCGGCCATCGGATCGTGACGAGCGCGATCGAACATCACGCCGTCGGCCACACCCTGCGCTATCTCGAGAAGTTCGGATTCGAGACAGTCGAGCTGCCCGTCGACCGCTACGGCCGGGTGGATCCCGACGAGCTCGAGGCGGCGCTCGACGACCGCACGATCATCGTCAGCGTGATGCTTGCCAACAACGAGGTCGGCACGATCCAGCCGATCGCCGAGATCGCCGAGCGCGTCCACCGTCATCGCGGGATCGTCCTCCACGTCGACGCGGTCCAGGCCGCGCCGTACCTGCCGATCGACGTGGCCGCCCTCGACGTCGACCTCCTCTCGATCGCCGCCCACAAGTTCGAGGGCCCCAAGGGGGTCGGAGCGCTGTTCGTCCGGCACGGGACCCATCTGCTCGGCCAGCAGCAGGGCGGCGCGCAGGAGCGCCACCGGCGGGCTGGCACCGAGGACGTCGCCTCGGCGGTCGGGATGGCAGTCGCCTACGACCTGACCCGGGCCGTGCAGCCTGAAACGGCCGCCCGCCTGATCGAGCTCCGGGACCGCCTCCGCGACGCCGTGCTGGCCGTGCCGGGAGTGGAGCTGACCGGCCATCCGCGCGACCGCCTGCCGGGGATCCTGTCGATCATCGCCCGGGACACCGATGGTGTGTCGGTCAGCCAGGCGCTCGACCTCGAGGGCTTCGCCGTGGCCACCGGCTCGGCCTGCACGACGGGTTCACCCGAACCGAGCCACGTGCTGGCTGCGATGGGCTATCCCGACGAGGAGGCCCGCGGCGCCCTCCGGATCTCGCTCGGCCGGACGACGACCAGCGCCGAGATCGAGGCGGCCGTCGTCGCGATCCCGCGCAGCCTGGCGATGCTCCGAATGGGTTCGGCGGCGATCGCTGCCGATCCACTCGGCCAGGGGCTTGCCCGGGGAGTCACGGCCGGGGCCTAGGGCCGGCCGAACCAGCGATGGCTCGTGTCCTCGTGGCGATGTCGGGCGGCGTTGATTCGTCTGTCGCGGCGGCCCTCGTCCAGGCTGCCGGGGACGAAGCCGTCGGGGTCTGGATGCGCCTCCACGACGTGGCCGACAGCTACTCCGAGTTCAAGCGGAGCTGCTGCTCGGCCGACGCCGCCGATGACGCCCGGCGGGTCGCCGGCCAGCTCGGGATCCCGTTTTACGTGATGAACCTCGAGCGCGAGTTCGACGCCGGCGTCCTGCAACCGTTCCTCGATGCCTACCTCGATGGCGAGACGCCCAGCCCGTGCGTCGACTGCAACACCTACGTGAAGTTCGGGGCGCTCCTTGGCCGGGCCCGCCACGTCTACGGCTGCGCTGCGGTGGCAACCGGCCACTACGCTCAGCGGGCGATCGGGCCGGGTGGCTCGGTCGAGCTGCGCCGAGCGCTGGATCGGGACAAGGACCAGACCTATTTCCTGTACGGCCTTCGCCAGGACCAGCTGCTCGATGCCCGGTTTCCGCTGGGCGAGCTGACCAAGCCGGAGGTCCGGGCCCTGGCTCGCTCCCTG
>ODAK010002793.1_pt1 | contig 18282 bp, 22 predicted proteins | sample 1539591 | NCBI WGS metagenome assembly ODAK01 (sample SAMEA3539303, study PRJEB22396) | soil metagenome | biome: tundra; feature: field; material: soil | place: USA | collected 2010-05 | depth 0.15 m | reverse complement strand
TTTCCCTACACGACGCTCTTCCGATCTAATCAAAATATTTTTTGAATAAAAAAACTTGCAATGGTTATTATAATAATTCCGATAATATCAAGAATAAAACCGGCTCTTAACATATCCTTTACTCTTAGCCGATTACTTCCAAACACTATTGTATTGGGGGCTGTAGCGACAGGTAGCATAAATCCTAATGATGCTGCAAGCGTTGCAGGTATCATCAACATTAAGGGATGAATATTCAATGTGCTTTGAATCGCAATTAATATAGGTAACATTAATTGAATACATGCCACATTAGATGCAAATTCACTGATAATGGTAACTAATAAACACAATCCAAATATCACCACATAAATATTTGTATCCGCAGTAAAATTAAGTTGAGATGCCAACCATTTACTTAATCCGGAAATCTCAAAACCCTTTGCCAAAGCGAATCCTCCACCAAATAATAAAATAATATCGAAAGGGAGTTTTTTAACTTCGTCCCAAATAATAATTGCTCTTCCTTTTTCGGTTTTTGATGGAATCAAAAATAAAAGTACAGCCATCAAAATAGCTACTGTACTATCATTCAAAAAATCTTTGTTGGGAAATAAATTACTCCAGCCTTTGATGGAAAATTTTCCGAAATCAATGTCGGCTCGTGTAAACCAAAGCAGGGCAGTTAAACCAAAAATAAAAGAAACAACTTTTTCTTCAAAACTCATTTTGCCCAATCGCTGATAAGCGTCGGAAAAATAAGATGAATCTATGTTTAATTTCGAATCTTTTTTGATGAACATTTTTTTAAGAACAAAAAATGCCATCAATAAAAGTGAAAGTGAAAGAGGAAACCCAATGATAAACCAGGACAAAAAATTCATATCCTTGTTAGCAGGAAAATGTTCTGTGTATTCACGTAAAAAAATCATATTGGTTGGAGTGCCTACCAATGTTGCCATTCCGCCAATGGTTGCCGAGTAAGCCAAACCTATTAATAATGCCGTTGCCATTTTATGAGAATGATGTTCTTGAGAAAAATGATTTTCAATTTGTACAATAACAGCTAATACCGCCGAAATTAACATCATTACTGTAGCCGTATTAGAAATCCACATAGAAATTAAATAGGAAGTTAGCATTACGCCAAACAAAATTCGCGACGGACTTGTTCCTACAATCATTAATATTTTTAAAGCGATACGCTGATGTAAATGCCAACGTTCAATGGCAAACGCGATAATAAATCCGCCAATAAATAAAAAAATAATCGGATCCATATACTGAAATGCAACGCTTTTAGAATCCGCTATTCCTAATATGGGTAATAATATTATCGGCAATAAAGCTGTAACTGCCAGATGCACTGCTTCGGTAAGCCACCAAACTGCCATCCAAATGGCAACAGCCGCCATTTTAGTAACAAGAGGATTTGCGAGAACTAAATCAAACCCTAAATAAATTATTACAGCTAATAAAGGACCTAATAGAATTTTAATATTTTTTGAATAATTCATAAATTTCCTTTTTGCGCTGAAATTATTTTTAGTTTTGAATGAGCAAATTTATAAATGAAAAACAAACTTAAGAATATTACAGTGATTATTATCAGCATTGTTGTACTCTCTGCAATGCAATCCTGTTTTTTGTTTGTTAAAAATAAAACTGAGATACAAAATCCGAAAGAACCTGTTCCATTATATATAGGATATACAAAAGCAACTATTACAAACTATACTGTTGACGGTTGTAGTTGGATGATAAAATTAGAAGATAGTAAAATGTTAGAGCCGGTTAATTTAAAAGATGAATTTAAAAAAGAAGGTTTAAAAGTTTGGATACAATATAAACATTACGACAATTACAGTTTTTGTATGGCTGGTGAAATGGTTACTATTACCGCTATTGAGATAAGGGAATTAGAATAGTTGTTAGTGGTTAGTTGTTAGTTATAAGTTATGAGTTATAAATTATTTATGAATTAATGTTTTGCAATTGAGATAAGGCAATTATAGTGGCAGTTGACAATTTTTTAATTTTATAATCTTTCAATTTTTAATCTTTTGATCCTTTAATTTCCATCATGCGAATAATTTTTATGGGTACGCCGGAGTTTGCTGTGGAATCGTTAGATATTCTTCTAAAAAACAATTATACTATCGTTGCTGTAATTACTGTGCCTGATAAACCTGCGGGGCGCGGACAACAAATTCAACAATCGGCTGTAAAAAAATATGCGCTCGAAAAAGGATTGAACATTTTACAACCCCACAAATTAAAAGAAGAAAATTTTATCAATGAATTAAAAAAATTGAAAGCGGATTTACAAATTGTAGTTGCTTTTCGGATGTTACCCGCAGTGATTTGGAATATGCCGCGTTTAGGAACTGTCAATCTGCATGGCTCATTGCTACCGCAATATAGAGGTGCGGCGCCAATTAACAGAGCTATAATGAATGGTGAAAAAGAAACAGGCGTTTCCACTTTTTTTCTGCAACAAGAAATTGATACAGGTAAAATTATTTTTCAGGAAAAAACTGCTATCGGTGAAAATGAAACAGCAGGAGAAGTTCATGATAGATTGATGCACATCGGTGCAAAGCTAATTTTAAAAACAGTGAAAGCTATTGAAAAAGGAGACTTTTCGCAAATTGAACAATCAGAATTAATCGCTCCAAATACAGAAATTAAAAATGCTTCAAAAATTTTTAAAGAGGACTGTCAAATAAATTGGAACAAACCATTAGATGAAATACATAATCACATTCGTGGCTTAAGCTCATATCCTGCGGCATTTACAGAGCTCGTATCTCCTGAAGGAAAAATAATACTGATGAAAATATTTATCGGTAAAAAAGAAAATGCCATTCACAATTTCCCAATAGCAAGCATCTTCACCGATTTTAAAACTTATTTAAAGATTGCTGTTAAAGATGGATATGTCCATATAACTGAATTACAAATTGCCGGGAAAAAACGAATGTCTGTGATTGATTTTTTAAAAGGATTTAAAATAAATAATGATTGGAAAATAAATTCATCGAAAACAACATAACAAACAACCTATTAAATAATGTAGATATAAGTGGGATTTCAGACATATAAATGGCTGTATGCAAGCAACTAAAATACATTCAATATATAAATTTCCTGAAACATACTGATAAGTCCTATTTCAAGTATAGTTATTAACAAAATAGCGACTTATCAACAAAATCGCACTTTTTTTGCTCGGTCTGTTGCATTGTATCTGATTTGTTGTAAATTTGTTTTCAAGTAATTAAATAATTAATGTTTAACCCTAAAAAACAAACCAAATGAACAAAGCAGAATTAGTTGACGCTATCTCTTCAGAAGCGAAGTTAACAAAAGCAGATGCTGGCAGAGCATTGGAAGCATTTGTAAATGCTACAACAAAAGCACTTAAAAAAGGTGACAGAGTTGCATTAGTTGGATTCGGATCTTTCTCAATCTCTAAAAGAGCTGCAAGAACAGGTCGTAACCCACAAACAGGAAAAGCTATTAAAATTGCTGCTAAAAAAGTAGCTAAATTTAAAGCTGGTTCTGACTTAGCAAAAACAGTTAACAAATAATTGTCAACTAAGTAAATAAAAAAGTCCCGCAGCAATGCGGGACTTTTTTATTTCAGAAAAAAACAAGAATTAATTTTGTAAAAAATAAAACACTTTCAAATTTTAAAATATGATTTATGCCAAACACTCCAAGCTTCTTCTGCCTGTTGTTGCAGCATAGACAGCCCATTTACGGTTGCAGCGCCGCGTGCTTTTCCGCGTTTTAAAAATTCAGTTTCGGGAGGATTATAAACTAAATCGTATAACAAATGTGATGCAGAAATAAATTGATATGGAATGGCAGGAGCATCTTTGATGTTTGGAAATGTTCCAACAGGCGAAGTATTTACAATTAATTTAAAAGTGTTGATGACGTTTTCATTTAGTTCCTCGTATGTAAAAATCTTGTCTTTTTTTTCTTGGCTCTCGACTCTTGATTCTTGATTCTTGTTTCTGCTTACAAAATAAAAATCAATACCAATTTCTTTTAAAACATAAGCTACCGCTTTGGATGCACCTCCGGTACCAAGTATTAACGCACGTTCATGTTGTATTTCCAGAAATGGTTTTATAGATTGACGGAAACCAAATACATCAGTGTTGTAACCAATCAATCGATGATTATTTTCATCTCTTAATATCTTAACACAATTAACAGCTCCAACGGCTTTTGCAGTTTCATCCAACTCATCTAAAAACGGGATTACGCTTTCTTTGTATGGGATAGTTACGTTTAATCCATAAAGGGTTGGATTATCCGCAATCAGTTGTGGTAATTGATCAATGTTTTCAATAGGATATAGATTGTATTCACAATCGCTGATATTCTCTTTTTTAAATTTTTCGGTAAAATATTTTTTTGAAAAGGAGTGGGAGAGTGGGTAACCTATTAAGCCGTATTGTTTCATGTACCAATTTAATTTCGTTTATTTATTTTTGCTTTTACAATTTCAAAAATTATTGGAAGCACCGAAATAAAAATAATACCTAAAGCAACTAATTCAATGTTTGTTTTTATCCACGGGATTTCTCCCAGAAAATATCCTGCAAAAGTTAAACTGCAAATCCATATCGCGCCACCTAAAATATCAAATGATAAAAATTTACGATAATTCATTTCCGCAATACCGGCTACGAAAGGCGAAAAGGTTCTAACGATTGGAACAAAACGAGCCATAATAATTGTTTTGGTTCCGTATTTTTCAAAAAACGAATGTGTTTTATCAATGTTTTTTTGTTGCACTAAAATTTTTCCTCTCCATTTTATTTGCAAAACACGCAATCCTATTTTACGTCCTATCCAATAGTTAGTATTATCGCCTATTACAGCGGCAATAAATAAAAATAAAATTAAATAGGATAAATTCAAATAACCTAAACGAGCAAATAATCCTGCGGTAAACAAAAGCGAATCGCCAGGAAGCAAAGGCATTACAACCAAACCTGTTTCAATAAAAATAACAAGAAATAAAATAAAATAAACAGCGGTTCCGTAATTACTAAAAAGCCAATCGAAATCGAGATGTATAATGTGTTTGAAAAGTTCGATCATAATTTAGTTCAAAGTTCAAAGTTTGAAAGTTTAGGAGATACGGCTCAATATTTTTCCAACGAAGGGTCTATTTCATTTGCCCAAGCAATAATTCCGCCTTTCAGATTGTATACATTGTTAAAACCTTCAGCTTCTAATGCCTTGCAAATAGTGCCGGAACGGGCACCGCTGCGGCAATGAATAATTACTTGTTTTGTTTTTGAAATTTTATCTAAATTGTCCATTACATCACCCATAGGAATATGTTCGCCACCCATTTCACATATTTCTAATTCGTGATCTTCGCGCACATCTATCAATTGATAATTCGCATTATCATCTCGCAGTTTTTTAAATTCTGTTACAGTTATTTCTTTCATTTGAAAATAATTTAATAATTTGAAGATTTGATAATTTGAAAATGCTTGTTCATCTTTGGTAAAAAATAATTTTCATTCTCTTTTGTGAAATTTTAAGTCTAAAGTTTATTCTTGGTGATGCATAACTTCTTTCAAATTCTTTGGTAAAAAACTAAAGAAAGTATCACCACGAAGTCCCAAACGCAGCGTTTCTAAAGGTATCACATCATCATAAGAAATATTGCCCAAATTTACATTGGGACCAAGTAGTTTTAAAAACCATACCTGTTGTGCTTTTTGCGGCGCTTCCCACACAATATTATCTTGTTTAACTTTCGCTAAAATTTTATTAATCAACAATACGTGTGCAGTTCCGTTAGCACGATAAATACCTACTGTTCCACTTTCGCGAGCTTCAGCAATTACTTTCCAGGAACCTGCTTGAAGTTCTTTGTTCATCATAGTTGTCCATTTAACAGGATGAATAATAATTCCGGCTTCTTTAGAACCCACCTCAGATAATATAGTGAAATTTTTTGCAAGCGTATGAATATATTCACATTTTTTATCGTGCGGCAATACAATTGAACCATCTGAAATTTCGGCACACTCTAATTTTAGTTTGTCTAGCAGCTTTACGTAATCATTAAACATTCCGCGAACAATAAATGCTTCAAAAAGAGTGCCTCCTAAATACACTTTCATTCCGGCTTCTTTGTAAAGTTTTATTTTTTGTTCTATATTTTTTGTGAGATAAGAGGTGCCGAATCCTAATTTAATGATGTCTGTTAATTCACTATTTTGAGATAAAAAATCTTCCACCTGACGAATACTTAATCCTTTATCCATCATCATGGTAATTCCTTTGTTACGAGGTTTTATAGGGCGATCAGGAAGATGAGGTAATGTAAAGTTCATAATTTTGATGTGCTGATTAGTTGATGTGCTGATGTGCTAATTATTTAATGTGTTAATTTTTAAATTATTGTTTTTATTTTTTTATAATCAGCACATTGATTTTACTTTTTATACAATTCAATCAAGTCAGTAATACTACTATTTTCTTTTAACTGCGGTAAATAATCAAACAACTCATTGTGCAGAGCATAATTGAGTTTCAGGGCATTTTTTAAAAAACTCAAGGCTTCTTGTTTTTGTCCGATACTCATCAAACAGGCTGCAATTCGGTATTGCAACTCTGCATTTTGCGGATGATATTTTATTCCTTCCGCCAATATTTCTAAAGAGCCGTTTTTATTTTCTTGTTCAAATAATAAATTCGCATAGTCTAACCAAACTTCAGCGTTATCCGGATCCAGTTCAATTACTTTTTTGAATGATAATTCGGCGTCTTCATAAAACAACATTTTTTGTTGCAGTTCACCGTAGATGTGCCAAAATTCAGCATTATCTTTTTCAAGCTCTATTGCTTTTTTAATGTAGTGTATTCCTTCATTGGTGCGATCTTTAGCATCCAATACAATTCCAATTCCCAGATATGCATCAGCCAATTGAGGATTGAGTGAAACCGCTTTGTTGTAATATATTAAGGCGCGTTCAAAATCTTCTTTTTTCTCATAACACTCGCCAATGTAATAATAGGTAATTGCTTCCGGCTCTTCAAATTTTAATGTTTCTTTGTAAACTAAAATAGCATCATCGAAAAGATTCAAATTAGCCAATGAATTAGCCTTGTTGAAATAGGCTGAAGCGAAATCTGACTGAATGGCTATGGCATAATCATAAGCATCAATAGCCTTTTCAAAAAGTTCTAATCTGTTGTACGCTACGCCAAGGTTAAACCAAGCGGTTGTGGCGTATGGATGTTTCTCAATAAAATCAGTATAATATTTTACACTTTCTTCTGATTGTCCGTTTAACTCATAACAAAAGGCGAGTTCATACAAAGCGGCTTCATTTTCGGGGTTGGCAAAAATTGCTTTTTTCAGGTAAAAAATAGCGTCATCAAATTTGTTGGTATTTTCAAATTCAAATGCCATAGCAAGATAAATTTCATCAATGTCTTCGGCATTCTCAGCAGCTTTTTTATAATTTTCGATAGCTTGATCGGTAAGCCCCATCTGACTATATATAGAACCTTTTGTCATAAATAGCTCGGTGTTGGAAGGCTCCATACTTTCAACATAGGATAATATTTCCAAGGCTTTTTGACTTTGATTAGTAGCCGCTAAAATTTGAGCTTTTCGTAAAAAAAATACAGTTGAAAAAGGATATTGACTTATAGCAAAATCAATGGCTTGTAAAGATTTTTTCGCGTTGTTTTTTTCGAAATAATAATCAATAATTAGTTCCAATTCTTCTGCATCAAAAAAATAATGTTTTCTGTTCAGAACCATTTCTTCAAAACGGTCAACCAATATCAACAGATGCTGAGAAAATTGATTTTCGTGTTCTTGGAATTCTTCGCTGCTCATCAATCAATTTATTTTATTAATTTGAAAATTATCAAAATCTATTATCGTTTCTTTTGCCAATAAAGCGCAAATGCTCATAGATGCGCGAAGAAAAATAATTGTGTTAAACTTTGTGGTTTTTGACACTTCGTAAAATTAATCAAAAACTTTTAACTTTTAATTTTAAAACTTTAAACTAAAAAAATTAATCTACTTCCATATAATCAATGTCTTTCCCATAACTTTCATCAATGTAAAATACTGCTAAAAAGGCAAGAGAAATTACTATAGAGCCAACAATGATAGCTGCTTTAATTATACCGACAGATGGTTCTAAATATTGCCAACCAAGCAACATCAATACCGCAGAACCTCTGACAAAATTAGGAACGGAAGTAGTTACCGTTGACCGTATATTGGTGCCAAATTGTTCCGAAGCCACCGTGATAAAAATAGACCAGTAGCCCATAGCCATGCCAAGAATAAATAAAATAAAATAAAATTTGCCGGACGAAACACCATCCGCCATAAAATACCATCCACTCAATATTGACAATGCACTTAAAGCAATGACCAAGGCTTTTTTTCTCGATTTTAGTTGTTGACTAATAATGCTGATGATTATACTTCCTATGGATGCTCCTAAATAATGATAAAAAATTGCTTTTCCATTGCTAACGGATCCCTGCACTCCCAGTGTGATGGCAAAATCTTTAGCAAAAAAAGTAAGTATGCCTATAGTGTACCACGTAGGTGCCAATGAGGATACAACTTAAATATTTTAAAAAACGTTTTTTGTTGGTAAACAAACTTAAAATATTTCCACGTTTGGCTGAAGATGATTTTAATTTATCAAACATGCCCGACTCATGGACATATACACGAAGAGCCAATAAAAGCAATCCCATTGAGCCTCCAAACCAATACGCTTCTTTCCATCCCCATTTTGAAACATAAAAAGCGAAAGCTGCGCCCAATATTCCAATAAAGGAAACTAATCCCGAACCCCATGCACGTGTTTCTTTTGTCATTACTTCTGAAATAAGAGTAATGCTCACTCCCAGTTCTCCGGCTAAACCGAAACCTGCAACAAAGCGCAAAACAGCATATTGGTTGATGTTTTGAACAAAACCATTCGCAATGTTTGCTATGGAATAAAGTGAAATAGTAAGAAACAATGTTGACATCCTGCCTCTTTTATCTCCTAAAACTCCCCACACAATTCCCCCGAGAATTAATCCGACTAATTGTAAATTCAATAAATACACACCGGCAGCTTTAATTTGATGAGGTTCTGTAATGCCGATTGCCATTAAACTGCTGTCCTTAACAATGCCAAAAAGAATCAAGTCGTAAACATCAACAAAATAGCCCAAAGCGGCTACAATAACAACAATGTTAAATGGATTGGTATGTCCTTGTTTGAGCATATATTTTTTTGAAAGTATAAAGGTAATAATTTGGGTATTGTTAATTGAAGAACGCCTAATGAATTATTTTTAAACAAAAGTGTTGCGCTTGTAACTTGAATCTAAGTGTTAAAAAGCTCGAACAGCTCGAACATAATACTTGAAATTTTTATTGCTTGAAAGGATACTGCCACTGCTTAGGGACTGAAACCAGGCGGAAACATTACCATTCTCGCTGGAACTCCAATATCCATAAGCTGAAAAACCTCCAATCGTGGTTTCTTTTATTTGCAAATAGACTAAGTTTAATTCATCGCGTGAAGGTAAAAACCAATCGTTATAACCATTTAGCACTAATGAATCGCATATAATGGCAGCATAATAACCAGGTCCTTGTGCGGTTTTAATAGCAGTAGTATTTGTTTGTCCTGTACCCGCTACTATTCCAATTGCGTTTGTGCTCATTACCACATTCCCCCAAGGCGCTGATACACTTTGATCTATTGGAGCGACAATCAATCCGTGAAGTCCGGTATCATCAATATAAAAAATATACCCACCACCATAGGATTGACCCAATGTGTAGATGGAAGGTACAGCTTCTTTTTTCTTACAACTTGTTATCGAAAAAACTATAATAACAAGACAAGTAAATATAATTTGAATTCGAATTTTCATTGTTTTGTAATTTAATACTTACAGGAATAGTCTCCAATCTTTCCTTTGTGGATTACTGCGAAACACGCTCGCGACTGCTGATTTATTTATTTTAATTTGTATTTTTAAATTCGTCTGGCACTGTGATCAATTGTTAGAATATCAATTCTATTTGTAATTGCTTTACTCAATAGAATTAAAAATTTCTGTTACTTTTTCTTTTAGTTCAGGTAAATCACTTTTTATAATTTCCCATACTAAGTTTGAATCTACACCAAAATATTCATGAACGAAAATATTTCTCATTCCAACAATTTGCGACCACGCAACGTCTGAGAATTTTGATTTTGTCTTGTCAGATATGTGATTGCTTGCTTCTCCTATAATCTCCAACTGTTTAATACACGCAAATCTCATCATAGAGTTTTCCATAAAATCTGAAAAATCAGTTTCTGACATATAGGTTTCTATTTCAAGAATTGCATCAAGAATATGTTGTAATCTAATTTTATCGCCTAATTTACCTCGCATATATCAATTGCTTTTCATTATCTACCAATGGTTTGATATATTTTGATAAACCGTTTGAAGAAACTAAATCCACTTTTTTATTTAATATTTTTTCAAGATCAATTTTCATTTGAATGAACTGTAAGCCTATCCTTTGAGAATAATCCAAATCAACAAGAATATCAATATCACTTTGACTATCCGCTTCTCCACGAACATACGAACCAAATAAATATGCTTTCAAAACAGGCATTGTCTTGAAATATTTTTTAATTGTTTCTATTTTATTATTATCTATTTTCATAAAGCAAATGTACAAAATTTTAAAATTGGAATTTGGAATATAGGCAGAGCCTATTTAATAATCATCACGAGCAGAAAACGCTTACGTCCGCGGGTTTACTTAAAACAATTATTTATTCAATAAATCTGCTAATCTCACATTTCCACTTTTCGGTTGTGAATTATCACAAAATATTTCCCACTCCATCACATTTTCATAATCGAAGGGGAAGTTAGTTAGCTTTATTTTTGTTAGCTTAAAACTTCGTGAAGGCAAAATAGGCTCATATCTGGAAGGTCCATATTTTTCGATTGGTTCCAAACCAATAAATTTAATATCAACTATATCTCTAATTGTATTTTGAGTATGTATTTCAAAAGTTTCGTGATCAAACGATTTAAAATGTTTTTCTTCTACAATTTTTTTCGGTAATCGAATTTTTACATTAACGTACTTTGCATAAACAGAACCTAAATTAATTGCAAATATGAGTAGCTCTGTATGTTGATTATTAAATTTAAATTCTAAAGATATTATTGGATCCTTTGTTCTATTTAAAATATCACGAATTTCATAATCATACATTGCTGTCGTTTGGAAATTACCTCTTTTATAATACTTTTGGTCAAATGCCTGATGTGCTGTATTACTTTTTTCAACTTCAACAATGTAAACTACATACTCATTATCAATTTCTATTGGATATATTTTAAAATTGCTAATTCTGGGTTGAATTTTAGCTTGAATTATTTGCTCCAACCATTCTTTTGAAAATTGCTTTCGATTAATCGGGCTAATTTCTTTAGGAAGGTGTTTATTGATTTCATCTTCTTTAATTCCATAAATTAAAATCCCCCCGTCTGAATTAGCCAAAGCGCTAACATCTTTTGATATTTCAACTGTCTTATCATTTTGTTTATCAAGGGCACCAGAAGCTTTGTATTCAAGGTGTAAATTCTCCTCAACTTTATTTTCAATGAGATTATTTAAGTAATCAAGGTTAAATTCAGTCATTCTATATTTTATTTATTATCTCAAATCTAATCAATTTTCCCCTGCCTATTTATTTTGTAGCAACAAAAAAGCCGCTTCAAAATTTTGAAGCGGCTTTGTATTTACAGGAATATATCTTTAAAATTTCTTCAACACATTTTTCACAATCTCAACACATTCCATTACTTGTTCTTCGGTAATAACCAATGGAGGCGCAAAACGGATGGTATCGCCGTGTGTAGGCTTCGCTAACAAACCATTTTTCATTAATTCAATACAAACATCCCAGGCAGTTTTGCCATTGCGCTCTGCAATTACCATCGCGCAAAATAAACCTTTACCTCGTACAGTCTTTACTAAGTCAGGGTTTGCAGCTTGTATCGCTTTAAGTTCATTCAATAATATTTTACCTAAGCGTTCCGAATTTTCACATAATTTTTCTTCTTTCAAAACTGTAAGCGCTGCTATACCTACTTTACAAGCAATCGGATTACCACCGTAAGTAGAACCATGTTGTCCGGGTTTGATACAAAGTATAATATCATCAGAAGCCAATACCGCAGAAACAGGGTATGTTCCGCCTGAAAGTGCTTTTCCTAAAATTAAAATATCAGGATGAACACCTTCGTGATCACACGCCAGCATTTTTCCTGAACGACCTAATCCTGATTGTATCTCATCAGCAATAAACAAAACATTATTCGCTTTACAGATGTCAAAACATTTTTTTAAATATCCTTCATCAGGCACATACACTCCTGCTTCGCCCTGTATCGGCTCCATTAAGAAGGCAGCGATGTTTTTATCTTTTAATAATATTTTTTCCAAAGCATTGGCATCATTGTAAGGGACAGAAATTATTCCGGGTGTGAAAGGACCAAAATTTTTCTTCGCGTCAGCATCGTTGCTTGCAGATACAATGGTAATGGTACGTCCGTGAAAATTATTTTCACAAACAATTATTTTCGCTTGATTTTCAGCAATACCTTTTTTCTCATAACCCCATTTGCGCGCCAACTTCAAAGCTGTTTCAACTCCTTCAGCGCCTGTATTCATTGGCAATACCTTATCATAGCCAAAAAAGGAAGTAACAAATTGTTCATATTCACCTAATGAATCATTATAAAATGCGCGAGATGTAAGTGTTAATTTTTGTGCTTGTTCAATTAATGCAGCCACAATTTTAGGATGGCAATGCCCTTGATTAACGGCGCTGTATGCAGCCAGAAAATCGAAATATTTTTTTCCGTCAATATCCCAAAGATACACTCCTTCGCCTCGTTCAAGCACTACCGGCAATGGATGATAATTGTGCGCTCCGTATTTATCTTCCAGTTCAATAGCGTTTTTTGATGTCGTTTTATTGGTCATAATTGCTTGCATAATAAAATGTTTTTAAAGAACAAATTTAAAACTTTTAATCGGATAATGATAGAACGCAGATTGTTATGATTATTAAGATTGAATTTGATTTTACTTAATGTAGGCTTTTACTGACCGTAATTGCGAGCCCTTCCTTCGTCAGGATAAACTCCACGAAGCAATCTTTTGCAAGGTGTATTAATGTTGAGATTGCTTCGACTGAAAAAGTTTCGCAATGACTTCGTTTGAATTTATAGAACTGTCCTTAAGAATAATTTTTGATTTACATTCTATTTACTTGAGGATAGCCGGGCTGGTGCAGGCTTAAAATACAAAGGGCGGGATTTTATCCCATCCTTTATAAAGTCATTGAATAACTATTTCTTATTGGACTTTATATAGGTTAAAATGTTATGAGATTTTCGTTTCATATAAACACTTCGTTCAACACGTCATTGCGAGGCACGAAGCAATCTCACATTTATTATTATTTGAGATTGCTTCGACTGAAAAAGTCTCGCAATGACGCTCTATATTGACTTTTTATTTATTTTAATAAATTAACTTATATAAAGTCTAATATAAAAATCCAAACAACCATAAAGGAATGGTGTTATTACTTCCGTATTCAATGTTATCGGCAACTACAAAACTATTTTTTATTTTTTTTATCTGTTTATCCCTTTTGTTTTTACCGCCAATTTCAAATAAAAACTTGCGGTCTATTGAAAAATCACCTTGTTCGGTATATTCTATTAAATGCGATTGACTCAGTTGATTTGCAAAAAAAGTTTCTCTTAAATTACCAATATTGGCATTTACAGGAGAAAAGGCATATTGGAAATTAGTGTTTTCTAAAAAAATTTTATCCGGTTTTTGCAGTTGGGTAATTCCTTTCGCGTCTTTATATAAGTTTCTGATGATGTGTGCTTCCTGTAAAAAATACAGATAACTGATAAATGTGTTACGGTTTACACCTATACGTTCGCTCAACTTACTTACATTGGGAATAAACGGAACTGATTCAGAAATAATTTGCAGTAATTGCTTTAATTTAGATACGTAAGCTACTTCTACTTTTCTGAGTAATGGTAATTCAATTTCTAAAATCAAATTTACCACTTCCTCTATTCGTTGATAATAAAGTTCCGGTATTTCCTGAAAAAAAGGATAATAACCATTTTTAAGATATTCACCAAAATGCTTTATAGGTTTTATTTTTTTATTAAGTTGTTTCGCAATAGTCAGATGATTTTCTAATAATTCCTTTAAGGTAAATGAAGGCAATGTTAATCCTGATTTAAGATTTAGAAACTCTCTGTATGAAAGACCTTGCATGGAGTAAACCACAGCGCGTCTGCTAAGGTCGGCACGCGCATTTAAAATTTCAAGAAGAGAAGAACCTGTAAATACAATTTTTAAATCCGGATAATCATCATATATGTTTTTTAATTCTTGCGACCAGTTAGGATACTTATGTACCTCATCTAAAAAAAGAAATTTACCACCGTGCTTCACAAAATAGTCGGTTAATGAACTGAGGCTGTTTTGCGCAAACCAAATATTATCAAGACTCACATACAATGTTGATTCGTTTAAGGGCAAATGTTTTTTTATGTATTGCAACATAAGGGTAGTTTTACCAACCCCTCTTGCACCCTTAATACCTATAAGTCTTGCGTTCCAATGTATGCTGTCTATAGCACTACGTGTAAATTGTAGCGAAGTTGTTTCTAATTTCCTATAAAATTTTTCGTACAGCGTGTCCATCATTGCTTATTAAACCTTGCAAATATATAAATAATTGCTTAGTATATTAAGCATTTTACTTTTCATGTTTTTATTATTTCCTCGTATTTTCTTTGGCGATACTAAATTTTTTAACCAGTTTACTTATAACAGCCTCGTTGAAGCTAATTTGAATTCAGTATGTAAATTTTCGTTCGATAAGAGCCTGTTAAAATTTAATTCAAAAATATTGTTATGGCAAACGCAACGCCTTCGACAAGCTCAGGTTGACAGCGCGCAACGTCATATTGAGCCTGTCGAAATATGTGCGATGGCTTCAGCAAAACTCATATTGTATTTAATTTCATTAAAATTTAAACAGACTCTAAATTATGATTCATTATTTCAAATTCTCCCAATACCATTCTATAGCTTCTTTCAAACCTTGTTCTAATGTATGAGAAGGTTTATAATTTAATATTTTTTTTGCTTTATCTATTGAAGCTAAAGAATGAGGAATATCGCCCAAGCGTTCATGTCCATAAGTAACTTTTATATTCGCAATTTTAGAATCGTATTTACTTAAATATTTTTTCAATAAGTTGGTAAGTATATTTAAGTCTACACGTTCCCCCACCGCAGTATTAAACACTTGTCCTATTGCAGCTTCGTTTTGAGTGAGAGCAGCCAGATGATTCATTTGTATTACATTGTCAATATAGGTAAAGTCTCGTGAATTGGTTCCGTCTCCGTTTATTACAGGAGACTGATGCGCCATAAGTTGCAGGGTAAATTTGGGTATCGCCGCAGCATAAGCGCCATTGGGGTCTTGTCGCCTTCCATACACATTGAAGTATCTTAATCCAATGCAGTCTAAACCATAATTTAAGCCAAACACATGGGCGTATAGTTCGTTCACATATTTGGTTACTGCGTAAGGCGATAAAGGTTTACCTATGATTTCTTCTATCTTTGGTAATGATTCAGAATCACCATAAGTAGAAGAACTGGCGGCATACACTACTCTCTTAACTTTAGCATCGCGCGCTGCCACCAGTACATTTAAAAACCCACCAATGTTTACTTCGTTGGTTGTTATCGGATCTTTTAAACTTCTGGGAACTGAGCCTAACGCAGCTTGTTGCAAAACTATTTGTATATCTTGCATTGCGATATTGCAATCATTAAGATTTCGAATATCTCCTTTTATTAATGTAAAATTTTTATTCTCACAAAAAGATTGAATATTTTCCATCCTACCTGTAGAAAAATTATCTAAACAAATAACTTCGTTATTTGTTTTTAATAAATCGTCACACAAATTAGAACCAATGAAGCCGGCACCACCTGTTACAAGAATTCGAGTGTTTGAAATTTTACGATAACTCATTCAGATAATTCTATTTAAAAATTTACAGCTTCGCTCTTTCACTCCCATAAAATTTTTAATTTTACAGAGTTAGCAAGAGTTTTAAGAAAATACTAAATTCTAAATCCTAAATTCTACAGGTCGTTTAGAATTTAGAAATTTGGATTTAGAATTTGTTTCCGTATGGCATCCACTCGTGTGCGACCTATTTCAAGTAATATTCCTTTGCCAATTGAATCCAATGCAAGCAGCAATTTTCCTTTGCCGTTATGACGAACCAACCGAGCATAATTACCTTTAAATGGACCGGAGTTAATTAGCACTTCTTGTCCCGGTTCAAAAGCAATATCAACCACTTCTAAATCTAAATCGGATGAAATGGCTTTTTGAATAGCTGCCATTTGTTTGGTACTTACTGTGGCATATTTACCTCCAAAAGAAACAAAGCGAACTATTCCCGGCGTATTTAAAATACGATAGCGTTCACTTTCAGAAAACTGAATGAATAAATAACCGGGGAATAGAGGTTCTTCTACTTGCTTAATTCGGTCGCTCCAAACTTTCATTTTTTTTTGGAGGGGCAGGTAAACGGAAACACCATTTTTAGACAAAAAATTAGTGCATTTTTTTTCGAAACGAGAACGTGTTTGAATTACATACCAAGGTCTTTCTTCAACTGTGCCTTTCATAATCGCAAAGGTACATTTTTTTTTAATTTATTATGAATTGGAATTCGAAAAAATCATAAAAAATTAATAAAATAAAATATCAACCTTGATTTTAATTGGCAAGTAAAAAAGAAAAATATTTTACGCAGCAGACCAGCCGCCATCCATTGGAATTGCAGATCCTGTAATCATTGAAGCGTGGTCAGATGCCAAAAATAATGCTAAAGCGCCAATAGATTCAATACTTACAAATTCTTTGATAGGTTGCTTAACCAGCAAAACCTTATTTATAACATCGGACTCAGGAATATTGTGTGATTTGGCCTGATCTTTAATTTGTTTTTCAACCAACGGTGTTTTAACATAACCGGGACAAATCGCGTTGGTTGTTATTCCCAATGTCGCACCTTCCAATGCTAATACCTTTGTTAATCCAATTATACCGTGCTTTGCAGATACATAAGCCGATTTATATTCCGAAGCAACCAATCCGTGAACTGATGAAATATTAATAATTCTACCCGATTTTTTTGCCTTCATACTTTGCCAAACGGCTTTAGAAGTATGGAATGCAGACGATAAATTAATAGCTATAATATCATTCCATTTTTCTGAAGGAAAATCCTCAATAGGCGATACAAACTGGATTCCCGCGTTGTTGATTAATACATCAATGCTTCCAAATTTTGCGATTCCTTCATTCACCATCTCTGTAATCTCCAATGGTTTCAGCATGTTGGCTGCCGAATAGGTAGTTCCTACTTTATATTGTTTACCTATTTCAACAGCTATTTCCGGTCCTTCTTTTTCAAGTCCGTTAAAAATAATATTGTATCCGGATTTTGCAAATTCTATTGCAATGCCTAATCCTAAACCACTTGTGCTTCCTGTTATTAAAACTGTTTTCATATTAAATTAATTAAGATGTTTAGAGTATTTACTTAGTAGCATTTTCAATTTTTTTGCTGCTTTTTTATTTACTTTCCCTGACTCGATACGTTGTTCTGCGCTGCATTTCCTTTGTAAATCCTCGATTCTAAATTGCATATTTTTCTTTTATTTCTTCTTTTACCATCATGTATGTGCTTTTACTTTTTGTCATCAGCAAAACGGATATACTTATAAAGCCAATGGCGTATCTGTTTTGTGCTTATATGGTGTGGGATAGATTTGAGTTCATAAAATTACTGTTTTTATTTGAATTTTATTATTTTATCGGATGATATTTATGAATACGTTTTGTAGCGAAAACGGAATGCTTATATAATACTTTTAAACACTACTCTGTCCTCAAGATGAGATTGTTTCGGGCAAAAAGCCCTCGCAATGACGTTTATTTGTATTTTCTGCCCTTTAGAATTTTTTTAGTATAATACAAAAAAATATTAATTTGTCAAATCTTATATAATTTTGACAGTTGTCAGATCGGAAGAGCGTCGTGTAGGGAA
>ODAK010002792.1_pt1 | contig 18295 bp, 17 predicted proteins | sample 1539591 | NCBI WGS metagenome assembly ODAK01 (sample SAMEA3539303, study PRJEB22396) | soil metagenome | biome: tundra; feature: field; material: soil | place: USA | collected 2010-05 | depth 0.15 m | reverse complement strand
AACTACAAGCACGAGGGCTTCCAAAGATTCCGATACCTTCTTTCAATAGCCAATGCAAAAACGATGAGTTGAGACTGAACCTCATGGTGGGTGCGTCAGAAATTTTGTGCCAGTGACGCGATCCTAAAAACTCGAGCGACTAATTCTGTTTAATTTCCTGACGAGTAACGCATTTGCACAAGTCTTGACGTCGATGTCATGCGTTCCAGCGTGGACGCTCGAGATTGCTCAAGTGAGAACGTGTTCGGTTGCCGTTGACCGCCATCGATAAGTAAGCGCTGCGGGTCTGTCCACGATTCTTGTTCCCATATCGCGGCGTCTTCCTTAAACAGCATTTCGACCGTCACTGACTCGTCGTCGAATGATCCACCCAGGGCCTCGGCCTCCTTTGCCGTCATTCGACGCGCGTAGGTCACGCCGCCTACGTCTTGCTTGTCGGTACTGCGCTTGGCGACCGGGCTGACCTCGCCGCTCTTGGTTTCAATCGCGACCAGCTTGTACACGAAGCCCGGGCTGGGACAGTTGGCGCCGGTCACCAGACGAGTGCCCACGCCAAAGTTGTCGATCGGCGCACGGCCATCGATCAACGCGGCGATCCTCTCTTCGTCCAGGTCGCCCGTCGCGACGATCTTCGTGTCGATCGCACCAAGCGAATCAAGCAAATGTCGTCCCGACAGCGACTGCACCTGGAGGTCGCCCGAGTCGATGCGCACGGCACCGGGCCCGAGCGCGCCGAAGCTCTTGGCCGCGTTCACGGCGTTCACGATGCCCTGCGTCGGATCGAACGTGTCAACAAGCAGCGTGGTGCCCACTCCCAGGGCATCGATCTGGGCCACGAACGCGTCGTACTCCGTGTCGTGCGAGAGGATCCACGCGTGCGCCGCGGTGCCGGCGGTGGGGACGCCATAGCGATACCCGGCCTCCAAGTTCGACGTCGCGTCGAAGCCTCCGATGTAGGCGGCGCGCGCGGCGTGGACCGCGCCTTCATCGTGGGTACGACGCGACCCCATCTCAATTAACCGCCGGCCGCCTGCCGCCCTGAACATCTGGGCTGCCGTCGACGCGACCGCCGTGTCGTGATTGAGTATCGACAGAAGCACTGTCTCGAGCACCACGCCCTCGCCGAAGGTTCCCTCCACTCGAAGAACCGGCGAATTGGGCAGGTAGAGTTCGCCTTCGTCGTAACCGAGCACCTCTCCGCTGAAATGAAAACCCAGAAGGTAGTCTCGATGTTCCTTGTCGACAATCCCCTCGTCGACGAGCCATGACACTTGTTGAGGGGAGAAGCAAAAGCCTTGGATTGCGTCAATCGCGCGCTCGATCCCGGCCACAATTCCAAAACTGCGTCGGCCTGGCAGGAATCGGGCGAACATCTCGAACACCGCCCTACGGCGCGACGTACCGTCGCCGAGCGCAGCGTTGAGCATCGTGAGCTCGTATCGGTCGGTATGCAGTGCCGGGGTGGTGCTGTTCTCCATCTCTAGAAACAACCGTAGTGAACACCGAGGTGCTTCCGGGACGAGGAGTTTCGGCCTTCGCTTCGACTTCACATTTCGTCGTCATCGATAAATAGCCCCAATCATCGTGTCGTAGCAAGAAACTTCTTGCATTGTGTGGGATAATGTGATATCACTTAGATATCTATTTAACGAATCCACTCCCAAGGAGGGATCATGAGTCAATCTGACCTGTCGTACCAACAACTTGACGCCACTCCGGTCGGCCCGTCGGGAACGCGCGTCCAGATTCACGAGCATGAGGCGTGGACCATCAATGGCTGGTTCGGCGTCCTGGTGATCGCCGTGTGCATCGTCGTCGCGATCTTGCTCGCCAGCGGTTCCGCCAAGGATTTCATCACCATTCCGATCGTGGTGGCCATCGTCGTCATGGGCTCACTGGTCATCGTGCAGCCGGGCCAGACCAGGGTGGTGCAGTTCTTCGGCAGTTACGTCGGAACCGTGCATAAGACCGGCCTGTCGTGGATCCGCCCCCTTACCAAGCACCGCGACGTGAGCATTCGGGTCAGGAACTTCGAGACGAACCACCTGAAGGTGAACGACGCCGATGGTAATCCCGTGGAAATCGCAGCCATCGTCGTATGGCAAGTCACCGATACCTCTCGTGCGCTCTTCGCCGTCGATGACTATCACAATTTCGTGCGAGTCCAGGCCGAGTCGGCGTTGCGTCACGTGGCGACCACGCATCCCTACGACAACCCCTCGGAGAACGGCATTTCCTTGCGCGGCTCGACTGACGTCGTGGCCGGCGAACTCGCCGAGGAAGTGGCTCAGCGGGTGGCCATCGCCGGGTTGGAGATCGTCGAAGTCCGTATCAGTCATCTCGCGTACTCACCGGAAATCGCCCAGGCCATGCTGCGACGCCAGCAGGCTAGCGCTGTCGTCGCCGCTCGCTCGCTCATCGTCGACGGTGCGGTCGGAATGGTGGAACTCGCGCTCGATCGACTAAGAGAGCGAAACATCGTCGATCTTGACGAGGAACGCAAGGCGGCCATGGTGAGCAATCTCATGGTCGTGCTGTGCAGTGATCAGCCGGCTTCGCCGATCGTCAACACCGGGACGCTGTACAACTAATTCGTGAGTGACCGTAAGCAGATACTGCTGCGAATTGATCCCGCCGTCCACGACGCGCTGGCCCAATGGGCGGCCGACGACTTCCGTAGCCTCAACGCCCACATCGAGATGCTGCTGCGTCGAGCGCTCATTGATGCCGGTCGCATGCCCAGGAAGGCGGGACCCATTCCCAAACGGGGCCGACCCCCTGCCGCATGAAATGAAACGTAAATGTCTAGTGGCCAAATGAAGTGAACAGCAAAGTAAATAATCAGGAGAACATCGACATGACCATTGAATTGAGCGGACGGGACGATTGCCCGTCGAGTAGAGATTCCTGCCTTTGTTTCGTGCAGTTCGTGCTCTTGATGGAAAAATTGAGAGGAGTCAAATGAATCCGAAACTAACTGGACGCGTCCGTCTAGGCGCCGCCTACCTGGTCGTGGGAAGCCTGCTTGTCGCGACTGGCGGAACCTTAACGACCGCCGTAGGCGCTGCACAAACCGCGCAGGGATCCTGGCCGTATGCCAATGGTGATCTAGCGAACACGCGAGATGCGACGGGATCGGCGATCTCGCTGCAAAACGTGTCCCAGCTAAAGAAGCTCTGGACGTTCACATTGAAAGGCAACGCGGCGTCGAGCGTCGGGGGTGTCGGCACCTTGGCCGCCGGACCGATCGTCGTCAACGGAATCGTGTACATGCAGGACCTGCACAGCAACGTGTACGCGCTTTCTCTTGCCACGGGTCGACTCATGTGGGAGTACGTGGTGAACAAGCCCGAGAGGAGCGGACCTGGTCCGAACGGCGTCGCCGTCGTTGACGGCATTGTCTATGGCGCTTCCCCCACGGAGGTCTTCGCCCTCAACGCCACGACCGGCAAAAAGCTCTGGGTCAACAAGAAGCTCCTCAAGAAGGGCCAGGGCACTTTCGGCATTCAGCCGCAAGTGGCCGACGGACGGGTCTACCTCGCGAGCCAGTACGGTTCGGGGCCCGGCGGCGGGGTGCTGTTGGCGCTGAATGCGTCGAGCGGTGCCTTGGTTTGGAAGTTCAACACCATCGTCCACGCCGACAAGGGTGTCGACGCCGTCGGCCTCGGCTCGGGTGGTGCCTGGGAGACACCTCTCGTCAGCACCGACGGCTCGGTGACCTTCGGGATCGGCAATCCGTATCAGACAGCCGCCTCGGCAATCGCGCATCCGTCTAAGCAGCTCTACACCGACAGCGACGTGAACTTAGACGCGGCCACCGGCAAGTTGCGCTGGTACTGCCAGGGAGTCCCCAATGACTTCAAGGACTACGACATGCAGGCGTCTCCGATTTCCGCGAACGCTAGCGGCGTACCGGTCGTCCTCGGTGGCGGCAAGATGGGCTACGTCTACGAGATGAACGCCGAAACCGGCAAGCTACTTTGGAAGACAGCCGTCGGCAAGCACAACGGCCACGACAACGACTCATTCAAGGCGCTGAATCACAAACTCAAGTTGACGGCGCCGTACAGGATCCTTCCCGGATCACTCGGCGGCATTCTGACGAACATGGCACTCGCCGGCACTACCGTTTACGTGGCCACCATCGATCTCCCCATCATCGCGACGAGCCTCACCCAGGTCCTGGGAACCAAAGCCGGCAAGCAAAGTGGGGAAGTCGAAGCGCTCAACCTCACCACGGGCAAGGTCGAGTGGGACACCAAAGTCAAGGGCATTCCCGACGGTGCCGCCACGGTGTCAAACAATCTCGTCTTCACCTCGCTCTTCCAGGGCACGTTGATCGCCTTCAATCGCAGCACCGGCGCGATCGTCTTCAAGCAGAAATTACCCGACACCACGAACTCACCGATCGCCATCGCCGGCGCTACGGTGATCGTCCCCGCCGGCGGACCCAAGGTGGACGGAAAGCGCGGAGTGTCGAAGATAGTGGCCTACGCGGTTCCCTAGGCGAGATTTACTGCGGCGGTGGTAGGAAGCCGCACGCGGACTGCGAGCCCACCAAGACTGCTGGGCTCAAAATCAACTGATCCGTTGAGGTCTTTCACAACGGCCGCGATGATGCTCATGCCGAGTCCCGATCCACCCGACTCCCGCGAGCGGGAACTATCGAATCTCATGAATCCTTGGGGCCCGCTCGTGTAGGCAGAGATGGGTAGTCCCGGTCCGCCGTCTTCGATCCACAGTTCCATCACGTCACCCTGTTCGTGCAAAATCACTCGCACCGGAGCATTGGCGGGGGTGTGCCGACGAATGTTAGAGAAGAGATTTTGCAAGAGACGTTCCACGCGGCTCCTCGAACCCACCACACACACCTCCTGGTCGATTTCCGATTGGATTGACCGATTGGGTTCCAGCGTTCGAAAGTCGGTGAGATGAACGTGCAAGATACTGCTTACGTCGATTCGCTCGTCGTGGATGACGTGTTGTTCGCCGAGTTCGGTGAGCAGCAAGAGATCGCTGATCAATCGTTCCATCCGTTGCACCTCTTCACTCATTCGGCCCAGGGCCCGTTGTTGCACTTCGGGAGTGGACACCCGCTCGCTGCGCAGGAGTTCCGTATAACCGCGAATAACGGTGAGGGGCGTGCGCAGTTCGTGCGAGGCGTCGCCGAGAAACTGCTGCATTCGTTGCGAAATGTTTCGCTCCAGCATCACGGCCTCGTTCAAGGTGCCGACCATCCGACCGAGCGCACTGGAAAGTTGATCGACGTCGGAGCGTCCGCTCGTTTCGGGAAGTGCGACGTCCTCATTCTTGTCGGCGATGTCGTTGGCCAGACCAATGAGTTCTTCGATTTTTTTGGTGTCACGCCGGATGATGATTCGGACCGAGCCGCCGAGCAAGAGATCCGCCACCACCGTGAAGAGCAGCAGCCGAAGAATGAGATTGTGGGTGGAGTGCTTCACGTCCGCCGAGGACATGGCAAGAAAGAGGTAGTTACCGCCGGGAAGGTCGACGGTGCGGAAACGGATGCCGCCGCCGTCGGTCGAGGACTCGATGGAATGGGCTGACGCGGAGAGCAGGGCCTTTCGCGGCAAGGTGGCCACGTTGAAGGTCGCCAAGGAAAGTTGCGAGATGGTGCCGGCGTCGACGAAATCGACGATCGCGTTGAGATTGTTTTGGTGCACCGCGAGCAGAGCGGCACCAATGGCGTCACTGCTTGATCCCTTGGTGCTGAGGACAATTTGATTGAGGTTGTGATCCAAAATGGAGAGCTGAGAGTTCTTGGTGGCGATGACGGCATAACCGCCAATCAAAAGCGAAATCAACGTGGTGGCGATGATCATTACCAGGGTGAACCTGGTCCTCAGCCTCACAAGCGACTCGTCGAGTCCACGATTCGATAGCCGACGCCGCGGACAGTGGTTATTCCTTCAAAGCCGTCGCGATGTAATTTACGTCGAAGGTAGGAAATGTACGTATCAACAATGGAGGTATTGGATTCAAAGTCAATGCCCCAGACGTCATCAAGAATTTGGCTCTTGGTCACGACGCGATTCTGGTTGGCCATTAGATATTCCAAAAGTCGGAACTCGGTGGGCGACAGTTCTACGAGGGTGTCGTGGACAAACACTTCGTGTTGGGTTTCGTCCAAAGTGACTGGTCCGCAGGTGATGACGGCGTCGGCGTCGAGGAATTGGGTGCGGCGAAGAATCGCGTTGACGCGCAGCAGTAGTTCTTCCAGACCAAAGGGTTTGGTGACGTAGTCGTCAGCGCCGAGGCGTAGTCCCTGGGTAACGTCACTTCGATCGCCCCGGGCACTGAGCATCAAAGCGGGTGTCAGGTTGCCCTTGGAGCGAATTTGGGCCAACAACTCGAATCCGTTGAGAAAAGGCATGTTTACGTCAAGAATAAGGAGATCGGGCTTGGCCGTGCGCAGCGTTACCAGGGCCGACTCTCCATCTTTAGCGGCCATGGTCTCAAATCCGGCTATGGACAGTGCGTCGCAGAGCAGATCACGGACCCCCTCTTCGTCATCGACCACAAAGACGAGGGACTTATTTGCTTTAGCCACGTTCTAAAGGGTACCGGCGCGTGGGAACCGATGTGGAAGGAACTTTCCAGTTAACATGCGACGCACTGTCCTTTCACAGAATTCTCACATCTGGAGCCCATAGTTTTGCTGAAGTGGTCATAGCGGCCAGGAAGCGAAGTGTCGAGGAAGTTTCATGAAGAGCAGGATCATTCGGAGCCTTACTGTTGGCCTGGTAAGTGTCGGACTGTTCGCCGGTACGGCGACGGTTGCCGCGGCGAACACCCCCAAGCGCTCCTTGGCCGCCTACGAACTTCAATTGAAGGTCTATCGCGCTCAAGTGCAGGCCATAAATCTGACCTTTCAAGAGGCTATTCAGACCGCCACCGCCAACTACAAGATCGCCCTGAAGGCACCGCCGTCCACGCAAAAGACGGTGGTGGCGGCCGCTGAAGCGAGGTACAAGACCGCCCTGGCCGCAGCAACCACGTCCGCAGAAAAGAGCGCGGCCCGTGCGGCCCTCGCCGAGGCGGTCGCGGCGGCCTGGCAAAACTACGGCAATGCCTTGGCCGGTTCTAATACCGCGGCGATGAGTGCGGCTCTTTCAACCTTTAATGGCGCCGTGACCGCGGCCGTCCTGGCGCAACAAAACGCCATTACGGCATTGGGACCCAAGCCGGTCCCGCCTAAATAGGTTCGGTTACTCGGTGGGTCACCGGCCCTTACTTGGCAAAGGACTTGGCCACGGGTGGAAAAATCAGAAACCACACTTTTCCCACAGGTTGACCACTCTTTGAAGAACCGCTAAATGGTCTTTTCTTGAACGTCCTGAAAGGCCAATTATTACAAGAGTTTTCTCAGAGTTGTTGTCGTACAGGTGCTCTCCACCGTGCTTTCACAGAATTTTCACATCTTTTGTTGTGAGACTGGAATCTGTTTGAGAACACCTCGGGCGAAGGCAATGAAGGGATTTTGGCACGAACAAGATTAGGACGAAGACAGTAGGTCGTATTACTGCGGCTGCGGCCCTCAGTATCGGCCTAGCGGCGAGCGTCGTCAGCGTCGCTTCGGCGTCAACCCACGGTTCACGCCATTGGAGTCACGACGGTTCCGCCGACGGGGCCAGTTGGGCAAAGGGTCTTGGTGGCGTCGTCACCGCCGTTTCCGCGACCTCGGTCACGGTAGTGGCTCACGATGGCACTTCCACCCCGTACACCATCACCTCAACGACCGCTTTCACTGAAGGTTCCACCACGGTGTTGCCTGCGGCCCTCGCCGTAGGTGACCGTGTTGACATCCAGGTGTCGTCCAGTGCATTGACGACCGCTACCAGCATCGATATCAAGCCAGCTAGGTCAATCCGGTTGGGTGGCGTCGTCACCGCCGTTTCCGCGACCTCGGTCACGGTAGTGGCTCACGATGGCACTTCCACCCCGTACACCATCACCTCAACGACCGCTTTCACTGAAGGTTCCACCACGGTGTTGCCTGCGGCCCTCGCCGTAGGTGACCGTGTTGACATCCAGGTGTCGTCCAGTGCATTGACGACCGTTACCGGCATCAACATTGAATTGACCAGGTTCGCCGGTGAAGTAACTGCCGTGAGCGGTGACACGATTACCATCTCGGGTCATGACGGTGTGAGCAGCACCATCTTGGTCGGCACAACTACGACCTACTCCAAGGGCGGTGCTCCGGCGGCCCTGACTGACGTCGCGGTGAGCCTGTTGGTCAGCGCGCAGGGACTAATTGGTGCCACCACCACGACGCTCGACGCCTCCAGCGTTACCATCGGCGGTCCGTGTGACTCAGCGGGTGGCGGCCATGGATCCAACGACCACTCGAACTCCAGCTCGCCTGGTGATGGCAACAACCAAGGCAACCTAGGCTCGCACGGTCAAGGCTTTGGCGGACGCGGATCATCACACCACGGGAACTTCCGTAGGTAACGCAGTCAGCGCTCTTTGATCGCTTCATCCAGTTGTCCCGTGTTTTTCATGGGCGGGACAACTGGATGCGTTGTTGGTAAGCGGCACCTCGCACACCTCCTTCGGGCAGGTCGGACCTATGGTTGAACCGAGTTCTTGAATGCAATCTTGAGATCTCTTGGCATTTGGCACCGCGCCCAATGTGCACGTTGATTTCACTAGAGGACCTTCATGTGCTTTTCTCCAACGGGTGATCTGGTGGGCGGAAGCGTGGTGGTCGCTATCGGGATCGATGCCTGTCTTCACGTACGGGGACGGCCCGAATATTTGGCCTTCGCCGCGCTCCCCGTGGTGCTGGGGCTGCACCAGATCGACGAAACGTTCGTGTGGTGGTGGCTACAAGGTCACGCGTCCCTAGCGGTGGGTCACGCCGCGATGTGGATCTATCTGCTCTTCGCTCTAGTGGCGCTGCCGACTTTGGTGCCCGTGATGTTCTTCTTCGTCGAACCGTCGAGCCGTCGTCGATGGCGAATGGTGCCTTTCATGGTGCTGGGAGTGGTGGTGTCCACGGTTTTGCTCGAAGCGATGCTCGTCGGACACCCCAGCGCGAAACTCGGGACGTACCATTTGGCCTATTCGATTGGCTTACATCACGGCGTCGCCATCATTGGTCTCTACATTGTCGCCACTTGTGCTCCACTGCTCCTTTCGGGATTTCGTTCCGTGGTCTGGTTCGGCGTGGCGAACTTGGTGGCCGTTATCGCGTTGGCGCTGCTCTGCGCCAGCGGTTTCACGTCACTGTGGTGCTTTTACGCGGCGCTGCTCAGTGGGGCCATTGCTCTGCACTTGCGTTACGCGAGGCCGCGAGCACCCAAATCTCGAAGTCTCGCGCCGAGCTCTCTTTGACGCGGCGAGGGATTATCTTGTCCCATCCTGGATCGCTTCGCTGGCGTGGCCGGGAGCCGAAGGCACCACGAGGGATCGGATCGATGAAGTCGATGGAGCCCGTGAGCATGATTCCATGTCCCTGCTCGTCCAATTCGCCGAAAGGGGGCTGGTAAGGTTCTCTGGTTACGAAACTGCAACGATGCAGTTTTATGAAGGAGCGACATGAAGGTATTGGTACTTGGCGGCGACGGATTTTGTGGTTGGCCCACCGCGCTGCACCTCTCTGATGCTGGTCACGACGTCATCATTGTTGACAATCTGAGCCGCCGGGAAATCGATCTGGAACTGGAAGTCGAGTCCCTCACGCCGATCCGACCCATGGGTGAGCGTATTCGCGTGTGGCAAGAACTGACCGGAAAGGAAATTGGCTTCGTCAACCTCGACTTGGCCGAAGAGTACGAACGCTTCGAAGGGTTGCTGCGTGAACTGAGTCCCGACGCCATTGTGCACTTTGGCGAGCAGCGCGCGGCCCCTTATTCGATGCGTAACTCGATCGCCAAGCGTTATACGGTTGACAACAACGTGCGCGCCACGCACAACGTGCTGGTGGCGATTGTGTCGAGCGGTTTGGACATCGCACTGGTGCACCTAGGCACCATGGGTGTCTACGGTTACGGCTGGTCCGGCTCGGCGCCCATCCCCGAGGGCTACCTCACGGTGAAGGTTCCGACGCCCGACGGGGACATCGACCGCGAGATTCTGCACCCCGCCAATCCCGGTTCCGTCTACCACCTCACCAAGACCTTGGACCAGTTGTTGTTTTCCTTCTACGCCGTCAACGATCAGTTACGAATTACCGACCTTCACCAAGGCATCGTGTGGGGCACGCAAACGCCCCAGACGTCGTTGGACGAGCGCCTCATTAATCGCTTTGATTACGATGGCGATTACGGGACCGTGCTCAATCGCTTCTTGATGCAGGCCGCCATCGGCCACCCGCTGACGGTGCACGGCACCGGGGGTCAGACCCGCGCTTTCATTCACATTCGTGACACCGTTCGCTGTGTCCAGATCGCCCTGGAGAATCCGCCTAAGCGCGGCGACAAGGTGAAGGTCTTCAACCAGGTCACCGAGACCTACCGAGTTCGTGATCTGGCCGAACTAATAGCCAAGTTGACGGACGCCAAGATCGCCAACCTGCCCAATCCCCGTCGAGAGGCCGTCGAGAACGATCTCAACGTCAGCCGCGACAAGTTCTCGGCGTTGGGACTCAACCCCACGGTGCTGTCCGAAGGCCTCTTGGAAGAGGCACGCGACATCGCGTTGAAGTACCGCGACCGGGCCGACACCACCAAGATCATCGCCCGTTCCGTGTGGCGCGCCGGCATGGAGACCTCGCCCGACCTGGTCTAGGGCCAAGACCCTCAAAGCCAGTCTCTGGCGGGCGAGCGTCATGACCGTTCGTTAATGCCCGGCTTAGACAAACGCACGCGTGAGAATTCGCTCGCGTCATCGATTTACGAATACGTACGTCATCCCAGATGGGCCGAACTGCGGGCCTAAGGGTCCGTCAAAATCAGGGGCCTGCGGCGCACTAACAGCGACAACATCGTGGTGCGCTTCGCCCTGCCGTCGGCCATTAAGCAGGGAACCCATTTCATCATCGTGTGGATGTCGAGCAGTTTCTGGCAGCTGGTGTTGTTGCCGATCATCATCGTGGGCCAGAACATCCAGGCCGCCGCCGCGGACAAACGGTCCGACGACATCTACAAAGATGCCGAAGCGGTGCAGAAGAGTTCGAGGAGATACAGAATCACTTGCTGGCTCAAGACAAGGCGATTTCGGACATCCGGGACCGCATGGAAACGATGATGCAACAGATCGGAACCAAGAGTCCGTAGTCGTCTCTTCAATAGTCGTGTCGAGGTGGACTGAGGCGCCGCGTGCCTGAGTGGAACGTGCACTCGCTTTGGGCTTCGAGTTGGCTTGGGTCCGTTAACACGTCGACGACCGTGCGGGACATGCACGGGGGTGCGGTGTCGCCCGAAGCTCGCGTCATCGTGGTGGCGGTGCCCTTAATTATTTTGACGGGGTTCTGGTGGCTAGTGCAGCACCGCGCCAAGTGAGCCGACGGCACCTGGTGGCCCCACGGTCGGGCGTCGATGGACGAGCCGGTGCCGCTACGAACGAAGAAGATCCTTGGCGATGGCCACCACTTGCATTTCGTCGGTGCCGGCGTAAATCCGCAACACTCGGGCGTCCCGGCTTAGTTGCTCCACCCGGTATTCGGCGATGTAGCCGTTGCCACCGAATATTTGGATGGCGTCGTCGGCCACCTGACAGGCCGCTTGGGCCGCGTAGAGCTTCATGGCGGAGGCCTCGGCCAGCGTGGGCACCGCCCCGTCACCGGAGCGCTCGATGTGAGCGAAAATCATGTTTCGCACGTTGACGCGGGCAATCTCCATCTGCGCGAGTTTCAGTTGAATCAGTTGGAACTCCCCGATGGGTTTACTCCACAGCGTGCGGTGCTTGGCGTACTCAATCGAGAGCCGCACGCACTCTTCGATGATCCCCAGTGACATGGCCGCGACCCCGGCCCGCTCGGCGACGAAGTTGTCCTTCGCGCTTTGACGGCCGCCGCCTTGGATCTCTTCACTTTCGCCCAGTAGCCGGTCTCGGCCGACGCGCACGTCACTGAGGAACACTTCGCCGGTGGGCGACGCGTGCTGGCCCATTTTTCGCATGGGCTTGGCCTGGTCGAGCCCGGTCATTCCCCGGTCGAGCACGAAAGTGAGAACTTTGCGATTGCGCACGTCGTCTCCACTGCCGTCGTCAAGTTTGGCGTAGAGCACGATGGTGTCCGCGTACGGGCCATTGGTGATCCAGGTCTTTTGACCGTTGAGCACGTACTCGTCACCGTCGCGGGTAGCGCTGGTTCGCATGCCACCCAGTGCGTCGGAGCCGGAGTCCGGTTCGGTGATGGCCCAGGCCCCGATCTTGTCGAGCGTCATGAGGTCGAGGCCCCAGCGTTGCATCTGGGCCGGGGTACCCAATTTATTGATGGTGCCCGCCGCCAGGCCCGTGGAAACGCCCAAGGAGGTTACAAAACCGGGACTCACCCGACAGAGTTCGATCGTGGAAATCAATTGGGCCGAGGGATCGGCCCCGCCCCGTGGTTGGCGAGAAGGTTGCTCGCCGGATAACTTGCCATCAAGTTGTCGTTGGAAGTTTTCTTGCGCCATCTCCTTGAGACCGAACACCCCGTACATCTTTCGCATGATGTCAAAAGGGGGAACGCCGTGGTGCTCGAGGTCATCGAGGTGGGGACGGATTTCCTCATCAACGAATCGACGCACCGTCGAGGCGATGGCCTGCTGTTCCTCGGACCATTCGTACATGGTTTTCCGCTCCCTAATTGACGCGCGTCAGCGTATTGCGATCGGTGTGCATGATGATCGTCTGGCTTTTCCGGTGCTCGACCACGATGGTTTCGTCGTAGGAATAGGTGTCCCCGCCTAAAGTGATGGTTACTTCAAATCGCGTCGTCCGGGCCACTTCGTCGAGGTACCTGCTGGACAAGATGCCGTAGGTGTTTGACCCCAGCACGGCTTCTAATCTGAACGACGTGGCGTCCGGTTCCACTGTGGCGCCGGCGATCAACGTAACGGCCAGGGGAAAGGCGAAGCAACGCATGACCTGCTTGTTGGCGCCGTCCCACATCCAGTAACCGACTTCGGAGTGAAAGGGATTTTCCTCGCCTTGGCGCCAGGCGCCGGTTCGATAGTCGAGCCCGTAGAGAGACCGATCGCCGTTTTCCACCGGACCAAAGGGAATGAAGGTGGTGGTCTCGCGAAAGGGCGTTTCGGCGATCTTGCCGCTGTCGTTATGAAACGAGATGTCGAGGCCGTCAAAGCCCGACTCCCACGTTCCAACCAGACCGGCCAGCGGCCCCCACTGCTCATTGGCCATTTGGCGTTCTCCCTCGGCCGGCATCGCAGGTGATGGTGCGGTCATTCTACGAGAGGGCCCGTGACACGGTCACCGGTGAAACGGCCAACCGGTCGACGAGCGCGGACGTCCAGCGCACGTGGTCGAGCGCCACCAACGCCGGAGCCACCCCGAGCCAAAGTTCGCTGTGGCTCTGACCAATAAAGAGGGCCGGCAAGACCGTTTCGGTAACGACCCGCCAGAGCGGCGAGCGACCACCGAGGCGCTGGGTCACCAGACCGCTCACCACGAGCACGTTGATGCCTGGCAGGAACGATTCGATGGTCCAGTGGCCTTCGAGTTGGCGAGCCGCGAAACTGAAGCAGAGGGAGCCAACGACCAAGAGACCAATGCCGATGTCCAGAGCCGTGCTGGCGAACCAAAGAGGCGTCGGTTTCGCGGTGCCGGGCCAGTGGGCGAGAACATTTACGACCAGACCGAGTCCGGCGAAGAAGGTCACAATGCCGTAGCGCAGCAGTCGGTGCAGGGCGTCAATGAGTGGTAGCGACGACAACACCGAGGTCGAAGCGACGGGTTCTCCGTACGCGCGCGTCAACTCCGACCAGCCCGTGCCGGTCCATACTCGCCACTGGCGTGCGCCGCTCGGATCGGGATACCAGCCCGGTGGAACGGTACTGGGCGGCGTGAGACTCACTGCACCAGCCTTCCACAGAAATAAGTGGGAACTGTTGGCTTTCCCGGTTGATCCTTCGTGGGCCAAGCTGCCGGGACTCGTGGCGGCGGTGCTCACGATTTAAGGGTGCAATGACAGAACGGTGCTTACGCCGACGGCGGCACAGATCTTGACGCCGCAGGCGGCGTCAATGAGCGGTGACGGTACGTAGCTGAGCGCGATGTTGGTCACGCGACGACCCTTCAATGTCGCCAACCAGGGACCCTGGCTGGCTGTTTGACCGACCAGCACACAGCGCGAGAGCCTGGCGCAGGCCAGCGCGTTCGCCTGGTTGGCCAGCGAGACGTTCTTCCACAATCGAGCGAACGTGCTGGTGCGCACCACTAGTGACCCGGACGTGGTCGAGACGAGTCCGACGCATTGCAGGTGGGCACAGGTCAGTGAGGTGAGCGTGGTCCACGTGGTCGGCACGGGGCGAACCGTCCACGTCGCGCCCGCGTCGTGGGTGACTTCAAGACGCACTTGTCGGGCCGGGTTCATCGCCGCAACGAGACAGTTGAGCGCGTCGGTGCAGGACAACGCGGTGACTGACTGACCAACGGTCCAGGTCATTGGTTGCGGCGTAGTCCAGGTGGCCCCTCCGTCGCTGGTGAAGGAGAGTCGTGCACCGCCGGTGATGCCGGTAGTGTCAACCATGGCGCACGAGGAGGGGGCAAAACAACTCAAAGCGCTGATCCCTCGCCCCGCGTGAGGCGTGGGTGAAACCGACACCGACTGAGTGCTCGGGACAATGAGCCACAGTGCGTCGCCCGAGGGTTGCGTACCGCCCACCAGACATTGGCGGGCCCAACACGCCGCCGACGAGATCGTCGTGACGGGAGTGTTCGGAACCTCGAGAGCAGTCCAAACTCCGTTGGCGTGTCGAACCTCACCAACCAATGACGGGGCCGCGCGGGAACCATCTGCTCCCGCGGCGACGCACGAGCCGGAGGTAGTGCAGGCCACGCTCTGTAGCGGCACGTTGATACTGAGCGAAGGCGTACCCGTGACGTGGGGCTTAATGACGGCCGCGGTGCCGCAACCGGCCAGCATCAGGGCCGCCACGCACGCCACCACGGCGCCACGCCACGATTTTCGCGTGTTGGCTGTTGCTCGGCTCATGGCGTTTCCGGTCTTCTCTCGGCACGTGCCGCTTGGTCGATAGTTCTAATCACGCGGACCGAAGTCGGTACGGGACTTCGGTCGACGATGGTCGCGAGTATTTGGTGAACCGAGAAATCAGCTCGCGGCGCGCACGGCTGCGCCCAGGACACTCAGTCCGTCGGCCAGCTGTTCATCAGTAATCACCAAGGCAGGCAAGAGCCGAATGACGTTGCCGAAGGTTCCGCAGGCCAGCACGATCACGCCCTGCTGGTTGCAGTAGTTCACGATGGACTTGGCGGCAGCAGCGTTGGGGGTCTTGGTGCCCGGTTGCGTGAGTTCCATGGCAATCATGGCGCCTCGCCCGCGAACGTCACCAATGATGGCGACGTCCTGTTGCAGCTTGTGGAGCGACGCGAGCAATGTTTCGCCGATCTCGCGAGCGCGGGCAACGAGGTTGCGATCGCGCAGGGTCTTGATGGTGGCGAGCGCGGCCGCCGCGGCGACGGGATTTCCGCCGTAGGTACCACCGAGGCCGCCCTCGTGCACTGCGTTCATCAGCTCGGCCCGCCCGGTAAGGCCAGCGAGTGGCATTCCGCCGGCGAGACCTTTCGCGGTAGTGACCATGTCGGGGATGACGCCTTCGTGGTCCACGGCGAACCAGTCACCGGTTCGGCAGAAACCGCTTTGAATCTCATCGGCTATGAAGACGACGCCGTTCTTGGTCGTCCATTCGGACAGGGCCGGCAAGAAGCCGTCGGCCGGCACGATGAAGCCGCCTTCACCTTGAATGGGTTCGATGAGCAGGGCGGCGACGTTGTGGGCACCAACTAGGGTTTCAATTTCCTTGATAGCGATGGCCGCCGCCTCGGCGCCACTCAGCCCGTCCAGGAATGGGTAGCTCATGGGCACGCGATAGATCTCTGGGGCGAAGGGACCGAAACGGTCCTTGTAGGGCATGTTCTTCGCGGTAAGGGCCATGGTCAAGTTGGTACGGCCGTGATACGCGTGGTCGAAGACCACGATGGCCTGGCGACCGGTGGCCAGGCGAGCCACCTTGACGGCATTTTCTACGGCCTCGGAACCGGAGTTGAAGAGCGCCGACGTCTTGGCGTGGGTGCCGGGCGTGAGGTCGGCGAGCTCTTCACAAACCTCGATGTAACTCTCGTAGGGCGTGACCATGAAGCAGGTGTGGGTGAACGCGGCCACCTGGGCACTCACCGCTTCGATGAGTTCGGGTACGGCGTGGCCAATGGTGATCACGGCGATGCCGGAGCCCAGGTCGAGAATTTGATTACCGTCGACGTCCACCAAAATGGCGCCTTCGGCGCGCTCGATGTAGATGGGAAAGCCGTTGGTCAGTCCGGCGCTCACGACGGCCTGGCGCCGTTGGTGCAAGGCGCGCGACTTGGGTCCGGGCAATTCTGTAATTACCTTGCGCTCAGTACCTACTGCGGATTGGATTGACGAAACCATGCGGACTCCTCTGTGGCGTTCTGACAATTGCCAGGTAGAACCAGATTAGTTCTACGGCGCGGCGCTGTCACCAAGAGCGCGAAACGGGTGACCGAAGTCACCCGTTTCCTCCCGGCGGAGGAGGTGGGATTTGAACCCACGGTGCCCGGAGACACAGCAGTTTTCGAGACTGCCCGATTCGGCCGCTCTCGCACCCCTCCGTTGACAAGCCTACCGCGGGGCAACTTAGGGTCTTTGGGCGCCCGAAAGGCGACAGCAAACCCTGGCGGGTGTGAGAATGTTGGACCCGCACAGATCGGGCGTACAGAAAGTTGAGTTACGTGGATTATTCGGTCACCGACCTCGCGTTTATGCGCATGGCCCTGGAGGCAGCGGTCAGGGCCGGTGAGCACGATGACGTCCCGGTGGGCTGCGTGCTGGTGGAAAACGGCGCGGTCATCGCGATGGGTGAGAATCGCCGCGAAGTTGATCGAGACCCTACCTCCCACGCCGAGATCGTGGCCCTACGAAGTGCGGCCGCGCAACGCGCTAGCTGGCGCATGGATGGAGTGACGGCCTACGTGACCCTAGAGCCGTGCGTCATGTGTGCGGGAGCCCTGTTGAACGCTCGCGTCACGCGCGTGGTTATTGGGGCCATGGACGAAAAGGCGGGGGCGGTCGGATCGCGCTACAACATTCTGAGTGACCCGCGCTTGCTTCACGAGTCTCAGTTGACCTACGACGTTCTGGCCGATGACTCGGCAGAGCTGCTTCGCGAATTTTTCTCTCTCCGCCGTACGTAAGGGAGGAAGGGCGGATCCCTACGATCACCAGTAAGGTTGCCCCGTCTTGACGAGGGTCGAACCATGGACCGCGCCCGTTGACCTCGCCGTACGATCGCGGTCTACGTGCCCGGCCCCATCGTCGTCCAAGGCGATGTCTCCGGTCTTCGTCAGGTGGTGACCAATCTGGTGAGTAACGCGCTTCGCTACACGCCACCCATCGCGGTCGTCGAGGTCCGTCTGATCGTCAATGGCGATACGGCCACGCTCGACGTTGATGATTCGGGACCCGGTATGACCCATGAAGAAGCGAGTCACGCCTTCGACAGGTTCTGGCAATCTGACCCCAGTCGATCGCGGTCCGGGGCGGGGCTGGGACTTTCCATCGTACGGAGCATTGTCGTGTCCCACGTTGGCAACGTCACCCAGCGGTCCGATCCGGAGACCGGCACTCGCGTCAGAGTGACGATCCCTCGCGGCGAGGCGACCATCTCCGAGCCCAACGCCGCGTGGTTAGTCTCGTTGATTGACGGCGACCTGCGGTAGACGTCAATATCCGCTTGGTGGGCCCGTGGTCGAGGCGCTTGGGGCGTGACCGATATCCTCGCAATGGTTTCCGGCTTTTCAGTTCAGCGTGAAGATGGCCGTGACCCCTGAGTCCGAAGGGCTTACGCTCCATGTCGTGCTGATGGCCGAGTTGGTCGAGTCCAGCAGGTAGGCCATCACGTTGGCACTGTCGGGAGTGGTGAGGGAAGTGAAACTGTTGGTCGGACTGGTCCAGGTGCTCGTTCCATTTTCGTCCGCCGCGGACGCGAGGACGAGTTCGCCCGTGGTCGACGGGGTCACGCTCGGCGTGGCCCCACTCGTAGCCTTCGACGTCAGGACCGAGGACATCTTGTCGAGCGTGAACGGTCCGCCGGCCCATTCGGCCATGACGACGAGACTGCCCCAG
>ODAK010002791.1_pt1 | contig 18299 bp, 26 predicted proteins | sample 1539591 | NCBI WGS metagenome assembly ODAK01 (sample SAMEA3539303, study PRJEB22396) | soil metagenome | biome: tundra; feature: field; material: soil | place: USA | collected 2010-05 | depth 0.15 m | reverse complement strand
GCCGAGGTCTTCGGCTATACGTGAGCAGTCGAACCCACAAGCCAGAAAACGGAATGCTTGCAAACGAGGAGGAGTCCATATACGGACGCTCAGAAGTTAGAAAAATTCTTAGTTTTTCTTGTCCGGTAAATTTATTTTAATTCCCGAAGATTATTGACTAGGGCGATAAAATGGAAGTCGCTAGAAGCCAATATAAGGAATCACATTCACTGATTACTCATCTCACTTAGTCCCCAAAAGACGTACTAAAAGTTACGCCACCGCGGATGTCGTTGGTTTTATTAACCCCAATTGAGTGCCCCTCCGCCAAATGGGTATAGGCCAATTCAGGGATGATCGCCCATGCATTCCATTTGAAACTTTGTTGAGCTCCAAAGCCCACTAATCTGCCATGAGGACCAATTAAATTACCCGTGGCATTGGTATTAAGGTCATAAGACCCGAGCGCAGTACTTGTTTCACCGGTATAAACTTTCAGCAGACGTGAGACTTCTGCATCTAACCAACCAACGGTGAGGATTCGGGCATCGCCACCAAAACTGGAACCGATCCAACGACCTCCATTGGTAAAGCCTTGCGGGTAAAGACCATTACGATAACTGTTGCCCGTATACTTGGTGATATTCCAGGGGAAACTATCTGTATAGGTTTGCATATATTCAGTGAACACTCTGTGACGACCCGATGTACTCCACCAATCCAGACCTGACAAGGTCATGAATGAATTGGGTAGATGGCTCTGTCCGGAGGCATCATCCCCAATCCATTGCAAATAAGCAGCGCAACGCACACCCTTGGGACAATTGAGTTTGACATCGTAGCCAGCCATCGCAGCAGTTATGTCTGGGGTGGGACCCGCAAGGTTATGCACGTCACCCAAAGAAGTAGTTGCTAGTAGAATGTCATGAATGCCCGATGGTCTACCCGTACCACCCGTCAGAACGTCTCTGGTCAGCCCAATTTCAACCCAAGACCAGGGTTTCAAGGTCATTCGAGTGCCTATGAAATAGAAACCATCAGGCTGATTAGCCACCACGATGGGGTCTTGAGCTTTGGCCACAAAATATTCAAGAGTCCACGGCCCCAGCCATGAGAGCCAGTTGGACTCGGAGGGTTTAACTTCACTTCTTTGTATGCCAACGCCCATCCATGGTGGGGCATTGTTGCCATTGATCAAGCTCGATTCCCAGCCCGGACCCCACCAGTTTTGGTGTGCATATGCTTGAACATTGATCCCTGAAATTTCAGTAACAAGAGCCGTGTCGTCTAACTTGGCCTGGGTTCGACTGTCTTTACCCCAACCACCCGTAAATGTAGTTTGAAGTGAATTGGGGTTTTGTTCAACACGGACGCCTATCTGGGCAGCAATCGGTAAATAACTTGGCCCGAATTCAGTGGCAGAGCTCGATAACTTGAGGGAACTGCCCGGCGTGTAGTTTTCACCAAATCCTACTGGCTCCTCAGCTCTGTTACGAAACTGTGCTTCGGCCTCACCTTGCCAGCGCAGTTTCCGAAGTTCTTTGGTAATGAATTCTTTTGATTCGACCAATGAGGGTGAGAGATCTTTGGGTAAATCTTCTAGGGCATTTTGGATGGCCAACGATGGCAAGGGCCAATGCGTGGTGGTTATTTGTAGCCCCGCTTCATCAACCAAGCGCTCCAAATGGTGACGCGCTTGCCAAGTAGGCATGTAGGGTATAGAAGGTCCTGCATATGTCAAAGTAGAAACAGCCCCCAATAATCCCGTCAGAACAATTATTAAACATTCTTTTTTTATCGAGGTAGCTAGTTGTAAATATGAGCGCATTGATTAACCCTTGGTTAAGGTACGAAGTGCAACACGTTTTAAAGATTGATGGAAAACTTCATGGGGGGCAGAGGTGGCTCCGCTTGATTGGACAGAATTATCCATTTCTTAAGTGGAAGCCGGATAACTTCAGCACGGAACGGTGCTTCATCATCTCGCGCCAGCGGCATATACCGCCAGGCTGTTCTGGACAGCCCCACCAAGGCACAGGCTTTACGCTCGGATGTACAATATCGTTCCATCAGCATCTTCGCGGCCGCCTTGCGCCTGGCAGGGCTTAGTAGTCCCCGGACGACCTCTTTGAGCATTAGGCCACCATCTGCTGATTGGCAAAGCCGATAAGCTAGGCGAAAGGCTTGACTATCTTGCGCAAGAACTTGATTCTGGAGAATTTGAAGTTCGTTATCGCCACCTGATTTAGTACCTTCATCGATGGCTTCAATTTTATTTACACGTGCGGCTTGTTCGGACGTGGGATTGGCGAGATATTTTTCCCACTCCGTCTCCGCCCAAGCACTGGGCAGCAAGAGAAAGAGGAGTAAGCCACCGAGCAGCTTCATAAGCATCTAACGAGGGTGTAGAAAAAGTATTCTCACCGGCGCATCGTGCCGTGAATCAAATTGAATAGCAACCTAAGGTGTCCGCTTTTGGCACAAACCCGCCATTAGAAAATCAAACCTCTCTCCGCCGTTTTCTCGCACGCCACCTAAGCACCACGGTCACATGCCACGCCACACGGACCGCAAAATATCCGATGATTGCCAGACTCACAGCGAGCAAGGGCAACCCGATCAATAAAGGTTTGCCGAGCATCACCATCCAGTCCCACAATTCGTGCATCAAGTTATGCCAATGCAATTCCGGAAATGATGGTTGCACCACCGCCACGCCGCTATGCGCGCCGCTCAGCCAAGCGCCGAGTTCGTAAGCCAGCACGTACAGCGGCATGATGGTGAACGGGTTGGTATACAGCGTGGTGATCAACGCCACGGGCAGGTTGACGCGGAACGACACGGCCAGCAGGGTGGCGCCTATCATCTGTAACGGTCCCGGTATCAGACCGCAAAAAAGTCCTACCCCCACGCCACCCGCCACCGAACGGCGATTCAGATGCCACAGATTGGGATGCTGCAACCAGTTGCCGAACGGCTTGAGCCAGCGTTGGCTTTTCACCGTTTCGTGACTCGGCAAAAACTTGTGGAGGAAATTACGCATGACCCGATTCTATCCGTATGCGCTACTCTATGCGCATGGTTCTCTTCACCCTCTGCTTCAGCTTCGGTGTGTGGCTGTTGCAACAACAGGCCGCACTACCGGATTTTGCCTGGGCATGGCTGCTGCCCGGCTTTCCGCTCACGCTGCTGATTCCAACCAAGCCGCTTGGCCTGCGCCTTGCACGCACAGTGTTAATCGCCGCCTTTACCTGCGGACTTGGTTTCTATCTCGCCGCATGGCAAGCCGAGCAACGCCTCGCCATTACGCTGCCGGATGAGTGGCAAAGTCGCGACATCGAAGTGATCGGCGTGGTCGCCGAGTTGCCGCGCAACGGCCAACAGGGTTTGCGTTTCGGCTTCGATGTGGAAAAAATTCTCACTCCACAAGCCAGTGTGCCGCCGCACATTTACCTCAGCATCTGCTATGAGAAGCCAGCCACTCCGCTTGCGCTGCACGCTGGAGAACGCTGGCGACTCACGTTGCGCCTCAAACAACCGCATGGCAGCAGCAACCCGCACGGCTCCGACTTTGAAGTGTGGGCGCTGGAGAACAATGTGCGCGCAGTGGGTTATGTGAACAACAAGGCGGATAATGTGCGCCTGGCTGCACTGGCCGATGGTTTCAACTACCGCATCGAAACCTGGCGTGAAACAGTGCGAGACAAGTTTAACGCCACACTCGGCAGCGCGCCTTATGCCGGCGTACTGAGTGCACTGACCATCGGCGATCAGAGCAGTATTTCGCAAGCACAATGGCAGGTGTTCACGCGCACCGGCGTGAATCACCTGATGAGCATTTCCGGGCTGCATATCACCATGCTCGCCAGCTTGGGCTTCGCCCTCACCTATTGGCTATGGCGGCGCAGCACACGTCTTACCCTGTTCCTGCCGGCGCGCAAAGCCGCCGCGTTGGTCGCATTGCTGGTGGCATTCAGCTACGCGCTGCTGTCCGGTTTCGCCGTACCGGCGCAACGCACCGTGTATATGGTCGCCGTAGTCGCCGCAGCACTGTGGCTGAGTCGCAATTTTTCGCTCGGGCAGATACTCACTAAAACAAGCCACAAGCCACAGCACGTCTTGATTGCAGCTTCAACGCTTTTCAATATACCGTCAGATATACCGTCAATTGTTAGCGGCTAGGGGCTTAAATGGCGGCCTGATGCTAGTACATTTTAGCGTGGAATTTCAAATACTGAACTTCATGCTCTGCCGTTTCAATGCGTTGTTCTAGTCGTTGGTTGCGTTGTTCCAACTCATTGACGCGATTCTCTAGTGCATCATGTTCTAATTGGAACATGTGTTTTGTGTTCTCAATATCACCCATAATTAATAGGTTCAGGCTGTCCTGATCGGTCACTATCTTGTGTTTGATGTGCTTTGCATCTTCGGCCATTGCCCCCGCCGATACAAGCAAAAGAATTACTATCGCAAATATCCTCATAATGATCCTCCTATCAAATCAAATTGAAAAAGGTTTCACCGTTGCTGTGCTGCCTTGAGTGCAGTATTTTTCTTCCTTGATGTAGATCTGCCCGATGCCACGCCGACGCAGCCAAGGTGCCAAAGCGAGGCCGTGCAGCGTGTTGGATGCTGCGTTAGATAACTGGATTATCACTGTTCAATTTGATATTGGTGCGCCCGAAGAGATAGAACTGGGCACTGGGAAACTAAAGTATTACTGCCTTGATTGGCTCTTCGTCTCGTACAAGTTTGGTAACTAAATCAGAAGGCCTATAGTGGAGGGTCTTCTGGTGTACGCTGGCGAAGTTTGATATAGCTTCCACGGATAATACCTTCCTCTGTTTCGGCTTCTATTCTAATTTTGCATGGCTCAACCACTACTAGAGGCGATAGAACTAAAATCGCCTGTAGCCCTACTCTCCCCAAGTCAGTTGTAGATGCTATCTTTTGAAAGGCATCTGCCGACTTAGCTACTGGTATCTCAAGTTCTGCGAGAATTTCATCATTCATCAGCGCGCGGACTAATAGGTGAGAAAAAGGACGATCGGTCCCCGTAAATATTTTTACTAAGATACCTAATTTTGGGAGAGAGGCCGGAAGCTTGTCGATTATCATCTCAGAGCCGTAACAGCCCATGAGAGAAAATTTCTGTCCAATTTCTTGTCTTATATCGTCACAAAATTGCGCGAAGACAAAGCGAGAATCATTATTTTGATTATCCATGAGTAACACGTTGACTTCTGATAGCGCGGAACGCAAGTGCCTCATCTACACCAAGTGCTTCTGCAATCCGTGCAATCATGTCGGTACTTGGATCCGTCTGTCCACGCTCAATACGTGCGATATACGGCTGATGCGTTCCGGCACGACTCGCTAGTTGCACCTGTGACAAACCCGCACTAAGACGTAACACGCTGAGCGTTTCTGGATTGTCCGCATAGAGCGTTGCAGCCAAGTTGCGACGCACATCTGCAAGATTTGTAGCAGCTATCGCATCATCCTCCTCAAACTCGCCTATTACGGAAGCTAAGCTTCTTGTGTTGGCAATGGGAAAGGGCCGTGCAGCTCCAAACTCTCGATATAGTATCGTTGCATTAGATGTAGTAGCTGGGCTAGATTGCCCGCCAATCGGCCAGGATTCGTTTTGCAATGTCGCTGGTGAGCTCATAATTAAATTCCTCTTTGTGTACTACGGCAAGAACGCAAATTTGCCGAGTCTGCCAATGATATCCATAAACTACTCTATAAACTGTGGCGGGTGTATCAAATACACGAAAGCGCCACAGATTCCCAATCCTCTTAGCTTCTTGCCACTGTTTTACGCCTAGCCTCTCCACACCAACAGGGTTGTCACCATGAGTCGTTAACTTGTCAATTGCCTTAGGGTCAGCCTCGATCTGTTCTAGCGTAGCAAGTATGGTTGCAACTGCGAGTGGGCTTTCACCTTTCACGCGCCGCAAGTCTTCTACTGCATGTTCATGGATATCGACGTGCATTATATACTATTGTGTATTTTTAGGTTATAAAGCATCATCATTTTTAGTTATTATAATCAATAACATATTTTAACATCTTAAAATTGTTTCATTTTCCCGTCCAAGTAACACGGGGGGCTACGGATACATAACCCGCAATCTGCGCCTTTTCCGCCCCAAGGTCAACGCACCAAAGAAAAACCCGCCACTAGGACGGGTTCTTAATTATCAATGGCAAGGTGGCTTAAGCAGATCCGCCGCTAACGTCCGTGGGTTTCTTCCCTGACACCATTCTCTCGCGAGCTGCATCCCTGTAGCTTTCCATCCCTGCCTGCGCGCTATCTGTGTGTGTGATGTGCCCTATTACTCTTCCTGCGTGCGCGATGTCCCCTATTACTGTTCTGTTTTCAGCGTTGATTTGATGCGCGTGAAAATGACTGCCAGGGCTGCTAATCATTTCTTGGAACTTGTCAGGACGTAACCCCAGAGCCGCTGCGATATTGCGATCCCCCAATAAGTCGCTATCTGAGTAACTGGAAGTATCAAACACGCCATCCATGTTCAGATATTTATCTGGCAAATCCTTTTCCAGAATTCCTGTTACCAGCTCACGCGGCCACTTCCCTTTTGACATAGACGTCATACCCTCGGGTAAGGTTAAAAGTATCGTCATTATAGGCGTAAAAAGTGAACCTGTGACATTCAATACAAATAAAGAAAGGATGCAGCGATGAATACGGATCGGAAGCTTTACAGCATCAATTCCACAGCACACGCGCTGGATATTTCGACGGGGAAGGTTTACACGATGCTCAAGTCTGGCGACTTGAGGTCCGTACTGGTTGGTGCCGACCGAAGAATTCCAGCCAGTGAGGTTGAAAGGATCGCCACTCAAGGGACTGCAAAATGAGCGAAGAAAATAAAGAGCAAATCCTCATTCGCCGGAAGGAAGTCGAACGCCTCACGTCTCTATCACGATCATACATATACGCCAAAATGGCGACTGGCGAATTTCCGAAGCCAGTGACTTTGGGCACGATGTCGGTAGCCTGGATAAAGGCTGAGGTTCAGGAATGGATCGCTTCGAAAATTGCTGAACGGAAGGCAGCATGATGGCCGCCAATGAAAACGCCCTGCGGGAACAGGGCGTCGGGCAAAGCAAAGCAATTACGAACCGCCATGCTACCACAAAACCAGCGAAAGCGGATAACTATCCAGATTCGGCGACGGTCAAGGGCCGCGTGCTCGGTGCTTTACTTAGAGGTGAACATCTGACGCACTTGGATTGCTGGAGGCGATTCGGCAGCGCCAGGCTTTCGCATCATATTTACGTGCTACGCGGCATGGGATGGCAAGTTGAAATGGTGGAGCAGACCGTTACAACCAGCGATTCGGGCAGATCGGCAAGCATAGGTTTATACAACCTCGCTCCAGCAGTCATTGCCAATGCCGGAGAGCGCGGACGCGAATATACCGAAGAGTGCGACCGCATCGAAATCGAGAGGCGGGGTTGAGATGGCCGCCAAGACTTCTACAAAACACCCGTATGCGGCCATCGAGCATCGCGTGATAGATAGCCCTGCCTACGCTGACCTGACCTTTTCAGCGCGCTCCCTGCTTGTTTTGATCACTCGGCAGTTGAGCAAAACCAACAATGGCCATTTGCAAGCTACCTACAGCTACATGAACCGCTTCGGGTTTGATAGCGAGCACACGTTAAGCAGGTGCATCAAGGAACTCATCAGCAGAGGCATGATTTACCGATCACGCTCTGGTGGGTATCAACAGGGCGCGGCTCAATATGCCGTGACCTGGCTACCAATCGTGAACAAAACAGGATTGTTTCTCGCTGGGTTCAAAGCATGCGCATGGCGTGACTGGATCCCTGAAGAAAAAAAATCACCCCCCCCAAATATGCAGGACACCCACTGCAAAAATGGCATACGGACTACCCCTACAACTGCAAAATATGCAGGTGGATACCCCCCCAAATATGCAGACAATGAATTAATACCATGTAGGGGTAAGTTTTCTACCCACCTAGCACCTCCCGAATTAAGGGTTATGTCTGGTAAGGCGCAAGTTGCTCAAAACCTGATGCGACAGATCAAAATTTACCATTGAGGACGAAAATGAAAACACAATTTTATGATCTGAAGATTGAAAGCCAGGAAGACGGCACAATTCGGCTCGAGCAAGGCGATTGTGGCGAGGCCGTGATTATTGACCTGCACCCCCAGCAAATACTCTACATGGCCGATTGCTTACGAGGGCGCGCATCAGATGCGCAGACGTTCGCGGATAAACGCATTAACATCCTTGAAAGCCGCCTGCTTTGGGCATACAACCGATTCAATGCCTGCCATGCGGCTTTGCCAAGTGATCTGTACGAACGATGTTCTGAGGCTCCTGAGTTTTCCGCTTGGTTGGAAGCGAGTTTGGATGTCTTAACAGAGTATTGCGCTGATATTGAAGGCGTAGTGGATTCGTCGGTATCAGATGATGCCCTACCCCCTCACCCACTACCCGCCGATGCAGCCAGCGCAAGCCTACAAGGAGCTGAGCATGTTCAACGCTCTCTGCTAAATGAATAACGCACAGATTATAAATCTCCCACTTGTTGAACGCATCTCGCTTCCGCCTGACGACTTGGGCTTGTGTCCCGAATGCAACAAGCCGGCACATGCCTTTTTGCAGGTGGATCGCATTTCCTTCGCCATCTGCGAGACGGACAAGGCCTGTTGGGTCGCAAGCTTAGATCTCTCTACCAGTTGGCTCCAACATGTTACCCCTCACGACTGGACAACGTGGTATCGAAACACGGAAACATTAAATTCGTACCGCTTGGTGATGCCCCATTTCCATAAATGGGGGGCCCTGTGACCAAAACTTCGATCGTATCCAGGCGCAAGCGCAGCAAGGTGAAGCCGTCCGTCGTCTTTTCGCGGCGCCGGTGGTTTGCCGTGCAACGCTTCAGTGCGACTCAGGCGAGGCCAGCGGCATGAATACGCCATTCACTGTTCAACAAAATTATGACCGCAAGGCGATACTTGATTTGATGCATCTATCGAACAGCTTCAACGGCGCGGTGTTGGCCGCGCTTATTCAAGAACACAAGGCAACCGCATCGCCCCCATCCGGTTGTTCGAATCTTGTGCAGGCGTCTGTACAGGCTAGCGATACCGATAATGAGACTTGCGCCGCAAAACCTCGCCGCTCAGGAAAGCGCATCCCTTTTAGCCGAAGCGCGCTGCGTAGACATACCTATCAAAAAAGGAATAATCGTGAAAAATAAAATCTTTCGGAGAATTCGGGGCAAAACCTCTCCGGCTGAAACGGCTGAAATGCTGAAGCTTATTTTGGAAAGCGTGGCCATGGTCCTCGAAACTCTCGCGGAATTGCAGCGCGATAAAACTAAGCAACTTATGGCTACAAACGTCGATTTACAACAACAAAACGAGGAGGTACAGCACCGACAATTGATGAGGGAAATAATGGATTACGCTAGAAATTGTGGAACTTTGCAGTAACTTTTTAACTACTAAGGAGCATATTGAAATGGAAGCCTACGAACATCAAGACGAAATCAAAAGACTGACAGCGATAGTAGACGAAGCATTGTCGACTTCAGAACTGTCCCGCTTGCAGCGCGACTTACATCGCGCGAGGTTTAGCGCTCAGCCTGGCGAAGAATTGGAAGAGGAGAATGCCGAACATGCCGCCGATGAGCAATCGCTTAATTTCTCGAAAGCGCGCGCAGATATCAGCCGGGATGAAGAACCGATGCCAGATGACCGATCTATTTTTAGCTTGTCCAACATGCTGGCACTTGCAGTGACGAACATCTTGGCCCGGAAGGAAAGCAGCACCTTTATGGGTGCCCAAGCTCTTTATTTCCAGCGTAACCCGAACTTTGCTCGCGCGTACTTGGAGTCAAATCTCACGAAGCAAAAATCGGCAAAAGACATTTTGGAGAGCCAGCAAACACCGCATGACAAGGCAATCGCCAAGCTGCGCGGGAACCTCCCTCAACACAAACAGAAGGACTGAGGTGAAAAGGAGATGACTATGCAGGCCATTGCTGAATTGCAGAACTCCCTCCAAGAACCTGAGGATTTGCGCGGGTTCACCGACCAAGAGCTTTTAGATTGGATCGGTATGCCGCACGGTGCCACAGATGCAGAGCTGCTAGAAATTGCCCTTGGCGGTTCAATTCAGGAGGAGACATGAAACTGCCAACTTTTTTGAAGCACGATAAAGGAGAATCATCATGAGCGACAATGTCGTAGAATTTACAATCAGGGGCATAAATGAATACAGCGCGGTCTTCGACGGGCTGACTGGCGCCCTTGACAAGCTCAAGATTGGTTTTGAAGCGGTGGCCGCTGCCTACCCTATAGTCAAACTTGAGGAACTCGCCAAGGTATCGCTGGAGAATGCCGAGGCGATGTACTTCGCCGCGCAGAAGGCGGAAGTAACCATAACCGACTTCACCTCCCTCGCGGCAGCAGCTTCTCTGTCCGGCGTCAGTGCGGAGTCGATGGGTGCCAGTTTCAAGTTCCTGGGCAAGGCGCTCGCAGATAGCAGTGGGTCGCAGATCACTCCTGCTGCCAAGCAACTTGAGGCACTGGGCATCTCGACAAAAGACCCAGCCAAAGCCATGCTGGAACTTGCCGACATCTTCAGCAATACAGCCGATGATGCCAACAAGACCAAAGTAGCTGTGGAGCTGTTCGGGCGCGCCGGAGTCGCGATGGTGCCGATGTTGAATGAAGGCTCGGACAAAATCAGGGAAATGCAGCAGGCAGCCATAGACTTGGGCCAGCAGATCGGTCCTGAGTTCGGCGCATCAGCCAAGCAGATCAACGACAACCTGACGATGATTGGCTGGACTCTGACCGGCTCGGTGAACAAGGCGATGGCGGAGCTATCTCCAACCATCGAGGGGATCACCGGCGCCACGGTCAAGTGGATCAAGGAAAACGACATCATCAACATCAGTGCCGGGGTGCTTTATGCCGCGCTGAAGACGCTGGTGGTGGTGGGCATCCTTGTTGTGGATGCTATTGGCTTGATAGCTGTAGCAATCAAGAACACCGCGAATACTCTGTATGAGTTCGAGGAGGGCGTGGGTGGAGTATTTAACGCGGTTGTAGCAGCCCTAGGCACGATCGGCGCGGCCTTGGTTGAGGTTGCACAGGGTCACTTCGCCAATGCCAAGCAGATAATGATGGACGGTGCTGGCGAAACCAGTGCCGCATGGGATACGGCGAAGACGCACCTCAACGCCGCCGCCGTGTCGATGGGGACGACTATTGGCGACGCCGTGCAGCAGATCATCACTGACACCAAGGAAATGGGTTCAGTGATAGACGGCACTGCGGAAAGTGCTGCGGCTGCCGAAGCTGCCGCAGCCAAGGCAAAGCGCGATGCCGCTGATTCAATGCAGATCGCTAACCAGAACCTCATCACCTCCTATGATGAGTTGCTGAAGAAGGTGACTGAGGCCGCCTCCGCCGCGCAGGGACATGTAATGGCGTTCGGCCTGAGCGCCGACCAGGTGAAGCAGTACGACCTGGCCAACCAACTCGCCATCCTGTCCACCAAAGGGTTAGATGCAGCGCAAATCGCAGCCATTCAAACCCAACTTACCACATTAAAACACTATGCGGACTTACATGATGCGCAGGAACAAAACAAGAAGGATCAGGACGAACTAACTAAATTAAACAAGGCTGACGCAACCCAGTATGAGTCGTTCGCCCTAAAGATGCAGGAACTAATAGACCTGAATGATCGTCTTGGTGGGTCATCAGACATAGTAGCAAAGGCCATGCAGAACGAGTCGGACAAGTTCAAACTCGCCCAGACTACGATGCTGGAATATAAGAATACAACCTCTGCTACTCAAGGAGTGATGCAGACATTTTCTGACCTGATGAATAGATCACAGAAGGAACTTGGATCGGTATCCTTTCAAATCGCTCAAGGAATTACGAATACTTGGAAGACTATGTCCAAAGGTGTTGGCGATGCGATAGCCGCGACACTGGTAGATGGTGCCAGCTTTGCCAAAGCCTTCGACGCTATCCTCGCCACGGCGGCCAAGAACATTATCTCTACGCTTGTTGAGCTAGGTATTCAGCAGGTCGTCTTCGCCGCACTCGGGGTTACGACGAATGATACTGCCGCTACGGCCAACATTGGCGGCGAAGCGGGTATTGCCGCCGCAGCAGCTTTCGCAGATTCTGCCATGCTGGGGCCGGAGGGTTTGGTAGCCGCTCCTGCCGTTGCCAAGGCCGCAGGGATCGCGGCGGTAGCTGTTGGTATGTCCTTCATGGCTACCGCAGGTGCCGCACACGGCGGACTTGACTACGTGCCAGCAGAATCCACCTACCTGCTGCAAAAGGGCGAGCGCGTGTTATCACCCAACCAGAACCAGGATCTGACTAGCGCCTTGAAAGGCAATAGTAGCGGCGGATCGGGTGGCGGAATAACCGTCCATAACCCCACATTCAACATTCACATCATGGAAAAGGCCACCAACACCGGAGCCTTCGCTACCATGAACAAGATCGACCTGCGCAATAAGTTAGGACAGCCGATCATCGACGCGCTGAATGAGATGTACAAGATGGGACGCCGTCCTAACTTTGCCATGCAGAAAAAATAATGGGACATCCGAAATGCCTAACCCATACCAAGACGCATACGAGCAGACAGACCAACCCATAGAGGCTGAATGATGGCTAACATCAAGACCACGCCAGAAGAATGGGGAAAGTGTCAAGAATACTATGAAGCGGGACTCTTGCTACGCGAGATAAAAGAAAAGACCGGTATTGCTATCCCAAACATCAGTAAGAAGGCTGCAAAGGAAGGATGGGCAAAAGCAAAAGATGCAGGGCAAAAGCAAAAGCTAATTATAGAAGCTGTGCGGGTTGAAGAAGCAAAAGCAAATTTGGAGCCGCTTGCTTTAGAAGTCCATAATGAGGTAGTTGATGAAAGAACCAAGCACCTGACCTGGCTCAACACCGCTGCCATGAAGAATGCCTCAGACGCGATGAAACTCAAATGCAATGACCAGCTTGACCATGTGCGCCGGTCAGACACAATCCTCAAGACTAAGGAAACGCTGGTGGGTAAAACTCCCGATACAGCTATCCAGATCAACAACAATCAAGCCGCGTACAGCGCGCCCGAGTATCAGCAAGCATTGCGGGAAGTGCTGGCGGACATATGACATTCACAGAACTGCAAATGCAGGCTGGCAGTGACGCAGCGCGCGAGGACTTTTACACCTTCGCTCGTTGGATGTTCTTGCATCAGCGCGGGTACAAGTGGGTAAAAGCAGAGCACCATGAGATTATCTGCAAAGCCTTGATGCGTGTTTATAACGGGGAATGCAAGCGGTTGATTATCAACATCCCGCCCAGGTACAGCAAAACGCAACTTTGCATCATCGACTTCATTGCTTGGACATTAGGGCATAACCCTGATGCCGAGTTTATCCATACCAGCTATTCAGGTCGGTTGGCTACTGGCAATAGTTGGCAGACCAGGGAGCTTGTGCAGCATGAAGCCTACAAGCGCATATTCCCAGCCGTGGAATTGCGTGAGGACAGCCAGGCAAAGGACGAATGGCGAACAACTTCAGGCGGTCTTGTATATTCCATTGGCGCGGGTGGTTCTATCACCGGCTATGGTGCGGGAAAGCACCGAGAGGGTTTTGGTGGTGCAATCCTCATAGACGATCCGCACAAGGCTGATGAAGCCAGAAGCGACGTAATGCGCCAGAACGTGATTGATTGGTTCCAGAACACGCTCGAAAGCCGCAAGAACTCACCCAACACCCCGATTATCCTGGTTATGCAGCGATTGCATGAGCACGATCTGTCCGGCTGGCTATTAGATGGCGGGAACGGTGAGAAATGGGAGCATGTCTGTTTGCCAGCATTGCGCGAGGACGGGACCGCCTTATGGCCGGCCAAACACACCGCCGAAGACCTGCTGAGAATGCAGGAAGCCTCGGATTACATCTTTGCCGGTCAATATCAGCAGAGACCCGCACCGCCAGAAGGAAACCTGTTCAAGCCGGACAATATCCCCATTGTGGAAGCTCTCCCCCAAAACATGACCTACGTTCGGGCATGGGATCTTGCTGCGAGTGCTGGAAAAGGGGATTGGTCGGTAGGATTCAAGCTGGGTATGGATAACGATGACGGACGGGTTACGATTGCCGATATTGTCAGGCTTCGGGGTAGCTACGATGAAGTTGAGAGCGCAATAGTGAACACCGCAGCGCGGGATGGGAAAGAATGCACGATCCACATTCCGCAAGACCCCGGGCAGGCTGGCAAGGGTCAGGTTGCTTACTTAACCCGACAACTAATGGGCTATGTCGTGGTGAGCGCTACTGTCACCGGCGACAAAGTAACCCGGGCTGGGCCTTTCGCCTCTCAATGCAACGTCGGCAATATCTCTATGCTTCGCGCAGAATGGAATGATGCATTTCTGAATGAAGCGCGACTGTTTCCCAATGGCACACATGACGACCAGGTGGACGCAGGGAGTGATGCATTTCAGGCTTTGACTGGAATGTTCTGTGGGAATGGACTGGCGGAAGCGGTGGGCGAGATGGCGAGTGCGAACCAAGACTGGGAATTATCAGATCATGGTTTAATTACCTCTAGTTTCTATGGTAACGGCCCTCACTAGACGGTATTTCTGACGGTATATTCAGAATCTCAACAGCCATAACCAAGCATCGGCGCACACTTTGGCTGCTTTTGGCGTGGTTATCAGAACTCAGCATCGCGCTACTCGGCGTGCTGATCCCCGACCCATGGGCAGTCCTGTCGCCCGGCTTCTGGCTGTCGTTCGGCGCAGTGGCACTCATCCTGTACGTCACGGCAAATCGCCTGAAACCCGAACACTGGCTGGTGGAATACGGCAAGGTGCAATGGGCGATGACCATCGGCCTGATTCCCATGCTGCTCGCGCTGTTCCAGCAGGTCTCGCTGGTCTCGCCCATCGCCAATGCTTTCGCGATTCCGCTGGTAAGTTTGGTCGTCGTGCCGCTCGCCTTGCTCGGCGCGGTGCTGCCGCTGGACGCGCCGCTGTGGTTGGCGCACAGCGTGATGGGCTGGACGATGGTATCGCTAGAATGGCTGAACAGCCTGCCACAAGCGGTCTGGACGCAGCACGCGCCGCCCCCATGGAGCATCGTGGCCGGCATGTTGGGTGTGTTGTGGATACTGCTGCCGCGCGGCTTTCCGGCGCGCTGGCTGGGTTTCCTGTTGCTGCTGCCGATGTTCCTCAACGCCCCGGAATCGCCCGCGCAAGGCTCAGTTCGTCTGATCATTTTCGATGTCGGGCAAGGCTTGGCGGTCGCCGCGCAAACCCAACATCACGCGCTGCTCTACGACACCGGCCCGGATTTCAGCGATGGTGCGGACAGCGGCAATCGCATATTGATTCCATCGTTGCGCGCGATGGGCATCAGCAAACTGGACGGACTGATACTCACTCACGATGACACCGACCACACCGGCGGCGCAGCCTCGGTGATGCAAGCCATGCCCATCGGCTGGCTCTCATCCTCGCTGCCCGATGGGCATCCGCTGTTGCAGCCGGCGGCAGATAAACGGCGCTGCACAGACGGACAATCATGGCAATGGGACGGTGTGCAGTTCGAGATACTGCATCCCGATTCGGCCAGCTACGCCGCAGAAAAAATCCGCAAAAACAACCGGCGCTGCGTGTTGCGCATCAGCATCGGCAATCGACATATTTTACTGGCTGCGGATATTGAAAAAGAATCCGAACAGCAGCTGCTCAAGGAACACACGGACAAACTGCCCGCAACCTTATTGGTCGTACCACACCACGGCAGCAAGACCTCATCCACGGATGAATTCATTGCCGCCGTGCGGCCCGGCTATGCCGTGTTCACCGTGGGCTATCTCAACCGCTTCGGCCATCCGAAACAAGAAGTCGTGCAACGCTACGCCGACAGCGGCAGCACGCTGCTGCGCTCGGATATGGACGGCGCGATTCTGGTCGAGATGAACGCACAGGGCTTGCAGGTGGAACGCTATCGCAAGACGCATAGACGCTATTGGACGCACATACCACCACCTTGATGCAACAACGACTTGAGAAAATTTTCGTGTCGCTTTTTTCTATTGACCGCCAAAGATATAACTGGAAAACTGCGCACCACTTTTGCTGTTATAAGCCTATCCTGGCTTGACCCCCACTAGTTCCGCGACAGTCAAGTTCATGCTACCTGTTCTCTACTCCTTCCGGCGTTGCCCTTATGCGATGCGTGCGCGCCTTGCGCTTTACACAAGCGGCGTGACGGTCGAGTTGCGCGAGGTGGCATTACGCGACAAGCCAGCAAGCATGCTGGCAGCCTCTCCCAAAGGCAGTGTGCCGGTGCTGGTGTTGCCGGATGGATGCGTGATCGATGAAAGCTGGGAAATCATGCAATGGGCGCTGCATCAGCACGATCCCGATGGTTGGCTGGGGAAAAACGATTGTTACGCCGATGCAGCAACCCCGCTGATCATCGAAAACGACACCACGTTCAAGAATCATCTGGATCGCTACAAATACGCTGACCGCTACCCGGAACACCCGCAAATCTATTACCGCTCCGCAGCCGAAATATTTTTACAGCAGTTGGAAAACCGATTACGTGCGACCCATTTTTTGCTGGGTGATGCCATGTCCATTGCCGATGTTGCTATCTTCCCGTTTATTCGGCAGTTCGCGGAGGTGGATAAAGGCTGGTTTGCGCAAGCGCCATATTCGTCGCTGCAACGCTGGCTGGAAATTTTTTTGGGTTTGGAACGTTTTGATGCTGTAATGAAAAAATACTCCGTTTGGCATCCGGGTAATCCACCCGTTATCATGACGAACAGGAATTCCATGACGATTGCTCTTCCACCATGCTTAACTTAATCATCTCCACCATTGTGTTCTTCGTTGCCGCCTGGTTTACCAACCGTTATCTGGATGAACAGGGAATTCCCAAGGGCATGACGCGTGGCGTGTTGGTGTTGGTGCTCGCCTCTCTGGTGTCATGGGGTGCGGGGGAGATGGTGGACTGGGCACAGGTCAAAATCGAGGGTCCGCAAGCGGCAGCGCAAATCTCGGGCGATTTATCCCAGCTTTTGAAGGCAGTCGATCAACCGCAACCCTGACCGGTTTTCGGGCACAATAACAATTAAGCAATGGACAAAAGGTTCCCAAAGACAATTTTCAAGGATGGGTACGACATGAAACAAAGTATGGCGATTCTAATGTTCAGATTAACCGGTCTGGCTAGCCTGGCTTTCGCATCTGGCGGCATAGCCATGGCGGATAATACCCACGCTGCCGTCACCGTGGGCGTGTATGCCCAGCACTCCGGCGGCAAGATCGCCTACCACTATCGCGTAGTCAATAACAGCCAGCGGAATATTACTGCTGTTTCGATCGGGCGCGACAACCAGAATGATGGGAATCCCGGTAACGATGTCAATGAACTTCTTGAACTCCCGTCGGGATGGAATGCCAAGTTGGGCATCCCCTCGACAAGTGCCAACTCGCCCACAGGCTGGCGCGTCAGCGTGATCGCGCCGGAAGAGAACGAAACCCACGCCATCGCTTGGGAAACCATGAATGACCACTCGCCCAAGCTTGTTGCCGGTCAAGCCGTGAACAAGATGAGTATCTCCCTGGATAAGGCCGATAACCACTATCTGACCGGTCATGCGCTGGTCACTTATACCGACGGGGATCCCATAAATCTTACCGTTCCCCTCGAACGCCTCGACCACACCCCGCCCGATTTCACGGTAAACCTGAGTCCCAATACAATCCTGCCGCAGAGCAATAAACTCGTAGCCATCAATGCGTCCTTCACGACAAAGGACAACTACGACAACATGCCAGAAATAAAGCTCGAGTCCATCACCGCCAACGAACCCTTGGGGGCAGATGACATCCGCGACGCGAGTTTTGGTCTTGATGACCGATATTTCAAATTACGCGCCGAAAGCAAAAGTACGGTCGGGCGGATTTACACTGTGACCTACTCGGCAACTGATGCCTCCGGCAACCAAACCATATCCTCGGCCACAGTGACAGTGACTGCGCCGCACGAACAAGACGAAAAAGGGAAGGTCAAGGTCGAGAACAAGTAAGTCCAATAAGCCGCAAGGACATGACGCACGGCCTGTTGGTGTCATTAACATCTGGTACCTGACCGGGTACCGTTGAGGATGTCACGTGCTTAAAAAGATATTGTTATGGCTATTACTCATGACTGGGACAGTTCATGCCGCCCCTCTG
>ODAK010002790.1_pt1 | contig 18305 bp, 11 predicted proteins | sample 1539591 | NCBI WGS metagenome assembly ODAK01 (sample SAMEA3539303, study PRJEB22396) | soil metagenome | biome: tundra; feature: field; material: soil | place: USA | collected 2010-05 | depth 0.15 m | reverse complement strand
AGGCTCGAGGTCACCTCCCAGGCCGTCGCACAGGCGGAGGAGAGCGCGGCGCTAAGCCGCGCCCGCTTCGAGAAGGGGCTCCTTGTCACCGCGGACCTGATCGGCGTCGAAGGCCGCCTCGTGGATGCGCGCATGCGCCGCGCGTTCGCGGCGGCCGACGAACGCATCGCGACCGCGGACCTAAGGCGGGCGCTGGGCCTCGAACTCCTGTCCAGCCCGTGAACCTGAAAACGCCATGAACTACAGACGCCCCCTTTCCCTCGTCGCCGCAATCGCAGTCCTGGCCGGGTGCTCCCGCCGGGAGGCCGGTCCGGAAACGTCCGAGGCGCGGCCCGCCGCCCGTGTGAGTGTCGAGACGATTAGGCTCGAGTCCGTGCCGTCGGTCTCCGAGCTCACGGGAGTCGTGCGCCCCGCCCGGCGCGCCACGCTCTCGACCAAGGTCATGGGGACGATTGACCGGATGCCCGTTTCCCTGGGCCAGCGCGCGCGGGCCGGCGACGTGCTTGCGAACATCGCTTCCGAGGAAACCGCGGCCCGCCTTGCGCAGGCGCAGGCGCAGCTAAGCCAGGCCAAATTCGACCTTGGCCGCGAAAGCGAGCTGCTTGCGAAGAACGCAAGCACGTCGGACCTCGTGCACAGTCTCGAGACCCGCGTGAGCCTCTCGGAGGCCTCCGTCCGCGAGGCCGAGGCCGTGATGGGCTATGCGGTCATCCGGGCACCCTTCGACTGCGTCGTGTCCCGGAAGTTCGCCGACGTGGGCGACCTTGCTGCGCCCGGCTCGCCGCTCATCGAGGTCGAGGGCGCCGACGCCTTTGTCGTCGAGGCCGACCTTCCGGACTCTCTCGTGGGCGCGCTCAAGCCGGGATCAGGAGCCGAGATTGCGGTGGCCGCGGCGGCTGCGCCGTTTACCGCGACCCTCTCGGAGCTGTCGTCGGCTGCCGACACCGCTTCGCACACCGTAAGGGCGAAGTTCACGGTGCCCGCAGGTGCGAACGCCAGGTCCGGGCAGTTCGCCCGCGTCCGAATCCCCGGCATCGTGGAGCGGATGCTCCTTGCGCCGGCATCGGCCGTCGTCCGCGACGGGCAGATGGAGCGGGTCTTTGTCGTCGGCGAAGGCCGCCGCGCCCAGCTGCGCCTCGTCAGGACCGGCGCCACCGTCGGCGGCCGCGTCGAAATCCTCTCGGGGCTGGACGACGGCGAGTCCGTCGTGGTGGCCCCGCCGGCGGGGATGCGCGAGGGCGAGTCCCTGGAGGTCCAGCCGTGAAACCGGACCCCGGGTCGGCATTCCCGGCCCCCGGGAGGCTCGGCCTCGCCGGCCGCGTCGCCGGCTTCTTCATTGACTCGAAGCTGACGCCGATAGCCGTCGCCGCCTCGCTTCTGATGGGGTTGTTCGCGGTCCTCATGCTCCCGCGCGAGGAGGAGCCCCAGATCAAGGTGCCCATGATCGACGTGATGGTGTCCATGGCGGGCTCAAGCGCGGCGGAGGTGGAGAGCCGGGTCACGCGTCCGATGGAGAAGCTCCTTTGGGAGGTATCCGGTGTCGAGTACCTGTACTCGACGGCGAGCCCCGGGGGCGACATGACCATCGTGCGCTTCAAGGTCGGCACGGACCTCGAGGCCGCGCTCGTCCGGCTCAACCAGAAGCTCCAGGCGAATTTCGACCGGATACCGCTGGGAGTCGGAACCCCGCTGATCAAGCCGCGCACGATCGACGACGTGCCCATCATGGCGCTGACGTTCCACAGCGCGCGCTACGACCATGCGATGCTCCGCAGGCTAGCGGCGCAGATCGACGACGCGGTCAAGCAGGTCCCGCAGGTCGCCGAGACCGCGGTGATTGGCGGCGAGCACCGCGCCGTCCGCGTCCTCTTGGACCCGCAGCGGCTCGCCTCGCGCAACCTCAGCCCGGATTCCATCGTCGGGATGCTCCAGCAGGCGAACTCGCAGACGCTCGCCGGGGTCCAGATGTCGGGCAACAGGGAGACCCTGCTCCAGACGGGGACCTTCTTCCGGGATGTCCGCGACGTGGGCTCGGTCGTCGTCGGCGTATCCCAGGGGCGCCCCGTCTACCTGCGGGATGTGGCCGAGGTCACCGACTCCCAGGGTGAGCCTTCCAGCTACGTCCTTTTCGGGGGCCATGGTGCGACGCAGGAGAGCGCGGCGGTGACGCTGAGCATCGCCAAGAGGCCCGGGGCCAACGCAGTCGATGTCGTCGCCGCGGTGATGGCGAAGATAGACGCCCTGAAGGGCACGCTCATTCCCGCCGACGTGGGCGTCGCGGTCACGAGGGACTACGGGGCCACCGCGAAGGAGAAGTCCGACGAGCTGCTCCTGCACATGGGATTCGCGGTCTTCGGGGTCGCCGTCCTCATCCTCGTGTTCCTCGGGTGGCGCGAGTCCTTGGTGGTGCTCCTGGCAATCCCTGTAACCCTCGGGCTCACTCTCCTCGTCTTCTATCTCTACGGGTACACCCTCAACCGCATCACGCTTTTCGCGCTGATCTTCTCGATCGGGATACTCGTCGACGACGCGATCGTGGTCGTCGAGAACATAGTCCGGCACATGGGCCTCCCGGGCTGCCGCCGCAAGCGCCTCCTGCAGGTCGCCGTGGAGGCCGTCGACGAGGTGGGGAACCCGACGATCCTGGCTACCCTTGCTGTCATCGCCGCCGTTCTTCCCATGGCCTTCGTCAGCGGCCTCATGGGGCCCTACATGAGGCCGATACCCATCGGATCGAGCGCTGCCATGGTGTTCTCGCTGGTGGTGGCCTTCGCGGTGACCCCGTGGGCGGCGCTGAAGGTCCTCAAGGGTCACTTTCATCGGGACCCGGAGTCCGCCGCCTTCGTCGACGCACCCCTCAACGACGAGGAGGAGGAGGCCGACGAGCCGTTGCCGCGGAACGCGTTCACGAGGCTCTACCAGCGCGTGATGCGGCCCCTGATCGAGCGCCGCGCGATGAGGTGGGCATTCCTCGCGATCGTCGCGGTGGCCACGCTCGGCTCGGCAAGCCTTGTCGCCATCGGGGCGGTCAAGGTCAAGATGCTGCCCTTTGACAACAAGTCCGAGTTCCAGGTGATCATCAACATGCCCGAGGGCAGCACGCTCGAGCAGACGGCTCGGGTCGCACGCGAGATGGCTGCGTCGATCCGGGGGGAACCCGAGGTGCGCGACTACCAGGTCTACGTGGGAACGGCGTCGCCCTTCAATTTCAACGGCCTCGTCCGCCACTACTTCATGCGCCGAGGCAGCACGGTCGCCGACCTGCAGGTCAACCTGCTTCCGAAGCAGCAACGCTCGGCGCAGAGCCATGACATAGCCCGGCGGCTGCGCCCGAGGCTCGCGGAAATCGCAAACAGATACGGTGCGGCCATCGCGGTCGCCGAGGTTCCCCCGGGGCCGCCCGTGCTCCAGACCATAGTGGCGGAGGTTTACGGGCCGAGCGAAGACGCGCGGCTGAGCCTCGCCACGAAGATTCGCGAGGTCTTCAAGGCGACGCCGGGCGTCGTGGATGTCGACTGGTATGTCGAGAGACGCCAGGACAAGGCCATACTCCACGTGGACCGCGAGAAGGCGGCCCTTCTGGGAATCTCCGCGGAGACGATTTCGAGGACGGTGGAGATGGCCACGCAGGGCTACCCTGTGACGCTTCTTCACAACCCCTATGACCGGGAGGCGGTCAACGTCGTCATGGAGCTGCCGCTCGCGTACCGCGCACGCGCGGAGGACCTCCTGGCGCTGCAGATCCGCTCGGATGCGGATCCGCGGGCTCCGCTTGTGCCGCTGAGGGAGCTGGCCACGGTTGAGAGGACGCTGGGCGAGAGGAACATCTACCACAAGAACCTCCAGAACGTCGTCTATGTGACCGCCGACGTCGCAGGCGCCGTGGAGAGTCCCGTATACGCCATACTCAGCATGAACGGCGAGATCGCAAAGCTGGACGGCCGGGATTTCGGGGGGACGCAGCCGCGGTTGCGTGTCTACAACGCCTCGATGCCGTCCGACGGCCGGGAACCCGCCATGAAATGGGACGGGGAATGGCAGGTCACCATCGAGGTCTTCCGGGACCTTGGGCTCGCGTTCGGCGCGGTGTGCATCCTCATCTACATGCTCATGGTCGGGTGGTTCAAGAACTACGCGACACCCCTCATAGTCATGACCGTTATCCCCTTTTCGCTGGTCGGCATCCTGCCGGCCCACGCTGCCTTGGGGGCCTTCTTCACGGCCACGTCGATGATAGGCTTCATGGCGGGGGCCGGGATTGTCGTGCGCAACTCGATCATCCTCGTCGACTTCATCGAGCTGCGCCTGAGCCACGGGCGCCCCCTGGCCGAGGCCTGCATCGAGTCCGGCGCCGTGCGTTTTCGCCCGATGATGCTGACCGCGCTGGCGGTCGTCGTCGGGGGCCTCGTGATCCTTTCGGACCCGATCTTCCAGGGGCTTGCGATCTCGCTGCTCTTCGGCGCCATCGCCTCCCTGGTCATAAGCCCGCTCGCGGTCCCGTTGATCTACTACATGACCCACGGGAGCCGCCGGGAAGGGCCCGCGCCCGCGGCGGCGGCCGGCTCCCCGACATGAACCTCTTCAGCCTGCTCAAGACCAAGCTAAGCCCCGCACCGTTGCTGTCTCCATCCGAGTGTGCCGCGCGCGTGCTCTCAGGGGAGGCGCTTCTGGTCGACGTCCGGGAGCCCGGGGAATGGGCGTCGGGCGTTGCGGAGTCCGCGAGGCTGCTTCCCCTCAGCGACCTGACCGGCACGAGGTCCCAGTGGGGGCCATTTCTGGCCGAGTCGGGCGGCCGCGAGATCGTGCTCTACTGCGCCGTCGGCGGCCGCGCCGGAGTGGCTGCCCGCATCCTGGCCAGCGAAGGCTTCCGGGCCCACAATACGGGTGGCCTTAGGGACTGGATCGCCTCAGGCTGGCCGGTCGTCAAGGACCTGGGCTCCCCGCCGAATCCGCCTTTTTCCCCGTCCCAAACCCCAGCGTTTCAACCCAAAGGAAGAACCATGAAGGCAAACATTGGATCAATCGACCGCGTCATTCGCATCGTAGCGGGGCTATGCATCCTCGGAGCCGGATACTACTTCAAGAGCTGGTGGGGCCTTGTGGGGCTGCTGCCCATAGTCACAGCCGCCTTCCGGTTCTGCCCGGCGTATGTGCCATTCGGCCTGAGCACGTGCCCGCGCCAGGACAAGTGATCGCCGGGGCCGCGCCGCGCGCGGCGGCCGCGGCCGACGGGGATGGCGCCCTCCGAAGGCGTCTTCGGGTTTATGGGGCGGCGATTCTTGGCGCGGGCCTGATTTCGGCTGCGATCGCCTACCGCCTAGCGAAGCCGGATGACGAGCGTTTGCTGGAGGCCCAGCTGAACAACACGAAGCGCTACGAGTACCAGATGGAGGTCATGGGCGGAAAGGCCAACATCCTGGCCGCCGAGATGAAGGACTGGTTCGGCGGCCTGTGGCGCGGAAGGGGCCTGGCGCGCACACTGGCCTTCCTCTCCGTCGGGGGCTCCCTGGCGTGCTTCTATGTGGCGCACCGGCTGGACCCGGGCCTGAGGCGCCCGGGACCCTTGCCGGCCGCTCCTCCCCTTGCCGGCGCGCGCCCGGCCGGCCGGAAGCTACCTGACCGTTAGCGTCGCGCCGAGCGCGGGCAGGTCGGACGAGGGACCCGCGCGCAGGTCGTACGCGCCGGCGTCCACGACGTACCGCTGGCCCTTGTCATCCCACCGGCGAAGGCGCTGGGCGGGCAGGCCGACCTCGATCGTCCGCGCCTCGCCCGCCTTGAGGTGCACGCGCTGGAAGCCGACGAGCCACTGCAGCGGCATCGGGACGGGAGGGTGCTGGGCGCGGGCGTAAACCTGCACAACCTCGTCGCCTTCGCGCCTGCCGGTGTTCTCCAGGGTGACCCGGACGGCCACGGTGCCGCCCGCGTCGACACTGGGCGAACTCAGCTCCATGCCGGCATACCTGAACGTCGTGTAGCTCAACCCGTGGCCGAAGGCGAAAAGGGCCTTGCCCTGGAAATAGCGGTACGTGCGCCCCTCCATGGAATAGTCGCTGAACGGCCTGAGGTCCGAGTCGGCTGCGTAGAAGGTCACCGGCAGGCGGCCGCCCGGGTTGGTCTCGCCGAGCAGCGCCTCGGCCACGGCGTCGCCCCCCCTCTGCCCGAAATACCACGCCAGCAGCGCGGCATTCGCCCGGCCGGCGTCAAACGAGATCGCCGAGCCCGTCGTGAGGACAACGACCACAGGCTTTCCGAGCTTGGAGATCTCCTCGAGAAGCGCCGCCTGCGTCGAGGGCAGCAGCAGCGACGTGCGGTCGCCGCCGTGAAAACCCGGGACCTCGAGGCGCATCTCCTCGCCCTCGATCTCCGGCGTCAGGCCGAGGGCGAGGATGACGCAGTCGGCCTGCTGCGCGGCGGCGAGGGCCAGATCCAGATCGTAATGCTTCCCGGGCGGGCGCCAGCCGAGCGCGATCTCGGCGTTCCCGTTGTTCTGGGAGTAGTCGATCTTCACGCGCACGGCCCGGCCGGCAGTCAGCGCGACCTTGGCTCCCACGATGCGGTGGTCGCCGCCCTTCCAGGAGTCGATCGCGACCGCGCCGTCCACGAGCAGCCTCGCGCCGCCGTTCACCTGGAGGCTGAGCACATACGTTCCGGTCGCGGGAGGCACGAGCCAGCCGCTCCACGACAGGGAGGAATCCTCCATGGGAATGCCGGGCATAGGCTCAAAGGCGTTCCACTTGAGGTCGACCTGCGCGTCGGCGCGCAGCGCCACGGGGCCGCCCCCTAGCTCCTTGTTGGCGAAGACCTCGCCGGCGAGCCCGGGCCTGGTCAGGGCCTCGTCGGCGAACAGGACGCCCGGAGGCAGGGGCTGGCAGTTCTCGCGGTAGCCCGCGGCCAGCGGCGCGCCCTGGGCGTACAGGACCCTGATGCCGAGGGGCTCAAACCGGGCCCGTAGCGAGGAGAGCAGGGTGGTCGGCCGCGCGGGCGTCCCGCTGTAGTTTCCGAGCACGACCGGAAGGCTGTTGGCCGTCGGCCCCACCACGGCCAGGGTTCTGATCCTGCGCGGGTCGAGCGGCAGTGTCCCGTCGTTCTTCAGGAGCACCAGGCTCTCGCGCGCAGCCTCGAGGGCCAGCTGGTCATGCGCGGGCGAGGCGATCTCGGCGCTCGAGACTGCCGAGTACGGCACGCGGCCGGGCGGATCGAACTGGCCGAGCCTGAAGCGGAGGCCGAGCAGCCTGCGGAGCGCCGCGTCAAGGTCGGCCTCGGTGACAATCCCGGACTTCACGGCGGCCGGCAGCGCCTTGTAGGTCTCGCCGCTGCACAGGTCCGTGCCGGCCCTTATGGCCAGGGCGCTTGCCTCGGCGGCGTCGCGCGCGAAATGGTGGGAGTCCGGCTTCCAAATGTCGGCCACCGTGTCGACGTCGCCGACGACGGCCCCGGCGAACCCCCAATCCTTGCGGAGGATCCCGGTGAGAAGCCGCGCATTGGCCGGGGCCGGGACGCCGTCGACCGCGTTGTAGGCGCTCATGACGGAGGCCGCACGGCCCTCGCGGATTCCGGCCTCGAAGGCCGGCAGGTAGGTCTCGTGCAGGTCCCGCTCGGATATGACCGCGTCGAACCTGTGGCGCGACTCCTCGGGTCCGCTGTGCACGGCGAAGTGCTTCAGGGTGGCGACCGTCTTGAGGTAGTGCGGGTCGTCGCCCTGCAGGCCGCGCACGAACGCAACGGCAAGGCGCGCGGTGAGGAACGGGTCCTCCCCATAGGTCTCCTGGCCGCGGCCCCAGCGGGGGTCGCGGAAGATGTTGATGTTCGGGGACCAGATCGTGAGCCCCTCATAGCGCCTTGTCGCGCCGCCGGAGCGGGCGACGTGGACGTTGTTCTTCGCGCGCGCCTCGGTGGAGATGACGCCGGCGACGCGCCCGTGGAGTTCCGGGTCCCAGGTCGCCGCGAGAGCGATCGCCTGCGGGAAGACGGTGGCCACGCCGTCTCGCGCGACGCCGTGCAGCCCCTCGTTCCACCAGTCGTAGGCGGGTATCCCGAGGCGGGGAATCGCCGGCGAGGTCATCATCAGCTGGCTGACCTTCTCGTCCAGGGTAAGCCGTGAGATCAGGTCCGAAACCCGGTCGGCTGCCGGGAGGTCTGGGTCGCGGAATTGCATCGGCGGTTGGGAGCTCAGGGCGGTCGGGGTCAGCAGGGCTGCGCCCAGCACGACACTCTGCAGGTAATGACGAAGCATCGGAGGTTGCCCGTCAGTGTATCCATTGGGAGCGCATCCGAACAACCCAAAAGCCGCCGATCGGCAACGCCTTCCGCGGCCCCCCCGGCGTCAGGCCTTGATGTACCGCTCGGCTTCCGCGGCGTCGTGGCAGGTGATCACGCTGACACCGCGCCTGTAGTGGACTTTGGAGAGGATGTTGAATCCGATGTCCTTCTTCGGGTCCGGAATGATCCGAACGACCGTGCTCACTCCCTTGGCCCTGCAGGAGTCCATGATCTTTGCCACGTGGGGCGCGGCGTCGAGCTCCATGGAGTCGAGCGAGCTGAGGTCGGTCACCAGAGTGAATCCCTTCCGAACCTGCGGCAGGAGGGCCTTGAGCTCCTCGGCGCCGGCCTTGGTTTCCGCAGCCGCCACGTGGCCCATGTACCGAATCCGAATCAGGTTGCGGGCGGGATCGCACCGGGCCTCGCAGCCGGAGCCCGGCGACGCCTTCGGGGCCGGGGCCTTTTCGCGGGGGTTTGGATTGGGTGATGTCATTGTGTCTCAGTCCGCACAGAAGGATGGCCCGGCCCTCCATTGCCAAGGGGAGGCCGCGCTATCGGTGCGTCGCAGTGTGGGCTTACCGCCTTCGACTGTCCATTTTGCGGCCGAAATGACCAGCGAATATGGACGCCGAGGCAGCGCCGACGCATCATTTGCCGCTGGGAATGGCTTGGCGGCCGGCATGACCGGGGGCAGAGTGGTGCGGTTCATGAGCGAACAACAGTCACCGTCTGAGCGCGCGAGGCTGCAGCAGGCGATCAACCTGAGGCTGACCATCCTTGGCTTTGCGCCTCTGGGGGACCCGGCCAGTGTCGCCTGGTCAAAGCTCGCGGCCCCCCTGCTGGCGAGGCTCCAGGAGGAGGGGCGCACGCAGCCCTTGAGCCTCTGCCCGGCCGACGCGCGCATCCAGGCGTTCCTCGAGCGCGCCCTTGCCGGGGCCGCCCCGTTGCCGCGCCTTCCGGCGCGGACCTTCGTCCTGGATGAGCCGGGCCTCGCCCGGGAGCTGTCGCTGCCGCTTTCGGGCGACTACTATGAGTCGCCGCTTCTCAAGAGCTACCGCTTGCGCAACGGAGTGCTCCACAATCCGGCCAACGACCGTCGGACGACCCAGGGAGTCTTTCACATCGCCGAGGTCGGCCTGCCGATTCCGGACGACAAGCTCGCGGTGCCGGCGGGCGTGTTTGTCCGCCTCCTCGACCTCGCGCTTCGGCCGCCGCCGGAGCTTCTCGGGCTCCCGTTCACGGCGGGGAGCGGCAGCGAGGCGGCGTGCCTTGTCTCGCTCCTGCTTCGCCCGCTCGTCGTACCCGCCGTCCGGGGCTTCATCGGCGAGAAGAGGATGGAGGTGCGCTTCATCGCCCCGGGCTCCCTGGTCTCGAACCTCGACTTCGTGGAGAGCATCTTCGGGAACGCGGGCGACCCAAGGCTGCCCGAGAACGACGCCGCCCTGGATCCGGCGGGCTGGACCGGGCACACGGGCTGCGTGATCCTCGCCCCGCACCTCACGGCGGCGACCAAGAAGGGGCTCGGCCTGCCGGGCTACGAGCAGGCAAGCGACAGGCAGCGGCGCGACGGCATGTGCTGGCGCAGTCCGGACGAGCGCTACAACGGCGGCGCGGCCTTCAAGATCTGCGCCCGCGACGGCGACGGGGTCATCGTGACCATCATAGCCGACAACTACTACGGCTACTGCAAGAAGGAGGTGAAGACCCAGATCAGCTACTCGGCGAACCTCTTTGGCCTCGCCGAGGAGGAGCATTCCGGGGGCGCCCTGGTCTATCCGGCCTACGATCTGGGCGAGGAGTTCTCGGGCAACCTGCACGTCCAGCAGCGCGGCCACTCGTTTGCCGAGGTGGCCGACCGCTACCGATCGTTGATGGACGTGAGGCCCGAGGGCTACGCGGTGGACCGCGAGTATCCCGACATCATCTACGTGCCGGAGGACGTGGTGTTCGACCTGAACAAGCAGGAGCTCAGCTGGATTCAGGACGGCGCCAGGCGGAGCCTCCCGTTCCTGGCCGGCCGGGCCTACGTGCGCCCCTCCGGGTACAAGGTGAACCTGGAGCAGCCGCCCGCCCATTCGGCGTGGCACATCGTGGGGACGGTGGCCGAGGGCACGTTCTGCCACAAGCCGTCCACGGTGTCCGGCGGCGGCAAGTCGGAGATATCAAAGGCCATCTCGGACGCCATCCTGCCCGGCCCGGTCTTTGTGGCGGACTTCGAGCGCGACATGGACAGGGTGGAGGAGCTGATCAGCCGCGACTACTCGGACCGGTATCGCGACAGCGCCCGCCGCGGGCCCGACCGCCGCCCGATCCTCAGCCCCGAGCGCTCGCTCGGCTCGGTCATCAAGCTGCTGACGCCGGCGCTCAGGGAGTACTCCGACGAGTACAACGCCTGGCTGCGCTCCATACCGCAGTACCTCAAGGAGATCGTCTTTGTGGTCAAGCGCCACTACCTCGCGTCCTGGGGCACCGCGTGGCGCCGGCACTTCTCGGTCGACATTCTCAACGGCAATCCCGGCAACGAGCTCAAGTGCGACAACCGCAAGCTCTCGGGCAGCTACCTGCGCGTCGGGTTCGACTCCGAGGGAGCCTGGCGGGTATTCGGCCTGCGCGAGGACTTCCATCCTGCGGCCAAGGTGCAGATGGAGGATGACATCACGGCCTCGGTCGTCATGCCACCGGGCGTCCTGGCGCAGGCGGGCGGTTCGGAGGCATCGCTTAAGTTTGTCGAGAATTGCGAGCTGCGGCTCTTCCAGCGGCCGGACGACGCGATCCACCGCGGCTACGACAGGCTGACCGAGCGGGAGCTCGCCCAGCCTGGCAACTTCATCTCGAACTTCGAGCCGCTGACCCAGGCCCAGGCCCGCGCGCTTGTCGACGAGGCCATCGGCTTCTCGAAGTTCACCGCGCCCATGCAGGCCCTCGTCCGCGCGGCCGCGGACGGCGCCCCCGGGCCGGCCTACTTCGTGTCGTCGGCCCATCCCCGGATCGTCGACGGCAAGCCCTCCAAGAATCCGCGCTACCTGCAGCTGCGGCCCGACGTGGTCGACGCGCGCGGCGTGCACCTGGCGCGGATGGCGACGCTCCTCTTCCGGAGGCTGCCGGCCGACGCTCCGGTGTACACGCCGGTCGACGCGCTGGTCCCGGGGCGCCGCAACAACCCCCCGGACGTCCAGGCCGGCATCCGCCCCCTCGCGGTCTTCAACCCCATCCATTTTCTCGAGCTGCCCGAGCTTTTCGCCGAGTTCATCAGCTCAATGACCGGCAAGTCGCCGTCGACCACGGGGGCGGGCTCGGAGGGTGCGCTCACGAAGGGGCCGTTCAACGCCCTGCCGGCGATCATGGACCTGAACGCCGCGCTGGTGTCGCAGATCCTGACTGGGCACGCGGCGTTCCTCTCCGCGGCGGGCTACGTGGGGCCGAACTGCCGGGTGAACCACGACGTGAGCCTCCTCGTGCCCGAGCTCTGGTGCCGGATGTCCGCGGAGGAGCGCTCGCCGGGGTTCCTTCGCGAGCACGGCTACCTGGAGAAGTGCGAGGACTTCGAATACGAGGGACGGAAGGTGCTTGCGAGCCGCCTGGGCTACCGGATCACCCCCAAGTTCGGCCGCGTGTTCCTGGGCCGGCTGTTCACCCACCCGCACTCCATCTTCACCGAGGAGATGCTGCGGCCCGAAAGGCAGGACCCGGCGGTCTTTGCGGACGGGATGGACAACATCTGCGCGACGCACCAGCGGGTGGCGCAGAGCTATTTCAGCGACGGAACGGTCGAACTCGCCTGTCCCCCGCTCAGGGCGCTCCTTGAGATCATGGCCCACGGAACGTCGGCCGGCGGCCATGGGCTCGAGGCGAAGGAGGTTCGCGGCCTTTTCACGCGCGAACACCTGATGTCGAGCGATTGGTACGCCGCGCGTCTCGACGCCAAGCAGAGGGGCGACGTGGCCCTGTGGGGGCGCCACGTGCGAACCCTTGAGGCGTACAACGGGAATCCGGCGAATGCGGACGTCGTCAGGAGGCTGGGCCTTGGGGCGCGGCTGGATGCGGTCAGGGCAGAGGCCGGGCGGGTCGCCACCGCAAAGTACCGCGCCTCCCTGGTCGGCACGCTGGGAGCCCAGCCGCTTGGGTCCCGTCCCTGACGGCGCGCCGGGAGGGAGCCCCTCAGGCCTTCGGCGCCGACTCGGGCACCGGCGAGGGACGGGAGCCGAAGACGTAATGGTCGACGGATATCCTGCCCGCGCCGCCCACCAGGAACATTACAAGCAGGAAGAGGACGAGCGCGGAGAACTCCAGCGACTGGCCGTTCGCAAGCAGGCCCTCGGAGCGATGCACGATGAAGACCGCGCCGGCGAGCACCGGGATCTGGACGAGGGCCGCGATCCGGGTGACGAAGCCGATCGCAAGCAGGGCCCCGCCGACGAGGTGCGCGAACATCACGTAGTGGAGCACGAGGCCCGTCAGCAGCCAGGTGTGGCCCGAGCGCTGCAGCGCGTCGACGATGAAGCTCGCGGACGAGGATTCGTTCATGAGCAGGCCTCGGGCGACGAGGCCGAGGCCGAGATAGATGCGGACGCAGTCGAACCAGGCTTCGCGGCGCGAGTCCGCCCACGCGATGAGATCACGCTTCTGCATGGATGCCTCCGGGGTTGAGGTTGGGCCGGAATCCCTCGGGGTGGGGGGCCGGCCTAAGGGGAGGCTACCCGTCGGCCGCCTGGAGTCAACGGAGGGGAGGGGACGGGATGGGCCGCGACCGGATGCCGCCAGGGCTCAAGCCGATCGGCATGAGCGGCTTGCCTCGGATGGGGGAAGGGGTGGCCCGAGCAGGAAGCCTCAGTGGCTTGGACCCTGCACAGGCACCGTCGAAACGCCCTGGTTGAACGATGCGTCCCGCGTCACGGTCTGCCCGTTCGGCCCCGTTGTCGTCACGGTGCGGGTTCCCTTGCCGTCGACCACGGTGGTGTCGACCGTGCGGTCAATCGTCTTTCCGTTCGCAGTCGTGATGGCCTCGCTCCTGTCCCAGGCGCCGGGGGCCACCCTCGTGTCCGTCGAGGTGTAGGTCGCCTTCTTTCCGTTCGCCTGCGTGATGGTCCCGCCTCCCTGGATCACCCCGGGGGCCGTGCGCTCCTTGGTGCCCTGCCAGGTTGTCGTGGCCCCGTTGGGCCTCGTCACGGACCCGTTGACCGTGGCGGTGTTTGTCGACCTGTTCCAGTCGGTCTGCGACTGCCTGGTTCCCGTGCCTCCGGCGGCATTGGTCCAGGTCCCCTGCCTGGTCACGACGCCGTTGGCCTTGGTTGTGGTCGAGGAGGTCTTTCCGGAACCACCCTTGCTGGCGGTGTAGGTCCCCTCGCGCTTGATGACCTTCTCATCCTCCGCGCGGGCTGGGCTCGCGGAGGCAAGGATGACACATGCGAGGCCGGCAATGGCGACTGCTCTGGGAAAGGGGTCGTGCTTCATGGGATGGCTCCGGGGTTCGTGTTCCTTCGCGATGAGACGCGGAAGACACCCTAACCGGTTGCGCGGATGATCGGAATCCTCTCTCGCGGTGGAAACGCGTACGCCGCTCCGTGCGGCGGCCGCGTGCCCCCCATGGCCGAGCGTGCCGCTTTCCCCTCTGAATCATGGGATTGCGCCGCTCCACGGCGCCCGCCCCCGCCGCCGTCCCCGGTCCCGTTGCGGCCGCGCCCGGAAGGGCCCTCGCAGCGTGCGGGAAGGGGCCGGCCGGCCGGGCTAGTTCGTCGGCTGGAAGTCCTTGTGGCCCGCCTGCCAGAGCATGAAGGCATACTGGCCCGCGAAATTCTTGAAGGTGACCGTCTTCTCCTCCGTGAAGTGCCCGTTGTCGTAGTTGACCTTCATGAGCACGGGTTTTCCGGACGCGCTCGAGTTCTGGACGGCGGCCACGAACTTGCCCGGCTGCCAGGCCGGGACCCTCGGGTCGTTCCACCCGCCCACGCCGAGCAGCGCCGGGTATCCGACGCCGCGGCGGACGTGCTGGACCCCGTCCATCTCATACAGGGCCGCGCACTCGACGGGGTCCCTCACCGTCCCGAACTCGGGTATGTTTCCCGGCCCGTTCGGGCGGAACTCAAGGCGCATGGCGTTCGCGTCCCCGACGTTGCAGACCGCGGCCGCGAACAGGTCTGGGCGCTCGGTGATCGCGCGGCTGATGAGGATCCCGCCCGCGCTCGTCCCGGTGCCCGCGAGCCTGCGCGGGCTCGTGTAGCCGTGCTTGATGAGGAACTCCGCGCAGGAGATGAAGTCCCTCCAGGTGTTCGGCTTCGTGGTCTTGAACCCCGCCTTGTACCAGAGCTCGCCCTTCTCCCCGCCGCCGCGCACGTGGGCCGTGGCGAGCACGACACCCCGCAGGGCCACGGAGTTGAGCACGCTGAAGGAGGGGGAGTGGCTCATCCCGTATGCGCCGTAGCCGGTCAGGATGCAGCAGTTGCTCCCGTCCAGCGCGAGGCCCCTAAGGTGGATGATCGACAGGGGGATCATCACGCCGTCGGCGCCCGGGGCCTCGACCTCCTCGCTGACCAGGTTCTCGAAGCCGGGGTAGGTCACGTCCGTGTTGAAGATGCTCTTCGCGAAGGTGCCCCGGTCACCGTCATAATCGTAGAGGGCCGTGGGCAGCGTCCACGAGGTCACGGAGACGATGCAGCGGTTGGTGCGCCAGTCGGGGCAGCGGATGGAGATGGTTCCCTTGGCCGGAAGGGCGACCTCGGAGGCCGCCCCTGTGGCGAAGTCCAGCTTCACGAGGCGCCCCACGATCCCGTTCGAGTAGACGACGAAAAGAAAGTCCCTGGAGGCGGTGATCGCCTGTATGGAGTCGCTCGCCTCGGGAATCACGGCCTGGGCATGCGCCCAGTCGGGGTGCCTGACGGGCGTGCGCACGACCCGGTAGTTGGGCGCGTCCTGGTGCGTGACCGAATAGACGTAGTCGCCGTGCAGCTCGTAGCCCCTTACCAGGTTGTCCGAGGTCGTGCACAGCACGTCCCACTTCAGCGGGACGCGGCCCATCCCCGACGCCGGTGCGTAGAACACGCGGAGCTCGGGCTGCACGGTGCTCACGCTCCCGAACACGTATTCGGGGTGCGCCTCCTCGATGTACGCCTCGGGCCCCTCCTTCGGCGTGATCCCGAGCTCCGGGTTGCTCTCGTTGCTGAAGAAGTCGACGTCGGCGGAGATGCTCGTGCCCAAGACGTGGAGCCGGCTCTTGCGGTTCAGCTTGAAATCAAGGCTCTTGGTGTCCGTGACCTTTCCCGAGTCGTAGAAGAAGGCCCTGCTGTCCGGCGTCCAGCCCGTCGGGCCGGTCGAGGGGTAGATGCTCTCGGGCAGGAGCGCGCCGCGGTCCACCTCCAGGACGCGGACCTCCGAGTACTCGGCCCCGCCCGACGTGAATCCCAGGGCGACGAAGCGGCCGTCCACCGAGGGGACGAAGCTCTGGAGCGTGGTCGCGACGCCCTCCTTGTACGTGGAGGGATCGACAAGGAGCCTCTCCTTCCCCTCCCATCCGTCGCGGCAATAGAGCTTGCCCACGTTCTCGCCGCCAAGGGTCTTCTTGTAGAAGACGCGGCCGTTCTCGAAGGTGATGGACCGGTAGGTCGCGGGCTGGAGTTTATCGAGACTCCTCCACTCCCGCACCAGGGCGTCCCTTCCGGGGATCTTCGCCAGGATGCCGTCCGTGAGAGCGGCCTGCGCCTTGAACCACGCCGCCACATCCTTGTCCTTGAGGTCCTCCAGCCACCGGTAGGGGTCGCTGTAGGTCTTCCCGTAATAGGTGTCGGCCGCATCGACCGTCCTGGTCTGCGGGTAATTCCACTGCGCCAGGGCGGGAATGCTCGCCAGCAGGGAAAGGGCAAGGCAGGCAAGGCGCCGCATATGGAGGGCATTCGTTCTCATGATTGGGTCGGGCTGGTCCGGGAATGGGCCGTCGGAAGAACCGGCATCGTCGCCAACCCGCCCGCCGGGACGAGCCTTTTCCGGAGGCCATATCCCCGGGGCGCGGGCGACCGTGCGCGCCGCAGCCCCCGAACCGGTGGCGGCCGTCATGCCGGCCGGCGGGCCTCGCCGCCGGCGCCGCAGCCGGCCTAGTGGACCGCGCCCGCGGAGTTCTCGAGTATGACCTTGGAGAGGACCGCGGTGTCGGACTTGTCCGGCAGGTGGGAGCAGAACCCGATGCCGACGTAGAAGGGCCCGTCAATCTGCAGGCTGACGCGGGGGCCGGCCCTGCGCAGTTGATCGCCATTCTGTCCGACGTAGATCGCGAAGGAGTTCCCGCGCTTCTCGATGCCGATGCGCGTGGCCGGCGCGCCGGCGGCATGGCCGCCGCCCTCGATGCGGAAGTCCTCCTTGATGTTCGCGCCCTTCGCGGGGCGCTCCGCCAGATGGATCAGGCCTGCGCCGTGCAGGGCGACCATGACCTCCTTTGAATCGTCATCAAGGTCCTGGCGGATGACGAGGACCGCCTTGCGGTCGCCATAGCCGCCCGGGTTCGGGAAAACGATGTCGGCGGCGAGCGAAACATCGCCAGACACCTTCTTCCAAAGAAAGCGGAACTCGTCGCGTGTGTACCAGATATTGTAGCCGGCCGAGTTGATCGTGTACTGCGTCGTGCTGGCGTCGTAGCTGGCGCTGCCCGGCACGACCGCGCTGCCAATGTCGGACTGGCCCTTAAAGAGGCCGATGGGGGTGTCAAAATTCGTGCTGGGCCGGCGGAAGTCCGCCGGCGGCGGCACCTGGTGATGGGTGGCGGAGCCCGGCTGAGCCCATTCCGGCACATTGGGTGTTTGCGCGCGGAGCAGAAGCGGCGCGGCGCACAGTATCAGCGTTACCAGCGAGGATCGGCAGGATTGTTTCATATTAGGGCGAACGACGGGGAAGCCCATCGAAGGGTTTGTTGATCGAGAACTTGATTTCCGCACCGGATGCAAAATCCTGTCTCGAAACTAACAGCCATTGGCCATCCAGAGACAACATCAACATTTATGGCGTCCGAACGGATTGGGGCTCAACGGCTGCGGGTGCCCGCCTTGGGCCGGATCCAGTGAATCGGCATTCGTGCGCTATCACCACTCCTGCAAGCACTAGAGAATTGCGGATAAAAAGAAGCAGCTGGGTTTGGATGGAACGCATTGCGATCCACGCGGGCAGTGAGATCATGCATCCGATGACTGAGATGCCGGCCTTGTTGAACATCGACTCGCGCATGCGTTGGGCGCCGATTGTCGCAATGGCCGCAATTGAGGCTCTCTTCTCCTGCATCGCCTGCACGGCCGATTCCGAGCTTGGCGCGCGCAATTCACGGGATGCGTACTACAACTTGATGGTGCAGGGCTGGCTTGATGGGAAGACGAGCCTTTCCTTGGAGGCTCCGGCCGGCCTGAAGGCCTTGCCCAATCCCTACGATCCGAACGCGAACGCGCCGTACCGGGGGTCAGTATTCTATTCTCCGCGCGTTCATGACCTCAGCTACTTCGAAGGGAGGCTGTATGCCTACTTCAGCCCGGTGCCGGCGGTCGTAGCCTTCCTCCCGTACCATCTGCTCACGGGGCGCTGGCTGTCCCATCAACAGGGCTGCCTGCTCTTCGGTCTCGTCGGTTTCCTGGGCGCGGTTGGCCTTGTCTGGGCTGTTCGCAACCGATTCTTCAGGCGTGCCGGCGATGGTTCGCTCGCCACGGTGGTGGGAGCACTGGGCATCCTCTCGCTGGGTCCGATTCTGCTGCAGCGTCCGGATGTTTGGGAGGTCCCTGTCGTCTGCGCCCAAGCCTGTTGGATGCTGACGCTCCTGTCTGTTTGGTGGGCACTAAGCAGTCCTAAGCCCGACTGGCCGTCCTCGCTCCTGGCGGGAATGAGCGCGTCTCTTGCCGCGGGCTCGAGGCCGTCGAGCCTCCTCTGCGGAGCGATCCTGCTCATTCCGGCTTATCTCATCCTCGCGATGAAGGGAGACGGAACGAAGGCGCGAAGGATCGGTTCCATGGCAGCCCTTGTGCTGCCGCCGATCGCCGTGGGCGGTGCCTTGCTTGCCTTTAACCATGCCCGTTTTGGCGAGTGGC
>ODAK010002787.1_pt1 | contig 18320 bp, 16 predicted proteins | sample 1539591 | NCBI WGS metagenome assembly ODAK01 (sample SAMEA3539303, study PRJEB22396) | soil metagenome | biome: tundra; feature: field; material: soil | place: USA | collected 2010-05 | depth 0.15 m | reverse complement strand
CTAGCCGTCCGCGCTGTCGCCGCCCCGGTCAGCCTCGCGGGCGTCATCCGCCGCCGCAGGGTCCGCGCTGGCAGCAGCGGCGCCGGCGTCGTCAGCGCCCGGAGTCTCGGCGCTGCCGCCAGGCCCGGCGGCCTTACTGGCGCCGCCGGCGCCGCCGAAGACCTCGTCCCTGACCCTGCTCAGGGTGTCCTCGAGGATGGCCCGAAGGTCGCCGAGCGCGTTCTCGCCGACGGACTCGGTGTGCCAGGCGGCGGTGCGCAGCTCTCTGGCGAAATCGATGGCCAGCCGCTCCAGGTCGCGGAACAGGCCCGCATCCGGCCGCGCGGAGCTGTCCTTGGTGGCTCCCGCCCATGGGCCGCCACGGCCGCGGCCAGCTGAGCCAGGGAATCCGCCGAAGCCAGGCCACCCTTGCTTGCCGGCCCGCTCACGCCAGCCGGCCCAGTTCTGCCAGTCCTGGAACGCTGCCCACTCCGGCCACTCCGCGGGACCGCCGCTGGCACCGCGGGCTTCCTTAGCGCCGCCACCTGGGGCGCTCTCGTGCGTAGCGGCCTGCTGCCGGGTGCCCGCTGGCTCCTCCCGCGGCTGCCTCGCGCTCCCCTTGACCTCGTCCCGGGCCTGCCTGGCGCTTTCCTTGACCTCGTCCCGGGCCTGCCTGGCCCGCTCCCGTGCCGTGTCCCGCGCTTGCTCGCGGCCCTGGTTGCGGACGTCCCGAGCCGCCCAGGTCAGCTCCTCGCGCAGGTTGCGGACAGTGTCCCGGACGTCCTGGGTGACCTCACGGGCAATGTCGCGGACCGCTTCGGTGATCTCCTCCTCGAGTTCGGCGAGGTCATCGAAGCGTGCCCGGATCTCCTCGCGCCCGGCATCGGTGATCCGGTACACCTTCTTGCCGTCGATCTCGTCGTGCGTGACCAGGCCCTCTTCCTCCAGCCTGGCCAGGCGGGGATAAATGGTGCCAGGCGAAGGGGCATACACGCCGAGGAACCGGTCCTGCAGCAGCCGGATCACCTCGTAGCCGTGCCGCGGGGCCTCATCGAGCAGCTTGAGCAGGTACAGGCGCAGCCCGCCGTGCCGGAATACCGGGCTCATCGCGCCTCACCCTGCCGCTCCGGCGCCGGCTCGGCAGCACCGGGCTCTGTTCGGGCCAGCAGCGTCACATCGCCGCTCATGCTGGTCAGCGAGAGGCTCGCAGAGCCCGACCCGAGGGTTCCCGTCATGCTCGCGGGGCGCGGGCCGCCGCTGGAGCTCATCCCCTCGTAGGCACTGCGCACCTTGCCGGTGGTGGACCGGAGGTCGACCCGGACGCTGGGGCGCGCGGGCAGGCGGACGGCGACCTCCCCGGTCACAGTGGCCACCCGCAGGCCGCTGCCGTCGCTCAGGTCGATGTCGGCGGTGACCCGGCCGCTGACCGTCTTGGCGTCAAGCCGCTCCACCGAGCCGCCCGCCAGGGTCAGGTCACCGGTGACGGAGTTGAAGGCGATGCCGCCGTCGAGGCCGCGGGCCTCAAGGTCCCCGGACACGGTCCTCGCGTCCACGTTGCCGGTGACGCCATCCAGCATGAGGTCGCCGGACACGCTCTTGGCATGAATGCCCGCGTGGACTCCCGCCACCATGGTGCTCGCGTTCACCACGCCGAGCTGCACCGGGCACTGCGCGGGCACGGTGAGCGTGATATCCGCGGACCGCCGCTGCGGCCTGAGCCAGCCAAGCACGCCATCCCACCGCAGGTCTGTGTAGCTGCTGGGCAGGTCCGCGTAGCTGATGGTCAGCATCCCGGCCTCCTGCGTCACCAGCAGCGGCTCGCCGGTCACGGATGCCACGTCGAGGGCCGGCGCATCGTCGGCGGCCAGGATGGCGAGCGATCCGGAGATCAGCCGGACCCGCAGCGCCGCAAAGTCACCGAGATCCACGGTCGCGGGGGCGTCAATGGTCCAGCGCGGCATGGCTGTCCTTCCATCCCGGACCGCAGCGCTGTGCGCCATGCGGCCATACGTTGAGTGGTCTGCCGCTACATACGATATGTCGCGTACAAGATAAGTCAAGATGTATCGCGTTTAGCCGCCACCAGCGCCGGGCGCTGGCACCCGGCCACTGCGGGCGCCGGCACCCCAGCCGCGCCGGGCGCTGGCCTAGTCCTCATCGTCGAGCCGTGCCAGCCAGCTGGCCAGACGGTCCACCAGGGATTCCGCGTCCGGGTTCAGGTCGATGAACTGGCCCAGCCGCTCGGCAAGCCAGCCCAGCGTTACCTGGTCGCCGCCGCGCCGCTCGGTGAGTTCCTCGATGCCGCGGTCAGTGAAGTACACCGGCCTAACCGTCCAGTCGCAGTGCCATCTCGAGCAGCGCGGCATGCTCGGCCTTGTGCGCCTTGGCCGAGCCGCCTGCCGGTGCCGAGCTCGGCGGCAGCGACACCAGGCCGACGGCCCGGCCGACGACGGCGGGCAGGTGCAGCGCGATGTAGGGCCAGGAGCCCATGTTGGCGGGCTCCTCCTGCACCCACACGATCTCCCGTGCCGCGGGGAACTGAGCGAGCTCGGCCGAGATCTGCTCTGCGGGCAGCGGGTACAGTCGCTCGACGCGCACGATCGCGCAGCCGCTGGCGCCCTGCTCCTGCCGTTTCAGCGCAAGGTCATAGTAGACCTTTCCTGAGCACAGCAGCACCCGTCGCACCGCCGCGCTGTCGATCTCCTGCTGCTCGCCCAGCACCGGGCGGAACGAGCCGCTGGTGAAGTCAGCGACCGCCGATGCTGCCGTCTTCAGCCGCAGCATCGACTTAGGCGTGAACACGATGAGCGGCTTCACCCGCGGTGACAGCGCCTGCCAGCGCAGCAGGTGGAAGTAGTTGGCCGGCGTGGACGGCGCCACCACCGTCATGTTGTCCTGCGCACAGAGGGTGAGGAAGCGCTCGATCCGTGCCGACGAGTGGTCAGGACCCTGCCCCTCGTACCCGTGCGGCAGCAGCAGGACCACGCCGGAACGCTGGCCCCACTTCTGCTCGCCGGAGCTGATGAACTCGTCCACGATCGTCTGGGCGCCATTGACGAAGTCGCCGAACTGGGCTTCCCAGCAGACCAGGGCATCCGGCCTGGCGACGGAGTAGCCGTACTCGAATCCCACTGCCGCGTACTCCGACAGCAGCGAGTCGTAAGCGTGGAACCGCGCCGTGGCCGTGTTGAACTCCCGCAGCGGCGTGTACTCCGCGCCGGTATGCCGGTCGACCAGCACGGCGTGCCGCTGGCCGAACGTTCCCCGGCGGGTGTCCTGCCCCACGAGGCGCACCGTGTGGCCGTCGATCAGCACCGACCCGAAGGCGAGCAGCTCGCCGGTCGCCCAGTCGATCTCGTCCCGCTCGATCATCACCGCGCGCCGCTGCAGCTGCGGCAGCAGCCTGGGATGCGGGGTGAAGCCGTCAGGCATGTTCAGCTGGGTGTCGATGATGCGCTTGATCGTCTCCACGGTGACCGCGGTGGACATCACTTCATGGTCGGCTGGCTGCGGCTCCGCTGGCGCCGGCCGCACCACCGCGCCGGGCTCGGCGGGCCGCCCCGTGGCGTCCTTGGTCTCGGTGAACGCGCGTTCCAGCTCCTGCTGGTAATCGCGGAGCGCCTGCTCCGCCTCCTCAAGGGTGATGTCGCCGCGCCCGATGAGCGACTCGGTGTAGAGCTTCCGCGTCGAGCGCTTGGAGTCGATCAGGTCGTACATCCGCGGCTGGGTGAACGAGGGGTTGTCCGCCTCGTTGTGGCCGCGCCTGCGGTAGCAGATCATGTCGATGACGACGTCTTTCCTGAACGCCTGGCGGTAGGCGAAAGCGAGCCTCCCGATCCGCGCGACTGCCTCGGGGTCGTCCCCGTTCACATGGAAGATCGGCGCCTGGATCGTCCTCGCCACGTCGGTGGAGTACACGCTCGACCGGGAGTACTCGGGCGCGGTGGTAAAGCCCACCTGGTTGTTGACCACGATGTGCACCGTGCCACCGGTCCGGTAGCCGCGCAGCTGGGACAGCTCCAGCGTCTCGGCGACCACGCCCTGGCCCGCGAAGGCCGCGTCGCCGTGGATGAGCACAGGCAGCACCGTGAACCCTGGCTCGCCCATGTCGATGACGTCCTGCTTGGCCCGCACCACGCCTTCGAGTACCGGGTCGACGGCCTCAAGGTGGCTCGGATTGGCCACCAGGGCGGTCCGGATCGCCGATCCGTTGCCTGCGCGGTAGGTGCCCTCGGCACCCAGGTGGTACTTGACGTCACCGGATCCGTGCGTCGTCGACGGATCCAGGTTTCCTTCGAACTCCTGGAAGATCTGTGCGTACGACTTGCCCACGAGGTTGGCGAGCACGTTCAGCCTGCCCCGGTGCGCCATCCCGACTACGGCCTCATCCAGGTGCTGGCTCGCGGCCTCGGTCAGCACCGCGTCGAGCAGCGGGATCAGCGATTCGGCACCCTCCAGGGAGAACCTGCGCTGGCCGACGAACTTCGTCTGCAGGAACATCTCGAAGGCCTCGGCGACGTTAAGCCGGGACAGGATGCGGATCTGCTCGTCATGGTCGGCCCTGCCGTGCGGCCGCTCGACGCGTTCCTGCAGCCAGGCGCGCTCGTCCGGGTTCTGCATGTGCATGTACTCGACGCCGACGGTGCGGCAGTAAGAGTCCCGCAGGACCCCCAGGATCTCCCGCAGCTGCATCCGCGGCTTGCCGCCGAACCCGCCGGTGGCAAACTCGCGCTCGAGGTCCCAGAGGGTGAGCCCGTGCTGGTTGATGTCAAGGTCGGGATGCTTGCGCTGCCGGTACTCCAGCGGGTCGGTGTCGGCCATCAGGTGGCCGCGTACCCGGTAGGCGTGGATCAGCTCGTGCACCCGGGCGGCCTTGGAAATGTCGTCCTCGTGCGTGGCAGGGATGTCACGCACCCAGCGCACGGGCTCGTAGGGAATCCGCAGCGCCTTGAAGACCTCGTCGTAGAAACCAGCCTCGCCGAGGAGCAGCCCGTGGATGATCCGCAGGAACTCCCCTGACTGCGCGCCCTGGATGATCCGGTGGTCGTAGGTGGAGGTCAGCGTCACCGTCTTGCTGATGGCCAGCCGGGCGATGGTCTCCGCGGACGCGCCCTGGTAGGCCGCGGGGAACTCCATGGCACCCACGCCCACGATGCAGCCCTGGCCCGGCATCAGCCTGGGCACCGAGTGCTCGGTGCCGATGGTGCCGGGATTGGTCAGGGTGATCGTGGTGCCAGCGAAGTCCTCCACTGCCAGCTTGCCCGTCCGGGCCTTTCGCACTACGTCCTCATAGGCCATCCAGAACTGGCGGAAGTCCATCTGCTCGGCAGCCTTGATGCTGGGTACCAGCAGCTGCCGGCTCCCGTCGTCCTTGCGCACGTCGATCGCAAGGCCGAGGTTGACGTGCTCCGGCCGCGCTACGGCGGGCCTGCCGTCGATCTCAGCGAAGGATTCGTTCATCTCCGCCACCGCGGCCAGCGCCTTGACGATGGCGTAGCCAAGCAGGTGGGTGAACGAGACCTTGCCCCCCCGGCCGCGCATCAGGTGATTGTTGATCACTATCCGGTTGTCGATCAGGAGCTTGGCAGGTATTCCGCGCACGCTGGTGGCTGTCGGCACCACCAGGCTGGCAGCCATGTTGGCCGCCGTCCTCGCTGCGGCTCCGCGGAGCCTGACCTCGGTGGCGTCCGCAGCGGCGGCGGTGTCAGGCGCGGCTGCGCCGGGCCGCCCTGAGGCGGTCCTGCCTGGCGCCGGGCCGGCCGGGGCGATGCCGCCCGGAGCCGTGCCAGCCGGAACCGTACCAGCCGGAGCCGTGCCAGCCGGAGCCGTGCCGGGCGCGGCCGTAGCTCCGGCCGCCTGAACGGCGCCGGCCACCCCATCGCCCGTCGGCTGCTGCGCCGGCCCGGCCGCGGCCGCCGGTCCGCCGGCGTCCTGGCGCGGTGCCGCCCGCGGCGGCCGGGGCGGCAGCGGATGGTAATCGGCGAAGAAGTTCCACCAGGCTCGATCGACCGAGCTCGGGTCCGCCTGGTAGCGCTGATATAGCTCGTCCACCAGCCATTCGTTGGGCCCGAAGTCAGTCGCGGTCCCGTCGGCCTGGGCCGGCGGGGCCTGGCTGGCTCCGTCCTGGCCGGCCGGCCTGGCCGGCGGTGCGCCGGAACGGCCGTTTGCTTGCTCGGCGAGATCCGCGGATGACCGCGGGGACTCAGAAGACACGGCGGACATCGCCCTCTTCCGCAGCTCGTTTACCTGTCATTTCCCTGCCCCAGGCTACCCGGCTGCGTCGCTAGTGGCGGCGCCGCGCGGGCCGCCGCCAGGTCACGCCGGCAAGTGGTCCCTGCCGTGCGGCTCGAGCCAGTCCACGAACGGGCCTTTGGGCACGATCCTGGACGGGTTGATCCAGTCCTGGGTCTGGTAGTAGTGCCGCTTGATCTGGTCAAAATCGGTGGTGTCGCCGAAGCCCGGCCGCTGGTACAGGTCACGGGCATAGGCCCACAGGTAGCGGTAGTCGATGAGCCTGTGCAGGTTGCACTTGTAGTGGAGGTAGTAGATGGCGTCGAACCTGGCCAGCGTCGGGAAGAGCCGGACGTCGGCCTCGGACATCTCGCTGCCGAGCAGGAACCTGCGCCGGCCGAGGCGTTCCTCGATCGCGTCCATCGTCGCGAAGAGCGCGTCAAACGCTTCCTCATAGTCGGCCTGCGTTGTCGCCATGCCCGCCTTGTACACGCCGTTGTTGACAGCGTGGTAGATCAGCGTGGCGAGCGCGTCGATCTCGCGGCGCAGGCCCGCCGGGTACAGGTCCGGCGCCCCTGGCCGGTGGAAGTCAACGAACTCCGTCTCGAACATGATGGGGATCTGCAGCGCATCGTTGGTGATGATCCGCTGAGTCATGGCGTCCCACAGGCAAGGGACCGTGTAGCGGCCCGCGTAACCGGGATCAGTGGCGAGGTAGAGCTCCGAAAGGAACCGCGCGCCGGTGAGCCGGTCGCGGCCGCCCTGGCTCTGCGGGAACCGCCAGCCGCGCTCGTCGACGATCGGATCAGTCAGGGTCAGCCCGATCACCTGCTCAAGCCCGAGCAGCCTGCGGACGATCAGAGCGCGCTGCGACCACGGGCACGCCAGCGACGCGTACAGCTGGTAGCGCCCTGGCCGGGCGGGCAGCCCGCTGGAGCCGTCCCTGGTGACCCGCCCCGTAAAAGCACCTTGCTGGCGCAGGAAACCACCCGTGAGCGTCGTTGCCGTGGGCGGCTGAGGGATGGCTTGCATCACCGGCCCCTTCCGGGGACTGAGCTGAACGCCTGATGTCCTACTAGTCACGTTCTGCCAGCGTAATGGTTCTCATGTCGGCCCGCTGGGCAGCGGACGGCAGCGAGCTCGCGGCCGTCCAGCAGCGAGCTAGCGGGCCCGCACGCGGCCGGCTAGCGGCCCGGCCTGCTGACCGCGCCGAACACGTCGTCCCTGCGGTTGGCCAGGCACGGCAGTGCGGCCCGCACCTGAGCAGTCAACGCGGTATCCAGCTCGCCCACCCCGGTGCGCTCGGCCGGCCCGAGGTCGATCCGTACGGTCCCCATCGGATCGACGAGCATGCTCCGGCCGATCCCGGTGGGCGCGCTGGTGGCTGGCTCGGCGGGGTCAGGCACCTGGCCGGCGGCCGCGACCCAGATGGTGTTCTCGATCGCCCGGGCCCGCACCAGGGTCACCCAGTGCTCCTCCTTGAAAAGCCCGGCCGCCCACGCGGCGGGAATCACCAGCAGGTCGGCTCCCTGGACCGCCAGCGCCCTGGCCTGCTCGGGAAACCTGACGTCGTAGCAGGTAAGAAAGCCGACGCGAAGTCCCGCCAGCTCGGCGATGACCGGCTCAGCGCCTGGGGCCACCAGTTCCGACTCCCGCTGCCCGAGCGCGTCGAACAGGTGGATCTTCCGGTATGTGGCCGCCAGCTGCCCGGTCGCGTCGAAGGCCACGGCCGTGTTGTAGACGCGGCCACCGGGCCCCGGCTCAAAGACTCCCGCCACGATCGCGACTGCGTTGGCGCGCGCGGCTGCCAGCAAACCAGCGCAGAACGGGCCATCGAGCGGAGCTGCCACTGCTCTCAGGTCGGTGCCGAACCGGGCCTGCGTCCCTTCGGGGAACACCGCGAGCTGGGCGCCTTGCCTGCTGGCGCTGGCGGCAGCCGCCTGCACCCTGGCGAGGTTCACCGACGGATCGGAGCTGACCGGTATCTGGCAAAGGGCGACCCGCATAGCCGAAGCGTAGAACACTCCGATCAGCCGCATCGGCTTCGCCGTTATGGGCTGGGCAGGCCCGAGGGAGGCGTAGCGCGGCTTCGCTGGCCGCGGCGCCCCCGGCTAGCTCAGTGACCGGGGCCGGTCCGCGCCAGCGGCCGCCCGGCAGCGCCTGGACTGTCGGTCCGGTCGCGCGACGCCGGCCTGCTGATGCCGACGGCGCTGAAAGCCAGCAGCTGCCTGGCGGCGCGAGCCAGCTGGCCTGGCGCCCGCCCGGCCATGCTGCGCGCGCTCTCCTCCCGCCAGCAGGCCACGGTCACAAGTACCACGGCAGTAAGTGGCAGGCCCGCGACGACGATGGCGAGGACCACTAGCAGGACGACCAGCACTTCTTCCTCCTGGAAGCTCGGGGAGCTGCTCGCATCGCCCCGCGCGCCGGCTTTCGCCGCCGCCGGATTACCCGCTAGCATCGGACCGATGTTGCTGCTCACTGGGCTCATACCAAACAGTTGGATGTTTGAAACGATATGCAGGGGTAGATTTCACCTATCCAGATGGTGAGAAAGATGGACACCTCCGGGGAGGGCCGCTAACGGTCATGGCTCGCGCGAAGTACCAGCAGATAGCGGACCGGCTCCGGGACCAGATCAGCGCCGGGGAGCTCGGCCCTGGCGAACGGCTCCCCAGCGAGCCCGACCTGGTCAGGGACTACGACGCGTCGCGGAACACCGTGCGGCTCGCGATCGCCCTGCTCACCAACCAGGGGCTGGTGGTCACCCGCCAGGGCCTGGGCACGTTCGTGCTTGAGCCGGCCAGGCCGTTCACCGCCTTGCTGTCCGGGGCGACGGACTCGCCAGGCTCGCATCATGCCGACACCGGGCTGCCGGTGGTCGGATCGGCCGCGGACGAGCCGGAGACCTCCAGGCTGCTCGTGGAGACGAGCTCGGCGGGCAAGGGCGTGGCGGCCAAGCTGCACATCGGCGAAGGGGAACCGGTGGTGATCCGCCGCTCGCAGCGGTACATCGGCGGCGTGCCCTGGCTACTGATCGCTTCGTATTTTCCGATGGACCTGGCCAGGGGAACCGCCCTGGAGCAGGCCGGCAATATCGACCAGGGCAGTATCAGGCTGCTCGCCGAGCACGGTCACCAGCAAGTCGGCTTCATGGACGAGATCGGCGCCCGGATGCCGGACGCCCGCGAGTTCGACTTCTTCCACCTGACGACGGGGACCCCGGTGATTGTCGTCAACAGGACCGCCTACAGCGCCGACCGGCCGATCCGGATGACCCGTTACATCTACCGGTCGGACCGGGTCCGGCTTGCGCACGAGGTAGGGACTATCCCCGAGAAATATCGCGGTGGCTAGCCGGCTGCGCTAGCGGCGCCGAAATTTGGCTAGCGTGTCGCCATGACCGCCCTCCTACTCGTCGCATTTTCGGTAGGGCTGTCCAACTTCGCCGCCGCGATAGGGATCGGCACCGGCGGCGTGGATAACCGGACGCGGCTGCGGGTCGGGGTGGTCTTCGGCTTGTATGAGGCGGGCATGCCGGTCGCCGGGCTCTTCCTCGGCCAGCAGTTCGCTACCGCGCTTGGCCGGGCGACGCACTGGGTCGGCGGTGCCCTGCTCATCGCGCTGGGCTTGTACGGGCTGGTCAAGTCGATCCGGTCCGGCCGCGAGCCTGATACGCAGGTCCGCTCGGCGAGCCGGTCCCGGCTGCTGGTCAGCGGTTTCGCGCTGAGCATCGACAACCTGGTCATCGGATTCGCGCTGGGTACCTATCAGGTGGCCATCCTTACCGGCGCCATCCTGATCGGACTGGTCAGCGTCGCCATGTCGCTGGTGGGCCTGGAGCTTGGCGCGCGGATAGGCCGGCTGTCAGGCCGGCGGGGGGAGCAGCTCGGCGGGCTCATCCTGATCTCGGTAGGCGTGGCCATCGCCGCCGGGACCCTCAGCTAGCGTGCCGCCTCAGCCGAAGGTCACGACCTGCCTGATCACGTCGCCGCGGCGCAGTGCCCCGATGGCGTCGTTCAGGTCGCCGAAGGCGATTCTCCTGGTGATCAGGGCCTCGATGTCCAGCAGTCCAGCGCGCCACATGCTGACCAAGCGGGGCACGTCACGGCGCAGGTCACAGCCCCCGTACAGCGAGCTCAGCAGCCTCTTCCCGTCGAAGAGCAGCTCGAAGGCGCTGAACGGGACGCTGTCGAAGCGATCGCCCGCGCCGACCACGATCACGTCGCCGCCCCGCCTGGCCAGCCGCCAGGCGGCCCTGATGGTCGCGGAGACACCCACTACCTCGAAGGCGTAGTCGAATCCGCGGCCGCCGGTCAGGTCCTTCCTGGCCTGCTCCGCCTCGTCCGGCGTCACCGCGTGGGTGGCGCCGAGTGCCTGGGCGAGACCGTGCTTGCCCGTCAGCGGATCGACCGCCAGGATGGTCGTCGCGCCCGCGATCCTGGCGCCCTGGATGGCCGCGAGGCCGACGCCGCCGCAGCCCACCACCGCGACCGAGGAGCCCGGCGCCACCCTGGCCGTGTTGACCACCGCTCCGACGCCGGTGGGGATGCCGCAGCCGAGCAGCGCCGCGTAGTCGAACGGCACGTCGTCCTCGATCGGGATGACCGCCTGCCAGGGCACGACAAGCTCCTCGGCCCAGGTGCCGCAGCCCGCCATGCCGAACGCCTCGCTGCCGTCGCCGAGCCGGAACGAAGGCGTCCTGGATCCCTTGATGACAAACGTGAGACAGAGAAACGGCTGTCCACGGCGGCACTCCGCGCAGTCGCCGCAGGCCGGCGTCCACGAGATCACCACGTGCTGGCCGGGGAGCAGGCCGGTGACCCGCTCGCCCACCGCCACGATCTCGCCTGCGCCCTCATGCCCGAGCACGACGGGCATCGCGGACGGGATCACCCCGGTGAGCACGGAAAGGTCGGAGTGGCAGACCCCGGTGGCGCGAACCCGGACGCGCACCTCGCCAGGACCTGGCCCCACCGCCGTGACATCGTCTCGGAGCTCGACTCCAGCATCCGGACCGGTGGCGTGCAACAACGCGGCTCGCAACGACGTCGTCTCCCTTACTGGTCGAGTTCCAGGGCGGCCGTCCTGCCTCGGCTGCGGCGCCCGGTCATCCACGTGCTGACCATCCGGAGTAGAGCATGTCCCGCCGCACGCGGGCAAGGCCGCTACGGGAGACTGGCCGTCATGCACCACGCCATGCAACCAGAGCTGCGGCGCGCGGCCGAGTCGGCCAGGGGCTTCATGCCACCTGCCGAGGGACTGGCCCTGTTCGCTGCCGCGGCGGCCTACGCGCCCGCCGGCCCGATCGCAGAAATCGGTACTTACTGCGGCAAGTCGACGATCTACCTGGCCGCGGCCGCCGCCGCGGCCGGACAGCCGGTGGTCACCGTCGATCATCACCACGGCTCCGAGGAGAACCAGGCCGGCTGGGAGTACCACGACACCGGGCTTGTCGATCCGGCGACCGGGCGCATCGACACGCTGCCGCACTTCAGGGCCACCCTGGCCGCTGCTGGCCTGGAGGAGCACGTGATCGCCGTCGTCGGCGCCTCCGCCGCGGTCGCCAGGCTCTGGCGGATGCCGCTAGGCATGCTGTTCATCGACGGCGGCCACACCGACGCCGCGGTCACGGCCGATTATGAGGGCTGGGCGCCGTGGGTAGCGCCAGGCGGCGCGCTGGCCATTCACGACGTCTTCGCCGATCCGGCCGACGGTGGCCAGGCGCCGTACCGCGTCTACCGGCGCGCGCTACGGTCGGGCGCGTTCACTGAGGTGACGGTGGCAGGGTCGCTACGGGTGCTGAAGCGGACTGCCGACGGCATCGGCTGAGAATTCCGCCGCTGCACAGCCGCACGCTGCCGGGTCCACCGGCGCGGTAGCTGCCCAGCGGGGCGACGCCTTATGGAAGATCCCTGATCCGCCGGATGTCCCGCAGAGCGCATCGGCGGCCAGGATGGCGGCCGCCGAGGTCCAGCTGCTTCGCTCGGCAGGGAAGTGCGCCTGGTTGACGAACTGCCAGCCGGTCCAGTAAGCGCCGCCGTCATGACGCAGATGCTGGATCTGCGCAAACAGCTCCGCCGCCCGCTGGCGCTCGCCGATCGCCTCGAGCGCGAGCACGAGCTCGCAGGTCTCCGCCCCGGTGACCCAGGGCTCATCGCTGACGCACCGGACGCCGAGACCAGGCACCACGAACGTCTCCCAGCCCGACTCCAGGCGCTGCAGCGCCGCGTTACCGCGCAGCGGGCCGCCGAGGACAGGGTAATACCAGTCCATCGAGAACCAGCTCTTGTCGGCGAATGCCTCCGGATGGCAGGCCACCGTGTGGCCGAGAAGATCGGCCGCCAGTTCCCAGTCCGGCTGCGGCTCGCCGATGTGCTCGGCGAGCGCGACGGCGCAGCGCAGACTGTGATGGATGCTGGAGCAGCCGGTGAGCAGCGCGTAATCCGCCGGCGTCCCGTCGGACGTTCGCTGCCAGGCCACCTCGCCGCGGGGCAGCTGCAAGCCGAGCGCGAACTCGATGCCCGCATGTACCACTGGCCACATCCGCTCGGCGAATTCCCGGTCCTCGGTACGAAGGAATTCATGCCAGACGCCGACGGCAGGATAGGCGGCATGGTTGCTCTCGGCGGCGGCGTCGGTGACCGCGCCATGGTCGGTCTGCCGCGGCCAGGACCCGTCGTCACGCTGGGTCACGCGTAGCCAGTCGTAGGCTCGCCTAGCCGCGTCGCGGAGCCCGCACGCGCCCAGCGCCATCGCGCACTCAACGTGATTCCATGCGTCCACGTGGCCATCGGGCCAGCCGATCGCGCCATCCCGTTGCTGCTCGGCGGCGATGCTGCGGCCCGTCGCCAGCGCCGCGCCGGCCGTCAGCGCCCCCGGCACGGCCGGCGGCCTGCTTCGGGCAGTCGTCCTCCCGTGCACTATCCCCCCGTTCGCGGGCGCACCGTCCCCGGGTGCCCCGTCTGTGTGCTTGCCCCGATCCTGGTTGCCCGGATCACGCCGCGGCATCCGCGCGGCCCGGGCCGGGCGGATGCCCGCCGCTCGCCCAGGCATGGTGCCCGGTCCCCGCCGCGCTACCGGCAGGCCTGGCCGCATAGATGACGATGCTCTTGCCGATCAGCGGGTTCAGCGCCCGGTCGGCCAGCCGCATGATGCGCGGCTGCTTCATGATCTCCCAGACCAGAACCTGGTGGTAGGCACGGGCCAGCGGGTGACCGTCGTGATGCACCCCGACGGCGCACTTCAGCCACCAGTACGGCGAATGCAGCGCGTGCGCGTGGTGATGGCCGCTCACCGCCAGGCCGGCCCGCGTCAGCTTGGTCTCCAGCTCGCCGCGGGTGAAGATGCGCCGGTGGCCGCCGGGCACATTGTGGTAGTCATCGGAGAGCAGCCAGCAGATCCGCTCGGGCAGCCAGCTCGGCACGGTGACCGCCGCCAGCCCGCCCGGCCGCAGGACCCGCGCCACCTCGTTGATGGCGGCCTGGTCGGCCGGGACGTGCTCGAGTACCTCGGCGGCTATCACCCGGTCGAAGGAGCCATCGGGGAACGGCATCGCCGTCGCATCGCCGGCCACGGCGCACGCCGACCCGCCCTCGCCGACCTCGCCCGATTCGCGCATTGCCTCGAACATGGCCGACACCTGGGTCAGCTCCCGCTGGTCAGTGTCGAGCGCCACAACGCGGGCGCCGCGCCGCGCCGCCTCGAACGCATGCCGCCCGGCGCCGCAGCCAAGATCGAGCATCCGCTCGCCGGGCCGGACCGGAAACCTGCCGAAGTCCACGGTCAGCAAGGGGGATCACCCGCTGCCGGATCGCTCGCTGGCGCGGCGGCTACCTGCGCGCGGGCTGCCGGATTGCCCGCTGGCTGCCGTGCGGCGCCGGTGCGCTGAGCCTGCGCCGCGATCGCCCGCTCGTACTCCGCGACGGTCGCGCGGGCCACGGCTGGCCAGGCGAACCGTTCGGCCACCCGGCGCAGGGCTGCCTCCGACAGCCGGGCCCGCTCCCGCGCGCTGTCCGACAGGCGGGTGAGCGCGACCGCGAGTTCCTCCGCGTCCCCCGGCGTGACCAGCAGGGCGGCATCCCCGGTCACCTCGGGCAGCGCACCGGTGCGGCTGGCGATCAGCGGCGTGCCCGATGCCATGTGCTCGACGGCAGGCAGCGAGAAACCCTCATACAGCGACGGCACCACTGCTATCTGCGCGCTGGCGATGAACTCGGCGAGCTCGGTGTCGCTGATCCCGCTGATGAACCGCACCCGGTCGCCGAGGGCAAGCTCGCAGACGAGGCGCTCAGTCGGGCCGCCGGGAGCCGGCTTACCGATGACAGTCAGCACCGCATCCCGTTCTGTCGTGAATTTCCCGAAGGCTCGCAGCAGCGTCGAGATGCCTTTGACGGGCGAGTCCGCGCTGGCGACGGCGACGATCCGGCCCGGCACCCGCCCGGCCGGCCTGGGGTGGAACAGCCGGGTGTCGACGCCGAGGGGGATCACGCGCACGTTGCCCTGCGGTACCCGGAAGTCGCGGTATATGTCGTCTGCGGATGATTGTGAGACAGTCAGCACGGGGCCGATCCGGCGCGCCACCCGGCCCTGCATCCGCACGAACGAGTACCAGCGGCGCTTGGTCAGCTTGGCGAAGCCGCTCGCCGCGGCGAACTCGATCCGCCGGTCTACCGAGATCGGGTGATGGATGCTGGTGACGAGCGGCAGGCCGAGCCGGGCGATGCCGAGCATGCCGTAGGCGAGCACCTGGTTGTCGTGCACGACGTCAAAGTCGGCCCGCCGGGCGCGGAGCGCGCGGAGCGCGCGGAGGCTGAACGTCAGCGGCTCGGGGAACGCCGCGGTCCACATCATGGCGACTTCGAGCACGTCGATCCAGTCCCGGTACTCGCCCATCCCCGGCGTCCGGAACGGGTCGTCATCGCGGTAGAGATCCAGGCTCGGTACCGTGCGCAGCAACGGCCCCGGCTCGAGGTCGGGGTAGGGCTGGCCGGAGAACACCTCGACGTGGTGGCCGAGCGCGGTCAGCTCACGCGATAGATGACGAAGGTAGATGCCCTGTCCGCCGCAGTGCGGCTTGCTCCGGTAGGAAAGCAGCGCGACGCGCATCGGGCGGGCGCCAGTGCTCACGCAGGTCCGCCTCCTCCGCGGTTCGCCCGCCGGGGCTGCCAGCCTCCGGTGGCTCCGGGCCTCCCGGGCGCCGGCGCAGTTTCGAGGCCCACCCGCTGACCTCCCTAGGGAGCGAACTTATCACCGGCACCCTGGCTGCCTTCCTGCCCCGTGGGCTTGCGCGACCGGGCCGATGTGTGCTGGCGGGGCCAGCAGGGCCAATAGTGTGGTTGGCACCTTGCTGCCGCTCGCTCAGCAGCAGAGTGCCTGCCACGCTGACGAGCCGGCGGGGGAGAACGTCCTTGACGCGCGGAGGCTTCGCTGACACGGCGTGCACTGGTCACCGGCATCACCGGGCAGGACGGGTCCTACCTGGCCGAGCACCTGCTGGGCCCGGGCTACGACGTCTGGGGGCTGGTCAGGGGCCAGGCCAATCCGCGGGTGCGACCGGGAGTCCTACGGGATGTTGGCGGTCTCCGGGATCCTGTTCAACCATGAATCGCCGCGGCGCGGCGCGGAGTTCGTCACCCGGAAGGTGTCGCTGGGCGTCGCCAGGATCAAGCTGGGCCTGCAGCGGCAGCTACGGCTGGGCAATCTGGCTGCACGGCGGGACTGGGGATTCGCCGGCGACTACGTGCGTGCCATGCACCTGATGCTGGGCCAGGACGAGCCCGCTGACTTCGTGGTCGGCACCGGCGTGACGCACACGGTCGAGGAGCTGCTCGGCCGTGCGTTCGGGGCGGCCGGGCTGGACTGGCATGATCACGTGGTGTGCGACGCGGCGTTCATCCGCCCGGCCGAGGTCGATCAGCTCAGCGCCGATCCCGCCAAGGCCCGTGACCAGCTTGGCTGGGAGCCGAAGATCGGCTTCGAGGAGCTGATCGGCATGATGGTCGAGTCCGACCTGGAGCTGCTGTCCGCCTCCGGCGACCCCGCGGAGGACTCATTCGGCCAGGACTCCTGGTAGGCCAGGGTGCCGGCTGCTCCAGGCGGGCGCGGGCCGAGGCGGGCCTCAGCCCGCGACGGCGCCGACCAGTGTGCCGATTCCGTAAGTCAGGCCCGCCGCAACGCCCGCGAGCACTAGCTGGCGGGTCGCGCCGCGCAGGAACGGCCGCCCGGTGATCCGGGCGACAAGGCCGCCGCCCACGATGGCGGCGATCGCGGAGAGCCCCAGCGTCGCGGCCAGCGAGCCGAGGCCGGCCAGGTAGGGCAGCAGCGGAATCAGTGCGCCGACCGCGAACGTCAGGAGCGAGGCTCCCGCCGCGACCACCGGGGACGGCAGCTCCTGGTGATCGACCCCGAGCTCCTCCTGGACGTGCAGGCGCAGCGCCGACTCCGGATGGGCCGAGACCTGCTGCGCCACCCGGTCGGCCAGGTCGGCGTCCACGCCCCGCTGCCGGAACACTTCCGCCAGTTCTTTGCGCTCGGCGTCCGGATGTGTCTCCAGCTCGAATTTCTCTTTGCGGACCTCGGACGCGACCAGCTCGTTCTGCGACGACACCGACACGAACTCGCCGGCCGCCATCGAGAACGCCCCGGCCGCCAGACCGGCCATGCCGGTCAGCACGATGGTGTGCGCCGACCCGCCGCCGCCGCCGACGCCCGCGATCAGCGACACGTTGGTGACGAGCCCGTCCATGGCACCGAAGACCGCAGGGCGCAGCCAGCCGCCGGACACGTCCCGGTGCGTGTGGCCGTGCGCCTCGCCGGTTGGATTGCTGGCAGTAGTCATCGCTCAGTAGTCATCGCTTCAGGACCACCGGATTGTTCCTCTAGTCTGCTCAGCCCAGCGACTGCGCCGGACGAGTCGGCAAGCCAGCGGCCTGCCACGCCCGGAAGCCGCCTTCGAGATCGGTCGCCTCGCGCAGGCCGATCCGGCGGAGGCTCGCCGCCGCGAGTGTCGAAGCGTAGCCCTCCGAGCACATGACGATGACCCGGGCGTCCGCCCGGGCCAGGGCGGGAATCCGCGCCTCGCTGCGGGGATCGAGCCGCCACTCGAGCACGTTGCGCCCGATGATGATCGCCCCGGCGATCTCGCCCTCGATAATCCGCTGCTCCAGCGGCCTGATGTCGACCAGCGTGGCGCCGTCGGTGATCGCCGCCAGTGCCGCCTCCGGCCGGAGCCGCCGTAGCCCGCTGCGAGCTTCGGCCAGCAGCTCGTCTATGCCCGGCGCGCCGACCGGGAGCGCATCCGGGGTGAGCTCGGCCGCCGATGCCGAGGCCCTGGCCAGGGCGGTGTCGGCGCCGCCGCGGCCTCTGGCCCCCTCAGGACCGTCGATCGTCACGGTTTCGCGCGCGATGAGCCCGTAGCTGCTCGCCTTGTAGTAGGTCATGGCGACCAGCGGGGGCGAGTAGGCATGAATGCTGGTCGCGGAGCCTTCGCCGCCGTGCGCGACATCGTGGACATGACCAGGGCCGAACGCGGCCGCCTGGGTCGCGGACAGCCGCCTGCTGCTCAGCCGGCGGCCGCTCGGGACCCGGTATTGCTCAACAAGGCTGCCCTCCGCCACCGCGAACGACCCCGACGACCCGCCATGGTCATGCCAGTCCGTGTCCTGGCCGCGTTCCCAGGCGAGCAGCCAGACGTCGCAGGCATTGGACCTGTGCAGCGGCAGGTACCAGCGCACGTCCACGTCGCGGACGACGAGGTCGGCCCAGAGCTCAGGGCGCGCGGCCAGCGCGACCGTGATGGACCGCAGCTGCGCTGAGGACAGCCGGCCGGCCCGCGGCAGCAGGCCGTTGAGCGTGTCCATGATCGCCTGCTGGCGCTCGGGGCTGACACCCCAGCCTTGCTTAAGCCCGGTGCTGACCGGGCCTGAGTCGTCAGCACCCGGGCCCTCAGGGGCGACAGTGGCAAGCGACACGCGACCTCCCTCGGCGTGCGTGCCCCGCCGCGCAGGGCCAGCATCGATGCAGCTGATCTTACCGCCGGCCGGATCCGGCAACGGCGTGGTAAGAAACAGGGCCAGCCGGATGGGGCGCAGGGAAATTGTCGCCCGCGCTAG
>ODAK010002786.1_pt1 | contig 18323 bp, 27 predicted proteins | sample 1539591 | NCBI WGS metagenome assembly ODAK01 (sample SAMEA3539303, study PRJEB22396) | soil metagenome | biome: tundra; feature: field; material: soil | place: USA | collected 2010-05 | depth 0.15 m | reverse complement strand
GCTGCCGCCGCGCTCGTCGCAACCGCCGTGACCTCTGGCATCGAAGCGACGGTGATGGTGCGGAGGCACGTCACGTCGTCGCCATGAATTGCAAATACGCGTTCGCCGATGCAATCGCCGCTTGCACCGCCACGAGCACGGCGTCCGTCGAGGGCAGCGGCTCCGGAGCCTGGGCCCCTGTGGCGACCGGAGGCGCGCCAGTCCACGTGACCGCCGGGAAGTCGCGAAGGTACTGCGCCCAGGCCTTCGCAGACGCCATGAGGGGCAAAAGCGTGGACGCCAGGAACGTGCTCGCGTCGGCGGGAAGCGGGGCGCTCTGAGCTGCAAGGAATGCCTGCACGATGGGCCACGTCGCGTTGAGCTGGCTCGTGATGCTCGGATCGCTCGGCGCGTCGATGATGAAGGGATTCGGCTGCGCGGGCGCGGCGGTGAAGGTCGCCCAGGTCGGGCTCGAGACGGACGGTAGGAGAGCCAGGAACCTGAGCGCCCTATAGAGATCGTTCGCGCTCACGGGCCCCGTCGGCGGGGCGACGGGAACCGGCGAATACGAACTGACCACGCTGACCCCATCCAGAGCGAAGCCGCGAAAGACCTGCGCCCCCGCCCCGGCCTGTACCGACTGGGGCGGAGTGACGACGTACGTGGTTGCTCCGACGTTCTCTACCCGGGCCGCGTAGGCCGCGCCCGCGGTGGCAAGGGTCGAAAGCACGGCTTGCGCGCCCGCGATCTCGGACGCGGTCGGGGCATTCGCCGTTCCGAATTGAAACGAGCCATTCGTGTCATTCTGTCCGAAGGCGTTGATCGTGACGACGCTGGCGAAGAGCGCCTGGGTCGAGACCGTCTCGCCGCCCCGGGCGCTCGTGAGGATGAGAAAGTCCTGGCAGAGTGCGCCCCTGTAATCGTAGCCGTGGACTGAGAAGACGCCGGGGCCCGTCTTGGAGGTGGCCGTTGGGCTGAGGGCCGTCGTCACCGTCACGCACATCGCCGTGGCGAAAGGGTTCGTACCCTCGACTCCGTCGAAATCCGGGTTCGTGTAGTTCGAAAATAGTGTGGTTGTCGGGACGGTCTTTTTGATCCCGTCGACGATGGAGCTCGGAACGATGGCCGCGGAGAGGGCGGCAAGGGGGGTCTGCCAGTCTGGCATTTTTAGATCTCCCGCGTCGTCGAGGTCGAGGGCACCACGCCGGGCGTGCGCGCGATGGTTTCGGTTTTCTGGGCGATGACGCTCACGCCGTCGACGCCGAAAACCTGCGTTACGATCGAGGCGACCGCGCCCGCCGTTCGCGTGATCGTGACGAGCTTGAGCACGAGCCCCGTCGCCGTCGAGGTCCAGACCATCGAGGACACGAGCCCGCTCGGAGGGCTGCGCACCATCGTGCAGTCAACCGTAGGATCCGCTTCGAGCAGGAAATTGCGTGAGACCACGCTCGCCGGACCTCGCGGCCCCTGGATGCCTGGCGGCCCTACTCCGACCTGCTCTATAAACTCGGCGGGCCCGCTGAGTACGTCGACGAAATCGATCGGCCCGGTCACGCGGCGACCCCTGATGCCAAGGCCGACAAAAAGTGGCCATTCAACTGCTCGGTGAGCGCGTTCGCGTGCGCGCAGACCTCGGCGAGGCTCCCGCTCATTTCGAAATACGACGCGCTCAATTCCTGACGCGAGAAGTGCGCGGGAACGCTGCTGGCGTGTTGCTGAAGCTGGGTCTCGAGATCGTTGAGGAGCGTTCGGACGGACGCGAGATCGCTGGCCGCGGGCGCGGTAACGCGGTGACCTGAGTCGATTCCATGCAGCCCCACCCCCGATACTGCATCGATCGTGTTGGGCGTGTGCGTACCAAAGCTCCCAGCGATCGCGTTCACCAATACGAGAAGCGATGGCAGGTCCGTCGCGCTCGGGGTCGTGATCGGAGCGTCGGCGGCAGCATGGAGCGCCTGGCCCGAGAGGACTCGGAACATATCGCCGCGAAGCGCATTGATTGCATCAGAAGGGCTAGACATTTTGACTTGTGCTTTCCTGCGCGAGCGTCGCGCCGTTCGTTGTGGTCGTCGTCGCGTGGTCGTCGTCGTCCGCTTCGAGCAAGAGCTCCGCTTCCGAGAACGTCTCGCGCTTGATGGTCGTCAACGCCCGAGTGACGTTTTCCTCTTTGAAGATCCCGATGATGCCGGGGTCGTTCTCGCTATCCTTGATGAGAAGGCCCCATTTCCCATCGATGGGAATCGGCTGAATACCCACCTCGCCAAATTCCTCGAAGTGCGAATGGCTGGCCGTGGCTCCGAGCCGATGATACCGGGCGAGCGACCTCGCGAATAGGCGCGCGCTGGCTCGGAACTCCGCTTCATATTGCGCGGCCCGGGCGACGCAGAGATTCTTCTTTGCCCTCGCGACGAGCTTTTTCGCGTGCACGTGGTCGCGCTCGAGAATAGTGAGACGCTCCTGAAGTCCCGCTCGAGCCTCGGCAACGTCATCCGCATGGCTCGAAGATGCATCGCGAGCCGCGCGCGCGTCGTTCGCGTCGACGAAGGGGCCGCCGTCAACGGCGTTCACGAGCGCGGCCTTGTACGTTACAGCCGCGTCGCTCGCCATATCAGCGGCTGCTCTGGCCTCGGTTTCGAGACTGGCCACACGCGCGCGAAGGGTCTGGACTCGCGCGGCCACGTCGTCGCGCCGGACGATCGCGCCCCTCAGTGCGTCGAGGCCGCTCACGTGACACCGTCCGAATTCAGGCCGCCCATCGGAACGCCCGCCTCCTCGAGTGCCAGCCGGGTCAACCGCTCTCGCTCCCTCGCCTTGTCCGGACCGCGCCAATGCGGATTGGCCTTCACCGCTTCGGCGAGCGCGGCTCCGATGGCCGCGTGATCGATCCTTGCCGGAGGCCGGCGGGTCGCGAGGACAGCCGCGAATTTCCGCTCTTGCGCCGCTGCCTTCTCAGGCCTCGTCGATCTCATGGCGGGCGCATGCTCGCCTATCAGGCCCGGCGCGAACGTCCGTGCGTGCCCCATGGCCACGGCGTTCGCCTTCACGCCGATGGTCCCTTGCGCGTCCATGAAGAGGGCGCCTCGGTTCACCAGCGCGCTGGCCCGAGAGTTGTGGTCACTCGGCCCGAGCTCGGGATGCGCTGCAGCTACGGCACGGATGGCCGCAAGGGTCAGCGCCATGCTCGGCGGCTGCTCGGTCGTGGCTTCAATGGTTTCTATGTCGATGGTCATCGTGTTTCCTTTCGTTCGTCAGAACGGCAAAATCGGCGAGGTGCCCATCGCCCAGCCCGTGCGCGGTGAATTGCATTCATGAATCGCTAGAATCGCAGCGGCAGCGACGTCACCGTGGCGGCCTACGTCCCGGCGGCGAGGGATCAGAATCGAAATCACGCCCCCCTGTGTTGGCTTCGCGATTACGGTTTTCAGCTGAGCGAGGAGCGGACACGGGGCCGGCGGAAGACGGAGCCGGCGTTCCATAACTGCCTTTTTTGCACTAAACCAAGTATCGGCCCTGGCACGCTGCTCCGTGGGCGCGGACACGATCGTGATACCGCGTCGATTGGTGTATTCGCGCGCCGGCTCTCTCGCGTAGCTGTCCGCGCACCAGCGATCGAGCCTGTATCGTTCCGTCTCTGCGGCGAACGTCGTAATCACCTCCGAGAGCTTCAGAGGCGCGCCCGATTGCGGGCGGATCTCGACGACCTGCAGGATGGACAGAACGTCGTGATGCTTGCCGACGAACACCGCGGCTGCGCTGTCATTCACAAGACCGAGATCCACGCCTCCGCCAATGCGCGATCCCGGGAGGGCCGCCCCGGGCATTACGATCGAATCGTCACGGCACGCGTCGAGCGCTCGAGCGTCGAAGAGGAGCGCCGAGCCGCTCATGCCGGTCATATCGCAGTCAAACTCGCGCGCGGCATCCTCGGGCGACCGGGCGCGCTCTGCGGCGATGGCAACCGCGAGATCGGGATCGTCGGGCCGCATGACGGTCGATGAGGCCTTGGCGGCGAGCGCGGTCTGTGGGTTGCCGTAGTTCGCGTCGAACAGCTCGCCCATCAATGTTGCGATTGGCCAAGGCGTGCCGATGAAGATCCCCTTGCCCTTCAGACGAGGGATGAGACCTCGGAACACGTCGCGATCGGTGACCGCGAAGTCATCGGCGGACGCGAAGAACTCGGCCTCGTCCAAGATGAACGTCAGGATGCTCAAGCCTCGAGCGCTGGCCCCCCCTTTCGAGGCCGCGAAGCATGCGAACTGCACCAAGCGGCCATCGGGGCGGCGGAGCGTGAAGCCCTCGGCGGTCTCGGTCTCTACCAGGCGATCCAAGGCAGGCACGCCCCGAACGAGCTCGCGTCCCATGCGAACCGAGATGGCCGCGGTGCGCTTCGTGGGCGCGATCGTCACGGCTGCCGGTACATCGCCGGGGCCGCACGATCGGAGATCGGCGAACAGCATGGTGTGAATCGCCCATGCCGCCGACAATGTTGTCTTTCCGCTCCCGCGGCCCAATCTCAACACACACAGGCGGCGGGCGAGCTCTGGAAATACCTCGACGCCTCCGAACATGACGCGAGCGATCTCGCGCTCCTCTCCGTCGAGGTGGGAGGGGTCGACGTCATCGAATACAACGCGAGCGAGGACCGTTTGCGCGGGCGTGAGATGGAGACGGAGTACGGCCGTGGCGAATTGCACGAATGTCGGTTTGCTCACGGGTTGCTCCGTGTCGCGTGAGCGATGAGGGCGGCGAAGTCTTGGCCCTGGCCCGTGCGGGACGTGGCCTCGCGTGCACAGAGCTCGTGGGCGGCGAGTAGATGTTGACGGCTCGTCTCACCGAGCCGGGCGGAGCGCATGACAAGCTCCGCGTCGCCCGAGGTGGCGGCGAGGTCGCTGAGGTATCTCGACCATGCGAGCGCCAGGGCCGCGGACGCGACGACCGACGATGGCCCCGGCCCGCACGTGCCCCCGCCGACCGAGCGAGCAAGCTCGGCGCACTGCACCCGCCGGAACGTCGCCGCGGCCTTGCGGTAGGGCGCGAAGGGGTCGCCCTCGGCGAGCGTCGAGAGGCCGAGGCGGGCGGTCAGACGAGACGTGCCCCGCTTGGCGTGGCCGCCGGCCCGGGCGAGTGTGTTGCCGCGGGCGAACCTGCCGGCATGGCCACGATCGCTCGGGCTACTCGGACGGGCATCGGCGGGCACACCGGCGGGCAACTCGTCGGCGGGCATAACTTCGATGCGCGGAACGCCCGCGCCGCGTCCGTGGCCCCTCCGGAGAGTCATCGCCGGGCGCCTAGTTCTCGTCCGAACCGGTGCCGGCGATCTCGTGCGCCAGCGCAACCGCCTTGCCCTGCATCGGGCGCAAGGCGTCTTTGATGGCCCTATCCATGATGACGAGGCAGGCCTCGGCGACCGTGATGCCTCCGGCCTCGGCGACCGTCTCGACGGACGTGAGTAGCGGCTCACGCAACGTGAACGTGACCCTTTGCTTTTTCATGGGCGATCTCCTCAAGTGTTGGGTTTTGGCGAGCCGGCCAGGCGGCAAGCAAGAGGGATAAGGGCCGGGGGCGTTGCCCGGCTCGGGCTGTTTGCCGACATCCATCCGCCCAATGACCAAAGCGGGGAGCCGAGGGCGCGCGCTTGGCCCTTCAGGGGAATCTCGCCCCGTGCGAACGTCCTGCCCACCGATCAAGATTCGCGGGCCGCTCGGCCCGCCCTTGCGCGAGTAGTGAGGCATTACCCGGCCCTCGGCCCGGTGCGCGCGACCTCGGCTTCGGCCGCCTCGAGCAGCAGGCCGAGCTCGCGATGCCGGGTGACCTCGCGATCGAGCGTGACCCGGGCCTCGCTGAGGTAGATGACCTTCACGCTCCGATCGGTGACCTGGCCGGCGGCGCCGAGCAGGCGCGCGACGACGTCGAGGGGCGCCTCAGGCGGCCCCAGGACGCGCCAGCCCTCCTCGGAGGCCCCGAGGGCCGGGCCTACCGCTGCCGAGCCCTTGGCGGCCCCTTCCCGGGTCGCCGCGCCGGCCTCCGGCGGCTGGGGCGCCACCGGGGCGCCGCTTTGCACGCGCTGAGATTGCTTAGCGTGCGGAATGTCCACACGCGAACAGTACCACCGGGCGAACCTCGTTGCCACGGGCTGCCGGCACGGTCGCCGAAGCGGCCGAGAAGGGACGGTTATCGGCCTTTGCGAGACGCACCAGATTCAGGTTCTGGCGGGGTATTTGGCCTTGTGTAGCCCGCGAACCGTGGTGATGTTCACAACGGTTCGTCGAGGCGAGCGCCGTGGCCTCGGTGCCTGGATTGTGGCTCCAGTTCGCTAGTGGCGGGCCCCCCAGCGACGGCCACCGGGGCGGCTCGAGGCGCTCGGGCCGGGCCGTTCCGGGGGTGGCGCCGCGGCGCTTTCGGCCCCATTGCCTCGTTCTTTGCCGCGCCACGGTGGCGCGGCTTTGCGGCCCTTTCGGCCCCCCGGGGGCCCCGGCGATAGAGCAGTGCTTTCCTAAAGCATTGCCCTTTCGATCCCCTTCGAACCTCTCCCCCGAAACCGCCGAGCCGAGAGCCGTCAGGCGTCCGGCTCCGGCGGATCTAACAGATCCGTTCCGATCCGCTCAGTTTTGGAGCACGCATGTAGTTGAAATCACTCAACACACACATTTTTAGACTAGGGAACTAGGGGGGTTAGAGGGGGGAACTAGGGGGGTTAGACTAGGGAGTGTCGAATTAGACTAGGGAGTGTTGGAATTCCCCGAGAGATTTCACCCGGTCCTAGCGATCCGCGTCGGCGTATTTGGCGATGATCGCCTTGAGGGTCGGCGTGCTGAGCTTCTCGGGGATGATCTCGTCGCCGTCTGCGGCGGCGCGCTCGAACAAGCGGCGGGCCTCCTCGAAGTACGGCACCGAGATGCGACGGAATGTCTCATCCCACGTCGCTTCGGTGCTCTTCCAGCCGATCATTCGTAGTATGCCACGCTCGTCCATGAGGTCGGTCAGGGGAGCCTCGCCGAAGCCTCGCTTGTCCGTACCCTTCTCGATGCATCCTTGGAGGCCGTCGGGCCTGCCGCGATCTCCCGCGTTTCCGTTGTGGACGATCCTGAAGGACTGGTGACAGCTTTCCTTCGGCGCCTGGCGGTCGAACCGGTACTCCACTGCACCCTCCTGCCTGTTCTCGATGAGTTCCCCGCAGGCGTCGCACCACCACTGAGTCAGGGGTTCCATGGGCATCGTCGTCACCTCCGCGTCTGGACTTGCGACGAGGCTAACCCCTAAACCGACCCGTCGAACCCACCCCCCGGAAAGCCCTATGGGGCTATAGTCCTATGGGACTGTAGCCACATAGATACGGTTTCCGTCACGGGGCATCGGGGCGCTCCAAAAAGCAGAGCCCCTCGCGAAAAAAGCGGAGGGGCTCATGGTTCACTTGCCGCCGAGAACTCTTTTGCGAGCTGCTTCAGCAAGCGCGATCGCATACCAGTCGGTAAGCGATAACTTGTTGTTTTGTTTCATTGTTTCTCCTTCGTGAGCAGGTTCTCGATGACTATTGTCGAGGCGACGAATCGCTGTTCCCACGATCCAATGGGCGCTTATGCCCATCCTGATGGGGGATTCGTCAGGGGGGGAGCGGCAGCCTTGGTGGGCTACTACGTTCCTGTAGCCCTATGGGACTGTATCCATATAGAGACGGCTTCGGTCACCGCGTCCGAGATGCTCCGGCGCTCCCTGGCGCATGTCACGCGAAGTTCTGAGGCCAACTCCGGGGGCACGTAGACGGCGAGCCGCTCACCGAGGGAGGGCCGGCGGAGCTTCGATGTCCCCTCCCCGTTCGCGGCCTTCTTGGGCGACTCGAATCGCGTGGCCTTGGTCTCGGGGACCTCGGTGCGCTTCGGCGGTGCGGGGAGCGCGAACCCTCCCGCCAGTTTGCTCTTGCTCATGATGTTGTGGACCCCTCGGTCATGGCGGCGAGGGCCGCCTTGGTAAGCCGGCGCACCTCGAGCGCTGCGTCACTGTCGGGCGAGTAGTCGACCACTCCGAGCCCGGCGAGCATCGCCTCGCCGAAGGCCACGCGAGCCCCTAGGCCTTCATCGAGGACGGTCGCGCCCAGGGTCTCGACGGCCTCCCGGGTGAGGCGTGCGAGTGTTGTCCTATCGGTTCGGTTGAGCACCACGACGGCCCGGAGCTCGGGCCGGATGCCTCGGGCGTCCTCGAGCACCACGAGCGTCTCGGTGAGCGCCCAGGTATCGGCGGCGCCGGGCACGGTCGGAAGGACCACCAGGTCGGCGACGAGCATCGCCGCTCGGCTTTCGGTGCCCATCCGCGGCGGCGAATCGATGACCACGACGTCGAAGCCCTCGGCCACCCGGGCGAGGTCCTTTCGGAGCGTCTTGCCCTCGATAGCCACTACAGGCGGGCCATCGTGCCCGGCCTCGGCGGCCTTGGCGCTCCATGTCCGGCAGGTCCCCTGCGGGTCGGCGTCGACGATGAGGACCTTGTGCCCGGCTCGGTGAAGGCACGTGGCCAGGTTCAGGGTGATGGTGCTTTTGCCGATGCCGCCCTTCAGGCCCGCGACCGCGATCGTCAACGCCATGGGCGCTACGGTGCCATGTTCCTGTAGGAACGTGAAGCTATGTGCATATAGGGCCGGAGCGCGTCGAGTGGTGGCAACCCGGGTTGCCACCGAGCAAAGGGGCAGGGGGGCGCTCTTAGACAGCGGATTTCAAATCCGTTGGCGGCGCCGTCCGGACGGTCGTACGCTTCGTGTGCCCACAGCGTGCCAACAGCGGGCACGCCCCACCATGGCCAATCCCAACACAAGCAAGCACCCCGTTCGGGCCCCCGAGCCGCCCCGCGAAGACCCGCGGGATGAGCCGCTGTCCCCGCGCGCCCTCGCCATGTTGGAAGCGGGCCTCGAGAGCGCCAAGCGCGGCGAGATTCGCCACCTTGGCGACTTCACGAAATACCTCGACGAGAGCGACGACGGCGAATGAGTCTGCTCGCGGGGTAGTCGACCACGCTCGCCCTATGTTGGCTGGGCGATGACTCCTTTCGAACTCGACTTTTCCGTCCCGGCCGCCGACGAGCTGGCCGCTCTTGAAGGGGACGCGGGGCAACTGCGCGCGCTCAAGGCCGTTCGGAAGGCTCTCGGCCTCCTTCAGCGCGATCCGAACCACCCCGGCCTGAACGTCCACCCCTACAAGGGGAAGACCTGCCCGCATGGCGACACGCTTTTCGAGGCGTACGCGCAGAATAAAACGCCTGGAGCCTGGCGGATCTTCTTCTGCTACCCGCCGGCCGCGCGCGGCCGGATCCTCATTGTGGCCATCACCACGCACCCGTGAGCGCGCTTGCGCTGGCCTTCGGACCACTACAACCGTAGGTTGAGAGGTGACCACGCACGTAGTCACCCATGGCCAAAGGCAAATCGAAACCCCGCCCCCGGCCGGCGCATGTCGCCGAGACCGAGGACCGCGAGGACCTCGCGATCGCTCGTGGTGCGATCCGGGAGTTTCGCGAGAGCGGCGAGCCGTCGATCCCCCTCGATGAGGTGGAGCGACGCATCTCGCACAAGAGCCGGTTCCGAGCCTCGCTCTCGTGGGCGCTGGATGCGTACGCGGGCACCCTGGCGAAGCTCGCCAAGTAGCCCCTCAGCGCCAATGTTGGCCGGTCCGCCAAGGACGCCAGCTACTTTAGCGGCATGACTCCGCCGCCCGAGTTCCTCACCATCGAGGATGTGCTCGAGCTTCACGCCGCCGGGCTCGCCCGCTTCGGCGGCTCCGAGGGCATCCGCGACGAGGGGATGCTCCGGTCGGCCATCGCCCAGCCTGAGGCCACGTTCGGCGGCGAGTACCTCCACGAGGACCTGTTCTCGATGGCCGCGGCCTACGCCTTCCACATTGCCGAGGCTCAGGCCTTCATCGACGGGAACAAGCGGGCGGGCCTGCTCGCTGCCATCGTCTTCCTCGACATGAATGGCTTTCGGCTCCCTGAGCCTGAGGACGTCCTCTACCTGGCGATGGTCGAGATCGCGGAACGCAAGATGTCGAAAGCCCAGCTCGGGAACCTGCTCCGGGAGCTCGCGGGCATTTGACGTCATTCGCCGGAGGGCTTCGGTGTCGGCTTTCTCTTCTGAAGTCGGCCGGCTGCGCCGGCCTTGCCGGCATCGCGCCCGCGCTCGGACAGCTTCCAGCCGCGCACCATGAAGTCGAGAGCGTCCTTGCGGGACTCGTGCAGGGTCACGCGCCGTCCGTTGTCGCTCCGGACGATGAGCGGCTGCGTCTTGTCGCTGCCCGTCTCCCAAGCGCCGAGCACTCGCGCGAGAAGGTCAGGGGAGCGCGGTAGCCCGGCCTCTCCCGCAATCGTAGCCCACGCGTCGAGTAGCATCTCGACGGCGCCGTTCTGTGCGAGCTCGGATGCCCGAGCGCGAAGCGCCACCGCGAAGCGCCATACCATCCGCCGCTGGGCGGCGAAGTCATTGCCACGACCGACGAGAGCGACCTTGCCGAGGATCGGGACGAGCTGCCGACCCTCGCGCGCCGAAAGCGAGTTGTCTTTTTCGTTGCGCATCGCGCTCGCGAAGCCGGCGAGGAGCATGTCTCCAAGGGTCATCGTCACGACGGAGCGACGGCCCGGCGCATGGGAAGAGGGCTCAGTGTACGAAAGGAGATTGCCCCGAATGCCCCAGGCCTCGAATCGTAGATGTGCCTGGGCCATGACGATGGCCCGAAGGTTCGCGGGAGCGCCCTTGTAGCCGAGCCCGAGGTGATCGTGCGCGAGCGCTGACCAGCCGCCCTCGACCCGAAGGTTTCGAAAGTCCGATTCGTTGCGCTGAAAGCGTCGGTGCGCCTCGGTCACCTGCCACTCGAGCAAATCGATCCCTGCCTCCGATGCGAGCAGCTCGACGCCGCGATGGAGGATGGCCGCGATCGGCGCCTCGACCGCGGGCACAAGGATCCATCGATCGGTCTGCAGAGACAACGCCGTCTGACCGTTGCGCTCCTTGCGTTCGAAGCGTTGGCTATACAGGTCGAGCACGTCAGTGCACACCGCCCTCGCGAGAGCCGCGGGGTTCCCTAGCCTCGGCAAGACGACGTCGATCCACGTCGCGTGCGCAAGCATCCGGATGGCGACCGGCATGGCGGTGAAATCGAGCGACCACTCGTCCTCGAGCACGACGATGCTGCTCGAGACCTCAGCAGGGTCGTGCTCGACGCCGGTGCTGTTCGGGACGTAGCCAGCAGGGTCGATCACCTGCAGGTCATCGAACTGAGAGCCCGGAAATAGCTTGTCGTCGAGCAGCGTCGCCCGTGCGGTCACGCGCTCGAAACGCCAGACTTTCGGCGCTTTCCCGGTCGCTTCTCGGTCCTTGGACGCCTTACGGAGGCGTCGGGCCTGGTCGACCCCCTCAGCGCCCAACGTCTCTAGCAAGTCAGCCAACCGGTGATCCGCGGCGAACGGCGGATCGTCCGGCAGAGGGCCCAGCTTTTTGAGCTGTTCGACCAACGCGTCTTGCAGCGTCACCTGCGCCCGGCCGTCGACGCTGTAGGCCTTGTGCTTGTCGTCTTCTTCGATCGTGCGGCGCGCGACGATGGCGCGCGCATCCTTGGCCGTTGGATCGTTTGACAGAAACATGAGGCGCACGCCCTCAGCGGTCCGAGTCGCTCGGATCTGTTTGAGGCGCACCACGTACCGATCGTGCACTTGTGCGCGCGCCACGCGGGAGTTCGTTGCGGCGTCTTCCGCGGCTTCGTTCGCGGTGTATTGAGCGCGCTTCGCTTTGGCGGCGTCTTTCGTGGGCGGTTCGTCAGTCGACATCGAACACCTTCCCCGTGACGCCGTTCGCCGGCTCCGCTTGTGGCTTCTCGCTCGCTGTCTTCTCGTTCATGGCCTCGTACACCTCGGCCTCGCCGCCGGGCCACGCACGGAAGTGGTGGCCATGCTCGAACCGTAGCGCGCACCAGCTCTCGCCGGTGGCCCGGCCCTTCGCGGTCACGAGGAGCATCGTTTTTTCTAGGCCGTCATGGCCATCGAGCATCGGCCCCTTCAACAGCACGTTGACCGAGTCGGCCGAATATTCGATTTCGCCGCTTTCTTTGCCCATGCCCACGATCGCATCGGGGTTCGCAACGAACCGACGCGCGTCCTTGCCCACCATGCGGAGGCCGGCCTCTTTGACGAGCTTGTCCTGCCCGTAGTTCGTGCGTGCGGTGCTCGAGATCGCGAGCACGGTGACGTCGTCGGATCTGGCCATCTCGCGCGCCACGTACGCCGCTCTTGAGATGCGTTCGCGCATCTCGAGGCCCATCATGCGCCCACGTGTCGAATCGAACTCGTCGCCAACGAGCTGCAGAAAATCGAGCACGATCAGGACAGGAGTGGAGCCCTTCGTCTTCTCCGGATGCTCGAGCCGCATTCGTTCGACGAACGCTCGGAGTGCCGACGCGGGCCACCCGTTCGCGCGCCCGCTCTCGCGATAGAACGGCAGGCCGGCGAGCGCCGTCGCGGCCTCGCGCGCCCTTCGAAAATCCATCTCGCTCGCGCGGCCGGTGTAGAGGTTCGACCACCGGAAATCGCCGGCCTCGCCGAGGACGCGGAGAGCGATGTCGAGATCACCGAGCTCGAGCCCGATGTACCCCGTGGGCACGCCCGCTTTCGCCGCGCCCAGCGCGATCTGCAACGCCAGCGCGCTCTTACCAACGCCAGTGCCCCCGATGAGCATATGAAGCCCGGGCCAGAGGCCGCCGCCGAGCTGTTTGGCAAACTCGGGCCAGGGGACAGGCACCGGTTTCTCGTCTTCGGTGCGCCGTGCCACGGCTCGCCGCAAGGCCTCGGCGAACAGCGAATCGATCCGCACGAGCGACTCGGGCTGGGGGAGTGGCTGGCCGTCCGCACCCATGGGAACCGTGCCCTCTTCAGGGTCGCCCGGAAGCGTGCCCGCGCGCGCCTTGTCGTTCTCGTCCATGGTCATCCTCCGCTCGCGCGTCGCAGGGTGCAGCGCTCAGCGAGCGTCGCGCCGATGGTCGCAGCGTATTTGTCGCCGGCTTGGTCACCGTGCGTTCGTACGACCACTCGGGCACCATCCGGAATGCGCGCGGCGAGCTCGGGCGTCCACGCGCCGGACAAGATGCCCAGGATCGCGGGCACCGTCTCGGCGCCATCGGAGAAGCGCGTGGCCCACGTGAGAAAATCGGGCTCGCCCTCGACGATGACCACGCGGCCGTCCATGCCGGGGGACCACTTGCCGAGCTCGAGCAGCGTGCGGGCCGTGGCGTCTGCCATGACGAGACCCTTCGCCCCGTGGCCGCTCGGCGGCAAGCGCTTCGGGCCCTCGCCGTCGACGACGCGCCACGCACGCACAGATCGCATGGTTCCCTCGGCATCGAACATGGGGACGATGAGCCGATACCCGAGCTCGATCCACGTCGAGGCCACGGCCGCGGCGCCCTTGTAGCCCGCCCACCACGGCACCCGGAGGCCTTCGGGAAGCGCGCGCGCGAGGTCGAGATCCTCGACGGCTTCGGGCGCGATCGAGCGGCCGGCGAGGTACTCGGCTACGCGTTTCTCGCGCGAAATGGGCACCGCGCCGGACCACAGATCGGCCACTTCATCCCCCGGGGGGTAGGGTCTGGGCGCCGGATCGGGGGTTGGCGCTCGCTTCGGAGGCGGCGTTTCCCGCTGGTTTTCGCGAGCGTCGACGCGGCCCTCGATCTCTTCGACGATGGACCACAGGTTCGCGAGTCGCGCGGCCTCGAGCAGCACAGCGCGAAAATCGCGCTTCGTAGACAGGCCACGCACCGCGGCCACGAGCTCGAGGACGTCGCCGCCGGCGTCGCACCCGTGGCACTTCCATACGAGCACGCCGCCGCGCTCTTGGATCGAACAGCTGGGCGTGCGGTCCTGATGGTTCGGGCTCGGGCAGCGGACGAGAAGGCCGGCCGGCTGTCGCCGGAACGATTGCGCGTCCGGCGTGAGCCCGAGCTCGTGGCAAACGTGGGCGACGTTCACGAGCGCGCTCTTGATGGTGGCCGCGTGGTCCGATCGAATCACAGCAGACCTTCGGCCGCGGTCACGTCGAATAGCTGCCCGTGCCGGATGTACTTCATCGCGATGCGTTCGGATTTGTGACCCGTGCACGCCATGATCGTGGCGAGCGATGCGCCATGCTTCGCTGCGCTGGTTGCGAGCCCGGCGCGCAACGAGTGGCCGCTGTACTCGTCCGAATCGAGGCCGGCCCCTTCGACGACACGCTTGACGATGCGCGCGACGGCGCGGCCCTGGAGTCGATCCTCGAGCATGTGGCCATTGCGCGTCACCCCTCGGAAGAGCGGCCCCTCTTTGAGGCCACTCGCGTCGAGCCACGCTCGGAGGCTACGCACGGGGCATGAGCCCTTGGTGCCGTGAGGCACACCCACGACGCGGCCCGCGCCCGCCTGATCGGTCTTGCTCTTGCGAATGTTGACCTCGAGCCCGTCCTCCATGAATTTCACGTCGCCCACGTCGAGGCCCACGAGCTCGGAGCGCCGGAGCGCCGCCGCGAAGCCCACGAGCAGCAAGGCTCGATCGCGCAAAGCACCGAGGCGGTCCTCGTCGGTCGCGCGTGCGATCCGTTTGAGCTCGGCCGCCATCAGCGGCGCCTTCGGCCTGGGGGCCGTCCCGATCTCCCTGCCGATGTTCTCGAGCACGTTCCTCACGCTCGCGAGTGTTGGCAATGGGGCGGCGGCCTCGGCATGCGTCGCGCGAATCGAGGCGTAGCTTCTGGCGATGCTCGAGTGTCGAAGGCCGCGATCGCGGAGCGTGACGAGGAACGCCGCGATCGTGCCCTCGGCCGCGGGCAGGGAAGAGAGACCGAAGCCCTTGCACCAGGTCGTGAACGTCCGCCAATCGGACGCGTAGGCCTTCGACGTCGCCGCCGAGCGAGGTCGCTCGGCCATCGCCTCGGAGCGGGCGAGGAGCGCCGGGTCGAGATCGGCCACGACGAGGGCCGTGGCTTCGGAGGCAGGAGCGAGAAGAGCGCGCGGGCGGGGCATGGGGTCTCGTGGGGTTGGGGGCCAGTAACACGCCGTTATCGGCCTCTAGGCCGTGGCACGTGTCTATCACTGGACAGTGTGAACCCCTTCGCTGTTACTGTCCAGTTGTGGACGATGTTTCTTTGGAGCGCGTCGCTTTGCGCTTGGGTACCCGGCGCTTCGTTCCGTCTCGCCCGAGGCGAACGGCCGGCGCGGGTCCGAGCTGCCGGCGAAGTTTGCCGGCCGTCGTCGGCGACACTTCGGCCACCCTGGCGATCTCGCGATCGCTCGGCGCCGTGCTCCCTTGCGACGCGAGCGACGCGATCGCCCTCGTCACTCGCTCGAGGGCGCTCGCCGGCCTCGGAACCAGCCTCACCCCAAGATGGCGGCGCCGGGCCGTCTCTTTCTCGACGTAGACCTCGATAAGGGAATCCGTCGCGAGCGCCCGCGCCATGAGAGCGGCATCCACCGGTTCAAAAGTGATCATGGCCTTGGCGTCCTTCATGTCCAATCGTGGACAGTATCGATCGGGTCACTTGCTGTCCACCGGTGGGCGCTTTCGCGTTGCCGCCGCGACCTCTGCGATCGCGGTGTACACGAGAGCGTCCTCGAGCTCGGCGCTTCGCTCCTGTAGCCAGTCGCGCCCATCCGTCGCCACGCTGAGAAGGCCATACGTGCGCTGGCCCATGAGGAGGCGACGCGCGAGAGCGAGGAGCACGCGCAACTCGTCAGGCCCAAGCTCGGCGAGGACATCCTGTAGCTCGTTCGATGTGGTCACGGCGTCGCCACGAATTGCAGGTAAGCGCTCGCGCTCGCAATCGCCGCTCGCACCGCGACGAGCGCGGGGTCTGTCGAGGCCAGCGGCTCCGCAGCCTGGAGGCCCGTGGGAACCGGCGGCGCGCCCGACCACGTCACGGCGGGCATGTCCCGGAGATATTGCGCCCAGGCCTTCGCAGACGCGATGAGCGGCAAGAGCGTGCTGTTTAGAAACTCGGTCGCGTCGGAAGGAAGCGGCGATGTCTGCGCGGCGATGAAGCCCTGAACGATCGGCCACGTTGCGTTGAGCTGGCTCGCGATACTTGGATCGCTCGGCGCGTCGATGATGAAGGGGTTGGGCTGCGCGGGCGCGGCGGTGAAGGCCGCCCAGGTCGGGCTCGAGACGGACGGTAGGAGGGCCAGGAACCGGAGCGCCCTATAGAGATCGTTCGCGCTCACGGGCCCCGTCAGCGGGGCGACGGGAACCGGCGCGTAGGCGTTGACCACGGTCCCGTCCAGAGCGAAGCCGCGAAAGATCTGCGGCCCCGCCCCGGCCTGTACCGACTGGGGCGGCGTGACGATGTTTTGGACCGCTCCGACGTTCTCGACCCGGGCCGCGTAGGCCGCGCCCGCAGCGGCGAGGGTCGAAAGCACGGCTTGCGCGCCCGCGATCTCCGAAGCCGTGGGCGCGTTCGCTGTTCCGAATTGGAACGAGCCGTTCGTGTCCACCTGCCCGAAGATCAAGATCGCGCTCACGGACGCGAAGAGGGCCTGTGTCGAGACGGTCTCGCCGCCACGCGCGCTCGTGAGGATGAGGGCGTCCCGGCACGCATTGCCGCCGGCGTCGAAGCCTTGCACGAAGAACACCCCGGGCCCGGTCTTGTACGTCGACGTTCGGCTTACGGAGGTCGTAACCGTCACGCTGAGCGCTTCGGGGAAGGGGTTCGCGCCGATCGAGCCGTCGAAGTCGCCGCCGGTGTAGTCGCAAAAAATCGGCGTCGTCGCGACCGTCCTCTTGATGGAGTCGATCGTGGAGCTCGGGACGATGGCCGCGGAGAGAGCGGCGAACGGGGTCTGCCAGTCGGGCATTTTCAGATCTCCCGCGTGATCGTGATTGAAGGCACATCGCCGCCGCGCACGATGCGCTCGGTCTTTTGCGCAATGACGGTTACGCCGTTCCCCGGATCAAGAGCTTGCGTCACGATCGTACTGACGGCGCCCGCGATTCTTGAAATCGTAATTCGCTTCATCGCGAGCCCCGTCTCCGTGGAGGTCCAGGTCATCGTGGACAAGGGTCCGCGCTCCGGGTCGCGCGTCATCACGCATCCGACCGTAGGGTCCTCATCGAGCAGGAAGCTGCGTCCAGCTTCGTTCGATGGACCTATGGGCCCTTGGATGCCGCGCGGACCGACTTCGACGATATCGATGAAATTAGGCATTTGCGCCCTCCCGCGCGAGCGTCGCGCCGTTCGTTGTGTTCGTTTCGATCAGGGCAAGGCATTTGGGGCATTCCGCGCTGAAAATCCGATCGGGGGTGCCAGAGAATGCCCAATCAAGGAACGCGGGCTCTTCGCGAAGCCCCGGCCACACGCGCGTCTCCGTGAATGAGCATCGCCAACAGGTGACGATGGAGGCCAGCCGCTCGCGCCCCGCGTCGTCGAATAGAACGATCTCGGGGATCATGACGGTCCGGTCTCGAGCGCGATGGCCGCGCCGTTGGTTGTGTTCGTGGTCGAGAGCTCGAGCTCGTTCGATTCGCTGAGGAGCTCCGCCTCCGTCATCGCTCGCGCGCGAACGCGGAGACCTTGCATAAGGAGGTCCAGCCCGACGCCCGCGGCGCCCGAGCCTACGCCGTGGCTGGCAAGAATCCCCGCAATGCCATCGTCTGAGGCCGAGACGAGAAGGCTCGCGCGACCTTCATGAGGGACGGGGTTTCCGAGCTGGCCCGTCTCGTTGTAGGCCTCGCGGTTCGCAGTCTCGGCCACGGTGTGGAAGGCCGAGAGCGCCCGCCCGAAGATGTGGGCTGCTCGTCTGACCTCGGTCTCGCGGACCGTGGCAAGCTCGATGGCCACGGCCTTGCGGGCGCGGGCGGCCAGCTTCTTCGCGTGCTCCAAGTCGCGCTCGAGAACAGCGAGACGATCCACAAGTCCGGCGGTTGCCTCCCTGAGATCGGCCGCGTGGCTCGCGCTGGCGTCTCTGTTGGCGCGCGCGGCTTGGCCGTCGATGAATTCGCCCCCGTCGGCGACGTCCGTGAGAGCCAGCCGGTAGGCCTTCGCCGCGTCGGCGGCCCCGTCCTCGGCTGCCTGGCGCTCCGCTTCGTGGCCGGCGAGGCGCGACCGCGACGTCTCGGCCCGCCGGGCTACGTCATCGCGACGGAGTATCGCGCCCTTCAGTTCGTCTACAAGAGCGGTCCTCACGACGTCACTCCATCCGCGTCGAGGTTCCCCGGCGTGATCCCAGCCGCGACGAGAGCCGCCCGGGTCAACCTCTCCCGCTCTTTCGCCTTCTCGGGAGAGCGCCAGTGCGGATTGGCCTTCACCGCCTCGGCGAGCGCGGCTCCGATGGCCGCGTGATCGATCCTTGCCGGAGGCCGGCGGG
>ODAK010002785.1_pt1 | contig 18324 bp, 12 predicted proteins | sample 1539591 | NCBI WGS metagenome assembly ODAK01 (sample SAMEA3539303, study PRJEB22396) | soil metagenome | biome: tundra; feature: field; material: soil | place: USA | collected 2010-05 | depth 0.15 m | reverse complement strand
CCAGCCGCTCGATCAGCGTGCTGCCGCTGCGGCCGATGCCGCCCACGTACAGTACGCGAACCCGTCTACCTGGCATTGCCGTCCCCGCCTAGCTGGTGTACGGGAGGAAGCAGATGCCGGCATGGCCGAACACTCCGCCACACTGGTTGGAGTTCTGGGCGTTGTCGCTGGCGATCCACAGGCCGGCGCTGGTGATCAGCATGTCGTCGGCGCCTAGCCCGCGGGCCCGGGTGTAAAAGCCTGCCGTGCCCGACGAGTTGAGAAACAGCGCCCCGGTGGCCGGATTCAGCCCGGCCATGCCCTGGGCGGGGATCGATCCCGGTCCCGGGGAGTTGCACCCGTGCTGGTTGTCGGCCCACCGCTCATGGCCGCCAACGTAAACCAGGAAGCTGTCGGCGGCCGTGGAGTACAGCGAGTCGCAGCCGGTGTAGTTCACCCACAGGTGCGACTGCGCGCCCTGCCCGGCGGAGAACGCCGCGGCCGCGTCGCAAAGCCCGGTGTTAGCCGGCCCGTTGAGCGGGTGGAAACCGGTGGTAGCGATGTAGACCTTGCTGTCATCCGGCGACCAGGAGGCGGCCCGGACATAGAATGCCTCGTTCTGAACGCAGGGCTGGCTGAACTCCGGCGAGGTCCAGCCGGTTACCGTGGCGCTGGTGCTCCCCAGGCTGAGCATGAAGATCTGCTGCCTGGGCTGCCCGCCGACCGAAGTGAAGGTGCCTTCGGCCAGATCCAGCGTGCCGCCGTGGCTGATCTGCTGGTTGTGGACCGAGGTGGCGCCGCTGCCGTAGTTACCGGAGATGTTCAGTTCGAGGTAGCCGTCATCCCGGCCGGTGGTGGGGTTCAGGCTGACAAAGTACTTGTTCGAGCCGCCGTTGATGGAAGTGAAGTACCCGCCGGCCAGCAGATGCCCCTGGCTGGCGGCCAGCGTTTCGACCTCGCCGTTCGCGCTGTGTGCGAACGCGGTGTTCACCGCGCCGGTCGATGTGGACACCTCGGCGATGTTGTGCACCGCGGTTCCGTTCACTGAGGTGAAATCGCCGCCTAGGTAAGCCTCCGAGCAGTCTGGGCTGAACGCGACGGAGTTGACGGCGCCATTGACGTTCGGGTTCCACGACGTGACCGTGAACGGCGAGGTCGCCGAGAAGCTGAAGGCGTTGTTTCTGGTATAGGTGGTCGAGGACCGCTGGATCTTGGTAAAGGTTCCGACCGCGTACATCGTCCCGCCGCAGGGCGCGAGCTGGCGGACCTGTTCGGTGGTCCCGTTGGCGGCCAGCTGCGGTGTCCCGGCTGCTGGCGTCGACGATACCGGTCCGGTGGCGGCCTGCGCCGGAAGCGCCGCCCATGACACAGCCAGCACGGCGGCCGATGTCAGGGCGATCCGAGTCATGCGGCCGATTCTGAAGCTTTTCATCATTAACTCCCCGCGCAGGCAGGTTATGCGCTGCGTCCCGAACCTTGTAACTGTACCGAGTGTCTGCTCGGCATACCGTTCATACAAGCAGGCGTCCCCCCAGAGCCTGTTAGGTCTGTGCTGTTCCTGCCCCCTCTCGGCTGGTTCCATTCCGGCCGTGCCGCCCGGCCTGATTCCGCTCAATAGGCCCCGCGGCCCTTTACCACAGCAGCACAGGTCTTCCATGTGATCTGCAGGTCGAGGGCGAGTGACCAGTTCTCCACGTACCGCAGATCGAGCCGGACGGCGTCCTCCCGGCTCAGGTCGGATCGCCCGCTGACCTGCCACAGCCCGGTCATACCTGGCTTGACGACCAGCCTGCGGCGAACGTCGTCGCCATACTTGGCCGCCTCGAACGGTAGCGGCGGACGGGGCCCCACCAGCGACATCTCGCCGAGCACGATGTTGAAAAGCTGGGGGAGCTCATCCAGCGACCAGCGGCGCAGCCAGGAGCCGGTGTCGGTAATCCGAGGATCTCGGCGGATCTTGAACAGCAGGCCATCGCCCTCGTCCAGCGCCAAGATCGCTTCCTTGCGCGATTCCGCGTCGGGCACCATCGTGCGGAACTTAAGCACCGTGAACGGCTGGCCGTCCTTCCCGATCCGGGTCTGGGTGAAAAGCGCCGGGCCGCCCTCTCGGACCACGATGGCGATGGCAATGAAGGCGAGGAGCGGACTCAGCACGCACAATGCGGCGGTCGCGATGGCCAGATCGAAGACGCTCTTGATGGCCCGCTTGGCGCCGCTGAGCTCCGCGTGGTCCACGTGCAGCAGCGGCAGCCCGGCCACTGGCCGGATGGTGGTCCGCGGCCCGGCCACGTCTATCAGAGCCGGAGCCACGCACAGGTCGCTGCCTTCCTTCTCCAGCTCCCAGGCGAGCCGGCGCAGGGCGAGGCCATCCATCTCGGGGCAGGCGAGCACGGCCACCGTGTCCGCGCCGCTCTCGCCCGCCACCCTGGCCGCGTCGGCTAGGCCGCCCGTGACAGGTACGCCCGCGATCTCGGTCCGTCCGGCCTGATCGGCCAGGCAGGCGTTCACCACCTCGAGCCCGTGGAAGCGCTCGCGGCGCAGCTGGACGATGAGGTCGGTCACCGCGGCTGCGTGGCCTACCGCCGTCACCCGGCGCATGCACAGCCCGCGGCCGCGACGTCGGTGCAGCCTCTTGCGCAGCGCGTATCGCGCGGTCGTGTTCGCGAAGCCCAGACCCGGCAGGGCGATCAGGACGTAACCGCGGGCGAAGTCGAGCTTGAAGGCGTAGGACACGATCGCGATCGCCGCGGTCAGGCTGATCGCCGCGTTGATCATTCGGCGGAACTCGTCGGAGCCGAGGCCGATGAAGCGCTGATCGTACCCGCCGAGCATGGCGACCCAGGCGACCCAGATAAGCGGCAGGCCAGCGGTGGCGGCCACATACAGAAAGGGTTGCGGCGCACCGGGAAAGCGGCCGAGCAGCGCCACCACGCCAGCCAGCAGCCCGCAGGCCACATCGACCGCAACCATCTCCCGCTGGTAGCGAGCTACCCAGCTCAGTGACCGGCGCCGGCCGGCCGGCGCCCAGCCGACCGCCCGTTCCGTGTGTTCCGATACCGCCATAAGTTCCCCACCCCTCCCTGAGAAGACGCCTCAGGGACACCCACGGATCACACGATTAGTACCTGAATTTCACCTTGTTGTCTGTATTTTCTGCATTACTCAACAAAACTTATCATATCGTAATCAAATAGCTGCGAAGGGTGACTTCAGCCTGCTTGCCCCGATGTTGGCCGCCACTCCGCATTCCCTATATGCCCTCTTAATAGATAGGGATAATAGAAAATTCGGGCAGGAAGAATCTCGCCACTAGGTCGGGCATCCACGTATGTGGCAAATGCCGTGATCCAATCACCGGCTGTCCGGCTGTCCGGCTGTCCGGCTGTCCGGCTGTCCGGGCATCACCGCGGCGGTGCGGCCACCAGATTCGGCGTCCCCCACCTCGTAATAGCATCTAATGTGGCTTAACGTGGTAAAACGGTCATTATGAGTCATTGTGAAGGTCTCGGCGGTCTCTCGTGGTGTGCTCGTGAGCCGGGGGCCGTGGCAGGTGGCCACCCCGCCGACCGGGTCTGTGTCCGGTGAGTACGCTCCTTGTCGCTTCGGAGGGCGGACACCTTGTGGAGTTGCACCTGCTCGCGGAGCACATGAGCTTCTCCGGAGACCGGGCGTGGGTAACCTTTGACACGACGCAGAGCCACTCGCTGCTGGCCGGCCAAGAGGTGCATTTCGCGCCGTTCGTCGGCACTCGTGATCTCGGCGGCACGGTCCGGGCCGCTAGGTGGACCCGGGACTTCCTGCGCGACCACCAGTTCGACACCGTGGTGAGCACCGGCGCCGGCATTGCGCTCGCCGTCCTGCCCCTGGCTGCCCGCGCGGGGGCGGACTGCTACTACATCGAGAGCGCGGCCAGGACGGACGGACCGTCGCTCACCGGTCGCCTCCTCAAGCCGTTCCGTTCGATTCAGCTGCGCACCCAGCACCCGCGGTGGGCCGACCAGCGCTGGAAGTACGAGGTGTCCATCTTCGACGGCTTCCAGGCGGTCCCGGTATCGCAGCCCGCGCCGCCGCGCCGCGTGGTCGTCTCGCTGGGAATACATGAGGGCTTCGGCTTCCGGCGCCTGCTGGACCAGCTCGTCCGGATAATCCCTGACGGCACGGACGTGCTCTGGCAGGTCGGCGACACCGATACGACAGGGTTGAATATAGACGCCCGGGTGAGCTTGCCGACCCTGGAGTTGAGCAGCGCGATGGCCGCAAGTGATGTCGTCATAACGCACGCAGGCATTGGCTCCGCGGTATCGGCCCTGACGGCCGGGAAACGGCCGGTCCTGGTACCCCGCAGGAAGCGGTTCAGAGAACATGTCGACGACCATCAGACGGGTATCGCAATCGAGCTTGACCGGCGCCAGCTGGTATTCCGCGCCGAAGCTGACCAACTTCAGTGGGCCGACGTCGTGCGGGCGGCCTCCTGGCGGGTGGCACGAGGTCCCGGGGGTGAATCCCTCGGTCCCGGCCCGGCAGGAAAGAGCGGCCGACCGGTTACCGCGCCCGGAACTTGAGAATCCAGCGCGGCCCGAGGCGGCCGTGTTGCATGCGGTGATTTACGGCTGTCGCCAAAACCTGGCTTGTTCTAGAGAACATTTCGTATAACATGTCGCACACTTAGTTTATCTGTCCGACACTGTCGGTTATGCATCAGCCAGTGCGGATGTATGCTGCCGGCAGCACCGGGTGGGGAGACCGCGATCAGTCGCGGTTATGGGAGGGCTACAGATGCCGATTCGTTATTTTTCCGTACGATTTTTCTTGGCGGTGGTGCTCGTCTGCGCCACCTTGACCGCCGTAGGGCTTACCGCGGCTCCGCGGGCCAATGCGCAGCTGTCCGTTCAGCAGAGTCAGGTGGTCAGCTCCGTTCCCGCAAGCTTCACGCCGAACCTCGACGGCGGCGTCGTGTTCGCGATGGCGCAAGTCGGCTCATGGATCGTGGCCGGCGGCACGTTCACCAGCGCCACCCAGCACGGATCCTCCACCGCGGTGCCCAATACCGGGCTCGTGGCCTTCGACCAGAGCACGGGCGCGCTCGACACTGGCTTCGTGCCGACGCTGGACGGCCAGGTCGACTCGGTGATTCCCGGTCCGACGCCCGGCACGGTCTACGTGGGCGGCCAGTTCGGCACGGTTAACGGGGTGAAATCCAAAGGCATCACCCTGCTCAATCTCAGCAACGGATCGATCGTCGCAGGCTTCAAGCCGCCCGCGCTGAACGGCGTCGTCGAGGCGATGCGGCTGTCGGGCGGCCACCTTTACCTCACCGGGACTTTCACTCTGACCGGCTCCGTGACGCACGATGGGCTGGCCACCCTGAACCCCACCACCGGCGCGCTAGACCCGTTCATGAACATCCAGCTGACCGGGCACCATAGCTACAACGGTTCCGGCGCGAACGGCCCTGTCGGCGGGCGTGCGATGGACATCAGCCCAGACGGCACGCGCGCCATCATCCTTGGTGACTTTAAGGACGCCAACAGCGCCCTGCATGACCAGATCGTCATGGTCGACCTGAACGGCTCGTCGGCAACTATCGACCCGAACTGGAATACCAACGAGTTCAGTGGTGCATGCGCCTCTAACGCCTTTGACACCTACGTCGAGGATGTGGGCTTCTCCCCAGACGGTTCGTACTTCGCGATAGCGACCACCGGCGGCGGCGGTATCAGCCAGAACACTGACGGCAGCCGATCGCTGTGCGATTCGGTTTCCCGTTGGTCGACGACCGATACCGGTGTCAACGTGCAGCCGACCTGGGTCGACTACACCGGCAACGACAGCTTCTGGTCAGTAGCCGTGACCGGAACGGCCATCTACCTCGGTGGCCACGAGCGCTGGGCCAATAACCCGAACGGTTCCGACTCCCCTGCGGCGGGCGCCATCCCGCGGCCCGGAATGGCGGCCGTTGACCCGGCCAGCGGCATGCCGCTGGCCTGGAATCCCGGCCGCAATCCGCGTGGTGCGGGCGCTTACTCGCTGCTTGCCACCTCTCAGGGCCTCTACGTGGGCAGCGACACCAATTACATCGGCAACTTCCAGTACAAGCGGGACGAGATCGCTTTCTTCCCACTCGCTGGTGGCTACACGCCGGCGTCTACGACGACGGCCTCGCTGCCGGCCAACGTCTACGAGGCTGGTGAGCTGCCGACTTCCAACAACACGAACGTCCTTTACCGGGTGGACGCGGGCGGCCCGTCGCTGGCCGCGACGGACAACGGCCCGGACTGGCTGGCCGACCAGTCCGATACTGATCCCGGTGCGGTCTACCGCAACCATCAGAGCAATTCGGCTGGCTACAGCCAGATCAGTAACGTCAATAGCTCGGTGCCGTCGAGCACTCCCAGCGCGATCTTCAACACCGAGCGGTGGAGCCCGACCGACACCCCGCCCATGACGTGGGACTTCCCGGTCCCCAGCGGCACGCAGATCGAGGTCCGGCTGTACTTCGCCAACCGTTACTCGGGTACCAGTCAGCCGGGTCAGCGGGTGTTTGACGTGTACCTCAACGGAACGGAGGTGCTCGCCCATTACGACATCGTCGCGAGCGTGGGCGACCAGACTGGCACCATGCAAGCGTTCGACATCACCGTGCCGAGCACGGGTACCTATGCCAGCGACGTGGATATCGTATTCAACCATGAGGTTGAGAACCCGCTGATCGATGGCATCGAGATCGTCAAGACCGGTTCGAGTGCCAGCCCGCCGGGTACCGACAACGTGGACAACCTGGCGTACCGTGCCATGTCGGGAAGCAAGATCGGCCCGTTGACGACCGTGCCGAACACCGGGGTTAGCTGGGGCTCGACGCGCGGCGCGTTCATGGTTGGCTCGACGATTTTCTATGGCGACACCAGCGGGAACTTCTGGAAGGCCAGCTTCGACGGTAAGACAGTCGGCACTCCCGTAGCGATCGACCCATACGATGACCCGGCGTGGGACAATGTCCAGACCGGCTCCGGCCAGACCTACCAGGGCGTCAAGAGCGGGTACTACAGCGAACTGCCCAACGTGACAGGCGCGTTCTACTCCGACGGCCGGCTCTATTACAGCCAGCTCGGCCAGACGAACCTGTTCTGGCGCTACTTCAGCCCCGATAACGGCAGCGTCGGCGGCCAGGAATTCACCGTCAGCGGCGGCAATTTCTCCAATGTCGCGGGCGTGTTCCTGTCCGGCAATACGCTTTACTACGCTAACCGCGCCGACGGCACGCTGCACTCGGTCTCGTTCACCAACGGCGGCACCAACGGCACTAACCCATCGGTCGACCCGGCTACCGACACAACCGTGTCTGGTCCATCGATCGACGGTAATGACTGGCGCTCGCGCGGTCTGTTCGCCTTTGGCGGCCCAACGTTCCCTGATCAGCCGCCCACTGCCGTGGCGACCGCGTCCTGTTCCGGCTTGACCTGCTCCTTCAACGGGACAGGCTCCTCGGACCCGGACGGGACCGTAGCGTCCTACGCTTGGAGCTTTGGCGATGGCGCGACGGGTACTGGCGCGACGCCGACGCACGGGTACGCTACGGCTGGCACCTACACTTACACGCTGACGGTCACCGACAATCAAGGCGTCGCCAGTGCTCCAGCGCAGGGCACAGTGACGGTGACCGGAGCAGCTAACTCCATCGCCTTCACGGCCTCGGCGGACAGCTATAAGTCCTCCGGCACTAGTGCCTCCGTGACCACCCCGAATGCGGTCAGCACGGGCAACACGGAACTGCTCTACGTGACGACCACCAACAACACCGCGAACGCGATCGGCACGCCCGCGGGCTGGACCTTGGTCGCGACCGAGAATTCCCTGCCCCTGCAGGCGGCGGTCTTCGAGAAGAGCGCCTCCGCCAGCGACGCGGGGTCAACGGTGACGGCCTCGGTGACCAGCGCGGGCCCGATCGCGATCCAGCTCGTCGACTACAGCAACGTAGGATCGGCGGCACTGGTGACCGCGGGGGCCGCTGATACCAACACGGCCTCGCACACGGCGCCGGCCATCACGGTGGCCAACGGCGGATCGTGGGTGGTGTCTTTCTGGTCGGACAAGTCGTCGAGCACCACCGCTTGGACCCTTCCCAGCGACGTGACCCAGCGCGACCAGACCATCGGCACCGGCGGCGGTCGCGTGACCGCGGCCATCGCCGACAGCAATATGGGCCTGTCCTCCGGCACATACCCCGCCCAGACGGCCACGGTCGGCACTACGGCCAGCGGTAAGGGTGCCATGATCAGTTTGGTGCTGTCGTCTTAGGGCAGCAACCTCATTCGGCCAGCACCGTGCGTAGACGACGCCGCGCGGTGCTGGCCATAGGGTAACCTGACGTGGCCTGTGAACACGGCGTGTTACCCCAGATGGGGAACAGCTCATACCCCAGGGGGCTGTGCGGTTCAGGACGCGGATGTGGCGGATGACGAGCTGCGCGTGATCGGGTTCTTCTTGCCCGCGAAATGCTCTGTACAGCACGTCGGTGACTTCGGCGTCGAGACCCAGTCGATGGCGCTATGCGTGGCGCAGATCAGCGACTACAGCACCGACCCTGCCGCAAACCGCGGTCAGCACATACGCGCTCCCGGCCCGACCAGCACGGCGAAACGTCCACGGCGCGGTTACGGGCCGGCCCCGAGCACGATCGTCCAGGTTGTTGAGGCTGAAAACGGCTGGTCCGTGCTCGCCATAATCCCACCGGCCGACCCGGAAGAGGCAGCCGCACCCGTATCGCCGACAATTGCATCGATCCGCCCGCCACCGGAGCCGTAACTCGTGCTGCGGGTCACCTCGCCCGCGGGCAGGGTCCACGCGTTGACAGCTGAGGATTTGGCCGCCCAGTACGACACCACCCAGCAGCCAGATCCGGTGAAGTTCACCAGCGGCGTCGTGGCACTCGAGGTGGTCGTGTGGCTCACAGCGCTGGCGACGGTGAGTACTGGTGCGGTCGCCGAGGTCCCGGCGTAGGCGAGTAGCTGGACGCTGCCCTTGTAGGTGCCGCCGAATCCCACGGTGACTTGCTGGCCAGCATCGCTCGCGCTCGCGACCCGGCTCCATACCTCGGTCGATATCGCCGTGCCGGCCTTTGTCCCAACCGGAGTCCAGCCCGGCGGCCCAGTCAGCGGCGGCTGGGTGCCCGATACGTCGGTGGCAAACAGCAGCATTCCGTCGCCGGAGGTAACTGCGGAGGGAACGGTGACGGATTCGCTCGCGGCGTTTCCAGTGGCTGAGGTGCCGGCCACAAAACTAATGGGAGTTGAGCTGCCGCCCGCCGATACGTTATGGGTCACCGACCCGGTGGCCCCCGTTCCGCTGGTAACAGTTAGTGTTACCGGATAGATTCCGGCCGTCGCGTAGCTGTGGGTGGCTGTCTCGCCACTGCCGGCGTTCCCGTCGCCGAAGTCCCATACGTAGCTGGCTATCACGCCGCCCGGAGCTGTCGAATTGCTGCCGTCGAAGCTGCACGTCAGGCTGGAACAGTTATCGGTGAAGCTAGCGGTCGGCGGTCCGCCATCGCCCTGCGGGCACAGCCCGAACGGCACGCATAGGTTGTTGGTCCCCGTGTCTGCCGCAGCTCCGAGGTCGGGCAGGCCGAGTAGCGTCTCGGTCATCTTCAGCAGCGAGTAATGCGAGAAATCAGTGCCAGAGACGACATGCTGGGTATATGGCGAGATCACGATATTCGGGACGATGCAGTCCTGCGTGTTCGACGTCACGCAGTTCTCCCCGCCGGTGCCCCCGCGGCCCTCGTCCCAGGCGATATCGACCACAAGGTTCCCGCTCGTGTAGTCGGGGCCTGACGTAAGGATCGGGATCCACCGCGCTAGCCATGCGTCACCTGAGGCGACTGGATTAGGGCAGCTGGTGTCCCCGGTGGGTACCAGGTGCATGTCGTCGCAGAGCCCGGGGGTAATGAACCCAAAGGTCGGCAGTGCGCCGGCGTTGATGTCGGTGATCAGCGGGCCCGAGGTGTTCGTGCCCAACGGCTCGTCGTATTGAGGGCAGTCGCCGGACGTAGGTGCGCCGACCGGCAGGGCCGAGTACGAGGAGGCGGGGTTGTGTTTGGCGACGTAATATTGATGCGACGTCGAGTTCCCTGTCTGCCAGACGCGATCGCAGCCGGTCGGCATGAACTCCTCGTAGCTGCGCCAAGACGGGTCGGTCTGGCTGAAAATGCTCGGTACGTTGAAGTAGCTGAGCGTGTCGGTGTTCCAGCCCTGGGTGCTCCCGCTGGTGGCAGCCAGGTAGTTGGGCTGGCTCGGGTGGCTAGCTGAGTGGTAGTTCGACGTGCTGCCACAGTGGCCGATCAGCGTGTTGTCGATGTAGGGCGCCGAGGGGTTGCCAGGTATCTGATTAGACCCTGTGCCGTAGGACTGATTCTCCATGAAGATCCACAGCACCTTGGTGATGTGGGGAGTAGTCCCCGTCAGGGACCCGCACAGGGATCCCTGACCTGCGGCGCGGGCCGGAGCGCCGGCCGTTCCTGGAATTACTATGAGCGCTGCCATGAGCGGGGCGATGCCATAACTCAACTTCAGGCGCATGATCCCCCCTGCTGGCTCCATAGCCTAGCACCGGGAGGCTCGAAAAGGATACTGTGTGCCTGATATCGGATCCGGCCTCGTAAGGTGCGACTGGCTGACCAACTGCTCGCAAGCAGGATGATCACAGGCGCGCGCGTCAACGGCAATCGAATTCAGTTGCCGCCGACCGCGCGAAGGATGTGATCGACTGTCCTCATGCTGATCGCGAGTCTGATAGCTTCCGCTTTCCTGGCCTGCCTGGCAGCTTCCCTGGCCTGGCCTACGTGGCCTTGGCCCGCTTCGATCGTGCTGCTTTCATTCCTGTGGGTCTTCGTGAACAAGTCAGTCGAGGGCCCGCTGGTCTGGAAGCTTCCGGACGACATGGGCGGGGTGACCGTGAGTGACCTTCTGGCGTTGCCCTGCCTGCTCGTCGGGCTGTTGCTGCTGCTACGGGCCAGGAAACATCGCGCAGCCGAACGCGTCGCTGACCTGGGGTCTGCATAAGCGTTTAGTGTCAGCTCACCAGCGTCTTCAGGCCTTTACTCTCTTCCTGAGGTTCACCCGGGCGCTCGAGCTTAGACCAGATCTTCCGGGGATCTGGACGTTGCCGGTCAGAACCTTGGTCCAGCACGTGATGGCCAGATAGATCTGCAGCGGGTCATTGATGATCCGGTACCAGATAGCGTTGAGCGGATTCATCCATTCCCGCAGGATCGCCATGGACACCAGAGTCGTCAAGACCCGGTAGACGATGGAGATCGCCGGGTACAGCAGCAGGCTGCGCCAGTTATGATTCGCGGCGGTGATGACGATCATGATGTAGGTGATCGGCATGAAGAGCGTCGGGACGATCATGCCGTACAGCGCCCACCACAACTGGATGGTGAGCCCGCCGCCCTTGGCCGGCCGGAGAAAGATCTCCCGGTGGTCCATCATGACCTGCATGACCTCGAAATCCCACCGCCGCCACTGGCTGCACAGCCCCTTTACCGTGAGCGGAACTTCAGTGAGGCCACCGCGGTGATGTCCTGCCGTATGCGCATGCCAGGGAAGCGGCGCCGCAGTTCCATGCCCGCCGCCGCGTCCTCGGCCCAGCCCGGCAGCCAGGACAGCGCACGGGCCGTCACCGAGCTGGCGTGCTGCAAGAACGCCGTCATCGTCTCCCGCCACCCCGAGCTCGACATCGCCGGGCCGGTCACCGCCGTGACCAGCGTCACGATCCCATGCCGATCAGCACCACCCCGGAGGCCGCGGTGCCCAGCGGCATCTCCCGGGCCAGCCTGCCGGACCCGGCGGCCGTGCAGCAGCCGCGACGATCCCCAGTCCCGTCCCTCCCACACCAGCGCCAGCACCGCCAGCGGCGCCACCATCCCGGCCACGTAGGTGACGCTGACTGCCAGCGCGGCGCCGAACGACGACGCGGATCCCGTCAGCACCACCACCCCGGTTAGCACCGGCGCGCAGCACGCCGAGGCGATCCCGGAGAACAGCCCCAGGCCATAGGCGGCGCCGTAGCCGTGCCCGGACGGGGAGCGCAGCGACGGCATCGGCAGCATTGGTTTTCCCCCCGGCAGCACCGCGATCCCGCCGGTCAGCATCGCCGCCCCGCCGATCGAGAAGATCAGCAGGTGACCGGAAGGCACCGCCGCCGACAGCGCGGAGGCGCCCAGCCCGATCGGCACGATCAGGGTCGCCACCCCGACCGCTGGCGGCCCAGCTGCAGCGCCGGGCGGCGCGGGCCGGGGTACCCGGCGAATTGGGCCCGGCTGGACTCCGAGGACGGTTCCGGCGGCCCGGCCACATCCGGCCAGGACATCGGCCGTGAGCTATTCCGGCTGGTCGCCCAGGCCCGGGCGGCCGGTCATGATCCGGAGATGGAGCTGCGCGCCGCCGCGCGCCGTTATCTGGACCTGGTGCACCGCTGGGAGCGCGGTGCCCTGACAAGCTGATACTTCACGCTGCGCACGAACCGCCGGGCCGTCGCGCGGAACGGGGCCTGGTGTCCGCGACACTGCGGATGGTAGCCGCGATGGCGGCGGCCGGCGTCCGAAATGGGACCTTTGATGCCTGGTAGCCGCTAGACTGGCCAGCAATCTGGGGAATGCCGGCTGACAGCTATCTGGGCCGGCATCAATGTAGGAGGCCGGGCTGCGTACAGGTGCCCCACGCTCGTTGCGGCTACTATCCGTCGGCCTGGGCCTGGTGACGGTCCTCGTCGGCTGCTCGTCCTCGACCTCCCCCACGCACGCAGATGGCCCGCCCGGCTGGAAGCAAGTCTGGGCTGACAACTTCAACGGTCCCGCCAACGGCAGTGTCAATACGAAGAACTGGACCTATGTCGACGGCCAAGGGAACGCGTTTTTCGGGACCGGCGAGGTCGAGACCACGACCTCGTCGCCGTATAACATCCGCCTGGATGGCCACGGCGACCTGCAGATGGTCGTGCTCGGCCGCGGTGCCGCCGGCAGTCCGGGCTCAGGGTGGACCGCAGCCCGGATCAGGACCAGGCAGCTGTTCGCGGCACCCGCCGGCGGCGAGGAGATGGTCACCGCGACGCTCAGGCAGCCGGATCCGGCGCACGCGCTCGGTTACTGGCCGGCCTTCTGGATGATCGGGACCGGGCCCTGGCCGATGACCGGAGAGATTGACATCCTGGAGGATGTCAACGGCCTCAGCCAGACCTCAGGCACCCTGCACTGCGGCAACCTGACGCAACCCAATCCTGACGGTACCGACGGCCCCTGTCACGAAAAGAGCGGCCTGGGCAGCGGCTTGAAGCCGTGCCCGGGATGCCAGCAGGGTTTCCACACGTACTCCGTGATCGTCGACCGGCGTCACGCCGATGCCCAGCAGATCCGCTGGTACGAGGACGGGCATGAGTTCTACAGCGTGAGCGAGTCGAGGATCGGGCAAGTGGCATGGACTGCCGCCTTTGACCACGGTCTGCAGATTTTGCTCGATATCGCGGTCGGTGGCGTGTTCCCGAACGGTCAGTGCGGATGCACGACGCCCACCAGCCAGACCTCATCGCAGGGAATGATGGTCGTCAAAGACGTGGCCGTCTACGACAACTAAGGGCCCATCGGTGACTATGCCAGCGGTCTCCCGCTGAGCCCATACTGGCCGGCTCCGGATCACGGCGCGTGCCCGGCCTTCTGCCGGTCCGCAGCCGGGGCGTCTACTACCCAGCTGGCAGGGGCTCCAGGCCCAGTGGCTACGGGGCGTCCACCCGGGTCCGGCCACCCGGTTAACACCCCCGGGCTTATCCGGGCCCCTGCTTCTTCCTGCCTCAGCCCGCCAGCAAGAAACGGCCACCCTTACCGGCGCCGACGTGCGAGCCAAGCCCGGCCGGCCCGTGCCCCTTGACCCAGATGTAGTAGTTAACCGGGCCGGACCCGTTTTCCATCGGGACCGTGGCGGCGAGATAGTACAAATGCGAAGCCTCTAGCTCCTTCTCGATTGTCCCGTCCGCCGCCAGAGTGATATCGCCACTGTAGGCGATGACCTGGAAATACCCGGCTATGACGGCCGCGGCGTAGCCAGCGGGGCCGGCGAGCTGCTGGCCCTTGGTGTTGTAATACGTGATGAAATACGTCGAGGTGAACTGGTCGGGCTGCGCATCCGGATTACCCATCAGGTAATAGACGGGTACCTCTGGCACTTCGACCAGGTATTTGGCATGTGGCTTGAGGTAGGCCGACAGCGTCTGCACGAGAGGTGTGGAGTCAGGCCACACGTGGTAGAGCGATGCGGATTGCAGCATGCCGAGGACCAGCGCCAGGCACCATACCCCCACGCCAAGGTGAGGCCAGCGCACGTAGTCACCGATGAGCCTGGCCATTCCGAAGCCTGCCAAGGGCGCGGCGAAGAAAAGCCCGAACCCGATGTGCTTCAGGAACGAAACGTCCGTGTGCAGGTGGGCTTGGTAGACCGGTGCCAATAGCGCTGATCCGGTCAGCGCCGCGCCGAGGAGCGCCCGCCGGAGGCGTCCGCCCTCTGGGGCCATGTCCTCATTTGGCTCAGTGTGGATCCGCCGGACATAGGCAATGCTCCCGAACATGGCCATCGCGAACACGACCCCGCCCCATTCGGCGAACTCCCGGATGATGGTGAGGTCCGGGGTCGTACCCTGCGCGCGGCTCGTGGTGGTGCTTTTGATGGCGGCCATGTACGAGTGCCCGCCCAGGCGCAGAGCGAAGTAGAGCAGCCCGGCGACAGCGATAGGGAACCCGATCGAGTGCAGCAGAACACTACGGCGCCGGTCTGGCCACGCGGCCAGGGCTGGCAAGACCGCGATCGTCGGCACAAACATCAGGCCGGCGTACTTCACCGCCACCGCGAGCGCCGCTACCGGAGCGGCCAGCAAGAATAGCGGCCATCGACATCGAGCCGTATAGACCATGATCCACGCGGCGAAGGCGAGCAGGAACAGGCAGGTAGCGTCGTAAGTGGCGAAGTTGCCCAGGAAGATGACCGACTCGGTCACGGCATAAAGCCCGGCCGTATACAAGCCGACCCGTTCGCTAAACAGATACCGGGCTATTGAGTAGGCCATGGTGGTGACGGCCAGCATCTCGACGAGGCTGAGCGCTCTGGCCAACGCGAGGCCGCCAACCTGGTCCAAGGCCGCGGCCGCCACCGGATAGAGGACGGGAGATCCGGAAAAGAACGACGTGTAGTCGCCCTGCAGCGCCGAGCCGTGGAGTATGTGCTCCAGCTCCATATGCCCCGCGTAGATATATTGCGCTTCGTCCTCGAAAGCCGTGTTATGCAGCCGCAGTGACAAGCACGCCTGTACGCACAAAATGACGAACAAGATGAGGCGGCTCAGGCGCTTGGTGCGCCGGCTCGTGACGTACCGCTCGGGCGGCTGAAAGGACAGTCCCTTTCGCCGTCGCGGCTTGGCGGCGGGAGCCATCTCGACGGGCGGCGTCTGCAGGACCGGCATAATCTGCGTAGCGGCCTCGGCCACCGCGGTGCCCGACGCCGCCGCGGTGCCACGTGACGGTCGCCGGTCGGTGGCTGATCCCGCCTGCTCCTTGCTCCGGCTGCCCTCGAGCATCGGCAGCAGGATGGTCTCGGCCTCGGTCAGCACGTCGGGCCGGACGTTAGGCGCCAGGCCGAAATAACCGCCACGGGCATTTTGGGCCGCCGCCGGCCTGCCGTCTGGCGCATCCGCTGCGGCCGCCGGACGCGGCCGCCGCCGGAACGGAAGCTTGCCGCGCGTCCCCGCTGCTTGGGCATCGGCGTCGGCCGCGGCCGACGGGGTGCGCGCAGCCTCGGCCGGGGCGGAACCGGCCGGCGTCCCGGCCGGAGCAGCAGGCGCCGGGGCAGCAGGCGCCGAAGCAGGCGCCGCCGCCTTGGCCTCAGCTGGCGGGTGCCCGGCGATCCCCGTCCTAGTGGCGGTCGTGGTGGCGCCGCTGGCGGCGGTACCGTTCTGTGCCTGGGGCCGGCGGCTGACCCGAAGCTTCGGCAGAATGACCGTTTCTGGCTCGGTCTCGTTCAGTACATCGGGCCAGGTGGGGGACCTGGAGCCGGAGTAGAGGCCGCGGGCTTTCTGTGCCGTGGCCCTGCCGTCTGAGGCCCTGCCGTCTGACCCGCCGCCATCGGGCGGCGGGGTGCGCTCTGCCTCGGCCGGGGCGGACGCGGGCGGCGTCTTTGCCGGGGCAGAAGCCGTACTGGCCGTGGCGGTACCGTTCTGGGCTGGGGGCCGGCTGACCCGAAGCTTCGGGAAAATGACGGTGTCGGGCTCGGTCTCGGTCTCGGTCCGGCCATCTGACTGTGTGCCGGAGTCCTTTGACCCGGAGTCAGAGCCACGGACCTGCTGGGCCGTCTCGGTCTCACCATCCGGCGGCCCGCTGGCCTTAGCCGGGCTGGCCTCGGATGATTGCGCCGGACGGACGGGCTGGAACCAGCTGCGAACCTCCGATGCCCGGTCGTCAGCCTGCGGACGCTCTGCCTCTACGGTGCGTTCCGCCTCGGACATACGGTCAGTCTCGGACATACGGTCAGTCTCGGATGCGCTACCCACTCAGGCATCTGCCTCCGTGGCAGGCTGGATCAGGACACGAAGGCAAATAAGAAGCTCAAGCAGGCCAAGAGCGAACATGACGATGAAGTTCACCGGGTCCATGGTGGTCATCCGGTAGAACGCCATGCCTGTCCAGAGCACCGAGCTGCCCAGGCTCCAGACGGTGAAGGCGACCCAGAACCGGCGTTTCCCGTCCTGCTTGCCGCCCCCAGACGGGGTCCAGCGGATGCTCGTCCCGCGAATCGCATCCCAGTAGGAGAAGAAGTGGGCCCATCCAGAGATGAGCCGGACCGCCCAGGCTTCCAACCGGAAGGGTGCTTTGTGCCAGGCCGGGAAGAGTACCGCGCCGTACAGCAGCACCGGCACGATGAAGAGCATGCTCCTGAACTGGAGCATGTTCGGCAAGAAGATGAGGATCGTGATCGACAGCAAGGGTGTCATGAACGTGTAGAGCGCGCTGTAGACGTAGTAGACCATGCCCGATACGTAGCAAAGCCGCATGTAGAAGGGGATCTTGGCGCTCCAGAACCGCTTGCTGAACAGGAGCCCTACCGTTCCGGCGCACCAGCGGTACTGCTGATTGAGGAAGGCCATTACGTTGTCCGGGCAGTTGCCCGTGGAGAGGGCCACCGGAATGTACTGAAGCCGCCAGCCCAGCCTCACCAGGTCGAAACCTGTGAGCATGTCCTCGGCGACCTCCGCCAGCGTCATGCCCACGTTGTCCTTGAGCGCCACCCTGCGGTAGACGGCGCAGCTCCCGCAGCAGATCGAGCCGTTTTTCTGGGCCCGGGCCGACTGGATAGACCGGTAGAACAGCTCCTGGATGGCGCCGCCGCCGCGTTCCACCCAGGTCTGGTTGTCGCGGACCCGGAAATACTGCGGTGTCTGCACGATCCCGACCTTCGGGTCGGCGTCCATGTACGGCATGACTTCGTTAAGGAAGTCGTGGCGCGGGGCGAAGTCGGCGTCCATCAGCATGATGAACTCTCCGTACGACACCTGGTAGCCGAACCAGAGGTTGCCTGACTTCTTGAACCAGCCCCGGTTCGGCCGGGTCGCGTAGACGAAGCCGAACGTAGCGGCCAGCGCCTTCAGTTCCGGGTTATGCGAGTCGTCGAGCACATAGGCCGTGACCGTCCCCTGATAGTGCCTGCTCATCAGGGACACGTACTTCCACGTGTTGCGGAGCACCTCGATGGGCTCACCGCACACCGGCAGGAAGACGTCGACAGACGGATACCTGGGCGGCTGCCACGCGGCGACCAGCCGTTGATGGGCCTTGAAATCGAAGCCGCGGCTCATCGCATCGGTAAACATCGGCAGCGCGAGGAATATCGCGGACAGGATGACGAACGGTCCGTACAGCCAGAACCAGTGGTAGAGGAGCATCATCCGGACCTGGCTGAACACCAGCAGCGGGAAACTGGCTCCGCCCAGGAAGGTAATGAGCCACGCGTACCGCCGGACGTAGCGGTATTTCTCCTCGTCCTCCGGCGGTGTCGGCAGGACCAGGCCATTGACCACCATCTGCGGCGGAGCGGGATCCTGCGCCTTAGCCTTGCGCCGGGCCTTCGCGGGCGGAGCCGCGACGAACGGCATGGTGTCGTGCAGGCGTGGCCCATCGGTCCGCGGCCCATCGAGCGGCGGCGCCTCCAGCGTGGCGACGGGCGAACTGCCCGCCGCGGACGCGAACGCCGTAGCCGCTCCTCCAGGTGCGCCTACTCCAGGTGCGCCTACTCCAGGTGCGCCTACTCCAGGTGC